>Ga0105047_10008381_pt1 | contig 17208 bp, 21 predicted proteins | sample MAT04_FD_78384 | JGI IMG/M metagenome (GOLD analysis project Ga0105047, IMG submission 78384) | Freshwater microbial communities from Lake Fryxell liftoff mats and glacier meltwater in Antarctica - MAT-04 (megahit assembly) | ecosystem: Environmental > Aquatic > Freshwater > Ice > Liftoff...
GCTCTGCTGCACTTCAGCAAGCTGCCACCGTTTAGTTTGCCCATCTTGTCGGCAGAGGAGGACGCCAAACCATTCGAGGCGTTCCAGGTTTTCGGCGATCGCACCTTTGTACCGTCCACCCCCTTTGAACTGAGCGGCGATTTGTGCCACTGTCCATTCGCCGCCGCTGGTGCGGAGGAGGTCGCGGATGGTGGCGAGTTGTGCTTTGGGTTGTTTGGGGAAGGGCGTTTGCTCAACGGGAGCGATCACGGTTGCTTCGGCTTCGATGACTCCAGTCAGCACCTGTTGAGTTTGGACTTCGTTGGGTGCCTGGTAGTCGGTACGGAGCCAGCGAATCAAGCCGTTGCGTTCTTCTTCGGCGCGATCGGCATTGAGGGCAACGAGCCGTTCCAGAATGGTTTCGTCGCTGCCGTCTTTTAGGGTGCCGTTGTTGTCTTGCAGGTCTTGCCAACCGTAAACGATCACTGACAAAGAGTAATGATCGTTTACGGTCGTGGTGGAGATGCGGTCGAAAGAGGCTTTGGAGGCTAGGGTCAGAATAGAGAAGGATAATATGAACGAGCTTCGTCAAGAGTTAGATCGGCGAATCAGTGTTGAAAGACAACACACATTAAGTTTTACGTATTGATGGCAATAGACGTACTAATTAAATTTGAAACTGGCGTGTATATATCAACCTCAGCATCTGGAACTCGAATTGATACGATTAAAGTGTAGTAAGAAAGCTGGTTGTAGCGTTCTAGATACTTCTTCTCTTTCCACCATCCACCAACCGGGTACACTGCGATCGCATCTTTTTGCGAGAGTTCAACAGCAGTGCCTTTCCAAATATCACAATGTATTGATCCACAATCTCTTGTCTTAGATCCGAGGAACCAATTTTCTTCCTCAGAGGTATCCGAAATCGCTCTGTCTCCCTCCTCCTCCCGAACAGCTTCATTAATTCGCCACTTAAAGTTATCGTAAGTTTCCAAAGAGTTTTTGACTTTGAATCGCAAGCCGTGAGAAGCATAACGATGCTTGTATGCCCATCCTCGCTCTCCAGGATTTGGCTCAATGAAGTAGGACAGAGTAACCTTTAGCTCTACATTGGCTTCTCCTAGCTGTTCTAATACGTCCCTTGGTCAAGGCAGTTTATGGAGATTCATATCTTTAGTTTTGACCCTGTTGTTCTCTAAAAAGAACGGTTGAAGTTCATCTTCAGCAATTAACGTTAGATCATTGCTGGCACTTTGAAGAGCACGGGCCAAATCAGGAACACCATAGCCATAACGTCGTACAAGGTTACGTCTATGCTTCTTTGAAGACGCGCCGTCGAAGTGAGTTCGCATAGCTGGAGTCCATTCAGCCGAGTGTACGATCAGTGCCCGTATTGTCTCTGGACGATAAGTAGGCTGCTCTGACATAATTCGTGCCGCCATATGACTGGCGAGGGCAGTAGCACAGCTTGTATCACGCATGTAGTCAAATGTCCTCAATTCTGGTCGGTAATGAGCTGTGAGAACACAAAGATCGTCAATGGACACGGCTGGATTGTGCCCATCATGCGCCATATTTCCCCCTTCAAAAACTACGTCCGGGCGAATTGGCCATTGAGTCTCCCATGTTACTGAAGTGCGGCTACGTGGAGAGAGGTCACCACCAGGTGCTAATGGTTGCCAACCAGTGTAATCAGAATCAAGAACATTCACTTTTTCGGTGTAGGCACCCACAACGAGAGGGTTCCAAGCTTGTGCAGGGTTTTCTACCATTTCAAGATCATTGACGTTGAGGTAGTTATCTAAAGCAATATCTATCAAGATATTGCCTGCTGAAATAATCATCAATCGTCGGAATTCGTTATCGTTGAAGCAAAGCTGGTCTACTGCTGATGACCAGGATGATGGTGTTCCCTTATCTGTAGAACCGTAGCCGCTCGTCACCGCCATGCAAAACACTCGACGGCGATCGGGTGCCTGAATTTCAGGTAAGGAGACTCCTTGCTCTGTAATTGCACCATAAAGTTCAGGATCATTTTCACCATTAGTTGGAAGTATTTTGACTGACTCAAGACGGTGTAGAAGTTTAACCTGCCCAGATGCTAATAGTGGGTCAAGTAAGTCAGCATACAAAGCTACGCCAGCCATTGCCGTACCATGCCCATGCCAATAGATACTATCGTTAACACCCCAGGATGGTTCAACAGTGTACATATCATCCGGATCAAGTGCTAATGAAAGTAGTCGGTGAATTCTTGTTGCGCCACTATCAAGTAGGCTTATTGCTACCGCGTGTTGTCCCGGTTCAAGCAGTCGCTCGGCTAAATCTTCAGCCCAGTTAGCTTGCTCTAGCGCTCCCATCTCAAGGAATATAGATGGAATATCTTTTGCAATGCGTAGTTCTGCTACAGCATCGGAATTTTTGATAATCCGGGCCATTGACTCGATATTAGACATTACCAAAACAATCTCACGTTCAGGGAAAGTAATGGTATGCGGTTTCGTGCGAATATCTAGCCTTTGAGTAACCTGATCAAACACATTGCGCCGTTCCTTCCGGAGCCATACCTCCCACCAAGCCTCTTGCCCATCTTTTGGGAATAAATCTGGATCATCTGTAAATAAGGAGTTTACTGTCCCTATTTGGACAGTTTCTAACCGTGATACAAGTGCCTCGTTTTTAGGCTTGCCCTTCTCGGTATCTTCATCGCGATACTTCTCCACTTTCTGCAAGAAGTAGTCGATAGCTGACTCTGGAACAAACACCGTTGCTGCAACTATACCTTCCTGTTCAGGAATCTGATGGACTGCAACCAGTTCAATCTTTTTTGTTCGGTCTTCCAACTTTTCAAAAGCCTTCTCCATCAGCTTGAACTTGAAATTCAAGGTAAAACCCAGGTACTCCAGCAGCGACCTCTGGTTGACGAGAGTCTAATTGTTGACGAGCTTTTTGAATTGCTGTACCAATTGCAAGCTCTAAAGCTCTCGCATGAGCTGCTCTATCCCGCTGGGGAGGAGAGGACGAGCCGCCGCCGCTCGATGGTCGTGTGTATTTCTCGCTTTCACCATTTTCAGGCAAGTAGATATGAGGAAATCTGCGTGACTGATCAGACATGCTGCAACTAAGCTTTCTTCAGTTGTTGGATATTAACGTCCCGTCGTTCCAAGATAGCCGAAAGCAGAGTTTCCTCGCCAATTTCCTCAGTATTAGATAGCACCGCTTGTTTTGCTGCCTCATCCGCAGCACGAACAATCTCAGCTAAACTCAGACCTTGTGCAGCATTCAAAATTCCTGACCAATCATTCCATTGAATCTTAAATACTGAAAGCCGCGTTTCCAACAGACGATGAATCATTTCGACCGTTGGGAATGTATATTCAATGACATCATCAAACCTCCGGAAAAGAGCCTCATCTAGCAGATTAGGATGATTAGTTGCAGCAATAATTAAACTATCACTTTCATCATTTTCTATAAACTGCAAAAAGGAGTTTAGAACACGACGAATTTCCCCTACATCGTTTGCGTTGTTGCGTTGCGTTCCAATAGCATCAAACTCATCAAAAAAGTAAACGCCTCGCGTTAGTGGCATTGCATCAAAAATCAACTTGAGGCGGCTGGCAGTTTCCCCCATAAATTTGCCAATGAGATTACTGTACATGGCAGTAAGAAGAGGAAGTTGCAATTCACCCGCCAAAGCCGCAGCAGTCATCGTTTTGCCAGAGCCAGGAGGTCCTACCAACAAAATCTTGCGGCGAGGAGACAGGTTATAGGATTGGAGACGGTTTCGCTGTTTTTGTTCTGTGAGAATGCGCTTTAGTCTGGATTCAAGCTCAGGTGAAAGCACCATATCCAACAATTTCGTATCTGGATAGCGTGCTGATAACAGATTAGCTAGTTCACCTTTCGGTTGAACTAGGGGAACTGGTCCAGTTCTACGCTCTATCGCGGAGCCACGCGCTTTGGCTTGATCAATTAACTCTCGAATTTCTTGAGCAAGTTTCCCATGACCCTGTCTTGCTTCATGCGCTGCCATTTGAAGGGCGGCAGAGTAGAACTGCTGCTCTTCGCCTTCTACATGGCTTTTTAGAAGCGCTATGATCTGACGAGCAGTAGACATGATTCAACCAACCTTCCTGAAACAGCCTAAGCGCTTTACTGTTACAGTTTATATTGTATGTCTAACTTCTTCTATAAGATTTAATTCGATTGCTTGAGAGGCTTAATAGCTAATGCTATTTGCATAGACCAACTACCTCTCCAATAGCCGGATTCTACATTTTTCTACACTCAACCCCACCAACAACATGTAGAACATTGCCTGATACGAGTCCGCGTTTTTGGGCTTCCCCGTCTTGCAGTCTTCCACCTAGGCAGCACCCTCGCGAATTGCCACCAAATCCGGCTTACCCGCCACTTTGACTGCGTGTTGTCGCCCCGGCACCTCAAACCAGTTTTCACCCTCCACAAAGACCTCCCACCCTTCGGCCTTTAGACAGGTCATACGCTGATGAAGCAGTTCCCGATGTCTGGCGCTCCATTTCGCCGAGTCAAAATTACTGGGCAGCTTCTCATAGGTGTAGTGACTGCGAAACCAGGCAGACCGCTGACATTGCAACTCGTCCGCCATCAGCTTTGCCAGCCAGGTTAGCCACACCGATGGCATTGCTTTCGATTCATAGGGAGCCATAACGCTAGAGAGGCGAAACTTACCACTTCAGGTAGCGACGATACGACGACTGCTAGGCGATCGTCCGAGCCCGCCCTTACCGTAAGCTTCAACCTCTCACATGACAAGGAAAGCTTGCCATCTGACAAGCTTCGATACGCTATCGTCGGCGTGGCTTCTTGTCATACATCGCCCGCAACACCCGCAGATACTCCGGCTCCGTCTCGATCGTCGTCCAGAGATGGTTAGTCAAAGCCAACTTCTGCTGATGCTTTTCACTGGGAAAGCGGCGATGTTCTCCCTGCGAGAACCAATGATTCACCGTGGTCACTGAACAGTCGCAGATGAACGCTAGTTCCTCCCGTGACACCTCCCAAAGCCGCAGAAATTCCTCAAGTTCCATCAATTCATTGTGCGCCAATTGCAGATAAAACCGTAACGCACACCAGTGTGTCTGAGATGGGGTTCGAGGAGCAAGAGCCATGTCAGCTAGCTTGTCAAAATGACAATTTTCAAAGTATGATACCTCAAAGAATAACAGTACATTTGAACTGACAGCCAGATAGCTAACAACTTTTTAGCCGTTTGATTCACTCGGTCGTCGCCAACATATGAGCATCATTACCATCCACTGTCGCCTCATTGCCTCTGAGCCTATTCGCCGCCACCTGTGGCACCTCATGGCTGAGCGTAATACTCCCCTGATCAACGACTTGCTGAAGTGCGTCAACCAGCATCCCGACTTTGAACTCTGGCAACGTCGAGGGACTGTCCCAGAGAAAACTGTAAAAGAGCTTTGTGAACCACTCAAAGAGGTTTACCCAGGTCAGCCTGTACGTGCTATGCCTCTGCGATCCAGATGGTCACATACACTTATGAGTCATGGCTGGCAGTCCAAAAGACCCGTCGCCTCCGTCTCGATGGTAAACAACGTCGGCTGAATGTGGTCAAAAGTGACGTTGAGCTACTTGAACTCAGTGGTTCCAGCCTTGAAGCCATCCAACATCAGGCGCAAGCTTTGCTTAATCAATTTGAGGCAGCACCAGAAACTCAAGCAACTCCCAATGCCAAAAAGCGTAAGAAAGCCCACAGCAGGCTAACGTTCCCGCCAAGGGTGGCTTGATGGCTCGTTTATTTGCAGCCTATGACACGACAGATGACCTCTTAACCCGATGCGCGATCGCTCACCTCATTAAAAATGGCTGCAAAATTTCTGAAGCGGAAGAAGACCCAGAGAAATTTGCCCACCGCATCCATCGTAAGCAGAAGGAAAGAGAGCAACTTGAGGCACAGCTTCAGGCTCGCTTACCTAAAGGGCGAGATCTCACTGGCGAAGATTTTTTGGAGACACTGGCGATCGCGACGCAACAGCTTCCGGCTAGCGTTTCCCAGTCACGAGAATGGCAAGCCAAACTGTTAACCCGACCCGCGTCCTTACCCTATCCCATCCTTTCCGATGCGACGGAGCTACGCTGGAGCAAAACCGCCAAAGGTAGAATTGCCGTTAATTTCAATGACCTTGACAAGTTTCTCAAGGCGACTGATCCTGACCTTCAAGCCTGGTTTAAAACCCAGAAAGAGTATCCCTTCCGGCTATACTGCGACCAACGGCAACTACCCCTCTTCCAGCGCTTTTTAACCGATTGGCAAGCGTATCAAGCTAATAAAGACGACTATCCAGCAGGCTTACTGACGCTCAGTTCAGCCCTGCTGGCTTGGAGAGAAGGCGAAGGCAACGGTGATCCCTGGAACGTGAATCATCTCGCCCTCCATTGTTCCTTTGAGACGCGTTTGATGACCGCAGAAGGCACTCTAGCAGTCCAGCAGGAGAAAGTCGCGAAAGCCCTCAAAAACCTGACTCATGCTAAGCCCGATCCGCGCAACCACTCGACGCTTAAGCGCTTGCAGCATTTACCCGAACGTCCTAGTAAGATGCCCTACCAGGGGCATGCCGAAATTCTGGTTGGTCTGAGTGTTGGGTTGGCTCACCCGATCACAGCAGCCGTCGTAAATGGCAGGACGGGAGAAGTCTTAACCGTTCGCACGCCTCGTACCTTGCTAGGCGATCGCTACCCCCTGCTCCACCGCCAACGTCACCGGCAGCAACAAAACGCCTTAAAGCGCCACAAAAATCAGAAACGTGGTGGCCTACCAACCATCAGAAGCAGAACTGGGTCAATACGTTGACCGTCTGCTGGCAAAAGCAATTATTCAACTCGCTCAAGCCTATCAAACAGGGAGCATTGTGATCCCCAACCTGACGCACCTTCGAGAGTTACTAAACAGTGAGATCACAGCCAAGGCAGAACAAAGGTGTCCTGGATCAGTGGAAGCTCAAGACAGATATGCCAGGGACTATCGCGTCAGCATTCATCGCTGGAGCTACAACAGACTCATGGCAGCTATTTGTAGCAACGCTCAACAACTGGGTATTACGATTGAGTCAGGCTTTCAGCCGCTCCAAGGCGACCCGCAAACGCAAGCAAAAGATGTGGCGATCGCTGCTTATCATGCACGAGCGATCGCCACAAGATAAGCTCGTTTTCAGTACATTTGCACCTAGACAAGTTAATATTTGATTCAACAGCGCCGCAGTTCAAGCTTTCTAAGCTGCTGAACTGTGAAAAATAAGGGTCAGTTTGGTCGTCGTGAGGCGACTGTGCTTTCCGACCCTGGTCACTGTCCACTCACTGACTGTCATCCTGGTGCAAGTTTTGTCGAAGCTCGTATGGGGATGGGAAGTTGCCTTTGTTGAAGCCGTTCTTCAAATGTAACGCAGGTGCGCACCCAGCAGAAGTGAGTCAAGCCTTCACTCAGTGAAGGTACAGGAGCACCCTCTTCATCTACTTGTTGAGGTCTATGTGACTGAAGTGGCAGTGACGCAATCGCCTCCGCTCAAGGAGGAGTCCTCCATCATTTTTGGCAAACCGAAGCTAGGGCGAAATCCCTGGGGGTTTTGCCAAAACCTCAAAACCTTCTACTGGCAAAGCTTTCATTCATTTGAAAGTTGCCTAAGTGAGCGTCCAAGAAAGTCGAAAGAGTACTTTTGAGACAGGTTTGCCAAAAGCACGCCTGGAGACCTTACAGGAAAGGGATTCTAGCGCTGGGTGCCGCCCTCGCCTTCCCAGAAATGGGTGGGCTGAAAGATTGATACGACCACAGAACTACAAGAGGATGCGCCTCGCCGCCCTCGCCTTCCCAGAAATGGGTGGGCTGAAAGTTTGTCTGATTTGGTTCGCCATGCTGTGCAGTGCAAGGCCGCCCTCGCCTTCTCAGAAATGGGTGGGCTGAAAGGATTGATTCGTGAGCACACCCTGACTCATGAAGCGCCGCAATCGCCTTCCCAGAAATGGGTGGGCTGAAAGCCAATAACCGCGATGCCACCAGCCCATCCGCAGTGGTCGCAATTGCCTTCCCAGAAATGGGTGGGCTATTTTTTGGATGCAGAAAATGATCGCGATTACTCTCTCAGGGTGGGCAGTATAGCGTTTTAGCTCTTTAGGAGGACTGAAAGGAGCACTCGATTCGTAACCAGCGACATTAATTTGCGAAAAGCCAAGAATATTAGATTAGCGACATTAATTTGCGAAACCAGCGTCAGAATGACAAATATAGCCAAAAACGACATTAATTTGCGAATTGCGACATTTAACGTGCGAACGTACAGTACATCTTGAAAGCCGATGGTGGGATTTGAACCCACGACCGCTCGATTACGAATCGAGTGCTCTACCACTGAGCCACATCGGCATAACGATTAATCAGTATAACAGGCTTGGTGTTTTCAGTCGGTATGCGGTGTAGGGTAGAAAGTGTAAGGTAGGCAAAAAATGAGAAAGTAATGGCAGACAAGCGATCGAGCGGGGCTGGAAAGCGCCTCACGCTCAAGCAAACCGACCCTGAGAAATATGCCTTTTTGAAAGCAGAGGCGGCTGCTCCATACAGGGGTTTGCGGAAGTTTGTGTATGTCGGTTTTGGGGCTTCTGGGGCGATCGGTGCCTTCATCTTTTTCACGCAACTGCTGGCTGGTCAAGAGGTTGGTGATCTTTTGCCCAATCTGGCACTACAGATTGGAGTGGTAGCGCTCATGATCTGGCTGTTTAGCCTTGAAGGCAAAGCAGAACGCAAATCTGATTCCTGATTTCTTTTAATGTCTGAGGGTCAATTCCCCGCCGCTCTGCGGCGTCATAAAATGCAGGATGAGCGAGTACAGCCACAAAAGTCATCACGTCACCGTTTTGCTTTACCATTTGGCGTTTCCAGCGAAGTATCGACGGGCTGTGTTGGATGAGGCGGTCGATGCGGTCTTGCGAGCAGTGTGCTTAGGGATCGAGAAGCGCTATGAGATCAAGTTCATTGAGCTTGGCGTGGACAAAGACCATGTGCCTTTTCTGGTGCAGTCAGTGCCAACGTACAGTGTGACCCTGGTAACGAGGCTGAAGCGCTTGACGGCGCGGGAGATGTTCAAGCGGTGCCTTCAAGTGAAACAAAAGCTGTGGGGTAGGAGTTTTGGCGCGATGGTTATGTTGCGAGTACGGTTGGGAAACACGGAGACGATTGCGCGATCCGTCAAGAACCAGGGCAACGACTATCTCAAGTTACACAGAGATGAGCCGCTAGCTCTTTTTTGATTCTGATACCTCGTCCGCTTGCGGTAGGGTAATTCATTTGTGTTGGGGTTTGAAACGTTTATCTATGCGGACTTAGCAAAGGGACGTTGACGTATGATCTGAGCGCACGCTTCAGCAACCAACAGAGGGTTCTGCTATGGCGAAGGACGAACGGGAAGAGGAGCGGGAAGAGCGCATCACGATGGAAATTGTGGTGGATGCCTATGGGCCGGAAGAGCAGGCGATGGGCTGGTACTACTACTTGCAGGACACCATGCAGTTTCCGTTTACAGCAACTTGCATGGGTAAACGGCGCAGTTCGCCTGTAAAAGAAGGCGCGACCGTTGAAGTAGTGGGCATGGCACCGGAGGATGAGTGCGAACGGGAAATGTTTGTGGAAATTGACTGGGAGGGCGATACGCTGGCGGTGCAGTTGATGCAGCTAGAGGCGACCGAGGCAGACTCTGAGACGCAGCAAGCCATTGCCGACTGGCATTACTGGGTGAATCAGGGCTATGAGTTTGGGTAGCGTTTAGTGCCCGATTCATCTGTCCTATCTCACAATCATTCGTTTGCCAGTTTTAATACCGCAGCACGGGTCGCTGGAGACAGACGAAAATTTAGGGCATTCAGTTTGTCGAGTAGCGGAGCGATACGTGCTTCGCACAGGCTTTGCCATCGCCTCCACCTATCCTGACTGTTTGCCTTTCAACAGGGCTCCCAGTGTCCCTGTAGTCGAAAGGTTCAGTTGCTGGGCGTAGCCTCTTGCCAGTGCATCATCCAGGATCACTAGGGAATCAGGAATGGCGATCGCTAAACTGAGGGCTTCGCGTTCGCCTGCGCCAAGCTTTGGCAAATCTGGAATCAGGCTGGATGAGGGGGCGGGGCACAGTGTCATCCAGGAGAGGGCGGTTGGGTCGGGCAATGAGATGCCTTGAACAAGCCCCTGAGCCAATTCATCCGCTACCGCTTGGGGCACTCTGATCTGCCTATAGAGCCTATTTGATATCTTTGTCATGGTAAGAGAAGGCACCTACACTCTTTACAGCTCATCGTCATGGCATATTCCAGCAGTCTTACCGATGCCGAATGGGCCGTTCTGGAGCCGCTGTTACCCCAGATCTTGCCGCAGAAGAAGCGAACCCGACCTGCCGACTGGACGAAACGGGAGCTGCTCGATGGGATTCTCTATCAACTCAAAAATTGTACAGTGACTTTTTATTTGTCGTGAAGATACATTAGTGTCGTTAAAGGAGCAAGGCTATATCTGGCTTGCTTTTCCGCCTAAAGCCAGCTTGGCAATCCTGCTGACCTGATGCTAGGCTGCTGAGCGCACTCTCTCTGCAACCCTGCAACAGGGAGGGGTTTGCTCAGCGACACGAATTTGTCTCAATGTCATTTAATTTGGCACTGTACAGCAGTAGGCGAAAAAATGGGGGACGAAGGCAAAAGGTAGCTGCTCAATCAACTCAAAACCGCCATCCTCTTGCCTCACGCTTTCGGCTCAAAGGTGATCTGATCTGACGTGTAAGACGGCGGCTCGATGTGAATCAAAATACGAGCAGGGCTGAAGCGCTCCTCTAAGCGGTCTTCTACCGCTTCCGTGATCTGATGAGCGGTTTCAACATCGGTTGCACTCACGATGAGATGCATTTCAATAAAAATCTGCCGACCCACAATGCCTCTAGAGGCGATGTCATGGCAGTTGAGCACACCAGGCACCTGCATGGCGATCGCATGAATGGCTTCGGGCGCGATCGCCATTTCATCAACGAGCGACGGCAAATTGTCTTTGAGCACCGACCAACCGCTGTAAAACACCAGCACTGCAACAGGAAATGCCAGCACCACATCTAGCCATTGCAGTCCCCACGCCCAAATGCCAACTAAGCCGCCCATGACGCTGATGGTGACCCAAATATCGCTCATCGTATGCTTCGCGTCCGCGATCAAAATCGCGCTCCCAACCCGTAGCCCTTCACGACGTTCGTAGAAGGCAACAAAAATATTCACGCCCAGCACAAGCAGCAGGAGCCACAGCTCTTGGGGCGAAATTTTGACCGGATTGTGATTTGGAGTGATGAGATGCTCGATCGCGCCCTGCAAAATCTCGAAGCAAGCAATGCCTAAAAAAGCAGCAATGCCCAAGGCACCGACCGCTTCAAACTTTTGGTGCCCATAGGGATGATCGCGATCGGGTTCGGGTGACGAAAAGCGACTGGCAATCAAGCCCAAAATATTGTTGGCACTATCGGTCACGCTGTGCAGAGCGTCGGCTAGTAAGCTGAGTGATCCAGTAAGCCAACCGACTCCTGCCTTCAAGATCATAACGAATAGATTGAGCAACAGCGTGATGATCAGAACTTTGCGTACGCGCGATCGATTATCGATAACCACAGCTTTTATCAAACTCATTTTCCCTCACTGTAGGGCAGCAACTGCCCCTTCACCACTGCCCCTCAGCGCTTATAGGCAAAGATTCGCATTAGCTGACGGCTGCTACACTCGCGCAGTAGCAGCCGTCATGCAGCGACACTACCGCCAACTCATGGTTAAAGCGGTTTGCGTGTGTCCTGCGTTCATTCCTAAAGAAAAGATCTTTTTAGTTACTATCGCCAGTACGATTTAGAGTGCCGATCGTTGGATTCCACCCCGCATGTCTGCATCTCGGTTCACCATTAATCTCGTTGAAGGGTCTGTTGCCGTCAGCTTTACACCTCAGGCGGCTCAGGACTTACAGTTAGCGCTTTCGCGTTTGATGGACAGTCTCAAAGCCGTAGCGACTAAGGTTGCTCCTGGTACACGCGGCACACCTCAGAAGCCGATGGAGTATCAATACACGGGCGACGTTTTTCTGGAAATTTTTTGCAACCCTAATATTTGGGCAACCCCCTTCGCCGCTAAGGTTTTAATCACCTTGCGGGACGATCGGATTCGACTGACCACCGAAGCTGAACTCAGCCGTTTGGCAGAAGACGTCAACCAATATCTGGAGCAAACTATCTAGGGAAACTGATTTAAGATCACGTCTTTGTGATGGTTAAAGTAGCAGTCTGGGGAAAGCATTTTTTCTTCGCTTCCTGATTTCCAATGACTGTCTTCGTAAAATAGGCTTAGACTGTTCGCAGAACTATCAAAGGACGCGCTTGAGATGAATTCTGACAACTTTGTGCAACTGGTTCAAAAAGGGTTCCGCGTGACGCTAGGCGCAACAGCCTCTCTGGTTGAAGTGCTGCAAGATCCCGAAAGACGGGATGAGTCTCTCTCGAAGCTGAACCAGGAGTGGAGCGTCTTGTCGTCAGAATGGGCACAAAAAGGTGAAGTCACTGAGCAAGAGGCACGTAGCTTTGTGGATACGCTTCTTGACAAGCGCACAGAGCCTTCGGCAGGGGCATCAAGCGCTACGGCGACGACACCCTCTGCCCCACCCGATGTTCAACTAGAGCTACAGGAGTTGACCGCACAAATCGTGGCGATGCGCGCTGAGCTAGAGCGGCTTAGAAACTAGGTCTCGTCGTCTTAACCAAGACATTTAGCCCCTAGCTAGCGCTTTCTCCAGTTAAAACCTGCGCTCAGCTAGTCGTTTTCCCAATGTTCACGACCGACGAGATCCCCAATGCGATCGCGCAGCAGGAAACTACAGCGTTCTAGTTCACATTCGATCGATGCCCACTCCCGTGCCGGAATAAACTGGCAAAGGATATAGATTGGCTGCTGACGGCTGACTTTACCTTTACGGACAAGTTCGCGTGCTTCGTCTTGAATCACGTTGAGAGAATACTGTGCAGATTGAAGCATAATCACCCTTGTACTGGCTAATGGAGTTTGGTTGGAGGCTGAGGGCTTGTCTGGAGCGGTGCGATGTAGGCGTAAAAGTAGAAATAGGTAAAAGCTAATGCTTAAATTTAGCAGAGGCTGATTGTAGCCCTCTATACCGAACCAATCTTATTTTCGCGTTGAACCTCTCTTGATTGTATGAAGAATCGTTGAAAAAGTCAGCAAATCCTAACTAGATTTCCCCTCACAGTCTCATCTAAGCCTTGAGCGATCGGTAAATTTAAGGGTAAAACTAAGGTTTTGTTGCGGCACATTAAGAAACCCTATGGAACTCATAAGCACATAAGGGGCATCATCTCCCGCCGTTTCATAGCAGCTTCTAGATGGGTTTTCTCTGTTGCGTCTATTGACATCGTTTCTGCTTGCCCAATGTCTACCCACGGCTTGCGTCGGGAACGAAAGGCTTAAAAGGGGCTGTGGTAACCTGCAACCGATAGCGCTCATAACATAGCGCGGCTGCTAGCTCTAGCGCTGCTCTCATACTGCTTGCTTCTGCCTTGCCCTGCCCTGCAATGTCAAACGCTGTGCCGTGATCGGGCGATGTGCGCACAAACGGCAAGCCGATCGACGTGTTGACTGCGCGATCGAACGCCATCAGTTTGACTGGAATCAGCCCTTGATCGTGATAAAGCGCTAAATAAGCATCAGCAGAGTTCATGCTTGAAGCCTGTAGAACCTGTTTGCCTGCTTCTTGCCGTGTGCCAAACCAGGCTTGTCCCGGCTTCACCCAAAGCGTATCAGGCGGAATAGGTCCGTCTAGCTGAAGGTGGGGAAGGCGAGCGCGGGTCGCTTCCAGCCACGGAATCAGCCAGTCTTGTTCTTCATGTCCCAGTTTTCCCTGCTCACCGCTGTGAGGGTTGAGTCCGGCGATCGCAATGCGGGGTGTCTCCAACCCAAAATCTTGGCGCAGACACTCAATGAGCAAATCCAGTTTGCGGGTAAGGAGCGCTGGAGTAAGGGTGTCTGCCACCTGACGCAGGGGGATGTGGGTCGTGGCAAGCAGCGTCCGCAAGATCCAACCTGTATGGGGCGATCGCGCGACGAAGAGCATTCCAAAGCGGTCAACGCCTGCCCGTTCTGCCAGCAGTTCGGTTTGTCCAGGATAGGCATGACCGGCTGCACTCCAGGCAGCTTTGGAAATGGGTCCCGTCACGATGCCATGAAAGGCTCCCGCCAACGCCTGAGCGATCGCGGTTTCGAGGTAATGAAAGCTGGCAGCTCCACTGGCAACACTTTCTTGTCCTACAACAATGTGCTGCTCCAGAGAGGGAAGCGAGACATCAAAGACGTGCAAACTGTCTGGATGTGCCAGGGCAAGCTCTGGATGGAGCGATCGCAACTGTTCGTAGGTTGCGGTGAGGAGCGATCGACTGCCAACAATGGTGACTTCGCAGTTGATTAAGGGGATCGCCAGAGCTTTGAGTATGACTTCTGAGCCTATGCCTGCTGGATCGCCCAATGTGACAGCTAGTTGAGGCGTGAAAGTTGGATCGGACATCATCCATTCATCGTTTACTGCCTTTAGACCTAAGGTAGCGCTTGACGCTGTGTTTGACCGCAGAGGCGGGAAGAACGCGGAGGTTGCACGGCTAGACTTTGGCGATCAAATCATCCAATTCGGCGTAGTCGGGTAGGGTGGTGTCGATCGCCTTCCCAGCCCGCAGCACCACGCGATCGTGCTGTGGGCGAGACAGCAGCTCACTGTAGCGACGTGCCTTAAACAAAACGAGATCGGCTGGCAGACCGACCCCGATGCGTCCCATAGTGGACAAGCCCATCAGGTCAGCCGGGGTTGATGTGACCGCACGGCACCAGGTGCCATAGGGTCGATCAAGATGAGCAATTTTAACCGAGAGGCTAAAGACCTGTAACCCGTCGTGATCGCCGAAGCCGTGAAAGGGATCGCGGCAGTTGTCGCTGGCGATCGCAACGGGCACCCCTGCCTGCTTTAATTCATGCAGCAGCGTCACACCACGCCAACGCGGAGTGCGTCCTGTTTGCCGATCTTGCAGGTAGAGATTGCACAGAGGCAAACTGACAATGCCCAGCCCTGCTTGCTTGACGAGGGCGATCGTGGTTTCAGCCGTTTCGGGTGCTTGCACTGCCAAACTACAGCAATGCCCACAGACTACTTGTCCCTGAAACTGGTGCCGAATCGCCGCCTCCGCAATGATTCGCAGGGTTGCCGAACCTGGATCATTGGTTTCATCGGCGTGAAAGTCCAGGTTGAGGTTACGGGCTTTTGCTAGCGTAAACGCGCGATCGACCTGTGCCTCAATGTCCGGGTTCATGTAGGCAACGCCACCCAGAATGCCACCTAGCTCGGCGATCTGGTCGGCAAGCTGTTCACCCGCAGGCGTGAGGTAGTACTCCAATGACACCAGAGAAGCGGCTTGCAGGGTCAACCGCTCTGCCCAGGTTGCCTGGAGGGTCTTGAAGACGCTCAGGCTCCTAGCGGCTCGATCGCCTGCCGAATCGATGTGGGTGCGGAGAGCCTTTGTGCCGTGGGCGTAGCTGCACTTCAAACCAAACTCCATCCGGCGATACACATCGTCAGCATCCCAGTAGTTTTTAGCATCGGTTTGGCTGGTGTCGATCGCTCCCCCAAACGTGCAATCAGGATTCGGGGTGCGTTCCCAGATGTGCCCTTTATCCAGGTGCGTGTGTAAATCGACAAAGCAGGGAAAAACAATGCCGCTACAAAGATCAGCAGAGGGACTGTCATCACTGTGGTTTCCAGCCGGGGTCATGGTGGTGATGACACCTCCAACAATTTCAAGATCGACTAGCAGAAAGTCATCACAGACCAAGCGCTGAGTTTCTGGTGTTGGAAGGGGGGTGTGTGGGTTTTGCTCTAGTAATGGAGAGGGAACATGAGCATTTTTTAGCCAATAGCGATCGCAAGCCGGAATCATGAAGAAGGTCTCGGTAAATCAGGGATAGTTCGCTTCGCCATCGAATTTAAACATGCCCAAAAAACTGTAGGGTGAGCAAGTGCCTACCCTACAGTCATTGTTAACAATTTAACGCAAATAAAAATCAGCCAAACGCTAGACCGCCGCGAAGTATTCCTTCGACTTCTTAGGATCAGGGTTCATGGTGGCATCACCGGGCTTCCAGCCAGCAGGACAAACTTCATCGGGGTGAGACTGCACATACTGGATGGCTTGCAGTGTCCGCAAAGTTTCATCAACGCTGCGACCAAAGGACAGGTTGTTGATGGTGGCATGCTGAATGATGCCATCTTTGTCGATGATGAATAGACCGCGCAGAGCGATACCCGCATCTGGATCAAGGACGTTGTAGGCTGCGCTGACTTCTTTTTTGATGTCGGCAACAAGGGGGTAGTTGAGGTCGCCAATACCGCCACTCTTGCGATCGGTTTGAATCCACGCCAAGTGAGAAAATTCGCTGTCAACAGAAGCACCCAACACTTCGGTGCCTAGCTGTTTGAACTCATCGTAGCGATCGCTGAACGCGGTGATTTCGGTCGGGCAAACAAAGGTAAAGTCGAGCGGGTAGAAAAACAGCACGACGTACTTGCCACGGTAGTCGGACAACTTAATCGTTTTAAATTCTTGGTCGACCACAGCCGTTGCCGTGAAATCGGGAGCCGATTGTCCAACGCGCAAGCATCCTTCTTGAGTCATGAGATAACAGTCTCCTTCGATTGGGTATATGGGGTGCGTCTTGATCTTTCAGCACTTTTAGTTTGCAGAACAATTGGCAACGCTAGCCAAGTACTGATTCGGTACGCACAACGACCGATAACTTCAAGGACTGAGATGACTATATCATAGTCATAACGATTTTGAGTAAGGGCTGACGAGAAGGCGCGCGCTAACCCGATCGCTCTTTTCAGCAAAAGCGATTGAGTTAGCGCACCCTGTTCAGGTGAGAGGTTAGTTAGGGTTTAGAGGCGATCGATGGCTACAGCGATCGGGCAATGGTTCACAAGGTGAGCCACCGCCTTGGCATCGGTTGCTTCATTGAAAAGATGAAGCCGAGTTGCCTCTTCTATGACAAGAAACTAGGTGTGTAAGTGCAAGTTCCTATACCAAGTCCTGCAATAAAAGCTACAGATCTTGCCCTCATCCCCGACCCTTCTCCCCA
>Ga0105047_10008385_pt1 | contig 17202 bp, 15 predicted proteins | sample MAT04_FD_78384 | JGI IMG/M metagenome (GOLD analysis project Ga0105047, IMG submission 78384) | Freshwater microbial communities from Lake Fryxell liftoff mats and glacier meltwater in Antarctica - MAT-04 (megahit assembly) | ecosystem: Environmental > Aquatic > Freshwater > Ice > Liftoff...
GCTCTGCCGAAGTGCATTCACTCCTCTTGCTGGAGTAATTCAGGCTTTAGAAAAAGCGGCTGCGGGGGATCTTTCGGCCCGAGTTGATGTTAATGGAAATGGTGAGTTCGCCAGGTTAGGCACCGCCTTTAATACAATGATGACTGATATGAACAAGGCCATGCGGCAGTTCTTCTCGGTGGCGGATATCGTGCGTGATTCGGTGGTCTTGGTCCAGAAAACAACTGATGAAATGGCCCAGGCAGCCGAAGCGGTTGCCATGCAGGCCGGTACAATTGCTACTGCCAGTGAAGAGATGTCATTTACCTCCGGAGATATTGCCAGGAACTGTCTTTATGCTGCCGAAAATGCCCAGAAAGCCACGGAACAGACCCATAGCGGTTCACAGTTGGTTCAGAACTGTGCTCAGTTGATGGAAAATATTGCCGGACGTGTCAATGAAACTTCCCATACGGTTGAAGCCCTCGGACAACGTTCTGATCAGATCGGTGCGATTGTCAATACAATTCAGGATATTGCCGACCAGACCAATCTGCTGGCATTAAACGCTGCTATTGAGGCCGCCCGTGCCGGTGAGCAGGGTAGAGGTTTTGCTGTTGTTGCCGATGAGGTGCGTGCCTTGGCGGAACGTACGACAAAAGCAACCAAAGAGATCAGCACTATGATCAAGTCGATACAGAGCGAAACCCAGACCGCTGTCAATTCCATGGGTGAAGGAGTTGAGCAGGTTAAGCAGGGGACGGCAGAAACTTCCCGTTCCGGTGAAGCTTTGGAAGACATTCTCAATAAAATTAACGAGCTGACTATGCAGGTCAGCCAGATTGCTACCGCTGCAGAAGAACAGACCGCTACCACCAGTGAAATTACCCAGAATATTCAGATGATCACCGATGTGGTCAATCGCAATGTGGAAAGCTCACGCAATACAACGGTGGCGACCTCCAAGTTGTCTGATCAGGTAGAACAGTTGCATGAGCTTGTCGGCCACTTCCGACTGGCAAATGCACTGGAATGGGATGCCTCTTTTGCGACCGGTGTTGCCAGGTTTGATAATGATCACAAGGTCCTTTTCAAGATGGTTAATGATCTGCACGACGCCATGCAGCAGAAACGGAGCAAGGACGCTATTGGGCAGATTCTAAATGGTCTGGCCGATTATACTGTCAATCACTTTGCCGAAGAAGAACGTGCATTCAGTCAAACCAGGTATCCTGATGAGGCACAGCATAAACAGATTCATAAGAAACTGGTCAATCAGGTTGTTGATTTACAGGCCAAATTTCGTGCTGGTGAGAACGTAATGAGCCAGGATATCATCAACTTTCTGCAGGATTGGCTGATCAACCATATCAAGGGAACAGACAAGAAGTACGGTCCTCATCTCAACAAGAACGGTGTCAAGTGATAGCGATTATAGATTACGGCATGGGCAATCTTCGCTCCGTGCAAAAGGGTTTTGAAAAAATTGGTGCTGAAGCGGTAATTACTGCTGATCCGAAAGTTGTTCTTGAGGCGGATAAGGTTGTGCTGCCTGGAGTCGGAGCATTTCGCGACTGCATGAGTAATCTTGAACAGGGCGGTTTTGTCGATCCGATTCTGCGTGTTATAACGGAAGGGCGCCCCTTTCTTGGAATATGTGTCGGAATGCAGCTGCTTTTTAATGACAGTGTTGAGTTTGGTCTTTACAAGGGGCTTGGCGTTATTCCAGGGCATGTGCTTCGTTTTCCTGATGGAATGAAGGAAAATGGGGAAGAGCTGAAAGTACCTCACATGGGGTGGAATCAGATCAGCTTTAAACAATCACCTCCTGCATTTGATGGCATTGAGGCGGAATCCAATGTGTATTTCGTTCACTCATATTTTGTAAAACCGGATGATGAATCGGTTGTAGCGACGACAACCAACTACGGTATTGAATTCTGTTCATCCATTTGGAAAGACAATATTGTTGCAACCCAGTTTCACCCGGAAAAATCGCAGGAAATCGGTCTACGGATACTCAAAAATTTTGCGGAGTTAAAATGATAGTAATACCAGCTATTGACCTTAAAGATGGGGTTTGTGTACGTCTTGAGCAGGGTCTGATGGATAAGGACACTGTTTTTAACGATAATCCTGCGGCCCAGGCTCTTGATTGGCAGAACCAGGGGGCAGAAATGCTTCATATTGTAGACCTGGATGGTGCATTTGCCGGTGAACCCAAAAACCGATCCGCCATTGAAGCAATTATTAAATCAATAAATATTCCTTCTCAGCTTGGCGGTGGCATCAGGGATATGGCCACAATCGAAGTTTATCTGGCCATGGGCTTGTCACGCGTAATTATTGGAACTGCAGCACAGCGGAATCCGGAGCTTGTCCGCGAAGCCTGTGCCAAATTCCCTGGTAAAATAGTGGTCGGTATTGATGCGAAAAGTGGCATGGTGGCTGTACAGGGATGGGCAGAAGTGACCGGCATAACAGCGGTTGATCTGGCTCGCAAGTTCGAGGACTGTGGTGTTTCTGCAATCATATATACGGATATCAGTCGTGATGGAATGATGCAGGGACCGAATCTTGAAGCTACAAAGGAGTTGGCCGAGGCGGTAAAAATTCCGATTATTGCATCCGGTGGTCTGTCTACGTTGAAGGATATTGAAAATCTGATGGCTATAGAGAGTTTCGGCGTCACTGGCGTTATTACCGGAAAAGCTGTTTATACCGGTTCTATCAAGCTTGCAGAGGCCATTGCCTTGACAAAAGGGATGCGCTAAATGCTTACCAAACGAATAATTCCATGCCTGGATGTTAAGGGTGGTCGTGTAGTTAAGGGTGTCCAGTTCCTGGAGTTGCGTGATGCTGGCGACCCGGTGGAAATTGCAGAAATTTATGACAAGCAGGGCGCCGATGAGCTGACTTTTCTTGATATAACGGCTTCCAGTGATGAACGCAATATTATCATTGATGTTGTACGCCGTACAGCTGAACGGGTATTTATGCCTCTGACAGTCGGTGGTGGAATACGTACTGTTGACGATATTCGTCGTTTGCTGAATGCGGGCGCTGATAAAACTTCAATCAACACGGCTGCTGTACATCGTCCGGAGTTTGTCAGTGAAGCGGCAGAACGTTTCGGTTCTCAATGTACTGTCGTTGCCATAGATGCCAGGCGTGTTCCAGGCGAAAAACGCTGGGAGGTTTATACCCACGGTGGACGAACCCCAACAGGTATAGATGTGGTTGAGTGGGCTGTCAAGATGGAGTCCTTTGGCTCGGGTGAGATCCTTTTGACCAGTATGGATTGTGATGGCACAAAAGATGGTTATGACCTAGAATTGACCCGTGCTGTTGTGGATGCCGTTTCGATTCCTGTTATTGCCTCTGGAGGAGTTGGGAATCTGGAACACCTCTTCGATGGTTTTACAAAGGCTGGAGCAAGTGCTTGTCTGGCGGCTTCAATTTTCCATTATCGTGAACATACAATTGATGAGGCCAAGCAGTATCTGGCTGAACGAGGCGTACCGGTAAGAATGTAAAATATCAAACTGGAGTTGCTATGGACAAACACATACTGGATGCTGTTTATCAGGTTATTCTTGAACGCAAAGCCAACCCAAATGAAAACTCCTACACCGCATCCCTGATGTACAAAGGGCTTGATACTATTCTAAAAAAAATTGGTGAGGAGTCAACCGAGTTGGTTATTGCCGGTAAAGGTGGAAAGCATGAGGAAATTATCTGTGAAACAGCAGATCTTCTGTTTCACACGCTGGTTTTGTTGGGCTATTGTGATATAAAACCGGCAGATATTTATGCAGAGCTAGGACGACGTTTTGGTGTCTCTGGGTTAGAAGAAAAAAAATCCAGAAAGTCTTAGGGCATTCTGTTGACAAAAAATTTGTTTTTATGTTGACAATATCGCTTTACCTGTTATTTTAATAGACTCTCAAATTTCTCATAATTAGCACGATGTATATATAGGTAGTTTAGTCAGTTATTTTACAATGAGGGGAGTTGATATTTAATGCCGGGAGTTAAAATCAAGGAAAGTGAGCCGTTTGAGCTTGCCCTTAAGAAGTTTAAAAAACAGTGCGAAAAAGCTGGGATTCTTTCTGAAGTTCGCAAACGCGAGCACTTTGAAAAACCTAGTATCAAGCGCAAGAAGAAGGCAATTGCCGCACGTAAGCGCGCCCTCAAAAAACAGCGTAAAATGGTTGACTAGGTAAAGTATGACTCTCAAGGAACAGTTGAACGATTCAATGAAACAGGCAATGCGGGCTCGAGATGAGCTGCGTCTTTCTACTGTGCGTATGATTCGTTCAATGATCCAAAATCGTGAGATTGATAAGAAACAGGAACTGGATGACCAGGGGGTGAGAGATGTAATCTCAACCCTGGCCAAACAGCGCCGAGAATCAATTCGACTTTACGAAGAGGGTAACAGGCAGGACCTGGTAGAAAAGGAAAAGGCTGAGCTGGAAATTCTGCTTGGTTTTCTTCCATCACAACTAGCTGTTACAGAAATTAGTGAACTTGTTGCACGGGCGATCAAAGAAGCTGGTGTTTCCAGCATTAAGGATATGGGAAGGGTTATGAAGATTGTTGCCCCTCTGATAGCCGGCAGAGCCGATGGAAAAGTTGTCAGTGATATAGTAAAAGAGCAACTTTCCTGACAGTGCTTTCGCCTGATTATACGGCAAACAAGACTGTTTTGTTAAACCGAGAAAGGGGCTATCATAATGATCGCCCCTTTCTTGTCGTGGCTATAAAGGTTTTTAGATGAATCTTGTTGACGCCATTATCCTGATTATCCTGATTTGTTTTGCATTAAAGGGTCTTGTGCGAGGGCTTGTCAACGAGGTCTCATCCCTGGCAGGGTTGACTGTTGGAGGCTGGGCCGCATATAGTTATTATCCAGACCTTGCCATACTGATTCAAAACTGGCTTCACCTCTCAAAACTGATTTCATCGTTTTTAGCATTCATGCTTCTTTTGTTCCTGATCGGATTTATCGCCCACATCATTGGCAACATAGTTACAGCAGCTTTGCGTGTAGTAATGCTTGGCACATTGAACCGCCTTGGTGGAATACTGATTGGTGCCGTCGAGGGAACTTTGATACTTTGCCTGCTCTTTTCAATAGCGACATCAGATTTCATGCCGATACAGTTGAAAAATAAAATTCATGAATCCAAAGCAGCAAGAATGTTTGCTGATATGGGCGGACATATCCTTCAGATGTGGCGTACCAAAAGTGGTGATCGATCATGATCCCCGAGGAGAAAGTACGGGAAATTTCTGAGCGACTTTCGATTGTGGAGGTCGTTTCTGAATATGTTGAGCTAAAACGTTCCGGATCAAATTTTGCCGGATTGTGTCCGTTTCATGCGGAAAAAACGCCGTCATTCAATGTTAATCCCGCGCGCGAGATCTTTCACTGTTTTGGTTGTGGTGCCGGTGGCAACATATTTTCATTTGTAATGAAAATTGATGGCTTGTCCTTTCCGGAAGCCGTTAAACACTTGGCCCGCAAGGCAGGAGTTGAAATTGAGGATCGCCAGCTAACCCCGGCTGAGAAGCAGGCGCAAAATGAGCGACAGGCTTTCCAAAGAATTAACGACCTGGCCGCAGGATTCTACAGAGATGTTCTGGAACACAGGCCGGAGGGGGCTGCAGCCAGAAAATATCTGGAGGTCAGATCAGCTTCAGGAGAGGTCGCTGCAGAATACGGGCTTGGTTTTGCCCCAGACCGCAGGGATTCAGTTGTACAGCATCTTAGGGCAAATGGAATTGACCTGGAAACAGCGGCCAAGCTAGGCATCATTCGTAAAAATGACGGTGGCTGGTATGACCTGTTTCGCAATCGACTTATTTTTCCAATTCGGGATGCAAAGAGTAATGTGATTGCCTTTGCAGGGCGCGTTCTTGATAATGCGCTACCCAAATATATCAATTCACCCGAATCGCCGCTCTACCACAAAAGCTCGGTCCTGTTCGGAATCAATCTGGCTTTGCCCAGTGTCAGAACAGATAACAGCATCATAATAGTAGAAGGATATTTTGACCATCTGGCGTTATATAAAGCTGGCATCAAAAATGTTGTGGCAACATGTGGAACGGCACTGACAACAAGTCACACCAGCTTGATCAAGAGGCATGCAGGAAAGGTTTATACGCTTTTTGACAGTGATGCCGCAGGTCGCAAGGCAACGATCAAGTCGATGGAGCTGTTTCTAGAGCAGAAACTGCCAGCATATGTAATTACTCTGCCGACCGGTGATGATCCAGACAGTTTTCTGGCCAGCAATCCGGTTGAGGCTTTCCGTCTTAGTCAGGAAAAGGCACGGCCCGCTTTTGAGTTTTTTGTGCGTTCATTGCTGGCGGAAACTCCGGCGGATAGTGTTGATAACAAGGTTCGCATTATTGACGAATTGGCCCCACGTTTTCGAAAAATAGCTGATGCGGTAGAACGGGATCTCTATGAAAAGGAAATCTGTCGACTGATTGGAATTACCAGCCACGCTTTCCGAAAACGTCTGGGTGGTATGAATGTTACCGCCAGAGATTTTCAGAGCGATCAGGCAACTGTCAAGACCCTTGGCGACTCGCGGCAGGAAACACTGCTGTCCCTGATCAGCAGGTATCCGGAAGCCCGTCAGAAAGTCATTGCTTGCGGAATAGACCAGCTTTTTGATGGTGCGTATCTGCAGTTGGCTGGAATAATGCTAGAAAAACTTTCGGATGATCAGGACGCCCAGGCGTTGAGTCTGCTGATGGAACAGATCGAGGATCAGGCTATAAGAGTTATTCTGACCCGGCTGCTTGTTTCCGATGAACATATGGCTGATATCGACTGGCGTCAGGCTTATGAACACTGTCAACGCAGCAGAGAACAGAAGGAACTCAGATCCATAAAAGATATTGCAGCACGTTTGGCGGTATTGGAGTCGGATAGTGAAGAATATGCATTGCTGCTTCAGAAGGCGGATGCATTGCGTAGTAGAAAATCGAGACTGTAGCCTTGAAAGGCTTTATTTGAGGTGAAAGAATGGCAAAGAAAAACCTGGACGAAGTAAAACAACTGATTGATCTCGGCAAGGAGAAGGGGTTCCTGACCTTTGAAGAGGTAAATGATATATTGCCTCCTGATATCGCTACTGATCAGATCGATGATGTCATGGGCATGTTCGGCGATATGGACATCGAGATCGTAGATTCATCCCAGAAGGTCAAGATTCCTAAAATGAAGATTGACATGGAAGAGGATGAAGAGGGGGAAGGCGAAGCCGAAGAGGTTGAGTTTGAACCTGGTTCCATTGGCCGTACAAGTGATCCGGTGCGTATGTATCTGCGTGAGATGGGCTCTGTCTCTCTGCTGACACGTGAGGGAGAGGTTGAGATTGCCAAGCGGATTGAAGATGGTGAACGTGATGTGGCCAGTGTTATTCTGAACACACCGATTACCATTAAAGAAGTGCTGAATCTGGGTGATAAATTACGTAAATTCCAGCTCAGCGCATCGGAAATAAGCAAGGAAGTGGAAGAAGAGGTTTTGGAAGAGGATGAAGAGGACGTCCCCAAGATGCGCATCCTTGAAGTTATCGATGCAATTGCAGAAGGTGATCAAGAGTTGGCAGGACTTACTGAGGCACTTGAAAAAGCCGGACCTGCTGCCAAGAAAAAGGAACTGGAAAAGAGGTTCACTGAGCTTAAGGAACATCAGGCATCACTGCTAATTTCTCTGCGTTTGAAGGATCGTCATATTAACAAGATTGCCGAACGCCTGAAGGAACTCTCTTTCAAGGTTGACAGGCAGATGAGGGAAATGAGGGATCTTGAGGCGCTGATACCTCTGGACAAACTCAAGTTATTGGTTGAAAAGTACCAGAGAGAGGAAACAAAAGCTTCTGCTGAATTGAAGAAGCTAAAATTGTCAACTGAGGAAACAGAGAAGATTGACAAACGTCTCTCTTCTGCAGCTCATAAATTGATGAAAGTTGAACAGGAATCTGGTTTTAAAGCCAGTGAACTTTCAACTGCTCTCCATGCTATTGAAGAGGGTGAGTGCAAGGCCCGTATCGCCAAGTCAGAGTTGATTGAAGCCAACCTGAGACTGGTTGTTTCAATTGCAAAAAAATACACAAACCGGGGCCTGCAGTTTCTTGACCTGATCCAGGAAGGCAACATCGGTCTGATGAAGGCTGTTGATAAGTTTGAGTATCAGCGTGGTTACAAATTTTCAACGTACGCAACATGGTGGATCCGTCAGGCAATTACACGTGCCATTGCCGATCAGGCCCGTACTATTCGAATTCCTGTACATATGATTGAAACAATCAACAAGCTGATTCGTACAAGCAGACAACTGGTGCAGGAAAATGGTCGGGAGCCGTCACCTGAGGAGATTGCCGAGCGGATGCAGTTGCCGCTGGACAAAGTTCGTAAGGTCCTCAAAATTGCCAAGGAACCGATCTCACTCGAAACCCCGATTGGTGAAGAGGAAGACTCCCATCTTGGTGATTTTATTGAAGACAAGGCGGTTATTTCTCCTATAGAAGCGGTAATTAAAGCCAATCTTTCCGAGCAGACGGCCCGTGTTCTTTCAACATTGACCCCTCGTGAGGAAAAGGTTCTGCGCATGCGTTTCGGCATCGGCGAAAAGAGCGACCACACCCTGGAAGAGGTTGGTCAGGACTTTGCGGTTACCCGTGAACGTATTCGCCAGATCGAGGCGAAAGCATTGCGTAAGCTGAGACACCCAAGCCGCAGCAAAAAGCTGAAGAGCTTTGTGGAATAAACATTGAACCTGCTGTGTTTGATATTAAGGCCGATTCTGATCAGTACTATTTATGTACTGTTTGGAACCGGCCTTATGTTTGCCGCTGAACTTGATGATTCAACTCTGTTTGTAGAGGCATTTAATGCTGGCAAGAATAAAGACTATCTGCTTGTCATTGAAAAGATTGGTCAACTTCATCAGCTGTTTCCGGATACTCCGTTACGGGACGTTTCAATGCTGTTGCTGGCTAGAGCGGCAATAGGGGCAGGGGATAACGCACTTGCTGCCAAAACAGCTAACCGTTTTATTGAGGAATTCAGTGATAGTTCTCTGTTGGCGAGTATGGATGATGAACTGCTGGTTCTTGGCAGACACCAGAAAAATGGTGAAGAATTGGTTCCGTCCAGGTCACTTCAAATAGCTGCCAAGAAGGTCCGTGACGAACAGCTGGCAAATGAAAGAGTAATCAGCTTTAAAACTGAACAGGAAAAACTGGTCAGAGAAAAAACGGAACAAAATCGAATCTTACTGGAAAAAATTGAAGCGGAACGGCAACTAAAAGCACGGATTGCAGTGGACAAAGCAGCCAAAGAGAGTATCAAATTATCGATTGTTTTACCTGGGGCTCCCGGCAGTTTTGAAGTTGACAGGCGTGGCCGACTACTTTTTGAACTGATTAACAAAGGTGGCAGCCGAGAGGAATTTCAGCTTAAAACAACCGCAGCTCCAGAATATGATGTCAGGTTTAGCACAGTAGATGATGACAGTGTTGTTCTTGAGCGGATTCTGATTTCTGCCGGCAAGAAGTTTAAGGGTGCGCTTTCGTTCCAGGTGCCCCATGACCGGATAGACGGATTTAAGATGATTTTACCGATCAGGGTTGTCTCTGGTCGATTCTCTGATGTCAGTTTCTCCAATGATGTAATGGTCAACGCTTCTGCTCCCTTGATTAGAGCGGTTGTAAAACCTAACAAAGTAAAAGTTTATTCCGGAGAGCCATTTCAGTATCGATTGACTTTGATTAATACCGGTTCCCTGGCGGCTCGAAAGCTGGCGGTGCGAATCGAATTGCCAGTACAACTGGAGTTTGTTAAATCAAAAAAAACAGGTTATGACTTGGAATCAGGCCGTGTGGCTGTTTACAGGTTTGAAACACTAGTGTCTGGTGGGTTGCAAGAAGTGACTCTGCATGTGAAGGTAAAGGAAAATATTGAAGATCAGTCAGATTTGCGTTGTCAGGTCGAAGTTAACAATGAACTTAAGCATAGGAGCTACTTTGGTTCAATTCCGGTTTCTGTTGTGAAGCACTGAACTTGACACTGAGAACATAAATGTTCAGGTGTTATTTTTGCCGCAATATTTTAACTTTAGCCTGGAGTATCAAGATACTTCTCTACAACAGATTTGAACTCCTGGAATGATTGTTTCAACTGCATATATGATTCTGCCATACCAGATAACTCACCAGATTTCGCAGCGTTTTCCATTGATTCAGCAATTTTCATCATTACATTTGCACCAATATTTGCTGAGGCTCCTTTGATAGTATGAGCTTCCAAGCGTATGTCAGTGCTGTTATTTCTTGAAATTGCATCCGTGAGTGAAGCCATATGCTCTGTGGTACTATTGACGCAAATGGCCAATAGTTTGGCCAGATAAGTTTGATTCCCCTCCAGTCGCTCCATTAGCCCGTCCAGGTCAAAAATCATTTCTGTTTTCACTGATTCTGTTTTATCTGCCTGTTGTTCTTGGTTGAGGTTTGGGGGAAGAGCTTCAATCTCCTTTTCGGGCAGCCAGCGACGCAAAATATTTCCTAACTGTTTGAAATTAAAAGGTTTACTTAGGTAATCATCCATGCCTGCGACCAGACACTTCTTATGGTCTCCGGAAATGGCATTGGCAGTCAGGGCAATGATCGGAATGTAATCTCCGGATTTGTCAATAGCTTCACGAATCCTGATTTTGTCAGTAGCGGAATAGCCATCCATCTCAGGCATCTGGCAATCCATGAAAATGAGATCATAGGAATTGTTTGCAGACATTTCCACAGCCCGGAGGCCATTTTCAGCAATATCAATTCTGCAACCCATTGTTTTAAGCATGAATAAAGCCACTTCCTGATTAACCAGATTGTCTTCAGCAACAAGGATATTTGCATCAAATTGTTGAATGTTTGTGGAAGACTGCGGGTTTGGAGTTGGTAAGTCGCTGGAGCCGCTTGTTTGCATGATTGAAAGAAGACAATCATATAAAGATGACTGACTGACCGGTTTGTTTAAACAGGTTGTAATTCCTGCCTCGTGGGCGGTTTCCAGGTCAATATGTCTGTTCAGTGGTGTCAACAGAATCATACGGGTTGACTTAATTGGCAGGTCTTCTTGTACAGTTTTTGCAAATTCAACACCGGATCTTCCGTTTAACTGCAAGTCAAAAAGTGCAATCGTGTAAGGGTCTTCCACTGTGTCCATACGAAGCATTTCAAGGGCTTGCGTGTAGTCTGGGGCTGTTTTTACACGCATCTTAAACGAATTTAAATGATACTGCAGGATTTGCAGATTGGTATTGTTGGTGACGACAACTAAAATCTTGACGTTGTTTAGTAGATCCGACTCATTATGATCTTGCTGATCACGCAGGTGTTTTTTATTGAAACAGGCGGTAAACCAGAACGTGGAACCCTCTCCTGATACGCTTTCAACGCCCATTTCTCCACCCATCAGGTTTACAAGCTGCCTTGATATGGAAAGTCCCAGGCCGGTGCCGCCGTATTTTCTTGTTGTAGAAAGGTCTGCCTGTGAGAAACTGTCAAAGATATGAACTCTGTTCTCCAGTGAGATTCCAATGCCGGTATCTTGTATTTCAAATCGCAGCAATGCATCGTCATTGAAACTTTCAACAATTGAAACTCTTAAGACCACCTCTCCGCTGGTGGTGAATTTAATGGCATTGCCAATCAGGTTGGTTATAATCTGGCTCAGGCGAACCGGATCACCCTTGACGAAAACAGGTACGTTGTTTTCAATCTTGAAAGCCAGTTCCAGCCCTTTGAATTGTGCCCTTTCAACAAACATTTCAATCGTTTCGAAGATGCTTTTGTGAAGATCAAATGGCACTTTCTCGAGATTCATCTTGCCAGCCTCAATTTTGGAAAAATCAAGGATATCGTTGATAACATGCAGTAACAGTTCACTTGAATGAAGCACCGATTCGGCATATTTGCCTTGTTCACCAGACAGTCCCGTATTGATGAGCAGTTGAGTCATACCTAGTACACCGTTCATCGGAGTACGGATCTCATGACTCATATTGGCAAGAAACATTGACTTGGCCATGTTGGCACTTTCAGCCGCTTTTTTGGCTGACTGGAGTTCAAGTACAGTTAGTTCAAGGTCTGCTGTCCGTTGCGTTACCAGATATTCAAGATGATCCCGATGCTGTTCAAGCATCTGGTCACGGGATTTGATCTGCCCCAGCATTTCATTGAAACCGTCAATTAGTGAGCCGAGTTCGTCATCACTTTCCTTATTGGCACGAATGGAGTAGTTGCGATCATCGGAGACCGTTTTCATGACATCTGCCAGATGAAGAATCGGCTCGGAAATATAACGCTGCAGACGGGAAGATATCAAAAAAGCAAGAATAAGAGCACCCAGAGATATGACCGCAACAAAAACAAGAAACCAGAGCAGGCGCCAGAATAGTTCGATGCTGTCTGATAGAACCACAACAGTTCCAACCTTCTGATTATCCAGCATGATCGGTCTTTGGCCTTTTATGTAGCGGTTGAAAGCCCAGAAAGAGCTATTGTCGACAAGAAGTGTCTCGAGATCAGCTGTATTGATAACTGTGCCAGTAGGCGGGTCCAGGATCGGTTGATTGTTTTCTGCCCGATTTGTGATGTATTTTGCCAATAGAGTGCCGTCTGTTTTTATAATATAGGCGGCAAGAATGTTAGGTTTTGCTTTCAGGCCGGCCAGTGTTTCTGTCGCATCGTGTTGTTCATTGAATACAACGGCAGCAGACGTATTGCGGCCCAGAATGTCAGCAATTGCAACAAGTTCCTCCCTGGCGCTTCTGTGATAAACAATCGCTTCATTAATGATGAAAGCAAATGCAGTCACAGCCATCACCAGGCCGCTTGTAGCAAGGCTTATGGTGATTAGTTTTTGTCTGACCGACAGTTTTTTGAAAAATTGCAACATTCGTTTACCTTTATCTATAACTACTCAACTACTATTTTAGCCAGCTTGAGCAACTGGGAGCTGATTCTTAAATGGGCCCGCATCGCAGCGTTATTATTGATCTCAAACTGAATCTTATTATTGACAGTTATCAGATTAACCATCCCACCAGTCTGTGGAAATCCTCCATGGTCAGCTATTGTAAGAATCGGCTGGTTCTGCAACTGTTTCAGTATGCGCGCAAGCTGCAATTTTTCAGAGCTGCTTATGAAAAGCACTTCACAGCTCCGAATGTCCTCAATTTTCTGCAGCCGCCTTATTTTAATAGGTCTGCCTTTAGCGGTTTTGTTACTAATCATGTCAAGGTTACTGCCAAAAGGATCCTGGCCGAAGACCGCGATACAAAGAGGATTGCTGGCGATTGGTTTGTTCTGCTCAGGCCAGTCAACAAACTTGATTATGGAGTATATCAATGCCGCCTTGACCGAATACTCATTCGGAATTGGCGGTTCAGCCTGTATATTCGAGGGGTGAACCAAAAGTAAAGTTAACATGAATACAACAAGAGCCAATGGTTTTTTTAGGCCAGAGTGGTCTTTAATAGATAGGTGTCTGGATTGGACGCCTGTATGAGGTTGGAGTGTTGCTAAAGACGACATTATCTTCCTCTAGAAGAAATAGCTCAGTTTTATTCGGAAAACACGACCGTCCTGTGTAATAAAGTCCTGTCGATGTTCTGTTGAGCCCGGATCTCCATAGCGTTTACCAAAAAGATTATAAAGATTTGCTGAAAGTTCCAGTCCTGGCAACAGATTTTTGCTGAAAAGAGTTAGATTGGTAATGAAAAAAGTGGCGGAATTAGTTCCTGCCAGGCTTGTTCTGCTCCCGGTAAACTGTTCTTCAACACCTAAAGATAATTTGTTATTAAAAAACGGGATGCTGAGATTAAGTTTGCAGAGCTGTAGTGGTGAATTGGAAAGTGTATTTCCTGTCTGCGTATTTTTAGTATTCTGGTATGTATAGTTCAGACGGCCTCGCAGGCCATTTGACCATTTATTTTCAAGCTCCAGAGTTACTCCTTTTGTTTCAGCCTGATCAGTGTTTTGAAATTGCAAAACAGGGTTGATATTGTCGCCAATATTTAACTGTGTGATCAAGTCGCTGATGCGATAATAAAATCCAGAGAGAGAAGATCGAAAGGTCTGCCCAAGATATTGCTCGTAAATTGCCTGGTAGGTGCGTATCTTCTCTGGCTTCAGGGTTGTATTGGGTATGGCGCTGATATTGTCCTGATAGTATGATTCATATGCATTCGGGGCGCGAAAGGCCTCTGCGTAGAGTAATTTAAACGTACTGTTTTCCAGTGGCTTGTAGATGAGTCCTGATCTCCAGTTTGTGCTACCTCCGAAACTTTCATAATGATCGTATCTAAGTCCTGCGGTAAGAACAAGATTTTTAAGGATCTGGAACTCATCCTGAGTGTAGAGCGCCCATATGTTGGAACGGCGGCTGTCATCAAGATTTGAAGGCGTATTGGTCAGGTTGTAATTACGCTGAACCTGCTCAAAATTATTCCTGTATTCAGTACCAACAGTTACCTTGTGCTTTTCAAAAAAAGTTCTGGTGCCTACCAGTTCAGTACCCCACCAGGATCCCAGTCCGATATCTTTGTTGATTGTTTGAGGGGGGCCTGGGTAGAGAAAATCGCCATGGTAGTGGGAACGGTCAAGGTAAATCCTGGCCGTCACATCTGTATCTTCCTGAAAGGTGTGTGAGTATTTCAGATCCAGAAAGTCATGCTCATCGTAAGTGGAGCTGTCTCTGGTGTTGAATACCGATTCAAAGGAAGCGGTGGGGACCCTTTTTTTTCGGGCGCCATATACCCCTGTTAAGGTGAGATCCTGATAGTCCAGTTTGGCAAAAAACTGGTGATTTTTGTCGCTGTCAGCATTTTCAGCAATGCCGTTGTTGATAGAAGTAAATTCCTTGTAGTAAATATTTTGACCTTTGCTGCTCAATAAAGATGCCGAGAGCAGCACTTTTAATCCGCTATTGAATTCATTACCGTAACTGATACGACTGTTATAGGTGTTGAAGCTGCCAACGGTCCCGGAAACCTCAACCCCCTGCAGGTCCGACCCTTGGCGAGTTATAACATTGATTACCCCGAAGAAGGCGTTTGTTCCGTACAGGGATGAACCGGGCCCGTGTATGACTTCTATGCGCTCGATCAGGTCAACATCGATGGGGAATTCGGTGCCGATTGGTGCTGATTCGTAAATGTTGTCGTTGATTCGATGCCCGTCCACAAGTAAAAGGATGCGAGTGTTTAGATCACCGGGGCGACTGAAGCCACGTACGCCGATAGAGTTATAGTTGCGGTCATAGGTAACATAAAAGCCGGGGACACTTCTTAGTGCGTCTGCAAGCGTACGATAGCCGAACAGTTTTATGTCGTTTGCAGTGATGATACTGACAGAGGCTGGTGCATCAGTTACTTTCTGGTCATATTTGGATGCGGTATAGACTGAGGCAACTTCAACATTGAGGAGTTGTTCAACACTCAATTCTGTCAGGTCAGTTGATGCTGTAATGATTCTGATATCCTGGCTGGCATAGCTAATTGTTGCTGTTGCAAGGAAAAATGCAAATGTTGATAAGAGGGTAAAAAGATATTTGGTTGAAACGCTATTGAAAGTATCTTCATAGCAGTTTGCTCTCATATGGACTTGTCCTTTTGCAAAATATGATAATTCATTATATGTATTTATTGGTTTTTAAGTGTTGTATGTTATAAAGCAATAAGTAAAAACTATGCATTGAACCTAATATTGGGGAGTTTACCATGAAATGTTTGATTGTCGATGACGATATTTTTGGCAGGGAACTGTTGAATTGTTTTTTCATGGATTACGCTGCAACCATCGATAAAGCTGAAAATGGGGCTGAAGCAATCAGACTTTTTACTGATGCTTTGAAAGCTGGAGTTCCCTATAAAGTTGTCTGCCTTGATATTCTTATGCCGGTGATGAATGGGCAGGAGGCCTTAAAGCTGATGCGTGCCTCGGAAAAAGAGTATGGAGTTAAAGAAGGTGCGGAGTCGGTTATTATCATGACAACGGCTTTGAACGCTCTTGAAGATATACAGGAGGCCATCTGGCAGGGTGATTGTAATAATTATCTGGTTAAGCCGATAGCAAAAGCGGATCTTGTTGCTCTTTTAAATAAATATAACCTGATAAAATAACTAGTCGGATGTTCTTCAGTTTTTAGTCAAAAATTAAACCGATACCGGGCATTTTCTTGCTGTTTCCCCAAGGTTGCCACCAGCGAACAATTGCTGTCATGACTTTATCATTATCGATAAAACGGAGCCAAACTCTGGCTCCAATCGTCCATTCACCCGTACTGTAAATAAAACAGCCGCCATCAGCTATATTCAGTGTTACGGTTTTTTCCGGCTGAATAAACTCGCTCTCTTCAGAGAGCAGAAATGGGATATGGCGGATTCTACGTTCGCTTTTGCGGATAGTCCTGGGTTTGAAATTATTACAGTTTTGAACGAACTGCTCCAGAGAAAGACCCCCACCAAGAATCAAAACCTTATCATCGATAATTTTAACTTTTACATGAGGATAGAGCTGAATGAGATCATTTGTGGATTCTTTTTCAGCACTACTTGCTTTGGTGGACGTGATCAGATCAATCAATATACCGCTGAACGGGATCGTTTTGAGAAGTTCCGGCAGCTCTGAAAAGTTTGATAGAGCCATTGCATCGTGCCCTGTCGACTGGATGGCTGAAAGTGCTGTTTTTTGCTTTTCTTCACTATTGGCAATAACTACGAATATCATCTTGAACTTTTCCTTTGTTACAAACGGATGTTTGGTCAAATAGTATTCGAATATATTGAGCTTCTTGCAAAACTACTGCGGGCCAGTTCTACTACGGTGCCGCTCGCTCGGAAGCTCAACTTACATCAGGGCACGCCTCGCTTCCTCGCTTGCTTGCGCCTTGCATAACCGGCTCTTCATGACATTTTGCAAGAAACTCTATTCTATACCAATTTTAGCCATCCGGCAAAACGTCTGTTAATAATTTTTCCCAGTGCTGACCTTTGCAGGTGGAAGCATTTTAAAAAACGGTTGCCATGCCCAGTCATTCGTTGCATAAATATAAAGTAGACTGAAATAACAAAGGTGTTATTCCAACTCCGAATCAAAGCGCTACCTTCGTTGGCTCGTCTTCGGCTCCTCAACGTAC
>Ga0105047_10008388_pt1 | contig 17195 bp, 13 predicted proteins | sample MAT04_FD_78384 | JGI IMG/M metagenome (GOLD analysis project Ga0105047, IMG submission 78384) | Freshwater microbial communities from Lake Fryxell liftoff mats and glacier meltwater in Antarctica - MAT-04 (megahit assembly) | ecosystem: Environmental > Aquatic > Freshwater > Ice > Liftoff...
CATGATGCGCGGATGCTCCCCTTCGCACCCGCCCAGCTGCCCGAGGGCCTGCGCGACCCGCACGTCCTGGAGGCGATGGACCGGGTCCCGCGCGCGGAGTTCGTCCCCCAGCACCTCCTCGGCGACGCCCAGCGCGACGTTGCCCTGCCGATCGGGCATGGCCAGACGATCTCCCAGCCGCTCGTGGTGGCCTGGATGACCGCCGCGCTCCACGTCGGGCCGGGTGATCGGGTCCTCGAGATCGGCACCGGCTCGGGCTACCAGACCGCCGTCCTCGCCGCGCTCGGCGCCGAGATCTGGACGATCGAGGTGGTGCCGGCCCTGGCCCGCGCCGCCCGCGAGCGCCTGGAGAAGCTCGGGCTCGCCGATCGAGTCCATTTCCGCGTCGGCGACGGGCGCCACGGCTGGCCCGGCAAGCGCAATTTCCACGGCGTTCTCTGCGCGGCCGCGCCCGCCACCCTGCCCCCGGCGCTGCTCGACGCGCTCGCCGATGGCGGCCGGCTGGTGATCCCGATCGGGACCGACGATGCGCAGGTCCTGCGGAGCTATCAGCGGGTCGGGGACGCGATCCTGGAGGAGACGCTCTTGCCGGTGCGGTTCGTCCCGCTCATCTCCGCAGAGCCTAGCGCTTAGCTTCGTCGCACGCCGCTTCGAGCTGCTCGGCGTGGCTCGAGCCCAGCGCGCGCGCCTCCTCGAGGAGGGGCCGCGCGCCCGCGCAGTCCTGCCGCGCCATCTTGATCTTGGCCCAGGCGATCAGCGCCAGCGTGAGGTTGTGGCGAATCGCCGGGTCGTCGGCGCGAAGCCGGCGCGCCGCGCGCATCTTCTCGACCGCGCCACCGGTGTCGCCCTTATCGAGCAGCGCGCTGCCCTCGACCATCGCGCAGCGGGCGTCGGCCCGATCGGAGAAAGGATCCTCAGGCGCGACCGTCTTCAGCTCGTCGAGCTCGGCGCGAACGTCTTCGCAGCGGCCCGCGTTCACCGCGGCGATGGTGACCTGCTGCAGGCCGGCGACCAGGTTGTGGCGCGCGGTCGGGTCGGTGGGGGTCAGCGCGACGGCCTTGCGGTAGAGCTCGACGGCGCCCTTGCGATCACCGCCCGCGAACTTCTTTTCCGCCGCGATCTGCAGGACACGCGCGCGATCGGTCGCCGCCTGGGCGCGCTGCTCGGCCGTGAGGCCCGGCAGGCTGCTGAGCCGCTGGACGAGCTCGAGGCTCTTTTGCAGCTCGCCGCTCTGGGCCTTCGACATCGCGAACATGCGCAGCGTGGCGAAGCGGTTCTGCTTGAGGACGCTCGCGAGGTGGGCGTCGCCCGCGGAGAGCTCGGCCTCGAGGCCGCGATCGATCGCCGCCAGGGTCCCCTCGAGATCATTGCGCTGCGCGCGAAGCCGGCCGATCTCGGACCAGCCGAACGCTGAGATGCCAGCCTGGGTGCCGCCGCTGAGCTTCGCCTTGCCCATCTCCTCGAGGACCTGGCGGACGCCGGGCTCATGGCCGCGGTCGGCGTCCGCGGCGATCATCCGCTCGGCGGACGCGCGCAGGTTCTGCTCGACGGTCGCGCGGATGGAGGGCTCGGCCGGGTCGAGGTTCAGCGCCGCGAGCAAGGTCTTGTACGCGCGGGCGGTGCGCGGCGCCTCGTTGGCCATCAGATCGGTGGCGGCCAGCTGGGCGAGGAGCGCCGCGCGCTGATCGCGGAGGACACGACGGGTGAGATCGGCGCCCGCGAGGCGCTCGCCGCGCTCGAACAGCCGCTCGGCGGTCTCGAGATCGCCCGCTTCCTGCGCGAGCGAGGCGCGGTTCACGAAGATGGTGCCGGCCAAAACCCAGCTCGGGACGATCGCGCCCGACGCCGTCACGATCGAGCGCTGCCCGACCTCGGTCGGCATGGTGACCTGCTCGAGGATGTCCTTCAGCGTGTCTTCGCTCGGATTGAAGCCACGCGGTGAGGTGGCCTCGACGATGACCCGCCGGCCACCCGCCAGCTCGACGACCGAGCGCGCATGCGTCGGCAAGATCTCGCCCTCGACGGTGACGCCGAGGCGGTGGGCCGCGATGTTGTAGATGATCGCCGCGGAGAGGCAGTTGTAGACGCCGTTGTCGAGCAGCTCGACCATCGTCGAGGCGCGCGCGTCGTAGCGGGTCAGCCAGCGACGGTGCAGCGCCGAGAGCAGCAGGGCAGGCCGAGACTCGACGTCTTTTGCAGCCTCGACCTCGGCGATGATCGGAGCCAGCTTCGCTTCGACCGCGAGGCGCGCGCGCTCGCGAGCGGCGGGCTCGTCGTAGCCGCTGGCGACCAGCGCCAGCTGCATCAGATCGCGATCGACGCGCGGCTTCGCAACACCCGGCGCCCTCGCTTCTCCCATCACGGGAGGCGCCGTCGCGCACGCGCCGAGGCACGCGGCGAGGACCAGAGCGGGCAAGCGCAAAGGCGAAGTGGAGGGCTCCGCCCGACCGAGCCGACCGCGCGCAGTGAGCGCAGCGAACGAAGCTCCTCTGGGCGGGCCAAACACCGGGCGATGCTACCCCGAAGCTTTGCGGCGTGCGATGGATTGATCGCGTGAGCTGGGCCGCTCCCACACTGATCGCCTTGTCGCTCCTGAGCGGCACCGGACTGTCCGCTCGACTCCGTCCTGTACGGGCGGTCGAAAAGGAGCCGGTGCAGATCGTGGTGGAGGTGGACGATCCAGGTCGCGCGGTCGGCGCGGTGCGCATCGAGATCCGCACATCGACCGGCGGATGGACCGCCGCGAACGCCCAGCTCGACGACATCGAGGGCTTCTGGCGCGCGCGATTCGCGCCGACGCAGGTCCCGCCCGCGGGCAAGGAGCTGGCATTTCGCGCTACGATTCTCGGTGCGCGCGGCGGCCTCCTGCTCGATCTCGGCTTCGACGAGCCGATGACGGTCCCCGTCGAGACAGCCGAGGTCGCGGCCGTCGAAGACCGTGTCCTCCGTCAGACCACCCAGGCCAGCGCGAGCCCGCTCGATCGAATGGTCGCGTACATCGGCGCCGAGGGACGGCTGGGCAGTGGGGCAAGAGCGCGCATCTGCTTGTCGGTCGGGATCGCGATATCGATCCGCCAGGAGCTCATGCTCGGCCTCGCGGTCGGCCCCGCGTTCTCGCGCCCGATCGCCGTCGCGGACGGTGGACCGATCGTGCTCGGCTTCGAAGGCGGCTGGCGCGTCTTCGCGATCGAGCCGCGCTTCGCCACGGCCGCGCCCTATCTCGAGCTCGGCGCGCAGGTCGATCTGCGCCTGCCGGGCGTGGATCCCGGCCTCGCGGCGCGCGTCGGCGCGAGCTTCGATCTCGGCCTCGATACTCGAGCCGACCTCTCGATCGGCGGCGGTCCGGTGCTCTTCGGCGGCAGCGACGCCGGGTTCGTCGGCGGCTTGCGCCTCGCGCTCCGCTTCGCCGGCGAGTACGAAGACGAAAAGCGATGATCCGCGCGGCGCTCGCTCTATGCGTGGCGGTCGCGGCGTGTGGTCCCCCTGTCGGCAAAGACGGCAAGCCGATGACGCTCGGTCGCCTGCGCCTGCGCACGTTCCCGCCGGGCGCGCAGGTGTGGATCGACGGCCAGCTGAAGGTCGAGGCCACGCCTGCCACGCTGATCTTGCCGGCCGGAAAGTACCGCCTGCGCCTGCAACTCGAGGGCGCCATGCCGCTCGAGCAAGATCTGGAGATCGAGGCCGGCGACGCGCGGGAGATCGATCTCGATCTGCCGCGACCGCCCGAAGCCGCGCTCACGATCATGTCCGACGCGGTCGGCGCGAAGGTGAGCGTGAACGGCTACACCCGCGGCACCACCCCGCTCTTGCGCGCGGTGACCAAGCCCGGCGCCGTGGACGTCACGGTGCTGACCTTCGATGGCCGCGCGAAGTCGGTGCGCGGCGTGCTGCTGATCGGCGAGCACAAGTACGTGCAGGTCTTCTTCGAGCCGGTCGAGTGCCTCCCGCCGCCGCCGCCGAAACCGCCGCCACCGCCGATGTCCGTCCCGCCGCCGCTGGGCTTCTTGACGCTAGGGCTCGAGCCCGACGGCCAGGTGATCGACGAGGACGATCAGGTGCTAGGCAAGACGCCGCTCGAGCGCCTGCCGCTCGAGCCCGGCGCCCATCGCTTGCTCTTGAAATCAGGCAAACGGCAGCGCTGGATCGAGGTGGAGATCGAGGAAGGGAAGTCGGCGATCTATCGCTTCCGCCTGCTGCCCGAGGACGAAGCGGGCTGATCAATCGATCTTGTATCCGGCGCGCTCCAGCGTCGACCGCATCTCCACGCGCGCGACCGCGCGGCGGAAGGCCTCCTTCGACTCGATCATCCCGTCCTTCACCAGCGTCAGCAGCGCGTCGTTCAGCGTCTGCATGCCGATCGCCTTTCCGGTCTGCATCATCGACGGCATCTGGAAGGTCTTCCCTTCGCGGATCATGTTCGCCACGGCGGGGACGCCGATCAGGATCTCGAGCGCCGCGACGCGGCCGCCGCCAATCTTCTTGCACAACGTCTGGGCGATGACGCCTTTCAGGCTCTCGGAGAGCATCACCCGCACCTGGGCCTGACGATCGGGAGGGAACTGATCGATGATGCGATCGACAGTGCTCACCGCGGTGTTGGTGTGCAGCGTCCCGAACACCAGGTGCCCCGTCTCGGCGGTCTCGATGGCGATCGAGACGGTCTCGAGATCGCGCATCTCGCCGACCAGCACGATGTCCGGATCCTCGCGCAGCGCCGCGCGCAGGGCCGCCGAGAACGACTCGGTGTGCGAGTGGATCTCGCGCTGGTTGACCAGGCAGCGCTGTGGCTCGTGCACGAACTCGACCGGATCTTCGATCGTGATGATGTGATCAGTGCGGGTCTTGTTGATGAGATCGATCATCCCGGCGAGCGTCGTCGACTTGCCGGATCCGGTCGGGCCGGTGACCACCACCAGGCCCTTGTCGAGGTGGCAGAGATCGCGCACCACCGGCGGGAGCTTGAGCTGATCAGCGGTGAGGATCGCGCTCGGGATCACGCGCAGCACGCCGCCGACCCCGCGCCGATCGCGGAACGCGTTGACGCGAAAGCGCGCCAAACCCGGTATTTCGTAGGCGTAATCGGCGTCGTTTTTGGCCTTGAAGCGGTCGCGCGAGAGCGCCGGCGCGATCTCCATCAGCCACGACGCGATGGTCTGGCTGTTGAGCACGATGGTGTGCCCAGGGATCGGCGTGATGTCGCCGTCCTTGCGCATCAGCGGCGCGAGCTGCGCCGTGAGGTGGAGATCGGAGCCCTTGCTGCTGACCAGCACCCGCAAGATCGCGTCGATCGCGTGCGGACCGGGCGGGACGTCGACCGGCACCGCGGGCACCACCGAGAGGCGCGGTCGATCGTAGCCCTGGGTCGGACCGGGCGTGGCGACCGTCGCGGTCATGATCGCGAGCCGGCCCAGCGTGGCCTTGCGCTGGACCTCGGCCTCCGCCTTCGCCACCACATCCGGCGGCGGCGCGACGCTCTGCATGTCGAGCTCCATCGGCTTGGCCTCGTGGCTCTCCACGTAGGCCTCGAGATCCGCCTTGAGCGCGACCGTGGCGACCGGCGGCATGTCCGAGAGCGGAATGCCGAAGCGGCCCGGCTCCGGGGGAGGCTTCGGGCGGCCGGTGGGCTGCGGCGACTGGCCCGCGGCGGTCCCGCGCACCACGCGACCGGTCTCCGGCGGCGCCTCCTGCCGTCGCTGCATCGCGGCGCTGTACGGGCGGATCACGACGAGGAGCCGCTTGTCGCGCTTGATCAGGTGCACCAGCACGGCGCCCGTGGGGGCCGCGTACGGGAACGAGACCTCGCCGGCGTCCTCGAAGATCCGCGCGCAGTCGGGCGGGATGATCTCGCGGACCAGGTTCTCGATCTGATCGGTGCGCACGTCCTGCGCGAGGATGGTGCGCTCGACCGCGCCGCTCTTCACCCGCACCGGCCGGCCGCTCTCGAACAGGAGCTCGTCGGCGTGATCCCGGTGGAGCGCTCCGACGAAGCGATCGATCGGCTTGATCGCGCTCATGACTTGACCTCGGTCACCGGCGTCACCGAGAGCACCCGGTCGCGATTCACCAGATAGACATGATCCGCCGTGCGCAGCGGGAAGTATGCGCCCACGGTCTCGAGATAGTCCGAGAGGCGCTGACTATCGGAGGGACGCAAGTATCTCACGACCCCATCGAGCGCGCTGCCATCGTAGAGCTCGAGGTGCAGGCTCGCCGATCGGCTGCCGGCGGCGTCCTCCGCCTCGAGATCGAGCTCGTCGAGCGCGGTGAGCAGATCGATCCGCACCCAGATGACGTGATCGCGGTTGATCATCTCCATCTTCCCGTCCGGACCCCTCAGCGGCACGAAACGCCGGGTGGAGAGCAAGCTCTGGAGGTTCTCGCGCTCACCCCCGAGCGCCGAGAGGTACAGCACGCCGAAGTGCGTGGCGCCTCGCGCGTCCATGATCTCCACACCCACCGCGTCCTTCGGGACGATCCATACGTCTGCGCTCATCGATCATTGCCTCCAGGTCCGAACCGCTGCTATCCAAGCCGAGTGAACGAAGGTGAATTGGTGCTGCAGCGGGATGACGCCGAGCTCTTGTACATTCGCGTCGATCGCGCGGAGACGACCATCGGACGCCACCTGTCGAACGACGTCGTCATCCCCGACGAGAGCCTCCCCGACGTCTCGGGATTGCTGATCGACTTCGGCGCTGGCCGCTTCAAGATCCGCGACATGTCGCGCGGCGCGATGAAGATCAACCGCCAGCAGCCGCCGACCGACGAGGAGGACATCCGGTACGGCGACCAGCTCACCTTCGGCGTGTACACCGTCCTGGTCCGAAAGCGCGCGCCCGATCGGCTGCCGACGCCAGCCCAGGGCTCGCCGAAGACCGCGATCATGCCGCCCGCGGCCTCCGGCGAGATCGGCGCAGAGGCGAGCACCAGCGGGCACCTGTACCTCGGCGAGAAGAGCTTCGTGATGCCGACCGATCGCCCCTTCAACATCGGGGGCGACGACGACTGCGATCTGGTGCTGCAGGACGCGTTCATCTCGAGCTTCCACAGCCGCATCGCCCTCCACAATGGACGGTGGACCGTCTTCGACCTGGCGTCGACCAACGGGACCATGGTCAACGGCCTCCGCGTCCGCGAGGCGGAGCTGCCGCCCGTGGCCTCGATCCAGATCGGGCGCACGGCGCTGCGGTTCGAGATCCACGACAAGAGCGCCTCGACCTCGCAATCCGGCGTGGAAGTGTACGCCGGGATGATCGCTCGCGCCCCCACCATGCGGAAGGTCTTCGACCAGGTGCGAAAGCTGGCCGATGTCGGCGCCACCGTGCTCATCGAGGGGCCGTCCGGATCGGGCAAAGAGCTGGTCGCCCGGGCGCTCCACGACGCCGGCAAGCGACGGAACGCGCCCTATTTGCCGCTGAACTGCGGCGCGCTCCAGCCGAGCCTGATCGAGAGCGAGCTGTTCGGTCACGAGAAGGGTGCTTTTACCGGAGCTGGGGAGACGAGCAAAGGCGCGTTCCAGGCGGCTCAAGGTGGGACGATCTTCCTCGACGAGATCGGGGAGCTGCCGATCGAGCTCCAGCCGAAGCTCTTGCGCGTGCTCGAGACCCAGCGCATCCGCAAGGTGGGCGGCACGGTCGAGATCCCGATCGACGTGCGCGTCATCGCCGCGACCCACCGCAACCTGGGCGATCTGGTGCGCGAGGGGAGCTTCCGCGAGGACCTCTTCCACCGGCTCTACGTGCTGAACATCGAGATCCCGCCGCTGCGCGATCGCCGCGAGGACATCATGATCCTCGCGCGCCACTTCCTCACCACCGGCACCCAGCTCGGAAAGCACGGCGCGGTTCGCCTCTCACCGGAAGCCGAGGAGGCGCTGATCGCCCACGACTGGCCGGGCAACGTGCGCGAGCTGCGAAACGTGATCATGCGCGCGGTCCTCAGCTGCGATGGCCCGCTGCTCGATCGCGCCGACTTCAAGCTGACCAGCAGCACCGCGTTCAGCGAGCGCGAGAACGCCCAGTCGATGGTGCGCCAGGCCGACGTCATCGAGCGCGCGCGCATCCTCGAAGCGCTCGACAAGGCCGGCCAGAACCGGGCGGAAGCGGCGCGATTCCTGGGGGTCTCGAAGAGCACCTTCCACGATCGGCTGAAGCGCTACGGGATCCCGCTCAAGAGCGAGCAGCGCAGGTATTAGCCTTCGTCGGGTCCGCACCGGATGGACCGCTAAGGAACCCAGGAACCCAGGAAGGCTCGGATCCGGATCCAGAATTTTCCTGGGTTCCTAAGCGATCCCAGCCCAACCCGGCGAAGGCGCAGACGAGCACGACGTTGTGCACGCGCGTGCACTCGAGGCTGATCTCGGCGGACCCGCCACAGTGGATCGGGCCTTGCTCTCTCGTTGTGCATGGCACCCCCACTCGGCGGCGTAACCGCTCCGTTCACCAACTTTCCGCAGCTCGACGGCGACGTACCGCCGATCATCGGGCTGACCCCCGAGCAAAAGCAGCAGATCCAGCAGATCGCGGCGATCATCATCGGCCAGTTCCTGCAGTCGATGATCGAGCAGCCCTCGGCGTGGCAGCAGTTCCTCGGCGGGCAAGGCGACACGCCGACCGCGCCGACGCTCCCGCAGCGCAACACCAAGCGCGGCATCGCCCCGCGCGACATCACCCCGAATACCGACCTGCGCAACGAGGTCCTTTCGCGGAAGAACGTCGTCCCCGCCAAGAACGGCATCCCCGGCGGCCTGAAGCCGAACGCCGCCCGCGGCGCGGCGCTGGTCCGCGAGAAGTTCGGCTTCAAGGGCGACATCGGCGGCATGCGTCCCAAGGGCGTGGGCAAGCCGTCCGATCACCACCACGGCAACGCGATCGACGTCATGACCCGCGGCAATCGCGCGCAGGGGCTCCAGATCCGCGACTACTTCATCCAGAACGCGAAGGATCTCGGCGTGAAGTACGTGATCTGCGAGCAGACCATCTACAGCGCGGACAACGGGTGGAAGGGCCGCAAGATGGAGGATCGCGGTAGCCCGACGGCCAACCACATGGACCATCCGCACATCAGCTTTTACTAACGTCCCGCGGACGCCGGATACGCCAGCATTCGGCGCGCGCCGCGGAACGTCTGCGCGTACGGGCGCGCGTCGAGGTCGGCGCTGATCACGCCCTTGGTGATGCTGGCGTGCACGAACTTGCCCTTGCCGGTGAACACCCCGACGTGGGTGGGCGGGCCCGCGCCCTGCGTGTCGAAGAACACCAGATCGCCCGGCTGGAGCTCGCTCTTCGAGACCGAGCGGCCGTACAGGAACTGATCGCGGGTGATGCGCGGCAGCTCGATGCCGAAGCCCAGCCTGAACACGCCGAGCGCAAATCCCGCCGAGTCGGTGCCCTCTCCGGAGGCCGCGCCGCCCCACAGGTACGGCGTGCCGAGCCAGGGCGCGATCACCTTTGCGAGGTGCTTCGAATAGCGCAGGACCAGCTCGACCACACCAGTCGGGGGCAGCGGCTCGAGCTCGGGCTGCGGATCACCTGCGCGCGGCTGGGGTGGCGGCGGGGGCACCGGCGCCTCCTGCGGCTCGGAGAGCTGACCCGGCGAATCGGGCTCCGGCGCGCGCACCTCGGCCATCGGATCGGCCACCGTCGGCGCGCGCTTCGGCGGCGGGACACCATCGGGATCGAGGTAACGATCGTCCTCGGTCGGCGCCTGACCGGTGTCTTCGAGCTGGATTCGCAGCCGATCGTAGGGCCGCTTTCGCACGTCGAGGACCTCGGGACGCCGCGCGACGCCGGTGAACGCGCGCGCCAGCTCCGCCTCGACCTGGCGGATGTTGGCCTCGATCTCCGCCTTTCGCGTGCCGCGCGCGACGCCGCTCTCGCGCACCAGGCGCGACAGGAGCCGCAGCTTGTCGAGCAACAGCGGGCGCATCTTCACGCGCGTCTCGGTGAGCGCCGCCTTGGTCTCCTCCAGCGCGAGATCGGGGATCTTGCCGGCGGTCAGCGCGGTCTCCCAGTACGCCACGAGGTCCGGCGCGATCTCGTCGACGTAGTACTTGGGAAAGTTGAACGCGAGATCGATCGGCCGCCCGCGCGGCTCGCGGCCCTGGAAAACGAGGTTCTGGTAGTGGACCGCGACCGGCGGCGGGACGTAGCCGAGCGCGCCGCGATAGCCTTCGAAGGCCGCGAGCACGCCCTTCGCCGGCGGAACACCGAAGAACATCGCGCTCGCCAGGATCGCGCGCGCGACCTTGGCCTCGCCGAGCGTGTCGTCCTCCATCGGGCTGGTCGCGGCGGCCCCGAAGCGCTTGCGCACCTCGCTCTCCCACTTCTTCTCGTCGCCGCCGGACAGCTCGTCACGAGCGCGTACGAAGTCGATCAGGGTGGGCTTCTTCGGCGGCTTGGCGGGCTTGGCGAAGGCCGGCGATCCGACCGCCAAGGCCAGCAAAACAGGGAAAAGCATCCTCATTTGCCGGGCCACATTGCCATCGACGCTGGCCCAAGGCGATCTATGCGTTCTAGAAGCAGGGCATGATCAAGATCGCCATCATCCTCGGAAGCACCCGCCCCGGCCGAAACGGCGAGGCCGTCGCGAAGTGGGTCCTCGAACAGGCCAAGCAGCGCACCGACGCCGAGTACGAGCTGGTCGACGTGAAGGACTTCGATCTTCCGCTCCTCGACGAGCCGGCGCCGCCGTCGATGGGCAAGTACACCAAGCCCCACACCATCAAGTGGTCCGAGAAGATCTCGTACTTCGACGCGTACGTATTCGTCGCCGCCGAGTACAACCACAGCATCCCGGGCGCGCTGAAGAACGCAATCGATTTCCTCTACAAGGAATGGAACAACAAGGCCGCCGGCTTCGTCTCTTACGGGAGCACCGGCGGCACGCGCTCGGTCGAGGCGCTGCGCCTGGTGATGGGCGAGCTGCAGGTGGCGGACGTGCGCGCGCAGGTCGCGCTGAACCTCGCGACCGACTTCGAGAGCTACAAGACGTTCAAGCCCGACCCGCGGCACCTCAAGACGCTCGGGACCGTGTTCGACCAGGTGGTCGCGTGGGGAACTGCGCTGAAGCCGCTGCGCGCTCAGTAGACCGGCACGAGAAAAAGAGCGCCGAAGTCGACGCCCGGCGTCTCGGCCTTCATCTCCACCTCCCAGTACCGCGGCGGCCGCTCCGCCAGCTTCGTCGCGTGATCTCCGTGCGGGAGATCGAGCGTGAACGTGAAGCTGGTGCCGCCGCTCGGGGAGGTCCCGGGCTGGACGATCGTCTGCGCCGCGTGGGTCTGGTAGCAGACCACCACCGACTTGCGATTGCGCCCGCTGCCGCGCACCTCGAACGCCTCCTCCACGCAGCGGGCGATCACCTCGATGCCCTGCGGCGAGTCGATCGTCCGCGCGCAGTCGAAGCGCGCCCCGAGCGGCTGCCCGAGGCGATACGGGAAGCGATCGAACGTCAGCGTGCTCGTCCCGTACTTCAAGCCGCGCGCAACCAGGTACAGCGCGCGGCTCACCGTCATCGCCCAGACCCCGTCGAAGAGTCCGACGATCAACATCACCAACAGGTTTCCGTCCTTCGACACGAACGCCCACCAGTTGAACGGGACGAGGAACAGCGCGATGACCGCCGCACCGAACGCCATCTGGAACGCGGCGCCGAGCGCGTTCGACGTCGCGTGCGTGCGATTCCAGGGGTGATCGGCGAGCACTGCGTCCGCCATCGCGTCCTTCCGCTGGCGGGCGAGCAGGCCGCGCGCCGCGTTCACCACGAAGAGCACGCCCGCGAGCGCGAACACCGCGCCCATGCTCGCGAGCACCTCCCCGGGCACCGACTTGTCGCTCATGCCGAGGACCCCGATCAGGACGACGATCGCGCCCACCCCGATCAGGAGCGCGCCGAGCGCGATCGAGGGCCACCCCTGGATCGTCGTCCCGCTGCGGTTGGGGTGGTCCTTCAGCTCGACGCGATCCAAACACCGCGAATACTAGCTCGAAGCCGCGAAGTTCTGCTAAGCCCGCCCGATGGATCTGCGCGGTATCGAGAAGCCAGGCCGCTACATCGGCGGCGAGGTCAACCAGATCAAGAAGGACCCCGACACCGTCACCGCGCGGGTCGGCCTCTGCTATCCGGACGTCTACGAGATCGGCATGAGCCACATCGGGCTCAAGATCCTCTACGAGGTGCTGAATCGCCGCCCCGACACCGCGGCCGAGCGGGTCTATGCGCCGTGGATCGACTACGAGCTCGGCCTGCGCCGGCAGAACGAGCGCTTGAAGACGCTGGAGAGCGGCATCCCGCTGAAGGACCTCCACCTCCTCGGCTTCACGCTGCAATACGAGCTCTCGTACACCAACCTGGTGAACGTACTCTCGCTCGGCGGCATCCCGCTGCGCGCGGCCGAGCGCGGCCTCGATGATCCGGTGGTGATCGGCGGCGGTCCCTGCGCGTTCAACCCCGAGCCGCTCGCGCCGATCATGGACGCGATCTGCCTCGGCGACGCCGAGTACATGGTCGAGGAGGTGCTCGATGCGGTGCTGGCCTCGAAGCAGAAGCGCGAGAACCGCACCGATCTGTGGATCCGGCTGAGCGCGATCCAGGGCGTCTACGTCCCCGGCCTCTACGACGTGCACTACGAGAGCGACGGCCGCGTCGCCGCGGTGGTCGCGAAGCACGGCGCGCCCGCGCGGGTGAAGAAGCGCACGGTGATGAACCTCGACCAGGCGCCCTATTTCACCGCCGATCTCGTCCCCAACATCGGCATCGTGCACGACCGCTACGGCGTCGAGGTGCAGCGCGGCTGCATGCGCGGCTGCCGCTTCTGCCAGGCCGGCTACATCTATCGCCCGGAGCGGCAGCGCTCGCCCGAGACGGTGCGATCGCTGGTGCGCGAGGGCATCAAGAAGACCGGCACCGAGGAGTACTCGCTGCTGTCGCTGTCGCTCGGCGATTACAACTGCATCGAGCCGCTGCTCCTCTCCTTGATGGACGAGCACGCCGACAAGAAGGCCGCGATCTCCACGCCGTCGATGCGGCTCGAGAGCGTGACGCCGGCGATCATGGATCAGATCAGCCGGGTGCGAAAGACCAGCTTCACCGTGGCCCCCGAGGCCGGATCGAACCGCATGCGCGCGGTGATCAACAAGGTCATCGACGAGAACGTGCTGATCGAGATGGTCTCGCAGCTCTTCGCCCGCGGTTGGCGCACGCTGAAGATGTACTTCATGCTTGGCATGCCCACCGAGACGCAGGACGATCTCAAGGCGATCATCGATCTCTCCGCGCGCTGCCGCGACGCCGCAAAGAGGTTCATCAAGGTCCCGCTCCTCACCGTGAACGTGTCGAGCTTCGTACCGAAGAGCCACACGCCGTTTCAGTGGTCACCGCAGGTGACGCTGAAGGAGATCGAGGAAAAGCAGCGTTTTTTGCAGGGCGAGGCGCGAAAAGCGAAGCTCCAGTTCCGGCGGCACGAGGCGAGCTCGACGGTGATCGAAGGCGTGTTCTCGCGCGGTGATCGGCGGGTCGGCGAGGCGCTGCTCCGCGCGCACGAGCTCGGCGCGCGCATGGATGGCTGGCAGGAGATGCACGATCTGCCGCTGTGGGATCAGGCGCTCTCCGAGTCGGGCATCGATCGCAACCACGTGAACACGCGCCGCCGCGACGTGAGCGAGGTGTTCCCGTGGGACCACCTCGATCCCGGCGTGAAGAAGGAGTGGCTCTGGGAGGACTGGATGCACGCGCTCGCCGAGGGCGGCGTCGCGGACTGCTCCGAGGCGCCCTGCTACGACTGCGGGGTGTGCGATCACAAGACGATCCACAACGTCGTGTTCCCGAAGGACGAGCCGGACACGAAGCCCAAGCACCGGGTGAAGAAGAAGTACATCGCGCGCTCGATGGCCGATCTGGTGCAGCTCCCGCGCGCCATCTCCGTGAAGCCGATCGCGCCGCGCCTGCCGGCGGAGACGGTGAAGTCGCTCGCGAAGCACGAGCGGCTGCGCATTCGCCTGAAGTTCGCGAAGCGCGGGGTGCAGGCGCTGACCAGCCACCTCGAGCTGACCCAGGCGTTCTCGCGCGCGCTCCGGCGCGGCGACGTGCCGATCGTTTTTTCGGCGGGCATGCACCCGCGCATGCGGAGCCAGATGAGCGCGCCCATCCCGCTCGGCGCGCTGTCGGAGCACGAGCTGTTCGACATCGAGGTGAAGCAGCCGTACTCGGGGCGTCAGCTGGTGGAGGCGATCGGGACCAAGCTCCCCGATGGGCTGGTGATCCTCGGGGCTCAGGAGATCCCGCTCGGCGCGATGGCGGCCACGCGCGCGACCTCCGAGATCACCTGGCAGCTCGCGGCGCCCGCCGATGGCTCGGCGGAGCGCGCGTTTTTGCGCTGGCAGACGGGCGAGCACCGCAAGATCACGGTCGGCGATCGGACCTTCGATCTCGCGCTCCAGGTGGCCCGCTTCGAGCTCGCGAGCCCGACGACGCTGGTCCTCGCGCTGTTCACCCACGGCGGGGCCCGCATGCGCGCGGTCCTGGAGGGGATCCTGGGGCTCGATCCGTTCGCGGCGGGCTGGCGGGTCACCAAGACGGGGGTGGTGATGGAAGACACAGACACACCCGGGAATGAAAGCGCCTGGCTCGATGGCTGTCCGATCGGGGCGCCGTCTGACACAATCGACGCCCAGGGAGCCGAATGAACTTCTTCCAGCGCATCTCGAACCTGCTCAAGGCGAACTTCAACGATCTGATCTCCCGCGCCGAGGACCCCGAAAAGGTCCTCAACCAGGCGATCGACGACATGAAGAAGCAGCTCCACGAGGCCAAGAGCCGCGTGGCGATCGCCATCGCCGACGAGAAGCGTTTGCTCCAGCAGACCAAAGCCCAGCAGGCCTCTACCGACGAGTGGGAAAAGAAGGCCATGGCCGCGGTGCGCGCCAGCCGCGACGATCTCGCGGTCCAGGCCCTCGCAAAGAAGAAGGAGTGCGAGGCCGCGGCCCTGCAGTTCGAGCAGCAGCACGGCGAGCAGCTCGCGGCGGTCGACGAGCTCAAGCGCGCGCTCACCGGGCTCACCGCGAAGATCGACGAAGCGGGCCGAAAGCGCGCCGTCCTCGTCGCGCGCGTGAAGCGGGCCGAGGCGCAAAAGGCGATCGCCGAGACGCTCTCGGTGGCCGGTGATCGCAGCGCGTTCAGCACGTTCGAGCGCATGAGCGAGAAGGTCGATCGCATCGAGGCCGAGGCCGGCGCGAGCCTGGAAGTGGCCGCGATGGGCTCGGGCACGCACGACGATCAGCTCGCCGAGAAGATCCGGCAGCTCGAGGCCCACCCGGTGGACGACGAGCTCGCGGCGCTCAAGGAGAAGATGGGCCTGCTCTCGGGAGGCGCTCCGGCGCGAGGCGCGCTCGGCGCGGGATCGACGGATCGCGAAGGATGAAACGTGTTCTGCTCGGCCTCGTCTTGGTGGCCGCGTGCGAGTCCCCCGGAGGCCCGCCCCCACCCGCCGATTCGCTGCTGCCACCACGCGAGTCCGCCAGCTCGTGCGGGCCTTCGGGCATGCCGCTCTTCCCGCAGCTCACCAGCAAGCCGAACGGCTACATGGCCGATCTCGAGGAGGGTGGCTCCTGCGGCATCTATCTCGAGCAGGACGACTGCGTGGTCGCGATCTTCCGCGACTGCACCTACTACCCGGGATCACGGCAGTGGATCGGCACCGTCCACGCCGACACCACCCAGATCTCGCTCACCATCAGCCCGACTTACGAGCCCGCGCCGATGCTCGCGGGGCCGCAGAAGTGCACCGGCACGTTCCTCGATCCTTCGAACCCGCGCGCCAGCACCACCCTCACCTGCGAGGGCAACGGCGCGCGCCAGGGCCTCTATCTCGAGCGCCGCGACGTCACCGCCAAGCCGTTCGGTGAGCAGGTCGCCGAGGAGCAGTGGCCGATCAACAGCTTCCAGACCATGGAGGCGATCCCGGCCGCGACCACCGTCGTGAACGGGGCCGTGACCGAGACCTGGGTGGCGGTGAACTGGGCCGGCGGCGGCATGGGCGGCGGCGTGTGGCGCCACTCGGGCCCGGTCGAGGCGCCGCGCATCACGATGGTGGACGACGACTCCAACGTCTACGCGATCGACGCCGCGCCGAACGGCAAGGTCATCGTCGCGCTCGGCAAGACGTCGCACTTGGTCCGCGTCTACGACGTCGCGACCCACAGCAAGGTCGCCACCGCGACCGTCTCCAACATGGTGAAGGGGCTGGCAGCGACCTCGAGCTCGACGTTCATGGTCGCCACCGCCTCGATCGCCTACGTGCTCAAGTACACCGAGGGCAGCACGCGCCTCACGCGCGTGGGCGGCACGTTCCGGCCCTCGCCCGGCCACGAGATCACCTCCGCCGAGTGGGCCATCCCGGCCGGCAAGGACTCGGTGCCGTTCGTCATCTCCACCGCGCGCGGCGATGACGGCGAGCTCATCGGCCTCAACGACGACATGACGGTGGCGTGGCGCAGCGGGCGGCTCCCCAGCTTCGACGTCCTCACGATGGAGGTCCTCCCGGGCAAGGCGCGCGTCGGCATGATCCTCTGGGGCGGCAGTCGCGACTTCGACGGGCCCGACCAGGCGAACCAGTATTACGAGGTCAATCCGGCCAGCGGGCGGCTCGACCCGCTCATCCCGATCCCGTTTTTCAGCACGGTCTACGCGATGAGCTACGACGTGAGCCGCGATCGGGTCTACATCGGCGGGCGCTTCGGAAACCTCGCGTATATCGATCGCGTCCGTCGCCGGGCCGACCAGAGCTTCACCCGCGTGCGCGAGCCCGCTACCCAGGACGCGGTCATGATCAGCGCCATCGCCTGGGACCCGACGCGCGAGCGCCTCTACGTCGTGGACCCCAAGCGCGGCGTGATCGACAGCTTCAAGCTGAGCGCCTTGACCCCGTAGCCTCGCCGCTCGCGATGCGATAAGGCACCCACATGTCGCGCCTCGCCGCCTATCTCGGACCCTCTGCGCCCGTCGCGACGATCGTGGAGCAGGGCACGTACTCGCTGGCGCAGCTCGCGCGCAGCGACGCCGATGGTTGGGGCCTTGGCTGGTACCCGGAGGACGGACGCCACGACGCGGTCCGCCTGATCTCGCGCCAGCCGCTCTGGACCGAGACCCACCACCTCGAGCTCGTGCGCCGCTTCCGATCGCGCTGCGTCGTCGCCGGGATC
>Ga0105047_10008390_pt1 | contig 17194 bp, 8 predicted proteins | sample MAT04_FD_78384 | JGI IMG/M metagenome (GOLD analysis project Ga0105047, IMG submission 78384) | Freshwater microbial communities from Lake Fryxell liftoff mats and glacier meltwater in Antarctica - MAT-04 (megahit assembly) | ecosystem: Environmental > Aquatic > Freshwater > Ice > Liftoff...
GAAAGAAGTAGTTGACCCGGTAGTCGAGGAAAAACAAAATCCTGTAATATCCAGAGAACCACCAAAAGTACCACCGGTGATACCAGCGGATTTTTTTAACCCTCCGAAATCTAAAAAACCCATCGTGGGCAAAACGGTTGCTAATCCTCAGTTTTCGGGCAGTGAAAACCTCTTGAGTTACATTCTCGAACCACGGAAATTAAACAGAGCTAGCGATCGTGTACTCAAAAATCCTCGAGCCACACCGGAGGATAAACCCGATCTTATTTCAGCATTAGTGAACGGAATGAAAAAGTTTAAAAATACGATGGAACAAACAAACTCCGGGAATAAGTTAGAGGCTTGTCAAAATCTTTTGAAGTCTTTGGAGGGGGATGTCTTTAATGACGCTGTGTTCGAACAAGCCTCGGAGACCATGGATTTGGACACCGTATATACTCTTTTGGAAGGGGACGAGGGCCAATTTTTAAAATCTGCGTTTGTCGAATCGGAAGTGGGCGAAGCGGAGGGTGAAAAAAAAGTAATCAATCGAAAAAGTCTCATCGAAGGATTAAAAAGCAGAATCGATAGTCTACAAATTGAAGCATCGAATTCACGAAAGTTCATCTGTACCTATGATTCAAAAAATCCAGACGTAGGAATCGAATATAACTGAGACCCGAAGTAAAAAAACGATTCCTCAGATAAGCTTTCTTTGATTGAGAATCCAATCAAGAGAGCAGATGTCGAGGAAGGATGCGGTTACAAATACAAATGAATGTTTAAACTACATTCTTTACAATCGTATGGGGTAAATCGCTCGTGGAAATACGTGCTTGACTAAAACCTTGAGGGTACTCTCCCTCAAGGTTTTTCTGTAAAAACTTTATTTTGAACCTGGACAGCCTTTTCAAAATCCCTTTTTTTCTAAATTCTTCGATCGGAAAAAATAATTTTCCTAGTCAATTTAATCTTTGATAAGATATGAAAGAAATTTAAGTCCGATTCATGCGACCTTACCCAAAACTAGATCTTTCTATTTTCTTTGACTGGTTTCTCTTTTATCGAACATTTTTCTGAAATTTTTTAAGTCCATTTTTCAGACGGGCTCCCCATAAGAGCTTTTAGGCATTCAATGGAGAGATTCAATTTTAAAGCATCGAAGAACTTTTAATTTAGGGTAAGAAAATGGAAAGTATGACAAAAAGCCCTCCGATTGAAGAGCACTTCTTTTGGAAATCTTTGGAGAATTCAAACACTAAATTTAATGCTCCTGAGCCAACCAAAAATGTATTTTATGATAATAAAATAAAAGCATTGGAAGAGAAAATTCAAAAACTGTTTGAACATGTCAATATGCTGGAAAGTCGATTAAATTCTTCGATTAATGTCTCTACTTTCCCGTTAGAATTAAGTCATCGCCTAGTAGAGAATGATTCTCAACGAAATGATTTTATTAACAGAGCAGTTAATCGAAAATGAGCCGGAGTCTGAAGATATCCTCCCTGAAACCCGGGAAGAAAATTTATGCGAAGGAAGTTTCGCTCGGAATGTCTTGTCGGATAAGCTGTTAAGCGAAATTCGAAGTCGCACGAACACCCTTAAACCTGTAATTGCCTCGGAAAAGGAGAGCTTTATTGAAATGGGTGATGTAAGAATAAGGAAGTTTGTAGAGATCATTTTAAAGGTAAATGAAATGATGAATTTAAATTCTAGTAAAGAGATTAAATTGGCGACTTTATATAATCTAAGAGGGGCCATCGATTATTTTAGTTCAGAATCGATTTCAAAGAAAAAGCTTGAAAAGCAAATCAGAACAGAAAGACTTGATCCCCTGTTACTGGCTTCTTTTGTAGAAACTGCTTTTGAGGAAGTGGAAAAATTTTCATTAGTAAAATGTAAAACAGATTTAGAAAAAAAGATAATTTTATTAGAAAATGAGTTGCAGGTTGAAGTAGAAAAAAATCATGAAAAAAGAAGGGAATCAGGATTAACTACAAGTACCTTCTTTCCTACAACTCCTGGTAATGGTGAAGAGCCGGAATATGAAGAGGGAGACTATGGTTTTGTATTAGTACCCCATGATAAACCGATAGAAGAAGACTCACAAAAATGTGAACCTGAGTTCTTAAACAACTTAGCCTCGACAAATGAAGAAAAATCTCGGCAGAAACGGTAAGAAACTTTATTGCTCGATTTAGCTAGGCTTTATAGCCTAGATTTATCCCGCTTCCAAGTGACACATTTGTTTGCACAGATCATCATTGCTTTTCAATTGATTGACACTCTCTTGTGTCCGGGTTATAATTCTTTTTGATTGAGTTTTTGAAAAAACGAATCAATATTAAATCAATAGTTGTCTACATCTTAATCAAAACAATCTCTTTTATCATGATCATCGACTCGATTCTAGCAAGTGTGCACATTCAAGCTCTTCAGGATGCTTTAAAGCAACCCGGCACCCTTCTTATCGAGGAGCTTTGGAACGCGCCTAAGGCTCTAGTTGCGGCCATTGCTCAACTGACAACCCAGAAGCGTATTTTGATTTTAACGGGGGCTAGCCAAGAAGAAGTGCGTCTTTACCACGATTTAGCTTTTTTTGCAGAACATCGAGTCATCGATTTTCCGGCGTGGGAAACACTTCCTTCTGAAAATATCGCTCCCGGTCCTGATATCGTAGGAGAGCGCTACTCGGCATTAAAACAAATTATCTCTGCACCCGAGCCTTACATCATCCTTACCGGTTTACAAGCTTGCTTGCAGCGGCTTATCGATCCGTCACTTTTTTCAGAATTGCAATTTACCTTACAACAAGGTCAAACGATTTCTTTTGAAACCCTTATTAGACGTTTGATTGATATGGGGTATCAAAGAAAGCCTGTCGCTTCCGATAAAGGAGAATTCGCTGTGCGTGGCGGAATCATCGATGTTTTTCCTGTTTCATCTCCCGAACCTTTTCGTTTAGAATTTTGGGGAGATGAGTTAGAGTCCTTGCGTATTTATGACCCGATTGGCCAAAAATCGATTAAACCTGTTGAAAAAGTGGAGTTTTTACCTGCTCAAGAACTCGAATTGTTACAAACTCAACCGAAACACTCGACGATTTTGGACTATTTAGGTTCGGATACATTAGTCATTTTTGATGATTTATTGGCTTTAGAAAATCGCTATGTCTCTTTGATGAGTCTCGGCGAAAAAAATCCTTATTTTTGCTCGATTGAAGAGTTTTTAGATCGGCTTGATTCTTATCAAAAAATTTTCTGGTCCTCGAAGCCTATTGAAGAGTTAAGCGAGGTTAAATTTTTAAAAAATTCAACTAAGGGATTTTACTCTTCAAAAACGATTTTTCAAGGTCTCAATTTCGGGATGTTTAATCGAGATTGGGAGGTGCAACTATGGCGTCACCCCTTTAACACGATTACGGGTTATTTATTTGGTCCTGAAGAAGAACCGACAAGCGAAGAAATCTTATTACGACTTCCTGTACTTCCTGCGGATAGCGAACTTCATTTATTGTGCACAAGCGAAACAGAGAAAAGTGGTCTACAAAACAAATTACATGATGCTCATGTCCAATTACCACTTTCTACTCACTTTCATCTTAATTATCTCTCTTCCGGTTTTGTTCTCGATGATCGTCGGTTGATGGTTTTACCCTTAACAGAATTGACGCAACGTTACAAGATTCGTCGGCCAAAATTGCGCAGCAATTTTCACGCTCCCGCGGTGGAAAATTTTGATCTTGTTCCGGGCGACATTGTTGTTCATTTAAATAATGGAATCGGTCGTTATCTCGGTTTAGAAAAAAGAGCGAACCATCTCGGTACATTTGTCGAATTTCTTATCATTGAATATTCTGAACACTCCAAACTTTATGTGCCTTTTAATCAATCACATCTGATTACAAAGTATATCGGGGGAAGCGAAGAATCACCCAAGCTAAGCACCTTAGGAAGTAATCGGTGGAAAAAGACGAAAGAGCAAACGGAGCGTTCAATCTTAGGTTATGCAGCTGAATTGCTCAAATCCTATGCGATGAGAACGATTAAAGAAGGATACACTTACCCAGCGGATGGGGCAGATGTGCAAACATTTGAAGATGAATTTCCTTTTGTTGAGACAGAGGATCAAGTCAGTGCCGTCCATTTCATTAAGCAGGATATGATGTCTAACAAGGTCATGGATCGCTTAATTTGCGGAGATGTCGGTTATGGAAAAACCGAGGTGGCTATGCGGGCCGCTTTCAAAGCTGTGGTGGATGGTCGCAAGCAAGTCGCCGTTTTAGTTCCGACTACCATCCTCGCCATGCAGCATTATGAAAATTTTGTCGAGAGGATGAGGGATTTTCCCCTTAATATTGGTGTTCTTTCCCGTTTTCGTTCGCCAAAGCAAATTAAAGAGACTCTACAGGGAATTAAAAACGGTTCCGTCGATATTGTCATTGGAACCCACCGCCTAATTAGTCAAGATGTGCAGTTTAAAGAATTGGGCCTGGTGGTTATTGAGGAAGAGCAGCGTTTTGGGGTAAAAGCCAAAGAGCACTTAAAGAAGATAAAAGTAGGTGTGGATTGCATCACTTTATCCGCGACCCCTATTCCACGAACTCTTTACATGTCATTAATTGGTGCCAGGGACATGTCGGTTATTAACACTCCTCCACAAGACCGTCTTCCTATTAAAACTATTTTAACGGACACTAGCGATCAAGTGATTAAGAATGCCATCTTACGAGAGTTAGCTCGAGATGGCCAAGTTTTTTTTATTCATAATCGTGTAGACAGCATTTACTCAATGGCTGACAGGCTCAAGAAGCTTTTACCTCAAGCACGCATTCTCATCGCGCATGGTCAGATGTCTTCCGATGAAATCGATTCCGCTTTTCATAGTTTTAAAAGCGGTCAAGCAGATATTTTGGTGGCAACGACCATCGTAGAAAATGGAATCGACATTCCGAATGCCAATACGATTTTAATTGATCGAGCCGATCGATTCGGCTTGGCAACCTTGTACCAGATGAGAGGGAGGGTGGGCCGTTGGAATAGGCGTGCATATGCCTATTTTATGGTGCCGAATTTGCATAGTCTCTCTGAAATGTCACGTAAACGTTTGATGGCTTTGGCTGAATCGAGCGGTTATGGCGCAGGCATGAAGCTGGCAATGCGCGATCTTGAAATTCGTGGAGCAGGAGATATTTTAGGAACTGAACAATCAGGGCATGTTTCTTCGATCGGTTTTCACCTCTATTGTAAATTCCTTAAACGCACGATTAAAACGTTACAAGGAGAAATTTCCTCGGTCATGACGGATCCTCGAGTTGATTTTTGGATTGATGCGCGTTTAAGCGAGGAGTATGTTGGCGAAATTAGTTTAAGAATTGAAATTTATCAAAGACTAGGCGAAGCCTCTTCTTGGGAAGAACTCATCGATTTATGGAATGAGATTGTGGATCGTTTTGGTCCGCCGCCTGAAACAGCACTCTATCTTTATCATTTGACTCGAATTCGAGTTTATGCGGCTCTCCATGGCTTTACGCTTATTAAACAAGAAAAAATTTCCCTTACGCTTGAAAAGCAAAAAGGTAAAGAAACGACGATCAGAAAAATTTTGATGCCGAAATTTAAAAGTCCGCAGGAATTTGAATCTAAAATTATTGCGGAGCTTGAGCGAACGGGTCATTCCTAGTCAAAACTATCCGGTTCCGGAAGTGGCTCTTCCCCGCTCATTTCCTGTTTGGAATAGCGGATTTGATACATTTTATAGAGGTTGCCTAAAAGTACTTTGGCAATTGCGTAGAGGGGAGTCGCAAAAAGCAAACCGATTAATCCATAGAGCGAACCTGCAGCAATCAACAATAAAATGATCGTGAGAGGATGAATGTGCAGACGATGACCGATGATTAAAGGTGAAATAATATTAGATTCCGTTTGTTGGACAACTAAAAAAACAATAATCACTTTCAACATCATCACTGGTCCTCCTGAAATACTAATCAGGAGGGCGGGTGCAATTGCTAAAAATGGTCCTAGAAAAGGAATGGTAGTGAAGACTAACGCAATAATCGATAAGACAAGCGCATATTTCAATCCGATAATCAAGTAACCGATGAATAATAAAACACCCAGTATCAAAGAAATAATGACTAATCCATTGATGTAATCGGACAAAGTCGTGTCGATATTCTTTAAAATTTTGCCGAATTCCGGTCTTAATTTTCTAGGAATTCCCCTCATTAAACCCATAGCAATTGAGTGGTCATCTTTAAGTAAATAAAAAACAATAAAGGGGATAACGACGAGTGTGATAGCTAGATGGGTCAAAAAGCTAAAAATATTGATGAAATTTTGGCTAACGATTGAAGTCGCTTGCTGGATTAAACTAAACACTTTTTCTTTGATTTCTTTATCGAAATTAAACTCATAATCATAAATTTTGAAAGAGGGAGAAGTTTGCTTGAGCGTTTCAAATGTTTCTACCGAGAGATTGGCTAAAGCAGTGACTTGTTCGGCCAGAATTGGCCCAAGATAAGCAAAGAAAATGATCAATAAAAATCCGAGTACCAGATAAAGAAGTAAGATAGTTAAATATTTAGGTATTTTGATTCTGCCTAGTAATTCTACTAAAGGTCTTAGTAAATAGTAAAACAAAAAAGAGAAAATAACTGGTAAGGAAAGGACGGAAGCGGTATCAATTAACGGCTTAATGAGGATATCGACTTCGTAAAAAAGAAAAAGGGTGGCTAAAACCAATAAGATTCCTGTCGCATATTTAAAAAAATTCTCCAAGTACCAAGGCTTCATATTGATCTCACTTTTATAAAAAAGATTGCTATCTCGATTTTTTAACACCCTCTTAGGCGTGGTAAGGAAATAAATGTTACATTTTGACTCGATGCGCGGATTTTCCTTCAGAGAACTCGAGTTGCGCCCTTTTAGTTATAAGCCGCGATAGCGGCCGGAGCATGTAGCCACAGGTACAGCCTGTGGAATAAAATGCATTGTATATAGAGCCCCCAAGGGGGCGACAGTAATCTCGATAAATGTTCTGCCTCGAATAAATATGAGTCTGCAATCAATTTAGAATGATATTTTGTGCTAAACACAATATCGTAGCTTAAGTCGGTAAATGTACTCATTTCTTAATCCACAAGCTGACGCATGTGGCTACATGCTGTCGCCGACTTCGCGGCTCTATTTTCAAATCTATCTTAATCCACAAGCTGACGCATGTGGCTACATGCTGTCGCCGACTTCGCGGCTCTATTTTCAATCTATCTTAATCCACAAGCTGACGCATGTGGCTACATGCTGTCGCCGCTATCGGCGGCTTTTAACTAAAAGGGCCAAACTCGGTTTTTCGAAGAAAAATTCGCATATCCCGTCAAAATATAACATTTATTTGCTTACGCGCCAGCTCTTTATAGGAGATTAACATTTATCCGGAAATCATTTAAACAGGATTTCATCGATTTAAAAAAAAAGAAAAATGAGCATATTGCTTGCCTCTATTCCAAATTCTGGTTAAATTAAGTCTAATATCCTAACAAATTTTATGGTGAACGAATGAGTGCCGATCCTACTTTTAAAAACCCTTCATCAGGTGAGCGTCTATCACCAAAAAAACTTGATGTAGACTATAAACAAAATCTAACTAAAATTGCCAATACCATTCGTGGTTTATCTATGGATGCGGTGCAAAAGGCCGATTCAGGACATCCGGGTTTGCCGATGGGATGTGCAGAGTTAGGGGCTTATTTATTCGGGTTCTATTTGAAGTATAATCCTAAAGATCCTAATTGGGTAGGAAGGGATCGCTTAATTTTGTCAGCTGGACATGGTTCGATGTGGTTATATTCCTGTTTGCACTTATCGGGATATAATCTTTCAATGGAAGATTTGAAAAACTTTCGTCAAATGCATTCCAAAACTCCCGGTCATCCGGAATCCCACGTAACGGAAGGTGTTGAAACAACGACGGGTCCACTGGGTCAAGGCGTAGGAAATGCTGTTGGAATAGCATTAGGGATTAAACTACTCGCTCAAAAGTTCAATTCGCTGGCACATAAAATTTTTGATAGTAAAGTCTTTGTTTTGATGAGCGACGGAGATGCGATGGAAGGTGTTGCATCGGAGTCTTGTTCATTGGCGGGTCACTTGAAATTAGATAATTTGGTTGCGATTTACGATGCTAACAATATTTGTTTAGATGGTCCGTTGGCTCAATGCTGTTCCGAGGATGTGAAAGCTCGCTACAAAGCGTATGGCTGGGAAGTTTTTGATATCGACGGCAATGATTTTGATTCGATTCACGATGTTTTTACTCTCATTCGTGAAAAAAAACAGACTGCTCCTATCATGATCATGGCTCATACGATAATCGGTAAAGGATCTCCCCATAAAGCCGGTACAAATAAAGCTCATGGATCTCCTTTAGGTTCGGACGAAGTCAAAGCAACTAAAGAAGCTTTAGGAATTCCATTAGAAGAGTTTTACGTACCGCAAACGGTGATTAATTTTTTTCAAAATAAATTAGCATCGGATGCCCGAGAAGAAGAAAAATGGCGCGGAGTTTTTGATGAATGGTCTAGAGAAAATCCTAAAATGGTTAAAGAATATGAAGCAATGTATCACCATAAGCTTCCTGCAGATTTGGAAAAAAAGCTGGATGAACTTAAAATTCAAGCTCCGGTGGCTGGACGTAAAGCTTCAAATGATGTCATCAATCTCTTGGCAGATCTACTTCCTCAGCTTTATGGAGGCTCGGCAGATTTGTCCAGTTCCGACTTAACATTGATGAAAAACTTTCCGATTGTTGGCCCCGGTCAATTTGAAGGAAGAAATATTAAATTCGGGGTACGCGAGTTCGGTATGGCCACTATTGCAACCGGATTGAATAAAACCGGATTCATTGTGCCGTTTGTCGGGACTTTTTTAACGTTTTCCGATTATATGCGTAATGCGATCCGTTTAGCGGCTCTTCAAGAAGCTCAGGTGATATATCAGTTTACGCATGATTCCATATTTTTAGGCGAAGATGGTCCTACTCATCAACCCGTCGAACATTATATGGCATTAAGAGCGATTCCTCGTTTGCAAGTGATTCGCCCGGCCGACACGCGCGAAGTACGAAAAGCTTGGATTGCAGCACTACGTTATAAGGGTCCTACAACTATCATTTTGACACGTCAAAATTTACCTGATTTAGAAGGGACAGATGTCTCCTACTCTGAAGGGATGGGGAGAGGGGCTTATATTATTAGACGCGAAAAAGGAAAGCCAGATTATACAATCGTTGCAACAGGATCGGAACTTTCCTTAGCCGTCAATGTTGCCGAAGAATTAGAAAAGTTGGGAAAATTCGTTCGCGTTGTTTCCATGCCTTGCTGGGAATTATACGAAAAACAAGATCCTGAATATAAGGCAACCATTTTTGGGGGAAATATCGGCAAGCGAATCAGCATTGAAGCGGGCGTAGACCTAGGCTGGTATAAATATATCGGTTCGGACGGCATCGCCATTTGCATGGAAGGATTCGGCGATTCCGCTCCTGCAACCGTATTGGCTAAGGAATTCGGATTTAATGTAGAAGATATTTTGACGCGTATTCTTTAATTTCCACACACATAAATCGAAAAGCATGCGGCGATCTTGCTTCTCCCCATGCTTTTTAGCCACATTTGCGAGAAATTATGCCATTTGAAAACCACCTCTTTATGCAGGCTTTACGCTGTAAAAATACATCTAGACCGCCTGTTTGGTTCATGCGCCAAGCGGGCCGCCATTTAGCTTCTTATCGTGCTTTAAGGCAAAAATATACTTTTATTGAGCTTTATCATCATCCGGAGCTTATTGCAGAGGTGACAATGTTGCCCATGCATACCTATGATTTGGATGCAGCTATTTTATTTTCCGATATTTTAATCATTCCGGAGGTGTTAGGCTTAGGGCTTCGCTTTGAAGAAAAAGTCGGACCAGTTTTCGAAAGGCCGATTACATCGGTGAAAGAGATTCACGACTTAAAAGCTCCTGATACTGCTCATTTTTCTTTTGTAGAGCAAGGAATCAAAAATATTCGTGCAGAATTGCAAAAGCCTTTAATCGGTTTTTGTGGAGCGCCCTTTACGGTAGCAAGTTATATGATTGAAGGAAAATCGAGTCGAGATTTCAAGAAAACAAAGAAATGGCTTTATCAAGATCCTGAATCGTTTCATACTCTTCTTAAAAAAATAGCCGACTGGTCCATCGCTTATCTTCGCTTACAAATTGATACGGGAGTCCAGGCGGTTCAAATTTTTGATTCTTGGGCGAATGCTTTAGCTGATAATCAATTTAAGGAATTTTCCTTAGCTTATCTTCGCTATATTCTGGATGGGTTAGATCGTCCAAACACACCTGTCATTTTATTTTGTCGGGGATCTTCCGTCTTTGCACCACAGTTGGCCCAATTGAATGCACAGGGGATCGGGTTAGACTGGAATTGCAATTTAAAAGAGATGCGGCAAAGAATCGGCTATCCGATCGCCTTGCAAGGGAATTTAGATCCCGATCTTCTTTATGCGCCTTTATCTAAAATCAAAACAGAAGTCGATCATCTTTTAGATGAAATGAAAGGGGATAAGGGATTTATTTTAAATCTTGGTCATGGAATTTCACCTGATGTATCGGAAGATTCCGTCCGGCGAATTGTCGATTGCGTATTGAAAAGATAAGGTGTTTATCATGAAAGTCAAACATGTTGTGGTTTTAGGAGGGGGGATAAGCGGCTTAACCGCTGCTTGGTTTTTAAAAAAAAAATCTGATTCGCAAATAAAGATTACTGTTTTAGAAGAGGGTTCTAAGTGTGGTGGTTGGATGCAAACCATACAGGAACAGGGTTTTTTGTTTGAGAAAGGTCCGAGAAGTTTTAGAACGCAAAGTTTAGGGGAAGCAACAGCTCGACTGATCAGTGAATTAGGCTTAAAAGAGCAGATTATTTCTGCCGATTCCGGTGCGTCCAGTCGGTTTATCTATAGGGAAGAAAAACTGCAAGTTCTGCCGGATCAACTTTGGAAAATTCCGTTCTCTCCTTTGACCAAAGGCTGGCTTAAAGTCTTTTGGAATGAGTGGCGTCAAAAAAAATATTCTGGCAAAGAGGAAACCATTTATGAATTTTTTGGTCGCAGGTTAAGTCCGGAGTGGGCTGAACGTTTAGTCGATCCCGTTATATCCGGAATTTTTGCCGGTGATATCCGGCGCTTGTCGCTAAGAAGTTGTTTTTCCTCCTTATACGCACTTGAACAGGAGCATGGATCGCTATTGAAAGGCTTTTTATTTAATAAAAATTATAAGCCTCCTAAAGATGCAAGATTAGATGGAGTCACTTCCTCTTTATTTTCTTTTAGAGGAGGCATGAAGACGTTGATAGAAGCTTTGGTGCATAATTTACAAAATCATCTCGTTTTAAATACAAGTGTCGATCAATTAGTTTTAAATTCAGATTGTATTCAAATTAAAATGGCCACCGGTGTTGAAATAGAGGCGGATCACCTCATTTCAGCTATTCCAAGCTACCGGTTGGCAACGTTATTGAAAGACAACCATCCTTTTTTAGCAGCGGATTTAGATAAGTTGAATTATGCTTCAGTCATGGTGGTTAATCTAGGCTACTGGCAATCTGTACTTAAACAGAAGGGTTTCGGTTATTTAATCCCTTCAAAAGAAGATGAACGTGTTTTGGGTTGTATTTGGGATTCCTCTGTTTTTCCGCAACAAAACTCCATTCCTGAAGCCACGCGATTGACCTTAATGTTAGGAGGAGCTCATCATCCAGACGTAACTGAATGGTCGCAAGAAAAAGGGATTGCAATCGCTTTAGTTGCAATAGAGAGACAGCTTGGCTTGTACAACATTCCGGATTGTATTTCAGTGAGCATGGCAAAGCAAGCTATTCCTCAATACGAAGTCGGTTATATTGAATGGCTCACTCGTGTTCAAGACCAAATTTCATTTATCACGAAAGGGTTGACTTGCATCGGCCCCGCCTTTAATGGTGTCTCTATCAACGATTGCATTCAGCGGGCTTTTGAAGTGACTCAAAACTTGTAAATAGATTTCAAAAAGTAGTTGTTTTTTCTCGGTCTTTAAGAAGACTACCTGGGTTCCAATATAAATTTAGGGGGATTTTTATTTTTCATGGTGAAATAGATCTTAAAATCAGATTCCTTTGAGTTGCCCAAATTCTCACTTTGAGCTAAGTTAAGTATATATTGCTTAAACTGGCTGTTTTTTTTTGCAAAAAATCAACATGCAATCTAAATTTGAGAAATCAGATATTATGACACGATAAATTAAGAAGACGACCAACAAAAGTGAGTCCGATATGTTTGATAAATTTACAAATCGAGCTAAACAAGTTATTAAATTAGCTAAAAAAGAAGCTCAGCGCTTAAATCACAACTACCTTGGCACCGAACACGTTTTGTTGGGTTTGCTAAAGTTAGGTCAAGGTGTTGCTGTCAATGTATTACGAAATTTAAATATTGACTTTGAAACTGTCAGAAGCGAAGTAGAGAAACTTGTCGGCTATGGTCCTGAAATTCAAGTGTATGGCGATCCTGCTTTGACCGGAAAAGTAAAAAAAGTCATTGAATTTGCTAATGAAGAAGCTGCCAATTTGAATCATAACTATGTGGGTACAGAGCACCTCTTACTAGGTTTATTGAGACAACCAGATGGAGTGGCCGCACAAGTTTTAGAAAATTTGAATGTTAATTTAAAAGAAGTACGCAAAGAAGTCCTCAAAGAATTAGAAACATTTAATCTGCAGCTGCCTCCTATCGGCGGAGTGGGCATATCGCCGCAGGGTCAAGTTAAAGGGCCTTATGAAAAAAGCGGCAACACAGCCGCAAATGATAAAATGCCTGCTTTACGTGCTTATGGACATGATTTGACTGAAATGTCCCGCGAAGGAAAAATGGATCCGGTGATCGGGCGGAAAGATGAAATCGAAAGGTTGATTTTAATTTTATGTCGTCGTCGTAAAAATAATCCTGTCTTAGTGGGTGAAGCCGGTGTGGGTAAAACAGCTATTGTAGAAGGGCTTGCTCATGCAATCGTCAAAGGAGATGTACCCGATATTTTAAGAAAGAAGAAACTAATCACATTAGATCTTGCTTTAATGATCGCAGGTACAAAGTATCGAGGTCAATTTGAAGAGCGAATTAAAGCCGTTATGGATGAGATTAAGAAGAATGGAAATGTTCTTCTTTTTATCGATGAACTCCATACGATTGTGGGTGCAGGTGCGGCGGAAGGTGCTATTGATGCATCAAATATATTAAAACCGGCTCTTTCACGCGGTGAACTGCAGTGTATCGGAGCGACAACTATAGACGAATATCGTAAGCATATTGAAAAAGATGCTGCTCTAGAGCGTCGTTTCCAAAAGATTATCATTAATCCTCCAAGCGTCGATGAAACAATTGAGATTCTGTTCGGTTTAGTTGAAGAATATGAAAAACACCATCGAGTTAAATTCACTTCTCAAGCAATTCAAGCAGCAGCTATTTTATCGGATCGCTACATCCATGGTCGTTTTTTGCCCGATAAAGCGATCGACTTAATCGATGAAGCAGGTGCTAAAATGCGCATCTCTCTCATGAACCAGCCGCAAGATATCACGAAATTTGAAGCGGAAATTGAAGTCGTGCGTTTGGCTAAAGAGGAAGCGATTAGCAAGCAAGAATATGAAAAGGCGGCAAAACTACGCGATAAAGAGAAGGGTTTAAGAGAAGAACTGCTGCAAATTAGAACGGATTGGGAAACAAATAAAGAACAGCATGAGATGATAGTAGGTGATGAGGAGGTGGCTAACGTTATTTCTCGACAAACGGGTATTCCGATCAACCGCTTAACAGAAGGAGAGGTAAAGAAAGTTTTGAAAATGGAAGAAATTCTAAAAGAAAGCATCATCGGACAAGAAGATGCAATCAAAACAATTTGTCGAGCAATTCGTAGAAGCCGGGCGGACATTAAAGATCCTAATCGCCCTATAGGAGCTTTCCTTTTCTTGGGTCCTACAGGTGTCGGAAAAACGCTTTTGGCACGTTTATTAGCAATTAATATGTTTGGCGGCGAAGATGCGTTAATTCAGGTAGACATGTCCGAGTACATGGAGAAATTTGCCGTTAGTCGTATGACTGGATCTCCTCCGGGATATGTAGGGCATGAAGAGGGAGGACAGTTGACTGAACAGGTTCGTCAGCGGCCTTATTCGGTTGTGCTCTTTGATGAAGTTGAAAAGGCGCATCCTGATGTGATGGATTTACTGTTACAAATCTTAGAAGAGGGTCGTTTAAGCGACTCGTTCGGTAGAAAAGTTGATTTCCGCAATACCATTATCATTATGACATCCAATTTAGGAGCCGATTTAATTAAAAGAAGTACTGAGATCGGTTTTGGAGCATCATCGGGAGGATCAATGGACTATGACCAGATCAAAGAAAAAATCGACGCCGAAGTGAAAAAAAGATTTAAACCTGAATTTCTTAACCGTTTAAATGATGTGATTATTTTTCATCCGCTTAATCGCGAAAATCTGTTGGAAGTCATTACATTGGAAATTGATAAACTTGAAAAACGGTTGCGCCGGCGGGAAGTGTTTCTTGAATTGGATGATGAAGCCAAGAGTTTCTTGGTGGAAAAAGGCTTCCAACCCGAAATGGGTGCTAGACCGTTACGCCGTACAATCGAGCAATATTTAGAAGATCCATTAGCAGAGCGACTTCTTCTAAATCCGGATTTAGGAAGACGTTGCCTGGTAACTGTACAAGATAACAATATCATTTTGATCGATAAAGAAACTTTTCCTTTGCATGTTTATAAAGACAAAGAAAGAAGTGGTCGTGAAGAGAAAGAGAAAGAAGGGAAAGGTAGCGATCAAGAAGCCAGTCCTGAAGAAAATAAAGACCTAGGAAAAGAGAAGAAAAAGTCTCCTAAAAAACCGGAAGCATAAGCTTATTGTTCTTAAACCTCACATTTGTTTGCTTACGATGCCTTACGGAAAGCGCCGATTTTTATCGGCGCTTTCCGTAAGCCGAGTTTTAAAGATCAAAAAGCGATTCGAGTCGAGTACCAGTAGGGGGGATATTCTTCTACAGTGAAATAAGTCTATGCAAAAAAATATTCTTTGTGCAGGAACGATTCAAAGTAGTGCGGTTTTGAAAACATTCCGTTTGGCGATGCTGGGAAATTATCTGCTTTCAGTATCGATGGGGTTGTGGACAATCCTAATGACAGTTAATTTTTAGCATGTCAAAAAGCTTATGGCTTTTGAATCTTTTCTAATAGGAAATACAATAATTAAAGTGAAAAAGATCATTTCAATTATTCCATTTGCCAACCCTCTGTTTTTAGTTTCCGCGGCGTTTTGAACCAGTTATTTGAGTTCCTTGAATCATTTTAATTTCTTCTAGCAGGGCACTCTTCTTTTCTCTTTCGAAGTTTTGTCCTATCATATAATTCATGTGTTTCCAATGCAAAAAGTCGTCACTAAATTCATTGCCCACCGGTTGTCTCGTATTAAGAGATTCTAATTTTATCTGGTATTTTTGCTCAATTTCAGACAATTTATTTTTAATCGACTCCTCTTCTTGAATGAGACTTTGAAAAACGGGGATATTCATCAGGTCTTCAATAAAATTTTCTTCTATTTCCTCTTGAAGTTTATCTAAGTCAATCCATTCGCGTTTACCGAATCTTGCATAAGCCATATCTTCAACAGCTGTCAGTAAGTTTAGCTTCTCTTTTAATGCCGTCTCGTAATAAAGAAAAATTTCTACGCTTTCTTTTTCAAAAAATGGGGATGCTTCCTCAATAGATTTTTTTTTTTCATAATTCGTGATTTTTTCGCTAAGGAGGCGGCGTAAAGCATGCGTTTTTGCCCCTCTGATTAATAGATCGAGTTTTTCTTCAAAAGATGCCGAATCGGAGAGTTCATAAAGGCGGGAAAAAGTATAAATGATATTTAAGGACATAGAGGTTCGATCTGAACAACAATCATCATCAGCTTTCATTTGTGAGATAGCCACTCGCATGAAGTCAGGATGTTGTAACATTTTGACTAGTAGATCACAGACTAAACGTGCTACTTTTTTTTGTTGTTTCATATAGTCTTTAATATGCATTAGTCGGATTAACCAGTTACATAAGATCTCTTTATCTGTTGCTTTGAAATCATCAAAATTTGCCATCATCTCTTTTTTTAAGTCAGCTGCAGCTAGCCATGTGTTTATCAAGAGTGGATATTCCCTTTCCCCCCGCGAACATCGAAGGATAGACAGCACAAGCTCTTCTCTAATTCCAGTGTTAGCATAATTAATCGTTTGTAAAGAGGGGAGTTGTCTCAAATTCAAAGGGAGTTCTTGTAGCTTAGTGTTGTCTGAGATGTTGAGCCTGTGAAGCTTCATCAATTCTCCCAATTCTAAAGGGAGAAGAGCCAGTTCGTTGTGACTTAAATTCAAAATGCTTAAATTCCGAAGAGAAGAGATGTTCCCGGGAAGTTCGGCAATTTTATTTTTAGCAAAATTCAAAGTTATTAAATTCCGAAGAGAGGTTATTTCAATAGGAAAAGAAGTCAGTTCATTATCCACTAAAGTTAGTTTCTGTAAAGAATGAAGAGATGCGATCTCTATAGGGAAGGATTCAAATTTACTTCCATTTAGAGTCAGTTGTTTTAATTGTGAAAGAAAGCCTATTTCTTTAGGAAGAGACTCCAATTGATTTCCATCTAGAAGCAGTTCATCTAATTTTGAAAGATTGCGGATTTCGGGGGGAAGGAAAGTCAATTTGTTTTTCATTAACTCCAGCGTGTTTAGGTTTGTAAGAGAGCCTATTTCCGGAGGTAGGAAAGTCAGTTTGTTTTCAAGTAATTTCAGCATTTTTAAACTTGAAAGAGAGCCTATCTCAGGAGGGAGTGTAGTCAATTTGTTTCGATATAAATCCAGTACATCTAAATTGGAAAGAGAGCCTATCTCAGGAGGGAGACTAGTCAGTTTGTTTTGGTATAAACGTAGCTTCTTTAAACTTGAAAGTGAGCCTATCTCGGGAGGTAGGAAAGTCAGTTCGTTTTCATCTGAATCCAGCACCTCTAAATTGGAAAGAGAGCCTATCTCAGGAGGGAGACTAGTCAGTTTGTTTTGGTGTAAACGCAGCTTCTTTAAACTTGAAAGTGAGCCTATTTC
>Ga0105047_10008393_pt1 | contig 17189 bp, 15 predicted proteins | sample MAT04_FD_78384 | JGI IMG/M metagenome (GOLD analysis project Ga0105047, IMG submission 78384) | Freshwater microbial communities from Lake Fryxell liftoff mats and glacier meltwater in Antarctica - MAT-04 (megahit assembly) | ecosystem: Environmental > Aquatic > Freshwater > Ice > Liftoff...
ACCGACCTCAGCTGAGGGTCAGAGGCGAAGCTGAGTTCGCTTGGTGCCGACCTCAGCTTGGGGTCAGAGGCGAAGCTGAGTTCGCTTGGTGCCGACCTCAGCTGAGGGTCAGAGGCGAAGCTGAGTTCGCTTGGTGCCGACCTCAGCTTGGGGTCAGAGGCTAAGCTGTGCTTGCTTGATGCCGACCTCAGCTTGGGGTCAGAGGCGAGGTCGAGCTCGCTTGGCCGCGATCCCGCCTCGTGGGGGTTTCGGCGATAATTCGCGAACAGCCACACCACTCCGCCAATCGTCAGAAAGAGCACTGGTCCCGCCGACAGCTGCCCGGTGAGGAAGCTGAACGGGCTGACTTGCGAGAGCTGTTCCACCTGCAGATCCGCAAATTGACCGCGAACTGGCCAACCGAGAAAAATCTGTCCAGTGATGCTTGGGTGTCCGATTGCTGTCGCTATGATTAATGCTATCCATGGAAATTTCGTCGTCAAGTCGCGCCTCAACGGCGTTACCAGCAGCGCGACCACGAAGCCGGCGGCAAGAAATGCGACGCTGAATTTTGTCAGTGCGGCGAGACCGAGAAAGAGGCCGATGCCCGCCCAGTGTTTGGGATCGTTGTCGTGAATTCGGAGAGTCAGACCAAGTAGCGCGAGCGTCCACCAGAGCTGGTCGAAGACCACAGGCTGCAGCATCGCCCCAGATCTGAGGAAGTACGGACACAGGGCGATCCCCAGTCCGGCCAACATTTGGGCCGAGCGTCGGCTGCCAAATAGTGCGGTCGCGTATACCGTCGCGCCGACAATGCCCGCGTGCGCGAATGCGGGCGCCAGGCGGATGCCCGGCAGCGACTCGCCAAACAGTGCGTGGGAAACGCGTGCAACGATCGCGATAAACGGCGGAAAATCCATGTGCCAGAGCCGCAGGTGTTCGCCCATGGCCAGGTATAGAAATTCGTCGCGATGAAAGCCGTACGGCGTCACGAGGTTCGTGACGATGTGCATGACCAGCACGCCGATGACGAGGATCGCGGCGGTCGGCAGCGAGAAGTCGCGAATGGGTTCTGCGGGCGGTCGAGGAGCGGCGGCGCTGGTGGGTGGCGTCATGCCGAATGGTAGTGGGGGTTTTCGGGGTCAGAGTGCACATTTTGACCGAATGGTTTTGGTACTGGGGTCAGAGTGGGCATTTTGACCGAATGGTTTTGGTACTGGGGTCAGAGTGGCCACTTTGGTACTGGGGTCAGAGTGCTCACTTTGACCGAATTTTTCTGCTCTTGGGGTCAGGCTACCACTTTGATCGAGTTGTTTTGATACCGGCCGACGACGACGACCAACGTCGCTGACTTGTTGACTATCATGCGGCAGGTGATCCGCGTTCGTTTGTGTACCGAAACGGATCGTACCTTCGCAACCCGATTCGCGGAACGACGCATGCCGGAAACACCATGACCGATACATCAAACACGAGTGAGCAGCGGACTCCACAGCATTTCATCGGTGTCGACGTGCAGATGAGTCGTGCGTGTTCGTATTTCGTGTTTGACGCGGCCGGCGAGTTTGTTGATTCCGGTTGGTTGGCGGCAAAGGATGTCACACGTTCACCGCGCACCACCGCGAAATTTCCGGCAATAAAACGCGGCGCGAAGGTGTTGACCACCGAATCCGATTTGCGTCGCATTGTTGACGAACTCGCAGACGGCGATGTGTCGCGCGTTGCGGTGGGTATCGATGCGCCGCGTCAGCCGCTGCCATCCCCGCGCACACACAGCTACTCGGCCAAGCGTGGCTGGGTGCCATTTGGTGCCGACGATCTGGCGTCGGGCCGACATTGTGAGGTGGCCATTTCCGCGCTCAAACTTGCGACGCCGCAATGGACGCCGTTGGAGCGCAATGCAAAGGATTGGATGAAGCTCGGCTTTCGTTTATTCGCCGAGCTCGCGGACCTGAAGCATGTGTACGAGGTGTTTCCAAGCGCGGCATATGCGCAGTTGGAGCACGCGCCCGAGCGCGCGTTAACGACGATGGACCTTCGCGTGTTACGCCCAGGCCCGAAGGACATGGTGGACGCAATGATGGCGGCGTACACGACGCGGGAGTTTGTGCAGGGGCGAGGAAGTGAGGTCGGCGGTGGCGATGGGCTGGGGACGATCGTGTTGCCGCGACCGCTGAGTGCGGAGGAGAGGGGGAGTGCGGTGTTGGGGTGGGTGGCTTTATGACTTACGGGAGAGATGCACGGTACTCAATGGGGTCTAAAACGCATGATTCCCGGAGCGATCCGCTGAGCATAAAGACCTTGGGCGCTTGTCGAAATTTGAAGATTCGGTAGAGCTGGTATTGCGCCGAGCGATCCTCCGAGACCCTTACCTCTCGCCTGCTTGCAAAGAAGGGCGTCATTTGTCCAAATGCCGTTGTCTTTACTTCGATCAAGCGTTCGGCGCCGTTCGCTTCAAAGGATAAAATGTCGTATCCGAGTCCGTCACCTTTGGTAGCCGAAACATGTTCAATGCGTTCTGCAAGATCTCGATGACCGGCCTCCCAAAGTCGCCGATGTTCGACTTCGAGAGCGAACAATTCGCCAGCGCTACCGAGTGATGAGTTGCGTGCTTCTCGCTCCAAGTAGTTGGTGCGACGAAGGCTGAGTTCAGGCAATGCGCGAGTTTCGTAAATTGCCCGCCGCTCAGTATTTCGTACCGGAATTGGAACGATCACTTCAAGTAACGAGCGCAAGTTGGGGACTTCTACGACTGGAGCTACTACAGCCACCGCGGCGGTTTGTTGTAGTATCGTAGCGGCATCAAGACGAGCAACGACCTCATCACGAAGGAGCTCCTGATAGTTGCTGCGTGGCTTATAACCGTCAATGTACGGAAATCCTAGATCGACGAGAACGGCGCTGATATTGGAATGTTTGAACTCAATCGCGCCCGCGGACCGGGCACGCAGCACAGATTGGAGAAGTCGGTTATGCTCGCGCTTGTTGTAAGAGTCTCCGCGTAGCTCGTGGCCAAGCATGACGAAGTAGTCAGCGACTGTCGCAGCGACTTCTTCGATAGACCAATCTTCTGCCACGATCAGGATCGGTTGAGGTGATAGTCTCGGTTCGGAGCAGTTTTAAAACTCTGCAAGTCTTTTGGCGGAAACTTGCGACACCGCTCTCGCCATCTCAATGTCTCCGTCCAACTCCAAGCTCCCTTCAGTGCCGCAAACTGCTCAGGCCAATTCGTATCCATAGTATTCTTTGGTGGCCAGGTGTGAGTGCGGCGCTGCACGAACGTTCGTTCACAAGTGAGGCGCACCTTCAACTGCGTCATTCATTGTTTGCCCGCCAAGGACATGCCCAAATATGGCGTCCTGCTCTTCGGTGCAGACGCGCGAAGGCTGAAGTCAGGACCTGCCCGAACCGGCGTGGTTATCGTGGTACCCTCGAGAGTTGTGACCTCGTCAGACTCAAGGTCGGCCTTGTTCGGCACATGCAACTGCGGAATCACCCGCCTCAGAATTCTTAATGAAGTAGGCAGCGTGAGGTGGATCTTGGATGGATTGACGTTCGACAGACCCAGCAGATCCAGCGCCGTTTCGTGCGAGATCACGCCCGTCATCGGCAAAGGCCACATCGACGCAGCTATGTACTGAGCCAAGGGAGATTGAGGGAAGGCACGCAACCGGTAGAGGCGGACCATCTACGGCAACCTGCCCAAAAACTTCTATCCTTCTCAAAAGGACAAATATCGCTATATTGTCCTTCCTATAATGACAATCTCACACGATCTCCTCCGCCTCAAACTCGCCGAGTCACTGGCCACCGCCCCGCCGCCGCTGACGCACCGCGACATCCACGTTCCGGCCATCAAAAAGAAAGCGATCGCCGTTGTCGGCGTGCGCCGGGGCGGCAAAACCTCATGGCTCTTCCAATGCCGCGCCGAACGGCTGGCCCAAGGGCTTCCTCCGGAATCTCAGCTGCACCTGTCGCTGGAAGACGAGCGCCTGGTCGGAATGACCGCACAGGATCTCGGTTGGCTGCTGGACGAGCATTCTCGTCAATTCCCGGCGCTCACCGCGTCGGGCGGCGTCACACTCTACCTGGACGAAATCCAGTTGGTCGCCGGCTGGGAGGGCCTCGTGCGCCGACTCGTCGACAACGCGAACGTCGAAATATTCGTCACCGGGTCGTCAGCCAAACTGCTCTCCCGCGAAGTGGCAACAAGTCTGCGCGGACGCGCCATGGAAGTGTTGATGCATCCATTCAGTTTCCGCGAAACGCTGCGACACGCTGGAATAGAACCCTCCCGCACGTACGAGCACTTGCAACCCGCCGAACGCGCAACACTCGATCGGCAATTGCGAAGCTATCTCGCGCAAGGCGGATTTCCCGAAGCACAGGGCGCCACACCGCGAGATCGCCCAACGCTGTTGAACGGTTACGTCGATGTCGTTGTGCTGCGCGACATCATCGAACGGCACGCGGTCAGCAACCCCGTTGCGCTGCGCTGGATCGAGCGCCAGTTGTTGGCAAATCCCGGCGGCGCGTTCTCGATCAAGAAATACTACGATTCCCTGAAATCGCAGGGAGTGCCAGTCGGAAAGGACACACTCCACGCTTATCTGTCGCACCTGGAAGACGCGTTCCTCGTACGCACGGTCAGCATGGAGACTGCATCCGAACGACAACGCATGGTTAACCCACGCAAGGCATTCCCCATCGACACCGGATTGATCGCCCTGTTTGAGCGAACCGGCCAGACACATCAAGGCCGAGCACTTGAGACGGCGGTGTTGCTCGAATTGGAGCGACGAGGGTGGACTATCACATACGTACGTTCTGCCGATGACACCGGAGTTGATTTTCTCGCGCATCGTGCGGGCGAGCAGTCGATGCTGATTCAGGTTTCACTCGAAACCGAAGGCGACGAAACGTGGACCCGCGAACTTCGCGCGCTCGAGACCGCGCGAAAACAATTCAAGGATACGCGCGCCATGCTCTTGACCCTCGACGCCAATCCACCACACCGCGCATTGCCAGAGGGCATTGTCTGGATGCCGGTCGCGCGATGGCTCCTGGAGGAAGAATAGATTCATCCCCGCGACAGGCGACGAGCGCAGACATTTCACGCACCATGAGTTCGCGAGCGAAATAATCCAAGATGCCATCCACCCTAGCCTTCGCCTACATCATCACCGCACTGGTGATCGCGATTGTCGTGACACACCTGGTCTCCCGCCGCCTCCACGCCGCCGGGCTCGCCGCCGCACTCTCCGACGCCGCCGCACAATCGGCCACGGTCACCGCCGAACTCCGCACCGAACTCTCCGCCGCCACCGCCCGCCGCGCGGAACTCGACACCCAGATCAACGCACTGAACACCGACATCAGCACCCGCTACGCCGAAATCCGCACGCTCAACTCCGATCTCACCAAAGCCAAAACCGAAGAAGCCACCTTCGCCACCCGACTCGACGAACTCCGCGCCACGCATACCGCGCTCAAGGAATCCTTCCAGTCGCTGTCGGGTGATGCGCTCAAATCGAACAACGAAACCTTCCTGCAACTCGCACGCACCGAACTCGAACGCATCCGCATCACCGCAAAGGCCGAGCTGGACGAAAAGGAAACGGCGATCTCGGGGATGCTCACGCCCATTCGCGAAGGACTGGAGAAATACGATCGCAAACTGCACGAAATCGAACTCTCACGCGCCCAGTCGTTCGCGTCGCTCACGGAACGACTCGAAACGATGTCGAATGCCTCCGACATTCTGCGCGGCGAAACGGCGAATCTCGCAAAGGCCCTGCGCAGTTCCAACGTGCGCGGCGCGTGGGGCGAATTGCAGTTGAAACGCGCGGTCGAACTTGCCGGAATGCTGGAACACTGCGATTTCACCACGCAACACAGCGTAGGCACGGATGACAGCACGTTGCGTCCCGACATGGTGGTACATCTGCCGGGTAACAAGAGTATTGTCGTTGATGCAAAAACACCCGCCACCGCCGTACTCGAAGCCGTGAATTGCCCCGACGACGCGCGGCGCAAACACCTGTGCGAACAACACGTGATTGGTGTACGCGCGCACATCAACGCACTCAGCAAAAAGGCCTACTGGGAACAGTTCGAACACGCGCCGGAATTCGTCGTGTTGTTTCTCCCCAGCGAAGCGTTCTTTTCCGTCGCACTCGAATTCGATCCGACCTTATTCGAGCACTCGTTCGAGCAGAAAGTGATCATCGCGACTCCAACAACACTGGTCGCGCTGCTCAAGGCTGTTGCATTCGGCTGGCGCCAGGAATCCATCGCGCAAAACGCGCAGGAAATCAGCGCACTCGGGCGCGACCTCTACGATCGCATCCGTACGCTCGGCGAACACTTCGAGAATGTCGGCGAGCATCTCGCAAAATCGGTGGGCGCGTACAATCGTGCGGTGAGTTCACTCGAAAAACGCGTGTTGCCGGCGGCGCGCAAATTTCAAACACTCGGCGCTGGTGATTCAAAACCAATTCTCGAGCTGGACGCGTTGGATGTGCATCCGATGGCCATTAGCGCGGCGGAGATGCGGGGTGCGGGAACGACGCGGGAGTGAACGACGGGCGCGTGGTGCGTTGGCGCACCTCGCGAAACGTTTTGAGACGGGTGTAATTGAATTGATGGCACGGATTCCGCCACCGACTCTTATGGTGGAGGATGACCTCGCCCATCATGTTTACGAACACGAAGTTCTGCGGAAACGTCCGTATATCGACCGGCTGTGGTGTATTACTGTCGTTGAAATCTGTTCGCGACCTCAGACCTCGCGCGGCCGTACCGACAACACATCACTGTCGCGCACCCGTCGCAAGTCCGAACCATTGAGCGTAACGATGGCCTGAGTACCCCCGGACACCGTCACAAATTCGACTTCGTACACGTCGGGCTGATACGTCAACATGATGGCGCCCAGATCACCCGCGCACAAATGCTCGTCGGGAATGTCCCGCAACAGTACCACCGAATTCAGATCGCGAACGAATTGGTCACAGCGGCATCCTCAGAACAACAGTGATCAGGCGCGGTACCACACTCTTGCTGGCAAGCATCCAGATCGTCCGTTCCCAGCTTGCTGGTCGGCCCTCGAATGAAAAATACGCGGCCTTCGACTGGCCCACAGGGTGTGCGGCGCACAGTAAGTAGTGCCGCACTTTCGAGGCGTCCACAACCGCCCGATTGGCTCCCGGCATCTGCATGATTCGAGATTGTGATCGAATCGAATCAAGCCGATTTCGCCCGTACCATGAATTGACATGCTGCATGATTGCCTGCGCTGTTCGCTGGATCGTCACCGAATCGCTACTGGGAGTGCCATTGTTATGCCGTTTTTCTCCTTCTTCACCAAACGCTCCACCGAAATCTCCACGCGTCTGCGTCTGGTCGCACGTGGATTTCAGTTCTCCGGCATTTTTGTGTGGACCATCGTCGCGTTCTGGACGGTTACTCTGCCATTCATGAAGCAGCCCGTACGCATGTACCGATGGATGTTTACGCCGCTGTCGCTGTACGGTGTGCTGGCCGGTGCATCCATGTTCCTGATTGGCCGAGCGCTGATGCGCCGGCAGAGATGGGGCGCGTACCTCGCGGGCGTTACGCTGGGCGTGCCGCTTCTCAGGCAATTCGTTATGCCCAACGCCGCCATTCTTTCCATTCCGGAAATTATTTTCACGACGCTCGCACTCGGCTCCATCGTCACGGTGTGGGATGAACTCGGCAGCGAGCGCGATGCGGAATTCAGCCAATCTGACGATGCTGACGACAACGAACTGCCAGCACGCAATCGCGGCTTCGGCGAGCAACGCGCACTCCCATTGCAAGCGGAGTCGGAGTTGTCAGCAGTCAATTCCGCTCCACTAACCGATCGCGAACAGGTAACCAGCGAGCGCCGCTCCTGATGGCGTTTCCATTCTTCACCAAGCGTTCACGACTGCCCTCCCCTCGACTGAATCTTGTGGCGGGCTATTTTCAGCTGTCCGGACTTTTAACCGGAACAGTGGTTGTCGGAATCGTCATCGCAAAGTTCTTCGACAAAGAGGGCAATTATATATTGCCGCTCCCGCTTCCCCTCTTGGTCCTGTACGTGGCGCTCAGTGCTATTTCGTTTTATCAAATCGGTCGCGGACTATTGCTGCGACAACGTTGGGCGGGCTATCTGGCGGCGTTCACATTCGGCGCTCCTGTGGTCAAGAAATTCATCACTGCAGGTACTGGTATATCAATTGGATCCACCATTTATCCGCTGCCCGCGCTCATCGCCGTTGCATCCGTATGGCCCGAACTCGGCTCGGTGCGCGACTCAGAATTTGCCGCGAACGACGAAGGAGATGGAGTTGCATTCCCCAAACGCAATCGCGGGTTCGGCCAGCAGCGCGACGTCTCGCCGGAACCGACGCCGAATCTCTCAACGCCTGAATCGACACACACCTCCAATTTGAAAGTCGTTCGCGAGCACGAAAAAGAAGCCTCCGAGCACATCCGGTCCTGACGTGTGTTTTTTCCTTCTTCACGAAGCGCGCTCAATACACTTCAAAGCGACTGCGTTTCACGGCGCGCGGCCTGCAGGTGTGGTGCGCATGCGGAGGAATCGCGTCGCTGATTGGGACATACGTTTGCCTTGCCTGCGATTGCAAACCCCATCTTTTTCCTGAAGCGCGGTCTTCCGTTTCCAATCGCCATTGAAGTGTTACCCATCATTAGCCCTCACCCTCATCGCCTCAGTCTGGCGAGAGCTTGGCTCCGTTCGTGACTCCGAATTTGTACACCATCAGCCGGAACCAGAAGCAACCAATCCCCTCACCGCACGCAACCGCGGCTACGGCGAACCGCGCAGCAGGGGTCGCAACCAGTGCCAACACTCCCAGGGACGGCATCAAGAACCGACTGGGCAATCCAACTGCACGGGCATTATTGCGCCGCAATTCGGACACTTTAGCGTCACTCCTCTAGTACCTCCCGAGATACCGTTCCAACTCCCAGCGAGTCACCTGTGCATTGTAATCCCGCCATTCCTCGCGTTTGGCGGTCAGGAAATGCTGCGTGATATGCTCACCCAGGGCCGCGGTCAGGATCTCATTCTTCTCCAATTCATCGCACGCTTCATTAAGATCGTGCGGCAGGTCATCCACGCGGAGACGCCGGCGCTCGCGGTGCGACATCTCATAAATGTTGGTGTTGATCGGTTCGCGCCAATCGGCATCAGTTGCCAGTCCGTCCATCCCGGCCGCCAACATCACTGTCAAGGCGAGGTACGGATTCGCACTCGGGTCCGGTGTCCGAAGCTCAACGCGCGTGCCAGCGCCACGTCGCTCTGGCACACGGATCATGGGCGAACGATTGCGCATGCTCCAGGCAACATTCACCGGCGCTTCGAATCCGGGCACCAGTCGTTTGTACGAATTCACGAGCGGGTTGGTCACCGCGCACATACCGCGCGCGTGTCGCAACAGACCGCCTATGTAATGAAGCGCCACTCGGGAAAGCTCCCATTCTGCCTTGGGATCCCAGAAGGAGTTTTGCCCCAAGCGAAAGAGAGACTGGTGGGTGTGCATTCCGCTCCCATTCTGTCCAAAAACTGGTTTGGGCATGAACGATGCTTCCAAACCAAACCTTCTGGCCACCTGTTTGACAACAAAACGGAAGGTTGAAATGTTGTCCGCCGTGCGCAGCGCGTCGGCATAGCGAAAGTCAATCTCATGCTGGCCGTGCGCCACCTCGTGATGCGCCGCCTCTACTTCGTAGCCTAACTGTTCCAAAACATCAACCATCGCGCGCCGAGCTTCCTCGCCTTGATCGACCGGCGCAAGGTCGAAATATCCGCCTACGTCGTGGGTTTCGGTGCTAGGCCGCCCGTCAACGCTGGGCTTGAACAGGAAGAACTCCGCCTCCATTCCCGCGTTCATCGTGTAGCCGAGGGCGGCGGCCTTGGCCAATTGCCGTTTCAGCACTCCGCGGGGATCGCCAGTGAACGCGGTGCCATCGGGCATATTCACGTCGCAGATCAGCCGCGCCACGCGAGCCGAAGGGTCACCCCAAGGAAAGATCTGAAACGTCGAGAGATCGGGCGCAAGCAACATGTCCGACTCCTCCACGCGCACAAAACCCTCAATCGATGACCCATCAAACATGATGTCGCCGTTCAGCGCCTTCCGAAATTGCGACGCCGGCAGCTCGACGTTCTTGATGACACCCAGGATGTCAGTGAACTGCAGGCGCAGAAAGCGCACCTGGTGCGCTTCGGCCAGCTCAAGCAGGTCGGACGCAGTCACGCCGGTGAGATCGGCGGGAATGAGGGAACGCGTGGTAGTGGTCACGAGTTGAGGTAGGAGATGGATCGCCCGGAGAAGTGGATCGCTGCACGTCTCTCCGGTACTTTTCCGAGCACATGACACCTTCTGCTAATACTACGACTGCGAGCGGCCCTCCTGGGGGGGGCTTCTGCTCTGCCTGTGGTGCTGTCCTCAGCACCGGCGCCCGTTTTTGCCACCGTTGTGGAACCCCGCTTGGTCAGGGCGCCCCGTCCATCACCCCAGCCGCCGCCCCTCGCGCCAACAATAGCGCCAGCATCCTGCCCTGGGCCGTCGCCTTTGTAGCGGTGCTCGCACTGGTCGCCAATTTTGCAGGCAAGAACTTCGGAAAAGCAAAGGGTTCGTCGGTTGATGGTTCGGCCAACGCCATCGCGACCGCCGCAGTTGATGGACCCGCAGCAGGCCCCGCGCGCGCGCCGGATATCTCAAGCATGCCGCCCAGCGAACGGGCGAGCCGCTTGTATAATCGCATCATGGCGTATGCCGAAAACAACATGATGGACTCGGCCGTGATGTTCACACAAATGGGGATCCCCGCGCACCAGGCGATCGAGAATCCCAGCAACGATGAACGTTTCCACCTCGCCCGTCTGGCAGAAGTCGCAAACGACAGCACAATCGCCCGCGCGGAATCCGACACGATTCTGCAGAAGGAGCCGAATTCACTGCTTGGCCTCCTCATGGGCAGTCGCGCCGCGCTGATGAACGGCAACGGCGCCAAGGCCAAGAAGTACGACCAGCAGTTACTGAAAGTGCTCGACGCCGAACTGGCTAAAAACACCGAAGACTATCAGTTGCACCGCAACGAAATCGATCGTGCGGCAGCTGACGCTCGCAAAAACAAGTGACGTTGATGACCGATACCGCAACACCGAACGAGATTCGCACGATTCACGTCGCGCACAGCCCGGACTCCGACGACGCGTTCATGTTTTACGCGTTGGCCGAGAACAAGATTGATACTGAAGGGCTCACGTACGTGCACGAATTGCAGGATATCGAAACGCTCAATCAGCGCGCGCGTCGCGCCGAACTCGAAGTAACCGCAGTGTCGATTCACGCCTACGCGTACATCAGCGAGCAGTATGCATTGTTGCCGCATGGCGCATCCATGGGTGATCAGTACGGACCACGCCTCGTCTCACGCACGCCTGGCACGCGCGCCGACGTGAAAGGCAAGCGCATTGCGATTCCGGGACCACTGACCAGCGCGTACCTGGCGTTGCAACTGTACGAACCCGATTTCGAAGCCGTGTTCACGCCCTTCGATGAAATCGAGGAAGCCGTTATCAGCGGCGCGGTCGACATGGGCCTCCTCATTCACGAAGGTCAGTTGACGTATCAGGACGTAGGACTGCACCTCGTCGTGGACATGGGCGCGTGGTGGTTCAGTGAAACCGGTTTGCCGCTGCCACTTGGCGGAAACGTCATTCGGAAAGACCTGGGGCCCGACCTGTTACGCAAAGTGTCGCGCACGCTGCGCGCGAGCATCAAATACGCACTCGATCACCGTGCCCCGGCACTCGCACACGCCATGCAGTACGCGCGCGGCCTCGATCCAAAAAAAGCGGACGAATTTGTCGGCATGTATGTGAACGACTGGACGCTGGATTACGGCGAGCGCGGTCGCGAAGCCGTACGCTTGTTTCTGAAGCGTGGTGTAGATGCCGGGCTCATTACGCGCCCCGTCACCGTCGAGTTCGCGGAATAGTCGGTTTCATCGCCATCCATCCAGTGCCTACCCTGACGGCTGCGGAACACGATAGCCTGGAGCGTGAGATACTCACGCAAATGGTCCGCGACCTCACGGGGTTTTCGGCGTCGCCACGCGCGGTATTGCAGCGCCTGGCGGTTGCAGCGCAACGGATCGCGCTGGCCAACTCCACTTGCGTGCTGGAAATTCGTGGCGAAACAATTCACGTCGCGGCCACCAGCGGTATTGCGGCTGCGTTTCGTGATTTGCAGTTCGAAATGATGCCGGCGCCGTCGCTGTTTCGCGAGGCAATCAACCAGCGGCGCCCGGTCTTCACGAACGAAGGCCAAACCGATATTCGCGTTGACCCGCGTTTTCGTGATCCACTGAACATTCAACACGCCGCGGTGGCGCCCATCCTCATCGATGGCGCCGTGACCGGTTTGTTGGTGTGCCTGAATTCCGGCCGTGGTGGGTTTACTGTCGAAGACATGGCGTCGCTGCAACGTCTGGCCGATCACACCGCGTTGGCACTGCACTCGGCGCGCCTCGTACGCAGTGCCGAGGAGGCCGCGCAGCACGCGCATTCGCACGCGGCCACCGTTGCGCGTGAAGGCGTGCAGTTACGCGTGCTGGCCCGTACGGGACAGGTATTGGCCAACGCCGTGACTCGGGACGAATTGTACGGCGGACTCACACGCATCATCGAAGAAGAACTCGGCGGCGTTGGTTGCAGCATTTACGACACAGACGCGCTGCGACACACCGCTCGGCTCGAATTCCAGACCGGCGTTGGCAAAGTGCACGCGAGTATGGTGTCGCAGCATTTCTGGGACACGCGCATGGGACACGTTGTCGACAGCAGACTGCCGCTGTTTGTTGATGACATCTCGCGCAGTTCAAGCGAGGCTGAGTTACAGTTGAACGAACCGCTGCGGCGCGAAGGTGTTGGGGCCGTGGCAGCGCTGCCGTTACTGTGGGGCGATCGCGTGCGTGGTGTGCTGGCCATTCGGTTTCGCGGGGCTCGAACTTTTGACGAGCGCGCATGTGAATTGCTGGCGAGTTTTGCAACGCAGGTGGCCGTCGCCCTGCGGCACGTGGGGTACATCGCCGATTTGGAAGTGCGTGCCGAACGGCTGGCCGCACTGGCGCAGGCGCAGCAGCAACTCACGCGATTGGTTTCGCGAGACACTCTCATGCCCGCGATTGTTGCCGCCGTAGCGCAAGTCGTGCCGGCGTCGCGATGCGATCTGTTTTTTCACAGCGCGGGCGCGCTCAAGTGTGCGTACGCAACGGTGGATGGCGTCAGTATGCCGATCGAACACGGTTCGCCGGATACCCTCGACCTCGTGCGTGCCACCTACGTCTCCGGCATTCCGCGCATTGGCATGCTGAGCGCGAGTCCCGGTGCGCAACGCGGTCATTCGGTTGAGCTGTGTGCGCCTGTTCGATTTGGCGAACGTTCCATTGGCGTGTTGCGCCTTACGACGGCCGATCACGGCACATTCAACCTGCAGGATCTCGACCTGGTCAGTATCCTCGCGCGCCATGCGGGCTCGGCTCTGGAAACATCGCGTCTGTTTGGCACGCAGGACATCGAGCGACAACGCGCCGAAGCCGCCGCCGATATCGCGCGCGCCGCGTTGCGATCCGAGCGCATTCACGAAGGCGCCGCGCGTCTGCTGGAAGTGTTGGATCGGGTGGTACCAACGGCCGGCAAGGCCGTGGGAGTGGCGCGCGCACGCGACGGTCGCATTGAGTACGTCGCCGCCAGTGGCACACTCGGGGCGTTGCTGGGCCATCGGCCTGCCGGGACCGGCGGTGTCAATGCTGCCTCACCGGATGGTCGCCCGGTCGAAGTTGCATCGCTACGCGACCTGGCCCCCACCGGATTGTTCGACAAAGTGCCCAACGAGTGGGGCCTGTTGATTCCGCTCATCGCGCGTGAGCGCACGCTGGGATTGATGCTGGTGAGTATGCCGGAAGGCAGACGCCTGGATGTCACGGGACGCACCACGCTGGAACGATTGTCCGCATCGCTGTCGCTGGCGTTCGATGCGCTGCTGTTGGACGAAGAAGAACGATTTGGGCGCGAACGGGAACGCATGCTCGCGACGGCGCTCACGACGATGGATCAACCGGTGTTCATCCTGGATCGTCGCGTGGTTCGGTACGCGAATCCGGCGGCCGTACGCGAATACGGGTGGTCGCTTTCCGAACTGATTGGCCGCTCGCTGGACGAAATCACGCTGGGCCACAACGCCGCCGCGGACGAAATGGAAGCGGCGATGAGCGTGCCCGGTTTGGTGCGCGACTTGTCATCGGTCAAACTCAAACATCGCCGTCGCGATGGCTCGGAATTTCCGGCTTCCATGACGCAAAATGCGATTACGGCCGATGATGGGACGCAGGTGGGACAGGTCGTGAGCGTCCGCAACATGACCGCCGAGCACGAAGTCGCCGCGCAACTGCGCCACACGGAAAAAATGGTGGCACTGGGTGAACTCGTGGCTGGCGTGGCCCACGAAATCAACAATCCGCTCACCGGTATTTCCGCCTTTGCTCAACTCCTGCTGGAAGAAAAGCTGGAGCCCGAACAACGCGAGGCCGTGCAGATGATCAAGCGCGAGAGTGATCGCGCCACGACAGTGATTCGCGATCTTCTGCTGTTCTCGCGCAAGGAAGGCGCGGGCGCGGGTCCGGTGGATATCAACGCGCTGCTTGAACAAACGGTACGCTTGCGCGCCTATCAGCTGCGGAACGCCAACGTCGAGGTCACGCTGTTGCTCGATCCCAGCAATCCGCACGTGCAGGGCGATCGACAAAAATTGCAGCAGGTGTTGTTGAACGTCATCGTGAATGCCGAACACGCGATGGAAGCGAAACCGCACGCACGATTGCTGCTGCGCTCTGCGCGCGAGGGCGATCGTGTGATCGTGGACGCCACGGACAGTGGCATTGGCATGCCCCCGGAAGTGCGGCGCCGCGTGTTCGAACCGTTTTACACGACGAAACCGCCAGCTGTTGGGACGGGTCTTGGCATGAGTGTGAGTTACGGTATCATCCAGCAGCATGACGGCACGATTGAAGCCCATTCCGAACCTGGCGTAGGGACGACCATCTCGATCGTGCTACCGTTAGCTCCCCGATTAAGCCTTTTTACCGATTCAGCGACGAAAGAAGCCATTTATGAGTGATCCGCACAATGAATCTCGCGTCGACGCACGCTGGGCCGGCGCCCGGCGCGAAACGCCGAGTGATCCGCTGCGCGCGATTCAAGCCGCCAGTACCGCCGCGCCCGATGAGTTGAAACGCGTGCTGGTGGTCGATGACGAGGAAACCATTCGCCTCGCACTCAGCCGGTTCCTCAAGCTGCGCGGGTACGAAGTGGAAATGGCGGAATCAGGCGCCGCCGCACTGGATGCGCTGTCGCGCCGAAAATTCGCGCTGATGGTGTGTGACTTGCGCATGCCTGGCATGACGGGCATCGAACTGCTCCCGCACGCACTGGCGACTGACGGTGACCTCGGCGTCCTCATGCTGACGGCGGACAACGATGCCTCGAGCGCCACACTGGCGTTATCCGCGGGCGCGATGGACTACCTCACGAAGCCGGTAGAACTCCCGAATCTTGAGCGAGCCGTCGATCAGGCGCTGCATCGTCGCGCGCGTGGCATGGAGCGGCGCGCTGTTGATCGTCTCATTCGCGAGGAAGTCGCGCTGCGCACCGTCGAACTCGAGCGCGAGAAGGGTGCGTTGCGGGAGATGACGGTGAACATCGCGGAGACGTTGATCAACGCCATGGAAGCCAAAGATGTCTACCTGCGCGGGCACTCTCAGCGCGTCGCCGAGTTGGCGACCGCGTTGGCGGCAGAATTGAAGCTGGGGCGCGAGATGGAAGAACACGTGCATCTGGCCGGGCGGCTGCACGATGTTGGCAAAATCGGCATTCGCGAAGAAGTGCTCAACAAACCGGGCCCGTTAACCACGGAGGAATTCGAGCACGTCAAGAATCACGTGCGCATTGGCATGGAAATTCTGGCGCCCCTGGGCCACCTCGGCATCGCCTTGCGCTTTATCCACGATCACCACGAACACTGGAATGGACAGGGGTACCCCCGCGGCCTCTCCGGCGAAGGCATCTCGCTGGGCGGGCGTTTGTTGACCGCGGCCGATGCGTTTGATGCCCTGACGTCCAAACGTGCGTACCGCGAACCGATGAGTTCGTCAGAGACGCTGCATTATCTGCGCACGCAGGTCGGGCGCCTTCTGCAACCGGCGGTGTACGCGGCGCTCGTGGCGGTGATTGAGCGCGGCTCGCGCAGCGAACTATTCTCCGATCTCAGACCCGTCAGTTGAATCCGCTTGAGCTCAGCCCAGCGAGCTGATCAGCGCGAGAAGTGGCTCGCTAACCAAAAATTTACGGCCAGGCGTCCCGAGTTACCACGCAGGACTTGACTGCGGTTGCTCTACTATGTACTAGGGTGCATTCCAGTTTGTGCAACATAAAAAACAAGCCCGCGTGCACCCTGTCGGCGCAGACGATTCATCGAAAGGAGGCGGCCATGCCGCGTAGTGACGAAGTACCAGAAGAACTCCCGAACATCCGAGGCGTTGGGCTGAGCGCCATGGCGTACGGTGGCTCGTCGTACGACGAGGATGAGGACGAGGATGGATACAGCGCGCCGTCCGACGACAGCGACAGCCTGTGGGATAGCGCCGACGATTCCGACGATGACGACGACGAAGACGCCGACACGGACAACTTCGAAGAGGAAGTCGACGAGGAAGAAGAAGAGGAGGACATGTTTGGCGGCGGTGGTCCCCGTCGCGGGCCAGGCCGTCCCCCCAAGAATCCGGGCGCTCCACGTCCCGCGCCCAAATCCAAGCCAGCAGTGCCGGCCGCAAAGCCGGTCGCGCCTGTTCTGGACGATGATGACGACGCCGGTCTCGACGACGACGACGATCTTGGACTGGACGACGACTTCGACGACGCAGAGGACGATGCGGATGATGGCGCCGACGATCTCGATATCGACGACGGCGACGACATCGGCGATGCACCTCCCGTAGCCAAAAAATCTGCGGCCAAAGCGGCAAAACCGGCTGCCGAAAAACCAGCTGCTGCTGCCAAGGCCGCTCCAGCAGCCAAGGCCGCTCCAGCAGCCAAGGCCCCTCCAGCAGCCAAG
>Ga0105047_10008394_pt1 | contig 17188 bp, 21 predicted proteins | sample MAT04_FD_78384 | JGI IMG/M metagenome (GOLD analysis project Ga0105047, IMG submission 78384) | Freshwater microbial communities from Lake Fryxell liftoff mats and glacier meltwater in Antarctica - MAT-04 (megahit assembly) | ecosystem: Environmental > Aquatic > Freshwater > Ice > Liftoff...
ATTGTGGAAGGCGTCCACATGATTAAGAAGCACATGCGCAAGAGCCAGCAACACCCCCAGGGCGCAATCCTTGAGCGGGAAGGCACCCTGCACATTTCCAACCTCATGAAGGCGGCCGAGTTTGATGCCCGCGCGGCCAAACGCGGCGCGACCGCCCCGGCGGCTTGAATCCCAGACCTCACTGACCGCCATGAAATCCAGGCTTTACCAGAAATACATGACCGAGATAGCACCCGCACTGAAAGCCAAGCGGGGCTACACCAACACCCACCAGATTCCCAAGATCGAGAAGATCGTCGTCAACATGGGCGTCAGTGCCTCATTGGAGAAGGTTGCGCTCGACGACGCCGCCAAAGACTTGGCGCAGATCACCGGTCGGAAGGCAGCTATTTCCCGCTCCCGCAAGAGTGTCGCTAACTTCAAGCTGCGCGAGAACCAGGCCATTGGTTGCCGCGTCACATTGCGGCGCGATGCCATGTATGAGTTCTTCGACCGGCTCGTAGCTGCCTCGCTGCCGCGCATCCGTGACTTCCGCGGCCTCAGCCCGCGCAAGTTCGATGGCCGGGGTAATTATACCTTCGGCATCGCCGAACAGACCATTTTCCCAGAGATCGAGATGGACAAGATCAAACGCACTCAGGGGATGGATGTGACGATTGTCACGAGTGCTCCCAGCGACGAGGAAGCGCTGGATTTGTTGAAACTGATGGGGTTCCCTTTTGCCGAGAAATAGCCTGACCGTATGGCCAAGAAAGCATGGATTGAGCGCAACAAGCGCAAGAGTGAGACGGTGAAGAAATTCGCCGCCAAACGCGCGGAGATGAAGGCCAAGGGCGACTACGCCGGGCTGACCAAGCTCCCTAAAGACGCCTGCCCGGTTCGGCTGGTGAATCGCTGCTCCGTGAGCGGACGCCGGCACGGATTCCTGCGTAAGTTCGGCGTCTCCCGGCTGACGTTCCGTGAGGCGGCGCTCAATGGATTGATTCCCGGCGTCACGAAGGCAAGCTGGTAGAAGCCTATGACCGACACCATTTCTGACATGTTGACGCGCATCCGCAATGGCGGACGCGCCCTGCTTCCGACCGTCGCAATGCCGCACTCCCAGATGAAGGCGAGCATCGCCCACATCTTGGTCAAGGAAGGCTATCTCGCCGAATTCACGATCACCGGCGCCGTCAAGAAGACCATCACGGTGCGCCTCAAGTTTCAAGGCAAGCGACCGGTGATTGAAGGACTTAAGCGCGTTAGCCGACCTGGGCTACGGCATTACGTCGGTGCCGACGAGGTGCCACGCGTGCGCGGCGGCTTGGGAATCTCCATTGTCTCGACCTCCGAGGGCGTCATGACCGGATCCGCTGCGCGCCGTAAGAACTTGGGTGGCGAATTACTCTGTTACGTCTGGTAAGACCTATGTCCCGAATCGGCAAACTTCCAATCGTCATCCCGCCCGCCGTCAAGGTGGCCGTGAAGGGTCAGAACATCCGTGTTGAAGGCCCCAAGGGCAAGCTCGCATGGGATCTGCCCAAGCGCACCAGCCTGAAAGTTGAGGCCGGCAAAGTGCTGGTCGCCCGCGATGGCGATGACGCCCAAGCCAAGGCTCTGCACGGCTTGAGTCGCGCGTTGATCAATAACATGGTCAAGGGCGTCAACGAGGGTTTCGTGCGCAAGCTCGAGATTCACGGCGTTGGTTTCAAGGCCGCCGTGCAGGGAGCGGTGCTCAACCTGAATCTGGGGTATTCGCATCCGATCAATTATCCCATCCCGGCCCAGATCAAGATCACGGTCGAGGAAAACACCAAGCTGACGGTCGAAGGGCCGGACAAGCAGGTGGTCGGTGAAGTCGCCTCCGAGATCCGCAGCTTCTATCCTCCCGAGCCCTACAAGGGTAAGGGCGTCCGCTATGCGGGCGAGCGCATCATCCGCAAGGAAGGCAAGACCGTCCAATAACCTTTTCGCCCGCCATTGCGGGTGTTGAGTTCACGGCCCATCCGTGCTCCCAAAAAATGAGAACTGACAAGAAACTTGAACTCGCGCGCCGCCGTCACTGGTGTGTGCGCAAGAAGATCAGCGGCACGCCGGAACGTCCGCGCATGAGTGTCTGCTTCACGGGCGAGCACATCTATGTGCAGTTTGTGGACGACACCTCTGGCAAGACGCTGGCTTCGGCTTCGACCCGCTCGAAGACGCAGCCGGAAGCGCGCGAAGCAGCGGCGAACGTGAAGGGCGGACAGGTCATCGGCAAGTTGGCCGCGGCAGCGGCGCTCGCCCAAGGCATCAAAGCCGTGGTCTTCGACCGTGGTGGTGCTCGCTATACTGGCAAGGTCAAGGCGCTGGCGGATGCCGCGCGCGAGGCCGGTCTGCAATTCTAGCTTTAACCGGAGATTGACTGTGGCAGAACTGAATCGAAATAATTCCCAAGGTGGTCAAGGCGGCATGGGTGGCCGCGGCCAGCGTGGTCCCGCCCGGGGACGCCGCACGCGCCCACCGGCTGAACCCGAGTTCAATGCCGACGGCACACCCGTCGAGCAGTTGACCGAGAAGGTCGTTTTCATCAACCGGTCCTCGAAAGTGGTCAAGGGCGGTCGGCGCTTTTCCTTCAGCGCCCTGATTGTCGTGGGCGACAAGCGCGGCCGTGTTGGTATTGGCACCGGCAAAGCTGGCGAAGTGGCCGATGCCATCCGCAAGGGCGGCGATGCTGCCAAGGCTCGCATGGGCAATGTTGCCCTCAAAGGCCCAACGATTCCGCACGAAGTTTATCATCATTTCGACGGGGCCAAGGTGCTGCTCCGCCCCGCCTCGCCAGGCACGGGCATTATTGCCGGCAAGACTGTCCGTGCGGTGCTGGAGTCTGCGGGCATCCGCGACATTCTTAGCAAGTCGCTGGGTTCGAAGAATCCGGCCAATGTGGTAAAAGCCACGCTCGGCGCACTCCGCCAGTTGCGGTTGCGCGAAACGATCTTCCAGAGCCGCGGGAAACAACTCCGCCAGCCTGAACCCACCGCGGTGATCCTGCCGCCGGTGCTGCCCGAAACCCCCGTTACGAACTGAGCCTATGCGTCTCCATGATTTGAAGCCCCGTCCGGGGTCCAAGCATCGCCGAAAGCGTCTCGGCCAGGGCGAGTCAAGCGGTCACGGCAAGACCAGCGGCCGCGGTGGCAAAGGGCAGACCGCTCGTTCCGGCAGTTCCATCCGTCCTGGATTTGAGGGTGGGCAGATGCCACTTATCCGCCGCATCCCGAAGCGCGGCTTCCGCAACGGAATGCACCGGATTGATTTCATTGCTGTCAATGTCGCCTCGTTGAACCGCTTTGAAGACGGTGCCCGCGTCGATGTGGCTGTCATCAAGGCAGCCGGTCTCGCCAATGGACCGGGCGACGGCGTCAAGGTGCTTGGCAACGGCAAACTCACCCGCAAGCTGACAGTCGTGGCGCATCAGTTCAGCGCGTCAGCCCGTAAGCAGATTGAAGATCTGGGTGGTGCTTGTGAAACGCCGGTCAAGCAGGCCGCCAAGTCCTAAGTCCGGTTTGTTTCTCCAGGGATGATTGCCAACATCTTCAACACGTTCGCGAACTGCTTCAAAATTCCGGAGCTGAAGTCGCGGATTATCTTCACGTTGTTGCTGCTGGCGATCGCCCGCCTCACGGCCGCCATCCGCGTTCCAGGACTCGACGGCCAAGCGCTGGCTAACTACTTTACGGTGCAGAACGCCAGCGGCGGGGGTGGCGTGCTGGGCATGTATAGCATGTTCACGGGCGGGGCGCTCGAACACTGCGCCATTGGTGCCTTGGGCATCATGCCCTACATCAGCGCCACGATCATTATCCAGTTGCTGACGGCGGTGATCCCCAAGCTTAGCAAAATCGCCCGCGAGCCGGAGAATCGTCCCAAGCTTATTCAGTATGGACGCTATCTCACCTTGGTGCTGTGTCTCGGTCAGGGTTTCGCGATGTCGTTAGGGTGGGAGAATGCGAGCAGCCTCTTCAGCGGCTTCCAAGGCAATCTCGTCCTCTATCAGAACCTGGTTTGGTATCGCCTGCAGACGACCATTGTGCTCACCGCTGGCACCATGCTGCTGATGTGGCTGGGCGAGCAGATTACCGAGCGGGGCATCGGCAACGGGGTGTCCTTGGTCATCACCATCGGCATTCTGGCCCGCCTGCCCGCCGCCTTCACCGGATTCTACGACTCCTTCGTCGCGCCGGGCGGCGGCGAGGCCCGACTCAACCTTGGGCATGCTTTGCTGTTGATTGTCCTGCTGTTTACGGTGACTGCGGCGGTGGTGGCGGTGACGCAAGCCCAGCGGAAGATCCCGGTGCAGTACGCGCAGCGCGCTGTGGGTAGGAAGGTCTACGCCGGCGGAACTTCCTTCCTGCCGCTCCGGGTCAACTACGCCGGCGTCATGCCGATCATCTTCGCCCAGGCCATCCTGATGTTCCCCGCGCAGATCTTTCAGGCGCTCTACGTGAAGTGGAAGATCGGCATCTTTCAAGAGATCTACAGCCTGCTGGGCGCGCACTCCTGGTTCTATATGTTCGTGTATGCGATGATGATCATCTTCTTCGCCTACTTCTGGACGGCGACCCAGTTCAACGAATTGCAGATCGCGGACGACCTGAAGAAGAACGGCGGTTATATCCCTGGTGTTCGCCCCGGCCCGGCCACCAGCAACTTCCTGCATAATTCGATGCACCGCATCACGCTGGCGGGTGCCATCTTCCTGACGGCGATTGCCATTGTGCCGGACTTGCTCAGCCGCACAATGAATGTGCCCATTGCCGTGTCCCAGTTCTTCGGCGGAACCAGTTTGCTCATCACGGTTGGCGTTTTGCTCGATACCATGCGGCAAATGGAGTCCCATCTGCTCATGCGGCACTACGACGGTTTCCTGAAGAAGGGCCGCCTCCGCGGTCGGTTCTAGTGGGCAGTGGACGACCGTTCGCCGAAGGTAGTTCGTTTCGTCCCAGCCATCAGTCAGCGCAGTGAGTCTCATCAAGACAGCCCGCGAGCAGGAAGCCATCCGGCGCGCGTGTCAGGTGGCGAGCGACGTTTTGCAGTCGGTGGTCGATTTCGTCCAACCGGGACGGACAACGATAGAACTGGATGAATTTGCGGCGGAGCAGATCCGCCAGCGGGGGGCGCGCAGTGCGTTCCTCGGTTACAAAAAGTTTCCGCGCTACACCTGCGTGTCGGTCAACAACGAAGTGGTGCATGGGGTAGCCGGGAAGCGGTTGCTGACCTTCGGTGACATAGTGAGTCTCGACGTCGGCGTGTTCTTTGAAGGTTTCGTAGGCGACGTGGCCCGAACCGTCCCGGTGGGCGGTTGCGGCGTAGCGGCGCAGCAGTTGATGGACGTGACGAATCAGGCGCTTCAGGCGGGAATTTCGCAGGCCCGGTCAGGGAACCGGGTGGCGGACATTTCGCGAGCAGTGCAAAAGTTTGTCGAGTCTAACGGCTACAGCGTCGTGCGCGAGTTTGTCGGACACGGTGTCGGGCGCACCATTCACGAAGATCCCCAAGTGCCCAATTTCGTGGATGGCAAATCCTCTCCGAAACTGAGGGCCGGAATGACTATCGCTATCGAGCCGATGGTCAACGCCGGTGGGGCCAACGTAAAAGAATTAAATGATGGCTGGACAGTGGTGACGGGGGATGGTTCCCTGTCCGCCCATTTTGAGCATACCGTGCTCGTCATGGACGGTGCTCCTGAGATTTTGACATGGCACGACCGGACGTTCTCGAGACTGAAGGCGTGATTGAAAGTGAGTTGCCCAAGGGCCGCTGGCGGGTCAAACTGCCCAACGGCCACCGCTTAATCGTTTGGCGGGGAAGACGAGTGGCCGGAACCCTGTTGGTTCCCGGTCAGATGGTTCGGATTGAGATTTCGCCCGGCGACTTTTCGCAGGGCCGTTTGTTGAAGTGATTAAAAGTTCAAAAGCATGAAAGTGCGCGCATCTGTAAAGCGACTTTGCGAGCATTGCAAAGTCATCCGCCGCCGTGGGGTGATCCGCGTGATTTGTACCAACCCGCGGCACAAACAGAGACAGGGTTAAGCATATATGGCACGCATCATCGGCGTCGAAATTCCCGGCGACAAGCGCATTGATATCTCCTTGCGCTACATCTACGGCCTAGGTCCAGCCAACTCCCGGGAAATCCTGGAGCGGGCGAACATTGATCCCGCCATCCGGGCCAAGGATCTCACCGAGCAGCAAATGTCGTTGATCGTTCACGCCATTCAGGAGGGCAAGTACGTTATTGAGGGCGATCTCCGTCGTGAGATTGGCATGAACCTCAAACGCCTCCAGGCCATCAAGTGTTACCGCGGCATCCGCCATTTGCGCGGACTGCCGGTACGCGGCCAACGCACCCAAACCAACGCCCGCACGCGCAAGGGACCGAGGAAGACGGTCGGCGTGCAGCGCAACCCCAATGCCAAAACCGGCGTTCACTAAAATTTGACCATGGCTGACGAAGCAAACATCCCACCTGCCCCGAAGGAAGAGGCAAAACCAGCGGCTCCGGCTGCCGCCGCCGAAGCCCTTGGCACGGCGCAAGCCGGCAACACCGCGGCTCCGACTACCGTCGCCGAGGCGCCTGCCAAGCCGGCTCGGAAGACCCTCCCGAAAACGCCCAAGGCGCCCAAGGAAGGCGGCGATACGAAGGACAAGGCAGCGCCCAAAGCGGGCGGTAACGCGAAAACTCCCGAAGGCGGAAAGGCTCCTGAAGGTGGCAAAACAGCCGAGGCGCCCAAGGTTCCGGAAGCCCCAGTGGCTGGCACAGCCCCGACGGCCGACGAGTTGCTCGGCGACGACTTGGCTGGCAAGAAAATCGTCAAGGCCAAGGGTTCGAAGAACGTCCTTGTCGGCGTGGCTAACATTCACGCCAGTTTTAATAACACCGTTGTCAGCATCTGCGACATGCAGGGCAACGTGATCGGCTGGTCCAGCGCCGGTCGCGTGGGCTTCAAAGGCTCCCGGAAGAGCACGGCCTACGCTGCACAGCAGGTTGCCCAAGATGCCGCCCGCCAAGCCATGGCCCACGGCATGAAGGAAGTCGAAGTCCGCGTGAAAGGTCCTGGCTCCGGCCGTGAATCCGCCATCCGCGCGCTCCAAGCCATCGGCTTTGAGATTAGCACCATCAAGGACATCACCCCGATTCCTCATAACGGCTGCCGTCCGCGCAAGAAGCGCCGCGTGTAATCCGAACCCCGCATTTTTCACTCTGAACATCCTCTAGGCATGGCACGTTACACTGGTCCCCGCGTCCGCATCAGCCGTCGGTTCGGCATTCCCATCTTTGGCCCCTCGAAGTATCTCGAACGCCGCAGCTATCCGCCGGGCGTTCATGGCCCGAAGTCCCGCCGCAAGCATACCGAGTATGGTCTCGGGTTGATCGAGAAGCAGAAATTCCGTTACTTCTATGGCTTGATGGAGCGGCAGTTCCGCAATGTCTATGAGAAGGCTCGCCGCCGCCGTGGCATCACGGGCGAACAGATGCTCCAGATTCTGGAGACTCGTCTCGACAACGTGGTTTACCATTTGGGCTTCGCGAACACCCGCCCGGCCGCCCGTCAATTTGTCTCGCACGGTCACATTCAGGTCAATGGGCGCAAGGTGAGCATTCCGTCCTACGCCCTCCGGGTGAACGACGTGGTCACGGTCAAGAACCACAATGTCTCCCGCCAGTTGGGCACCAAGAACTTGGAGACTTCCACCAGTCGCGCCGTGCCGGACTGGCTGGCCATGACCAAGGACGAGTTTAAGGGCGTCGTCATGCGCATTCCAACGCGCGACGAGATTCAGCCCATTGCCAACGAGCAGGCCGTCGTCGAATTTTACTCCCGCTAACGAACCCAACGCGCCCCTGTGTCGGGGCGCGCAGCAAATATACGGGCTTGCGCCGGCCGGCGGGACGTGCCGGGGCAAGTCAGCTTAAAATTGCTAAAAAACTATGCCAGTCAGACTCGCTCGATTCGAAATGCCCAAGCGGTTGCAGAAGGAAGAATCCACTGCGACCTCCACTTACGCCCGCTTCGTTGCGGAGCCGTTTGAGACCGGGTACGGCCATACCATTGGCAACTCCCTGCGCCGCGTTCTCTTGTCTTCCTTGGAAGGCGCGGCCGTCACTTCTGTCAAGATTGAAGGAGCGATGCACGAGTTCGCCGCCATCGAAGGCGTCGTTGAAGATGTCACCGACATCGTTCTCAACCTCAAAAAAATCAAATTTCGCAGCCACAGTCGCGATCCGCAGATTTTGATGCTTTCGGCCAACAAGGAAGGCGTGGTCACCGCCGGCGACATCCAACTCAACCACAATGTCGAGTTGATCAACAAGGACCAGATCATCTGCACCATTGACAAGAAGAAGAAGCTGGAGATGGAGTTGGAGGTAAAGATCGGACGTGGATTCTGTCCCGGCGACGAGAACAAGAAGGCGGGTCAGGCCATTGGCGTCATCGCCATTGACTCCCTGTTTTCCCCGGTCAGCCGCGTGCGTTATACCGTCGAGGCTGCCCGGCTTGGCCAGAAGACCGATTACGACAAGCTCATTTTGGAGATGTGGACGGATGGTCGCATTTCGCCCGATGACGCCCTCACCCAAGCCTCCGCCATTCTGCAGCATCACTTGGACGTCTTTGTGGGCTACGACAAGAACGCCATTGAGTTCGAGCAAGAAGTGGACAAGCAGGACGAGGAAAAGGGCCGGCTCAAGAAACTCCTCAACATGAGCGTCAACGAGATCGAACTGAGCGTTCGGGCGGCCAACTGCCTCAACAACGCCAACATCACGACTGTCGGTCAATTGGCTCTCAAGAGCGAGCAGGAGATGCTCAAGTATCGCAACTTCGGCAAGAAGTCGCTCAACGAGATCAAGGACAAGCTTACCGCCCTGGGCCTCAGCCTAGGCATGACCTTCGAGCCGGGTCTGGTGGAGAACATCCGTCCGGATGCCTCTGCCCCGGCACCGTAACACTTACTCCCACCCGGCTTATGAGACATCTGAAGCGAACCGCCAAATTGGGGCGCACTGGCCAACATCGCAACGCGATGCTGGCGAACCTTGTGTGCAGCCTCATCAAGCACAAACGCATCACCACCACCCTCGCGAAGGCCAAGGCCACCCGCTCGGTGGCTGAGAAAATCCTGACGCTCGGCAAGCGCGGCACGGTCACGGCCCGCCGGCTCGTGGCGGCCCGGCTGCGCACGCATGGTCCCGGTAACAATCTCCGTAAGGACGAGCGTGCCAAGTGGCGCAAGAACGATGACATCGTGCGCATCCTGTTCGAGGATATTGCCCCCAGCTACAAAGATCGCCGCGGCGGTTACACCCGCATCGTGAAGATGCATCAACGGCAGGGCGATGCCGCCCAAATTGCCATCTTGGAATGGGTGGATCTTCAACCGATTGTCGCTGCGGCTCCCGCCACCGAGACCAAAGCCGGCGAAGCGAAGCCTGAGGAAAAGAAGTAGTTCAGTCCCGTTTTGATTTCACCGGGAGTCGTGCGCCAGCGCGGCTCCCGGTTTGGTTTTCGCGAGTCAGCTTTCTCCGCGGAACGGTCCAAGCAGGGCAGGGGATGGGTTTGGCCAGAGGTCTTTCGTCGCCGGCTAGCCGAAACAGTCCAACAGGCGAAGTGTCCGACGGCTTTTCTGTTGTTGAACCCCAAGCGGAATGGGGGAGCGCGCCCGCCCCGGGCGCTGTTTTCCGCGCCCCCGCGGAAAACTCCGGCCGCAGGGAATTTTCCCAAATCCTCCGGCCTCGCTCGCGTGCCGGAGGCTGGCCGCGAGAGCGCGTCCAGCCACGCCCGAGGGCGGGCGTGCTCCCCAACTTCGGAGTCCGGCTTCAGTCTTCCGGCAGCGGCTGACCCTTGGTTTCGGGCGCCCAGATGAGCGCCACCATGCCCAAGACATAGATGCCGGACATCACGATGGCGGCGGTGCGGAAGGGCACTTGCGTGCTCAGCCAGCCCAGCATGTAAGGGAACGGCGCGGCGAGGTAGCGCACCGTGTTGTAGCAGAATCCCACGCCGGTGCCCCGAAGTCGCGTCGGATAAATTTCAGGGAAATAAATCGAGTAGCCCGCGAACACAGCCAGTTGCGCGAAGCCCATCAGCGGCAGCATCCAGTAGGCGTCGCTCTCGGACTTCAGCGAGTAGAACACAAACACCGTGACCACCAGACACATCACAAAGGAGAGCAGGAAGGCCAGGCGCCGGCTGAACGTGGCCGCTAGGAACGTGAAGGCAAACATGCCCAGCAAAGCCCCCACGTCCTGTAGGAACATCCCCTTGCCGCGGACGTTATCCATGGTCTTCTGAAGCTCCACGATGGCACCGGGGAAGGTTTGTTCCAGCAACTGGCGGTTGAGGAACATCTGCTCCACGGGGGAAGCCTTTGTGGCCAGTTGCTGCACGAGGTTCTGGGTGCCCTTCTTCAGGCCGGCGTTCGCGAACGCGGTCGCGTTGTAGAGCGAGCCGGTGCCAATGAGGCCGTTGAACTCTTTGAGCAGCGCTGTCTGCACCGTTTCGGGCAACGGCGCGCCGCTGGTGCTCTCCACCATGCGCGCGACCTCGGGACTGAGCCTCGCTTTGACATGCACCACGGCGGAGTTGGTCGGTGACTTGAGTGACAGAACAATGGCCGCCGGCTGCGCCAGGTCGCGGGCGCGCAACGACTGCTCCTTGAGGGCGGTGGAAATCAACTCCGGCGAGAAGAAGCCAATGCCCCACAAGCCGACCATGCCGGACAGCCCAAGGCCGATGCCGACCAACGTGTTGCGCCGCCAACGGGGGTGGCGAAACAGGTCGAACATGGAGCCGACTTGGCGCCCGCTGCCCGCGGCGGCGGCCTGGGCTTTGACCCGCAGCCAAGCTTCCGGCTCCTTCAGGAAGAACATGATGGGCACCACCAGAATGGCGGGCAGAATGCCCACGAAGAACAACACCCGCCAGCCGGCGAAACTGCCGAGGAAATTCTCCTGCCCCGGATTGATGCCCAAGCTGAGCGTGGCGCCAATCATGTTGCCCACGGCCGACAGGGCTTGCAGTGAACCCAGCGCCACCGTGCGGAACCGTCCGGGCACACTCTCCGCCACCAGCGTCGTGGCGGCACCAAACATCCCGCCCACACCCAGGCCGACGAGGAAGCGGTAGAAGACAAAGTCCGCCCAGCCCTGCGCCACCCCGCACAGCCCGGTGAAACCGGAGTAGATCACCAGTGTGACCGCCATCGTTTTCACCCGACCCCAGCGGTCGCTCATGATGCCGAAGATGATGCCGCCGGTGGCCCAGCCCACCATCATCGCCATCGTCGCCAGGCCGATGTATTCCTTGAGGTTCGCCAACCGGGCGGGATCGCCCGCGAGCACATCCTTCAAGGCCGACTCGCGCGCCAGCGTGAACAGTCGCTGGTCCATGCAATCGAAGAGCCACCCAGCCGAGGCGATGAGGACGACCAGCCAGTGGTAGAACGTGATGCGCTCGTGCGGATCGTTGGTGGGGGCGGTGAGGGTGGGGGTCACGATGTTGGCGCTGGGTTAAATGTAGATTCTGAACCGCTGCGGCGGCACCCCATTTCACGAACCCGTGACGGGGAGTGTCAAGGCTGGGCGCAGGTCATTTTCAGTGCCGGGGGTTTTGCCTCAGCGGGGCATCGGCGTCCTGGGTTGCCGCCCAGCCAGCAAAACAGCGGAGCAAGGCGACCTGCTCCGCCGTGCGGAAGTCCTGCGCGCGTGGTCGCGGGTTCAGTGCGCCGGTCCGGCGCCGCTGGTCGTCGGCACGGGCGCCTTGGGTGGGTGGAAGAACAGCCCCAGTGCGACGGCGGCACCGAGGGCAATCAGGCTGGGCACCATGAACAAACCTTGGAAATTGGTGACCTTGTCCACCGTGAAGACCGATTGCATCAGCCACGGACAGATAAAATTGGCCGCGATGTTGCCGAAGCCGAAGATCATCATGTTGAACAAACCTTGCGCGCTGGACCGCGTGTCTTTCGGGAAATAGGTGTCCACGAAAATATAGACCGTGGCGAAGAAGAACGCGTAGCAGACGCCGTGGACAAGCTGGACCAAGACGATGAGCGCCTGGCTTTGCGGGAAGAAGGCGTAGATGGCAAACCGGGCGGCGTGCCCCAGGATGCCGACGACCATGGTGGTGCGCCAACCCAGCTTCTTCAGGGTCGCGCCCAGGATGAACATCGTCAGGATTTCCATCACCTGGCCGATGCTCATCACGGGCATGATCCAGTTGCCCGGAATGCCCGGCCCCCCGGCCGCCTGGGCTGTGCCGAGGAACGAACCGGTCCAGTTGAAATAGGTGTAGAGCAGGAACGCATCCACGAAGGTGATGACCCACAGGACGAGCACGAAGGGGTGCTTGAGCAGCTTCATCGCCTCGAGCCACGCCAGCTTCTCGGTGCCCGCCACGCCGGCTTTCTTGGGGGGCGTGTGGGGCAGCAGCAGGCTGTAGCCGGCCAGCACGAACGAGGCGAGGCCCGCGACGATGTAGGTCCACTTCGTCGCGTCTTGCAGCGCCGGGCCGCTGAGACCAAAACTTAGCACTGCGCCCAGCCAGGCCACCACGCCCTCCGGCTTGGCTTCCGCCACTTTCGCCCAATCCACGAAGATGAACGTGAAGGGCCACGCGGCCAGAATCCAGCCGATCGTCCCGCCCATGCGCACCGGGCCGAACTCTTTGGCGGGATCCTTCATGTGGGCGAAGGCAATCGAGTTGCAGATCGAGATGGTCGGGACGTAGAGGAGGCAATGGACCAGCATCAGGCCGAAGAACGGCCAGAAGGACTTGGTGAACGCCAGACCGAGGATGGCCAAACCGCCCACCAGGTGACTGAAGGCAAGAAACTTCTCCGCGGCGAAATTGCGGTCGGCGAACTGGTTGCTGAAGAACATGCCCACGATGGCGGCGATGGGGAAGGCGTTGAGGATCCACGACTGCTGCCCGGCAGTGAAACCCAGGCTGGGCAGATAGCCGTAGATCAGCGGCAGCCAGGCACCCCAGATGAAGAACTCCAGCACCATCATGAGGAAGAGTTTGAAGCGGTGTGATTGTGGCATAGGAATGGTGGCGGGAGAGTAGATTTAGCCACCCCTGCATGGCAAGCCGCCGCCGTTCAATTACGTTTGGAGCGTCGGGCTCCGGCCCGACAGTCCGAAGCTCAGCATCGCCCGACGGTGTCCCTTGGGCTAGGTTCTCCCCGCGCCTACCCCGGCCTGTCGGCCGCGGAGGCGCACACGGAAAGTTTGATTCACACTCCATGAAATGGGCCTGGCGCATCGGTCGGTTTGCCGGCATTGACGTTTTCCTGCACGCGACGTTCCTCCTGCTCGTCGCGTGGGTGTATTTGGAGAACCAAAACAGCGGCGGCAACCTCAGCAGCTTCCTCCACTCGCTGGGGTTCCTGCTCACCGTCTTCGCGATCATCGTGATGCATGAGTTCGGTCACGCCCTGGCGGCGCGGCGCTACGGCATCCGCACGCGCGACATCACGCTGCTGCCCATTGGCGGCGTCGCGCGCCTCGAACGGATGCCCGAAGACCCGCGCCAGGAGTTGGTCGTCGCGCTGGCCGGCCCGGCGGTGAACGTGGCCATCGTGATTCTGCTCACGCTGATTCTGACCCCGGCGGCGCTGCTGGGTTCATTGCGGGAAATGCACCTGCCGGGCGGCGCGTTCCTCCTGAAATTGCTCTGGGTCAACGTTTGGCTCGTCTTGTTCAACATGATTCCCGCGTTTCCGATGGACGGGGGCCGGGTGCTGCGGGCTTTGCTGGCGATGTTCACCCGCGATTACAACAAGGCCACGCAGATCGCCGCCCGCATCGGCCAGGGCCTGGCGATTCTCTTCTTCTTCGCCGGGGCGTTTCTGGGCTGGAATCCCTTCCTCGTTTTCATCGCGATCTTTATCTGGTTCGGCGCCGGTGGGGAAGCGCGGATGGTCAGCGCTCGTGCCGCCCTCAGTGGTCTGACGGTGGACCGCGTCATGATTACGCACTTCCAAGCCCTGTCGCCGCGCGACCCGTTGTCGGCGGTAGTGGCGCACATTCTGGCGGGCTTTCAGCATGACTTCCCGGTCGTGGAGGGCGGGCAGGTGGTGGGGTTGCTGCCGCGCGAGGACTTGATTGCGGCGCTCAAGCAACGCGGCGACCAGACGGAAGTGGCCGCCGTCATGCGACGGGATTTCGTCACTGCGCATCCTTCCGAACCGGTGGAAACGGCGTTCGTGCGCTTGCAGCCTGGCCAATGCGCGACGCTGCCGGTCGTCCACGCTGGCCATCTGGTGGGCGTCGTCACCGCGGAGAGCCTGAACGAATACCTGGCCATCACCGGCGCTCTGCGCGAGCGCGTGCCGCCGCCGCTGGAAAGGCGCTGAAGGCGCTTCGCCCGACCCGGCGGGGGACAGGCTTGGCCGGCCGGCGGTGCTGCTCCACGAATTCACGTGGAGGCGCGGCAAAGAAACCGGAAAAACGGCTTGTCACCGCGGGTGCGCCCGTACACTTTTCCGCCCCCGCCCGCCAGAAACTCAGCGGCGCGGGGGCGTTTTCGATTGCGCCAGGCTGTTCCCCGGAAGTCACCAATGCACATCGTCAGGACCATTCTCGCAGCGGCGTTTCTGCTGGCCGGCTCATTTGCCTGGGCAGCGGCCGAGGCCGTGCCGGCGGGCCATGCGGCTGCGACTTCGGTTAGCGCGGCGGCCCCTGACGCTCACGGCGCGGTGGCAGCCCACCGCGCGGAGCACGGCACCAAGCATGAACTGCCCCGCAACGCGGTGAAGCCGCACGACAAGTTCCCGATCACCAACTCCATGGTGGTGACCTGGATCGTGGCGGCACTACTGATCTTTGCGGCGCAAATGGCGACGCGGAACGTGAAGTTGGTGCCAGAGGGCGCGCAGAATTTCTGGGAGTGGTTGGTGGAGGGGGTGCATGGGTTGCTGGAGGGCATCGTGGGGCCGGACCTGGTCAAAAAGACGTTTTGGTTCTTTGCGACGATCTTCATTTTCATCTTGGCGACCAACTGGATCGGGCTGGTGCCCGGCGTGGGGACCATCGGTTGGGGCGAGAGGACAGCCGAGGGTTTCGTGGTCACGAACCCGCTGTTCCGCGGCGGCAACGCCGACCTGAACATGACGGCGGCAATGTCCATGATCTTCTTCGTCTGCTGGGTGGTGTGGGCCTTGCAGGCGAACGGGCTGAAGGGCTTCATCCTGCACCTGTTCGGGCCGAAGGGCGATTCGACCGGCTTCTTGAAGCTGTTGATGATTGTGGTGTTCGTCTTCGTCGGCGTGCTGGAAGTCATTTCCATCGCGTTCCGGCCCATTTCGCTGAGTTTCCGTCTGTTTGGCAACATCTTCGCTGGCGAGAACATGCTGGAGAGCATGGCGCACCTGGCGGGGCCGATCTGGGGGGCGATCCTGCCGATCCCGTTTTATTTCCTGGAGCTGCTGGTCGGCCTGGTCCAGGCGCTGGTGTTCATGTTGCTGACCGCGGTGTTCACCATGCTGATCTGCATGCACGACGAGGAGCACGGCAGCGCCGAACACCATTGAAGAATTTCGGCGGCCTGACCGTGCGCAACGCGCGGGGGTCGCCGAGCGATAGAAGAAAGGAACAAACCGTATGATGCCCATGCTAGCTGAACTGAGTGGCAACCTGACCAAAGGCCTCCCTGTGGGGCTCGCGGCCTTAGGTGCCGCGCTCGCCGTCGGTATGATCGGCATGAAAGCCGCCGAAGCCGTCGGTAGGAATCCAGGTGCCTCGACCAAGATTCTGGTGCAGGCGATTCTGGCGATCGCGCTGGCTGAAGCCATCGTGTTCTACGCGCTCTTCCTGACCCCCGCGTCCTGAAGACTGCTCACTGCGCGGGGTGGGTTTCCGCCCCACGCTTCTCTTTTCCAAGCCATGACCATGGATTCGTTCTTCCTGCTGGCCGGCATCGGCAGCGACCTCGCGGACACCGCGGGGAAAACCGCTGCCGAGTTCGGCCTGAGTTGGCCGTATTTCATCGCGCAGGTGGTGAGCTTCCTGATCGTCGCTTTCTGCCTGCAACGCTTCGCCTACAAGCCGATTCTGACGGTGCTGGAGGAGCGCAAGCAGCGCATCGCGGAAGGGTTGGCCAACGCCGACAAGATCAAGCAGCAACTCGCCGACGCGGAGGTCCAACGCAAGCAGACGCTCGACGAAGCCGCTGCGACCGCGAACAAGATGGTCGAAGAAGCTCGTGCCGCCGCTGCTCGTATTTCAGAGCAGGAAGCCCAAAGGGCCATCGCCACTGCGGAGCAAATCATCGCCAAGGCTCGCGAAGCTACTCTCGCCGATCACGCCCGGATGCTGACCGAACTCAAGCGCGAGGTTGCCCGCCTGGTGGTGGACACCACGGCCAAGGTCAGCGGCAAGGTGTTGACCATTGACGACCAGCGCCGACTGACCGAGGACGCGAACAAGCAGATCGCCGCCTGAAGACCATGCAACCACGAATAAACACGAACGGACACGAATGGAACGGGGCCGGAAGCGGTCCGCGGTTGGCGGACGATGCCCTTCCCGCCCGCGTTCCCAGTCGTGCCCGTTTTGATTCGTGTTTATTTGTCTCCATTCGTGGTTAATCCAACTCCGCCGCCATGAGTTCCAGCAAACAAGCCCGCCGCGATGCCAAGCAGTTGTTCAAGCTCTGCATGGCTGGCGGCCAGCTTGATGAGCCGCGCGTGCGCCAGATCGTGACGCAGGTGCTGGCCGCGAAGCCGCGGGGCTACCTGGTCATTCTCAAGCATTTCCAGCGGCTGCTGCAAATCGAAGTCCAGCGCCGCACGGCCTTGGTGGAATCGGCTGCGGCCCTGACGCCAGATTTGCAGAGTGCCATTCAAGCGAACCTCACCCGCATCTATGGCGCGGGGCTGACCTTTGACTTTGCGCCGAACCCTGCCTTGATCGGCGGGATCCGCGTGCGCGTGGGCAGTGATGTCTATGACGGCAGCGTTCGCGGGCGGTTGGATGCCTTACGAGAGAGTTTTTAACCGCCCGCCCAGGGGCGCGGCAACTGATTCGATAGATTACAGATCGCATTTATGAGCAACCTGCTTCAGGAAATCGAAGCCCAGATCGCTGGCGTGAAAACCTCCGTCGGCAAGCAGAACGTCGGCACCGTCCGCCAGATCGGCGACGGCGTGGCCAAGGTGGAAGG
>Ga0105047_10008396_pt1 | contig 17185 bp, 14 predicted proteins | sample MAT04_FD_78384 | JGI IMG/M metagenome (GOLD analysis project Ga0105047, IMG submission 78384) | Freshwater microbial communities from Lake Fryxell liftoff mats and glacier meltwater in Antarctica - MAT-04 (megahit assembly) | ecosystem: Environmental > Aquatic > Freshwater > Ice > Liftoff...
GGCACGCGTTTGCCAACGCCCTTCGAGCGCTGGCCCCGCGGCCAAGCCTTCCCAGCAGTCGCCATGATAGGGACAGTAGCCACCATAGGGATCGTCGGTCCAGTTGTGTGGCACCAGCATGTGACCCATCTCGGGGTGCATCAACCCATGGACCAGCTTGCCATCTACCATGCCGCCACCGCCCAGACCTGTGCCAATCGTCAGATAGACAAATGTATCTACATCCTGGGCCGCGCCCCAACGATGCTCACCCAACGCCGCGCCGTTGACATCTGTGTCAAAGCCAACTGGCACACCCAGCGCATTGCGCAACGGTCCCACAAAATCTGTATGCGCCCAGCCCGGCTTGGGCGTGGTCGTGACATAGCCAAAGGTCGGCGAACGAGGATCGGGATCAACGGGGCCAAACGAAGCGACACCAATCGCAGCCAATGGCTCATCGCCCTGATACTCTTGGAAAAAGTCGATCGCATGTTTAATCGCTTCGGTCGGCACACTTGTCGGGAAACGAATTTCGGCGCGAATATCGTGCGGTCCCGTACCAATTGCACAGACAAACTTGGTGCCACCCGCTTCAATACCACCGTATAAAGCCATAGGTTCCTCGCTATTCGTTTGATGAAAACGTTTGGGTCATTCTAAAAAATAAAGTGTCCAACAGGATGGATGAAAGCATTCCGGGAAAGGACCAACATCACACCAAGCATAGAAAATTCGTGTGGCTCTTTCCCGGAATGCTGTATGGTTATTTATTTCTTTGCAACAGCCTTGCTGAAAATCTGTGACAGCAAGCGCGTCTCAGGCTCAGGGAAAAGGCGAGCGTCAACTTATCCTGGCAGAAGATTGGTCAGGGCAGCAAAGCCCGCTTGCGACCAACCAGCACGTTCGCCGATGCGTGCCTGTACCCAATCATACAGCATGTGCGCCTGCGCTTCACTGCGCCAATCCGACCAGTCGAGTCCGTTGTAGAGTTCGGGGATAGCGGTGGCGGCGGTTCGACGACCGGCTTGGCCATCGCCGCTGGTATAGCTGTCAACAATCACCCGTTGGCCATGGGTTATCAGCAATTCGCCAAAGCTTTCCACACTGGAATATGGTAGACAGGGACTCACTGTGATCTGCACATTCACACCCGCGGCACGCGCCTCTATGAGCGTCTGCAAACGCTGGGCAATCGACGGACAACGCGGCGTCACAGCCTGACGCACATCCTCGCGATCGGTTTCCAGCGTAAAATTCAGCCAGCAGTGTGCGCCAAGTGCGTGTAACCGCGCAAAATCGTCGGCCACGAGGGGCGAACGCGTCTGCACCACCAACAACCCTGGCGGGTATTCCAAAAACACATCCAGACAGGCGCGCGTTAACCGCCAGCGGCGTTCCAAGCCTTGATAGGGGTCGGTGGCACTCGACATAAAGATGGCCGTTGTCGCTAGCGCACCTTTGGCAGCGAGCCGTTTGAGTTCCTGGCGCAATTTATCGGCAATGCCGACGCGCGGATGCACATAGTCACCCCAATCGAGCTTGGGCTGGTGAAAGTGATGCACACTGAGCCCTTTGACATAGCAATATTCACAGCCGAAGCGACAGCCAATGTAGGGTTGCAAGGTGTGGGTAAAGCCACGCAAAAAGCCACCAGTTTTGGTCAGTGCGCCACTCGCCGGACGCGCCGTTTCTTCAAAAGTAGTTGGCATCCGCCTATTATACACTGGCCGACCAATGGCGCGATAATCTGCGCAATCCAGCGGCAATCAGGCAGCCGCCAACCACGCCTCGAGTTGGGGACGCGTCTCTGCCCAATCGGTATGGACAATCCCAGCCATGCCCAGCGCACGGGCCGCGGCGACATTGGCTGCACTATCGTCTACAAAAATTGTCTGCTGGGGTGCGAGTTCCAATAGCTCTAATGCGGTCTCGAAGATGGCTGGGTCAGGTTTTGCCAACCCCACTTCATTGCTCATCATCACCAGATCAAATTCTTGTAACTCGGGCACCAGCTCGTCCAGCCAACGCACATGCGCATCGTTGGTGTTGCTAATCACAGCAACGGTAACGCCGGGGCGCGCTTGCAAGGAAAGCGCATAGGCCAGGGCTGCTTCATCGCGTTGAATCCCCGCACCAAACGCGGCTAAAAATGGCTCGAATTGGGTAGCCAAGCCAAAGCGTGTCGAGAGAAATCCGTGAAACATTTCGGCATCCATGTCGCCAATGCCCAATGCGTCTCCCACTTCTTGCATCACGTCGCGCAGGGCAGCCGGCGGCACATCCCACAGTGCGGCAGTTGACGCCATTGTGATCTGATGGTCATAATGAACAAGCACCCGCCCCATATCAAAAAGTACAGCTTTCACTAGTCACCTCATCATTCCATATGATTTAATATCATTAGAGTTGTTGCCGGATCAGCAGGATGTAGCCATGATAGCAACAGACCCATTCACTGCCTTGTACCCCCTGCTGTTGCTATCCCGGAATGCGGCTGAATGCGATTTAGGAACAACTCTCTTTAATTCATCAAACAGATTATGATCATTTGTGGCACATACCTTCCATAAGTTGACAATAGTCCCCTCCTATTGTATCCTACCCACGTTTTGAAACCTGAAACAATTTGACATAACTTGTTCAATGTAGGTTATAGTACCATTTGCAGTGCAACCTCTTATGAAATTGAGCCTATTGAGGCAATTTAGCGAATAGAGGGTTGGACAATATCAATGTTACCTAATCGATTCTAACAAAATGAGTGAGTAAATGTGTCCATTTTTGTTACGCACCTACTCTTGCTGGCCCTTACGGGCCCAGTCCTATGGCTAATTCGGCCACACCGCATTCCCTTTGTTGGCTGGCTGGCGGCGATCCCTCCGAGCATTGTCACTGTCTGGCAAATTATGCAGTTGGGCGCTGTCGCAAACGGTCACCATCTAACCGAACAGATTGCCTGGTTGCCGGAACTAGGCCTTGAGCTGAGCTTTCGGCTCGACGGGCTATCGCTCTTCTTTGGCTTGATCGTCACCGGGATTGGCGCGGCCATTGCCCTCTACACAGCCTACTATCTGGAAGACGATCCACGCCTGGGCTATTTTTATAGCTTACTTTTTCTCTTTATGGCAAATATGTTGGGGTTGGTCTGGACAGACAACCTGTTGGCGCTCTTTGTCTTTTGGGAAGGCACCAGCATCACCAGCTATTTATTGATCTCCTACAAAAGTGATGATGAGAATGCTTTGGCTGGGGCACGCACCGCGTTGATTGTGACGGGGCTGGGTGCACTGGCCATGTTAGCTGGCTTCATTCTCTTGGGCCAGGGTAGTGGCACCTATAGCATCAGCGCGATCATCGCCGGAACACCTTTTGCGAACCATCCCTACTATACCGCAGCCACAATCCTTGTGCTATTGGGTGCCTTTACCAAATCGGCCCAGTTTCCCTTTCACTTCTGGCTACCGGCGGCCATGGCCGCGCCGACACCGGCCAGTGCCTATCTCCATTCGGCAACCATGGTCAAGGCAGGCATCTATCTGCTAGCCCGCTTGCATCCGGCCTTGAGTGATAGCCCGCTCTGGTTTTGGAGCTTGCTGATTGTGGGCGGCGTGACCATGGTATTGGGGGCCGTGAGCGCCTTTCGCTACTACGATATCAAAGCGCTGCTGGCCAACGCGACGATTAGCCAATTAGGCATTTTGGTCGTGCTGTTGGCGTTTAACAGCCCCGAAGCTTATACAGCCGCGGTTGTCGGCATTCTGGCCCATGCACTTTATAAAGGGCCGCTCTTTATGGTGGCCGGCATCATTGACCACGCAACCGGCACACGTGATCTGCGGCGGCTAGCCAATTTGCGGCAGGGAATGCCGTGGGTGACAGCGGTGGCGGTGCTTGCAGGGCTTTCGATGGCTGGCTTACCCCCGTTCTTTGGCTTTTTGGCCAAGGAGACGCTGCTCGAAACATTTTATTACTATGCGACCTACGACAACGCCACGATCGGCCAGATTGGGCTGTGGGTTGCGGCGCTCGGGGGGGCGCTCTTTGTGGGCTATAGTTTGACGCTGCTCTGGGAAGCTTTTTTCCGCCAAACGGCACCTGCACAACCAGCCCATATCCACCATACGCCGGCGTTCTGGTTTGTCTTTCCAGCGTTGTTGCTTACGCTGATCGGCACCATCATTCCCTTTGTCACCGGGCTGGTGGAAAAGGTGCTACTGGGTGCCCCAGCGAGTGCCATTGCCAACACCGAAATCAAGGTGCATTTGGCGCTTTGGCATGGCTTTACGCCGGTCTTTTTGATCAGTATGTTGGCGATTGCGGCGGGTGTAGCGCTCTGCTGGCAACGCGCGCGCATACGTGCGCTCTTTGCCAATGTCCCCGCCTGGCTCACGGGTGTGGGTGTCTTTGACTGGCTCTATCAGCGCAGCTACGATCTGGCGCGCTTGGTGACGCGTGTGGTGCAGGGCGGCCAATTGGCGGGCCAAGTTAGCATCACCTTCCTTTGCCTGGTCGGCGTTTTGCTCTATGTGCTCATTGGTTTGGATGGCGCGGCAGAATTCATTATCGATTGGCGAGTGCTGCCCGAATTTCACGAAGCGGTCTTGGCAGCGCTGGCAATTGTGGCCGCGATCGTCACAGTGCGTGCGCCAGATCGGCTCAGCGCGATTATCAGTCTTGGCGTGGTGGGTGTGGTGATTACGCTGATCTTTGTTTTCTTTGCCGCACCCGATCTCGCCCTGACACAGTTGTTGATTGAAGTGCTCACAGTAGTCTTGTTGGTGCTTGTTTTCTTTCGCATCCCCCCTATCGTACATATTAAAACACCCAGGTTTGTGCAGTGGCGCAACTTCTTGCTCGCCGTTGCCGTTGGCTGTGTGGGTTTTACGCTTGCGCTATTTAGTGTCGCCCAGCCCTATGCGCCTAGCATCGGTGATTTCTTTCTGCTCAATTCCGTGTCGGCGGCCCACGGTGGCAACGTCGTCAATGTAATTCTAGTGGACTTCCGCGGCTTTGACACTTTGGCAGAGATTGCAGTGCTGGCGATTGCGGCGATCGGTGGCTATGGGCTGTTGCGTGCCTCACGGCTGCGTCCTCTGCGCCCCGCAGTTGCCGAACAAACAGAGGAACAGGCACAAGCACAGAAACCAGCACAGAAACGAGCACAAGGAGAACGAAGCGGCCATGACTGAGCTATATTTACGCCTGTTGGATCGCATCTTAACGCCTATCTTGCTCGTGTTGGCCGTGATCTTATTGCTGGTCGGGCACAATAACCCCGGCGGCGGCTTTATTGCTGGCTTGGTCGTCGCGGCCGCCATTCAACTGCAAATTTTGAGCCGTGGTGATAGCTATGTGCGCAGCACCATTGGTCCGCATTTGCAACCAATGATCGGCGCGGGTTTGTTGGTGGCTATTCTGGCAGCCCTTTTGGGTATTACACAGGGTGGATTTTTTCTGGGGGTCTGGTGGAAAGGTGAGTTGGGCGCGCTAACCGTGGAGTTGGGGTCACCCATGCTCTTTGATATTGGCGTTTTTCTTGTTGTCCTCTCCGTGGTCACCTCCTATCTGCTGGGTTTGGCCAACGGTGACAAGCGCCTTGAAGAGCCATTTCCCGATTCGACAAATCGTCCAACCGAAAAAACTGGTCCGGCAAATAAAGAGGGTCAGCGATGACAGAATTCATGATGGCGTTGGTTATCGGCGTGCTCCTGGGCACAGGCACCTATCTTTTGCTGCAACGCACAGCAATTCGCTTAATTTTGGGCATAGCCTTATGGAGCCATGGCGTCAACTTGTTACTCTTTAGCGGTGGTGGCTTTAAACGTGGGTTACCACCGATTATCTTAGATAAAACGAACTTTGCCGGCGAGATTAGTTCCTTTGTTGATCCCTTGCCGCAAGCACTGATTTTAACGGCCATCATCATTAGTTTTAGCATTACATCCTTTATTGTAGTCTTGGTCAACCGGCGCAATTCGATTGTCCAAGGCCAAGAAGAGGTGGCGATCACACCCAATGATCCCTTTGCCGTCGATGCCCAGCTGGACGCAGTGACGGAAGAAGATTATGAGTTTTTGGAGGATGCGTTGATCCTCTTACCTCGCCAACAGAGGGAATAAGTATAAACATGAATTTTAATCCAAATTGGTTAGCTGCACCGGTTGTCATTCCGCTCTGTGCTGCAGCCTTGGGCCTTGTCTTTTCACAAACACGCTATCGCCAACATACAACCCGGATGCAACAGGGGTTGACCCTGGTTACGGTTGTGTTGAATCTGCTGCTGGCACTGTGGCTGCTCTATGAAACGGTTGGCTTGAATCAACGGCTTGTGCTGCAGATGGGGCTATGGCCGGCACCGTTTGGCGTCACGATCATAGCGGATGGCCTAAGCGCGATCATGTTAACGCTCACCGGGATCTTGGCGCTTGCCATCACCCCCTATGCGATGGGTACCATGGACGACCGCGACCGCATGAATTTCTACCCGTTGCTGCTCTTTCTCCTTGTAGGCGTGAATGGCGCTTTTCTGGCTGGCGATCTCTTCAATCTTTATGTTTTTTTTGAAGTGCTGTTAATGTCCAGTTTTGTGTTGCTGACTTTGGGCGGCCAAAGAGCACAGATTAGTGGTGGCATTCGCTATGTGGTCCTCAACCTTGTAGCATCCCTGATCTTTCTGGCGGCGGCTGGAATTACCTATAGTACGTTGGGCACACTGAATATGGCACAGTTGGCCATACGGATGGAGCAGGCACCCCCCAGTGTCCAAGCCCTCCTTGCCGGCATGTTGTTGGTGGCCTATGGCAGCAAAGCAGGGCTTTTTCCTATCTTCTTCTGGTTACCGAGCAGTTATCATACGCCACACCCGGCAGTCACGGCGCTTTTTGGGGGTCTGCTTACCAAGGTGGGCATTTATACGCTTTTCCGCATCTTTCCGCTGATCTTTCCCAGCTACCTGATCGAATGGCAGCCACTCATTCTAGCGATTGCCGGCTTCACCATGCTCACGGGGGTTTTGGGGGCTATGTCCGTCAATACCATACGCCGTATGTTGAGTTTTCATGTGATCAGCCAGGTAGGATATATGGTAATGGGGCTGGGGTTGGCGGCAGCCAATACACAATTGGCCGTTGGTTTTGGCATGGCCGCCGGCATTCTCTACCTTGTGCATAACATGATTGTCAAGACGGCATTGTTGATGGCAGGTGGTGCAGCAGAATTAGAAGTAGGCAGTGGGAATTTATATTCGAAACAGTTGAAGGGTCTAGCGGCACGCCGTCCGATGTTGGCCATTATTTTCTTTCTCGCCGCATTCTCACTGGCTGGTGTTCCCCCATTCAGCGGCTTTGTCAGCAAATTAGGCTTAGTACAGGCAGCGCTGGGATCACAACATTGGCTGATTGCGGGGGTTAGTTTACTGGTCAGTGTGTTTACGTTGATGAGCATGGTGCGGCTCTGGCAGTCTGCTTTTACAGGCAAGGCCGACCGGCCCAGCCTCCCAGTAGCACCGCTAGCCCATCCCCAACGCCGCTGGCTGACCTTACTTCCGATTGGGGCATTGGTAGCTTTGAGTCTGGCGATTGGCCTTTTTAGCGCTCCCGTTTTTCGCTGGTCTACCATTGCAGCACAACAGGTGCTCGATCGAGAGGGCTATATTCGCGCAGTACAGCCTTCAGATGAGATCATGATGTTGGAACTTAAATAAAGATGAAACGTCGTAAACAACAAAAATCACAAGCCACCAAAGCGCCCGCAAGCGGTGCCTATCCGCCGCTACCTTTTGCCGAGCTACCGCAGCACAACTCCTATGCGCTTTTGTTTCTGATCAACGTGATTGTCGGGTTGGTCTGGCAGCAAATTTTCCCCATCTTTGGCTCGGTTGATTATTTAGTCGGCTTTGTTATTGGCTTTTTTGCCATTTGGTTCAGCAATCGGACGTATGGCCGCCGAGCCTACGATTTAGCCTACTTTATTGGCTTTATCCTTTGGGAAATTTTGCTGAGCAATTTTATGCTGGCCAAGCTGGTGATACAGCCCAAGCCGAAGTTGGATCCAGGCATTGTAGCGGTGCCGTTGACGGTTTCGACAGAGCTAGAAATTATGATGCTTGCCTCGTTGATCACCCTGACACCCGGCACAATCTCTGTTGATCTGGGGGAAAATGCGCAACGCGAGCGCGTGCTCTATATACACAATCTCACCCTCGGCGATCCAGAGGAATTTCGCATGAATGTAAAGAATACCTTTGAACGGCTGCTGCTGCGTGTGACGCGGGGGAGGGACGCATGAGTTTTTTTGATAGTGGACTCCAGGTTTTGATTATCCTATTGAGTATCTCATTAGCACTGTGCTTTATACGCCTCTATCGCGGGCCCGATATTCCGAATCGTACGGTGGCGTTCGATCTGATTGCAATTCATGCCGTGGCCATTATTGCGCTTTTTGCCATCCAGCAACGGGCATCACCTTTGTTAGATATTACGATCATCACAGGAGTGCTAGGCTTTTTGGGGACGGTAATGATGGCGCGCTACCTAGAGCATTCGCACCGCAAAAAGTAAAACAAGAGGAAACACGCGTATGACTATTCTGGAAGCCTTTGTGCTGTTCTTTGCAACGCTGGGGGTGATTGTGATGCTGATCAGCGCTATCGGCATCCTCCACCTGCCCGATGTTTACGCGCGCATGCATTCCGTCAGCAACGCGGCAACGTTGGGGGTCAATTGTGTGCTGATTGCGGCTGGTCTCTTCTATCCAGATTATCTACTGCGCATGATTTTGTTAATTGCGCTCTTCTTTGTCACCGCCCCCATCGCGACAACAGCCATGGCACGCGCGGCTTATCGCACTGCGGAATTGGAGGGGAAGTTTGTTCTGCACTATGATGAGATGGCAGAACAAGATGATCAAACGCGTGGGTAGACAAGCCACACCTAGGTGCCGTTGACATTTCACAGCCCGCGGCTGGATAAGTTTCAGAATAAAGCCACCAAGCGGGCACACGGTAAATGGCAATAGCATTGATTGGATTGACATTCACAACAGGCTAGACGGAGAGCATTGCCATGGGTTACGATTTTGACGAAATCATCGACCGCCGAGCGAGCGACAGTGCAAAATGGCATTTCTATGGGGAAGATGTGCTGCCCATGTGGGTAGCCGATATGGACTTTCGTTCGCCGCAACCCATTTTGCGCGCCATGCACGAGCGCATCGATCATGGTGTCTTTGGCTATGGTGGGGCAGCTGCGCAGTTCAACCAGGTAATTTGTGATCGCATGGCTGCGTTATATGGCTGGGAAATTCATCCCGAAGCCATTGTTGCGCTGCCCGGATTGGTTTGTGGGCTCAATGTGGTTAGCCGTGCGATTGGCAACCCCGGCGACGGTGTTTTGGTGAGCACGCCAGTTTATGGGCCTTTTCTGAGTGCGCCGATCAATCAGGATCGCGAGTTACACGAAGCGCCGTTAGCCAAGCAAGAACGCGATGGTCATCCTTACTACAGTGTCGATTACGGGGTGTTTGAAGGCGCGATTCGTCCCACTACGCGCCTCTTTATGTTGTGCAATCCCCACAACCCCGTTGGGCGCGTCTATGCCCCCGATGAGTTAACCCGCATGGCAGAAATCGCCATCCGCCACGATCTCACCATCTGTTCCGATGAGATCCATTGCGATCTGCTGTTGGGTGGCGTAACCCATGTGCCGCTCGCGTCGCTGGCCCCCGAGATCGCCGAACGCACCATTACCCTGATGGCACCCAGCAAGACCTTTAACGTGCCCGGGTTGGGGTGCAGCCTGGCAATTGTGACCAATTCGGAGTTGCGTCGGAAAATGCAAAAAGCCAGCAACGGCATTGTGCCCCATGTCAATCTGCTTGGCTATACCGCTGGCATCGCCGCCTACAGCGAATGTGCAGATTGGCTGGCAGAGCTGCAAAGCTATTTAACCGGCAACCGCGACTTTATCCTCAACTATATCGCTCAATATCTGCCCCAATTGAAGGTCACCGTGCCCGAAGCCACCTACCTGGCCTGGATCGACTGCCGCGAAAGTGGCATCGAAGGCAATGCGCAAAAGTTCTTCCTGGAAAAAGCCAAGGTTTCGTTGAGTGACGGCCTCTCCTTTGGCAAAGAAGGCGAAGGCTTTGTACGCTTGAACTTTGGCTGCCCACGTGCCTTGCTGGAACAAGGGCTCGAGAGCATGCACAAGGCTATGCAGCAATTATAAGACGCTACACATTACACGAAAAATTGTCTTTGACGGCGTAGGATCTGGCAGATCCTACGCCGTTTTTGCTCTCTCGTCAGACCATTTGGCTACGGCTGGCAGACGGCGCGCGGTATGCTATGCTACGCTCAACTTCTCCAAGGCAGTTTTTCAGCCGGTAAATGCGCAATACTTCCCAGACCAGACAAGACCATTTTCATATGCTAGCCCAACGTAGGGTTGCTCATAGCGAAATTTGGTATACCATTTTGGGCCACTCTGTAGTCCACTTTACTCCAGCAGAATGAATAATAGCCGATAATAGATAGACAAAGCATGAAGGCATTGCGTTGTCCGGTGGCCCTATATCACAATTTCGACGACCACTTGACATTCCCAAAAATTCGGCCCAGAATAAGCGCAGGGAGAAACATTACACGATCATCGCAACCCTATGATTACTGTGACGGAGATAGACTCTATGGAAATGAGCCCCCCATTTACCAATCACTTTTCTGTGCAAACCGACTACCTGGCCGACATTGGCCAGCAATTGCTAGACACCTGGCGTCAACGGGAATCTGGCCAGACGTTGGCCCAGGTGCTAGACGAAGTGGTACAACAGACCCACGCCTTCTTTCCCAACCAAGTTGTGCTTGTCAGCCTTTACATCTATCGTGAAACCGGCTTGCTTTACCTGGAACGCGTCGATGGCGAACTTGTCTCGCTTATCAAGACAACAACTTCCCATCCGCGCGGGGCAGCGGCCATTCTGGTCAACCAGCGCACGCCCGTCTTTGTGGAGACGCTAGCCCAGTGGCCCGCAGCCTTGCCCCCCATTGCCGATCATCTAATCGACACGGGCAAGATTCAAGCCTATGTCGGATTGCCCATGGTGATCGGGCGGCCGGGGCAGGAAGAGGTAGTAGGCGCTTTGCTAATTTCCCTGCGCACACCCCAACATTTTGATCCGGCACGCCGCCACACACTGGAACGATGGGCGCAGCAAGTTGCGCTCTTGATCCAAAATGCCCGTGTGTTGCGCCGCCGCCGCCGCGAAGAAGAAGCCTTTCAGATCATTTCGGCCTCAGCCAGCACCGGCAATCCCGACGAGGTGGCAACGGTAATCGCGCGCCAGGTGCGAGAGCTTACCAAAAGCGCCTTTGTCGCCGTACTTGCCCATCGCCCGCAAACGCAACGGCTAGAATCCTGTGGCACGGCCCTCTATGGCAACGAAGAACGCACTGGCGTACTGCAACTTGATCTGCGCCAAAAGAGTATCAATGCCCATGTGCTGTCTACCCAGCAGCCACACTATGCGCCCGATCTCTACCAAGATCCGTACCATGTGGCATATCAAGGCTGGGATGAAGCCATGCACGCGGCCTATTGTGTGCCCCTCTTGATCCAGCAACAGGCGATTGGTACCATTTATGTGACCAGCCAAGAGGTGGATGGTATAGTATTGGATGACCGCAACTTTCTGGAAAAACTGGCACCGCAGGCCGCAATCGCCCTGCACCTTGCCACGTTGATGCAGCAAGAGCGCGCCCAACGTGAAGATCAAGCCCATGAATTGGCCGAAGTGCGCGATTATGCGATTGCCAGCGAAGCCGTTGCTTGGTTTGGCATCACAGCCGCCGATCGGCAACATACCCTAGCGCAAAAGATCGGCAGCATTCGCTATTGCACCGATACGCTCAAAGCCTGGGCACAACAGCACGCATTGGCAGGGGATGACTGCCTTGCCGAAATTATCGAAGATTTGAACAGCGTTGCCGATGACATTCAGGCGATCAAACGCACCGCTAGCGTAGCAACCGCGACCGACGCACCGACGGTTGTCGATCGCGAGTTGCGGCGCACGGTGCAGCGCTGGTGTGATGAATATAATCGCGAAGCAGCCGCCACGATCCGCTGTCACTTTGACCTGGCGTGTGACGAGCTGCAAATTCATGTGCCAACCAATATTCTGCGCATCGCCGCCGAAAAGGTGGTGCATAACGCGCTCAAAGCCATGGCGACGACGGGCGTGCTGACGGTACACAGCCAACGGATTGGCGACCAGATTGCCATCGACGTTAGCGATACGGGCCCGGGCATTCCCGCATTTGCCCGTCCCTATTTTCTGAAGCGGCCCATTCAGCGTCCCCCAGAGGCCGAGGGCCAGGGCACAGGCATGGGCGCGCATATGGCGCGCATTGTGGCGCGCCGGTATCGGGGCGATCTGGCCCTACGCGCAACGGGTGATGCGGGCACAACCCTGCGGTTGACCTTTCCCGTCTATGTGCCATAAATCTATGAACCAGGAGGTCCTCGTATGGACTCTACAGCAAAACAGATTCTTTTGATCGAAAATGATCCGCACATGGCACGCGTTGTGCCACGCAGGCTTACGTTAGCAGGCTATCAGGTGGTAGTGGCACACAACGTAGAAGAAGCACACCATGCGCTGGCCTATGCATTGTTTCAACTGGCCATCATCGATATCCGTGTCAGTGATGACCGCAGCGATTCCGACACCAGCGGTTTTATGTTGGCACGCCAGTTGCCACCCGCCATTCCGTGCCTCTTTCACACGGCACATGATACCAAAGAGAACATCCGCGAAGCACTGGGCTCGATTGGCGCAGAAGATATTATTGCCAAAGATGACGTAGACGCGCCCGTCAGGTTGCTCGCACGTGTCGAGGAACTCTTTCGCGACAGCGTGGGAGTCAATTTTGATCTGACAATTGACAGTAGCGTTCAACTACCCCAGATCGCCCAGCAACTGGCGCGCGCTAATCCAGAAGATACGCCAGCCCCCCAGGCCACGGATCTAACACTAATCCTACGTCGGCTTTTCCGTGAAGCGACTACCGTCCACCTGACACCACTCTTTGCCCCAGAGACCAATGCCCCGGCGCGCTCCGGCGCAGTACTGTTGCGTGTCCAGGAAAGACGCCCCCAGGGTTCACCGGTGGCAATGGTCCTCAAATTGGGCAGCAAAGCGGCAATTGCCAGCGAAGCGGCCCACTATCGCGCCAGCAAACCCTATCTGGGCGGCCAACGGCTGGCGCAACTTGAAGGGGAAGCCTATTCGCGCCGGGTGGGTGGCTTGCTCTATTCGCTGATCGGGGCCCATGCGGCTGGGTCTGTCCATCCCCTGTCCGAAGTGTTGTTTACACAGGAAACGGATGTCGTGATCAACCTGCTCGATCGTTTTTTCAGTCAAACCTTCAGCCAGATTTTTGCCGATGCCCAGCCAGCCACGCTGGATCTCACCGAGCACTATACAACCCACCTAGGCCTAACTGTGGAAAAATTGCGCGCGCGGGTACGTGCGCTTGATCCAACCTTGCTCACGCGCGCAACCATTCAATGGCCGGGTATGCAGCGTGCCTTGCCGAATCCGCTGGCGCTGGCGATCCATGACCATGCCTTTCGCTCCCTGGGCACGGTAGCGACGCACACCACACTCTGTCATGGCGATCTGCACAGCCGCAACATCTTGGTCGATGAGGAACAGCATTTCTGGCTCATCGACTTTGCGCGCGCCAGTCTGAGCCATAGCCTGCGTGACTTTGCCGAGTTGGAAACCGATATTAAATTTCAAGTGTTGTCGCCACAGCCGCTGGCCGACTTTGTGGACTTTGAAAGTGCACTCGCGGCTCCCAGCGGTTGGGAAGAAGAGCCGACCGCCATTCTGTTGCCGACGCACTTACAACAAGCCTTCGATATCATCGTTGCGCTGCGCCGCATAGCCCGTGAGCGGTTATCACTTAGCGGCAGCATGGAAGCCTATTATCAAGCGCTCTTCTGGCACGCGCTGAATGTGGTGCGCATGCAAACATTTTCGCGCGCCCACAAACGACAGGCCCTCGTCGCGGCAGCGCTGGTGACAGAAAAGTTGCAAAAGTCACTTGACAGAATGCCCGCAGACTCTTACACTTGATCTTAGCTGAGCCCCAACAGCAGATACCGTACAGTAGGTATTGGCCCTTTGTCCCTTTTCCTTGGTAAGTTGTCAATCGGCACCTGCCAATGATGAATCATCAAGGACCAATGAGTACAGGTGGACCTGGCGCAATTGGAATCCCTCAGCAGAATTTGCCGAGGGATTTTTGCATTCAGCCAACGAGGACCCGGTGTTGCAACGTAGCCGGTGGCAATTTTCGGCTTGGTAGATTGGATAGCGCAAGCTATACTTGGCATTATCCCACGAACAAACGTACCGGCCACACCAGGAAACGATTCACTATCACCAGTTTTGTAGCAGCACAGCGGATATCTATTTATGGAGCAATCAATCACGCCTCGCTATCAATTGACCTATCGCCAAGCTGAATTGCGCCTGATTGCGGACAATGCTACGCAGGGACAATCGCTCTGTTTTGTGGGCATCGCGGGCACGGGGAAGTCCAATATCACGAACTTTTTGCATAGTGATCCCTATGGTTATAAGTCTCACTATTTTGGCGAACAGCGTGCGCGCTACTTGTTCCCTGTGGTTGACGGCAATACTTGGGACCAAACCCCGGTTGGTCTCTGGAAGATCATGCTGGCGGCGCTGAGTGATGTCACACGCCAGCTGGTGCAACCTGAGCCTGACAGCAAATTGTTGCAATTTTCCGAAGAACAGAAACTCTTTAGCGATCTCAAAGTGCATGTCGATTGGTTCTGTCAGCAACTTGACAAACGCTTGATCTTCATTCTAGATGATTTTGATAAGGTGATTGCCGTCGGGCCGTTGGCGATGCTAGAGCAATTGAATGCCCTGCGCAGCGGTGGCAACCGCGGAAAGCTCAGCTATCTACTTTTCAGCAAAAAATTACCCCATGTATTGGGCCGCGCCCATCCGCTCAAGGGCAACGCAAAGTTCTACGACCTCTTTGGCAGTCACATCTATGCACTAGGGCTGTATAATCACGAAGATGCCCGCCAGATGTTGCTACATGTCAACGAATTGGTTGGCAAGCCGTTGAGCACCCGCGAATTGACGCAGATCGAGTCGCTGACAGGCGGCCATGCGCGGCTGATCCGGTTGGTTTTCGAGCTGTGGCGCACAGCACGCCCGATCGAAGGGGATCCTATCCTTTTTCTTAGCAGCCAAAGTGATGTGCAGGATGAATGCCGGCGCATTTTGCATGGGCTGCACGATGATGAACAAGCAGTGGTATTGCGCATGGCCCACGGACAGCACAGCGTGGCCGACCGAGCAGTGATTGACCACCTCATACGCCGTGGGCTGGTAAGCGAAGGTGACAAAGTCGAATGGTTTAGCCCGCTCTTTGGCGAATTTTTGCGCACGTATAAAACGTAGTTCAGGCGCAGAAACTTCACGACGGCTTACTGAACTGGGTGTGCGATGAATGCAGGAGGATATGATGGGTGACTGGCTTGGACCACTATTCTTTATTGGATTGATGATCGTTATTATTTATCTACTGACACAGATAAAAGTCCGCATTGTGCCAGAAGAAGAGCGCTGGGTAATCTATCGCCTGGGCCGTGTACACCGAATTGTGGGGCCGGGTCCGGTGATGCTGGTGCGCAGCCTAGACGAGGTCAAACGCACAGTGAGTGCGCGCGATGAGCCACACAATGTGCGCGTCAATGGCCTTTTCATGAATGGGGTACCATTTGGCTATACGCTTAACCTCTGGTATCGCTTTGATCTGAATGATGCGGCGGGAACGGACCGCGATCTACTGGTCAATCTGGCGCAGTTTAGTGATGAAGAACGCAAACAACAGGTGGCCACCAAGGTACGCGAGGCGCTCGTCGCCAGCGCAACGGTGATTGAACGCGCCTATAAACCGCCGAGTAGTGATTTCTTCCACAAATTGCTGCCGATTATTCCGGGGCTGCCCGAATTTGAAGCCTTATTTGCAGAAGTGCGCCAAAACCTGCAACATACACTGCCGCTTGTCGGCGCGCGGCTCAACGAGGCCCACCCGATTACTGTCACCTATATCCACCTGGGCAACGATATCATCAACAGCTTTAGTCGCGGGCGCGTGGCGGGGCTACTGCGCGAGACATTCCCTGATCTATCGCCCGAGCTGCTCTTGCAAGCAGTTTCGTCGATCGAAGGTATCGACATGCCGCAACAGCGCGTGGTATTTGAAGGCGGCTCACAGACGACAATGGACTTCCAAGTTGGCGAGGAAAACGGCGCGGCGCGCGTATGGGTTGATCCACGGCGCGCCCCTGGGCGGGTGACAGAGTCCCCTGAACAAACGCCAGAACCGACACCGCTGCCGACAACATCACCACCAGTTGAACATCTCTCGCCAGAAGATCTGCAAGTGCTCAAGCGTGTGCCGGCTGCGTAAAATAACCGACATTACGCGTGTGACAGCCCCCTAGCATCCGTTAGAGGGAACGCATTCCCAGCAAATGGCGTCTATTTTGCAGGAATCGCCTATATCCAAATCAGTATTGCTCACACCGACAGCACAGCAAAATCAGCAGAGGTAGCTGGCCCGCATGAGTCTATTCAAAGATATCCCTCGCTTAGACTTGAAGCCAAATGTGGCGCGTGCCCTATCGCCAACAGCTTGGCAAGATTATTTTATCTTACTCTGGTGGATCTTTTTCTTTCCACAAGCGCTGCGCGACCAAGTGGCCACTCATACACAAGATCAAGCGCAGCGTAGCCGTCTGTTGCAGATGGCAGCCACACTCTTTTTGGTTCTCCTCTTTTTGCTCGAAAGCGCAATCCTGATCACACAAATCCTGGTCGCCAAGGTAGCGTGGCCCGTTGCGTGGCAAGGGCTGCTCGCTGGGTCTGTCATCGGCGGGCTAATTGTGATTGCGGCCTTTATGTATGCGCGCAGCCAGGAGATCAGTGCTGCGCTGCGTCAGTTGGGCCAGACAATGCAGCAAGTTTTGTGGCGCGTGGTCAAACCGCTGTTGCAGCGCATTCTACGCTTTGCCTTGCAGCGCGCCCTGGGGCAGCTTTTGGGGCCACGCCTGCAACGTCTGTTCCAATTAATCGTCGGTAAGCCAAC
>Ga0105047_10008397_pt1 | contig 17184 bp, 10 predicted proteins | sample MAT04_FD_78384 | JGI IMG/M metagenome (GOLD analysis project Ga0105047, IMG submission 78384) | Freshwater microbial communities from Lake Fryxell liftoff mats and glacier meltwater in Antarctica - MAT-04 (megahit assembly) | ecosystem: Environmental > Aquatic > Freshwater > Ice > Liftoff...
ACCAGTCCAAAGCCATCAGATTTTAAAGTAACGTGTGATCCTACCAGTCGGTTTTATGTCGTCAGCTTTGAGTTGTCAGGTGGCGATTCATCTTCTTATGTTGTGAATGGTATTTCTACTGGTATACCATTTATTTCAGACACAATTACCTCTGGATTACCTTATAATTTTACTATTTCTGATGTAAACCAATGTCGTCCAGCTATACTACAAGGCAATAAAAATTGTGAATGTATCACCAGTGCAGGCACCATGGATTTCGCCAGCACACCATTGAAAGTATGTAAATCCGGTATAGCAATGGCTACACATTTTGGAGATCAGGCTATAGATCCAAATGATACCTTCAGTTTTATACTGCATGATATGTCGGGACTTCAAGTTGGAAATGTATTGGCCGTATCGCACACCCCTCAATTCAATTTTCCATCAAACGGAATACTTGGCAAAACATATTATATATCCGCCATTGCCGGAGATACTTTGCCCGATGGAAATGTAAATCAGAATGATGGTTGTTTTTCTATGGCTGCAGGAGTTCCTGTAATGTTTTATGAACCCAATGCTACTATTGACTCAGCACCGGATATTTGTGCTGAAAACTGTACAGACATAAAATTGAATTTTAATGGAATACCGCCATTTTATGTAGAATTTGAGATTACTAATGATCAATCTTTCTCAACCATTGACACGATCTCATCTTCTGCTAATACTTATGATTACAATTTTTGTCCGTCGGCTTTCAATCTCCTCCAAGGCAAAACTACTTTCAAAATTGTTCGATTTAACGATTCGAAATGCAGTCCTGAAAGTTTAGATAGTATAATGGTTTTTAGTGTAGGCAAAAAACGAATTTCTGAGATAAATAGCCAGTTATGTAAAGGCGAGTTTTTGATCATCAATGGTGCGGAATATAACGATAGTAAACCCAAAGGAACTGAAATTATTTATTCGAATATCACCGGACAATGCGACTCCATCATTCAGATAGATTTATCATTTTTCCCGTTATCCACTTCTTCAGTTGCCAAGTCGATTTGTGAAAATCAATCTGTAATTGTCAACGGAACAATTTATGACAAAAAGAAACTATCCGGTATAGAGACCATTAAAAATGGCAATAAAAATGGCTGTGATTCCATCATAACTGTCAATCTGACCCTTGTAAATGAAATAGTCACCTCCTTAAATCAGACTTTGTGTTCTGGAGAATCTATCCTCATAAACGGACAACTATATGATGAAAAAAATCCTTCCGGCGCTGAACTTTTTGAAGGAAACGGATTGGATAAATGCGACTCTACCGTAATAATAGCGCTTACATTCAAAGAAAATAAAGTGCATAATGTTCTTGATACTTTATGTGCTGACAAGTCTATCATGTTCAATGGCAAAACCTACGACATTAATCGGGCAGAAGGTATTGAATGGATCAAAAATGGTGCTCAAAATGGTTGTGATTCCATAATTAATATTAAACTATCATTCTATTCAATACATACAGATACTATTATTAAACACCTAAAAAAAGGAGAAAGCATACAGATCAATGCTGTTTTATTTAATGAAAATAATACCAAAGGTATCACAACTCATCATGAATTAACGACGAATGGCTGCCAACACTTTGAATACATAATAGTCCATTTTGAACAAGATTTTATAAATGCAAATATTGAAACAATCCCTCAATCCTGTCCGGGAGAAAATGATGGAAAAATATTTATCTCAGGTTTATCAGGCTGCTCAGATTATAAAGTAAAAATAAATGGAACGGTTTATCCTACTGCTACCTTTCCCTTTGAACTTAGCAAGCTCAGTCCAGGATCTTACCAAATTGAGATATCAGGAAATACGGATTGTTTAATGACGAAAACGGTAATGGTATTGCCTTCATTGTCAAACGGCTTTACGGTGTCTCCGCTTGATTTCAATATGCAGCTAGGACAAGATGTGGAGCTCCATCCGGAAATAATACCGGCACCTTCTATTATTTTGTGGGAACCGGCACAATATTTATCTTGTGATGATTGTATTGCTCCGTTGACTAAAGACATATCAGGGGATGTTTCTTTTTTGCTCACGCTTACAGACACAGCTGGGTGTTTGTTCCAATATACCATACAATTGGAGGTCAATAAAAAAGACATTGAAATTACCTTTCCCAATATTTTTTCACCGAATGGAGATGGATTTAACGATTATTTTGAAGTGCAGTCCACCACATCACAAAAGATCAATCAATTGACCATTTTTGACAGATGGGGATCTCAATTGTTTAATAAAAATAGAAATTCTGATCAGGAAAGCATCATTTGGGATGGAAAATCACATGATAAAACGATACTACCGGGAGTCTATATTTATCTGGCAGAAATTACAGATAGTTCAGGGAGCAAAAGGTATGTATCAGGTGACCTGACCATTAGTTTTTAGTATTGTTTTTGCCAAAATCAAAAAAGCAATTGAATACTGAAAATTTAATGTATAAAATCACTCCAGACATTTTACTTTATACTCAAATTAAAACTGACATTGATGGTTCTATCCAGCTGAGAAACATCAGAACCCAGAATAGTATTAATTGGATTTTGCCCGGAACTGCCTTGTGCGGGTGGCAACTGAAACACAAACTGCCTGTATTTGACATTGGTTCTATTGGTGACGTTAAAGATGGAAATGCCAATTCGTGCATCTGCACCGGCCAATCTGAACCTATAATATGCGCCTATATCCAAACGATGGTATGCCGGTAGATTTTTAATATAATCATTGACTCTAAGATTGTTCCTATCTACAGGATTATTTATAGATGAAAGATCAAGATATGGCCTTCCCGACGCTGCGATATAGCTGCCAGATAAATCAAATTTCCCTAAGGTAATGGCATTGATCCATTTTATCTGATGACGACTGTCTTCTGAAGACGGAAAATACTGATTCTTAAAAATTTGTTTAAATCTGTTTTCAGCTTTGCTGATGGTATATGTGAACATTGAAAAAAAAGCAGCCTTTTCGAAAGCCAGAGAAATATCTGTCCCATAAGACTGGCTATAACCTTGAAATAATCTGAACACCGGGTTTCCTGGCATAGGCTGTGCAGGTCTCAATCCCGGCGATTGGGTAGCATGAATGATTGCACCGTCCAATTGCCTAAAATAGCCCTCTACATCCAACGTAAGTGAGCCGAATGACTTCCAGAATCCTGCCATATAATTCGTTCCTTTGCCTACCGGAATACTAGTGTTATTGCTTATCGCAAAAAATTGTTGTTTTTGCCCCAATGCGTTTTCATGTTCAAATAATCTTATAAACTGTACCTGTTTACCAGCTGAAGATTTTAAAGTTAAGTCATCACCTATGGTATAACTCAGATAGACCTGTGGTAAAAAATATATCTTTCCCGGCTCATGTAAGTAGGTTGTGCGTACAGCTGGTTCAAAATATAATCCAGATTTACTACCAACCGAAATCTGAGCGAAAACACTCGTTTCTTTACCGACTTTATCGATTTCGAATATGGGATTTCTGTCATTTTCTATATAAAGTTGATTATCATGAATGATATGCTCCATTCCGAACATCACATGATGTAAATATTTACTTCTGTAGCTAAGTTTTAGCCCCTTGTCAGTAATAGTATTATGATTAAATAACGTTACGGTATCCTTTACAAAACCTGAATTCTCTCTGCGAATCAGATTGCTGCTGATATCGTAATTGCTACCAAAAGAAGATCGGTATAGGGTTCCCGTCAGATCAAATTTTGTTCCGGTATAGACATAATTCAGTCCATAAGCGTTGTTTTTCCAATCGCTGACCTGTTTGAAAAGTTCTTCGTTGACAGTGAGAAGTTTTGTTTTGAAGGAAATATTATATTTATCAATAAAATTATCCGCACTTTTAAACATATTGGCATCCAACTGATGATTTCCTTTTTTAAACATAAGCCGGATATTAGCATCGTAGAAGTCAAATTCCGGTTTGGAGATAATCAGATTTTTTGCATTGGCTGGTTTATTATTTGATTCCAGATTTTCTCTCTGACTTAAATCATACAAACCTGAATTCAACAAGTTAGTATATGTTTTTCGCCCCGAAAATTTAACATTAACATATTTACCCAATGGAACTTCTGCCATTATACCGGAATTAAGTAAGTTTAAGTCAAGATTTAAATTAAACTTGTTCATCTTTTCGTCACTTTCTAGCTTCACCATTCCACTGGTCCTTCCACCGTACTCAACCGGCAGATTATTTTTGTATAAAGTAATGTTTTTTACATACCATGAATTGAATGCGCCAAAGATACCATAAAAATGATCGGCTTTAAATATGGGAATATTGTCCAACATAAGCAAAGTTGCTTCTTCATTGGCTCCTCTGATTCTGATACTGGATTTGGAATCATTGATGGCACTGACACCTGGCAACATTTGGATAGTACGCATGATGTCTTTCTGAAATACAGACGATGCAGCGATTTTTTCTACTAAAACATTTTCAATGGACAGGCCTTGTTGCTTAGCAAAACTTATTTTTTTCTTGAGCGTGTTGATAGTGACTGGTATCACTTTTACGGGATCAGGATTAATATTTATCATTTGGTAAGGCACATCTGTGTCGATAATAAAATCCTGATCGTGATGGGCCAACGAATGTATAGTAAGCTTTTCGCCCTTCTTTGATTTTGGGACTTTTATAAAACAGTCGCCCTGCTCATCAGTGAATCCAAAATACTTACGACTGGCATCATAGACAGATGCGTAAACCACCGGCAATTTTTCTTTTCGATCTTCTATTTTTATATGAAGTATGATATCATCAGAATTTTGAATATCTTCTGCTTCAGAACGGACTAAAAATGAATTATCTCCTCCAGATACATATTCAAGTTGGAATGAGTAACATATTTTTTCAAACAATGTCTGGATATTCTCTGCTTTAAGCCATTTCTCTACGGGTGCATGGGCGCTAAGGAGCGTAGGACTGAATGCAATTAAAACATTGTACTTTTCTTTAAATTCTTCCAAGACCTTTGTACAAGACTCCCCTTTAAGTATCTTGATATCAAATGAATTACTATGTTGACAATACAATTGATGTGTACCGATACAAATCAATACAACTACTACAACTATCAGTTTATATATTTTTAATGGGGTCCTTATAGGGTAAAAATTTAATTTTCCTTTTTTATACTCTTGTGTTAATTAGGCTATTTTGTAATAAATATGGTTTTACCATCTATCCTGTATTTCATACCAAGCGGCCATGTTACTGAATATAATGCTTCATTCACATCTCCCTTACGAAAAAAGCCTGTATAACTTAATGAACTGTACTCGTCAGCTACCTTTACTTTTATATCATATTGGCGTTCCAGTTCTCTGACAACTTCAGAAAGCGGCTGGTTGTCAAAGGTATACATCCCATTGATCCACATGATCTCATTGGGCTTACCAATTCCCGCCTTTTTCAATTCAAGATTGCCGGCAGAAAGCGTTACTTTATCGCCTGGTGTCAGCATTACCTCATCCATTGTCCCATTTTTCTTCATTACAGCTACTTTACCTGTTTTACAAATCACTTCAAAATGGTTATCTCTGGTATCCACACTAAAACTAGTGCCTAAAACTTTTACGCTGCCTAAAGTAGTTTCTACCACAAATTTTTGACCTTTGCTTACTTCAAAAAAAGCCAAGCCAGCTAAAGTGATTTTACGCTCCTTGTTCCATTTTTCAGGATTGTAACTAATTTTTGTATCTGCGTCCAGTTTAACTGATGACCCGTCAGGCAACTTTTCTGTCAGTTCCTGTGCAATGCCTGTATTTATATTTTTTGCATCAGAAATACCAAATCTAAAAACAAAAAAGAATAAAAGACAAGCGGCAGCAAGAAATGCGGCTATATATTTAAAAGATCTTAAATTGATTACCTTTCCCGAATTGCTTTGAGAAGAACCTGTGGAAGTGACTATCCTACCCCATAATTTTTCTTTGTCGATAGATGAGTGTTCTTTGAAACTCATGGATAGGACAAATCTTATAGCGGCATTGATATCCGCGTCATGATCAGGATGCTCATCAATGTAAGCTGACCAATAGTCATCATCTTCCTGAAATTCAGATTTGACCCATCTGATAAATGACTCATTAACTATAAGGTCGTGTTGGAATTCGTGTAAATCTCTATTACTCATAAGCGATTAAATCTGTGTCTTATAAATGTAAGTATTGTAGTGTGGTTTTGTACTCATTTTTGCGCTCATATTTTATAGGTTTATATGATTATAAGCAAAAAAAGAAACCACATCACGATAAATTTCCTCAATTCGATGATTCCTTTAGAAATTAGATTTCTAACCGACTGATAATTAATATCCATGATCTCACAAATCTCCTCATATGACATTTCTTCATAATATTTTAGATAAATTGCTTCACGTTGTCTGCTGCTAAGGAGCTCAAAAGACTGTTGAAGTTTTATTTTATTTTTTTCATTGGTTTCATCCTGTATTAGGATATCTTCTATGGACAAATCAAAATCAGTATCTTGATTTTCTATATAATCCAAACCTGAAGTTTTACGGGACTTTTCAATTCTTCTGATCAGTTCACGTCTTAGGGTCACACACAGATATTTGATAATACAATCTGTGTCACTGAGGGTTTCTTTTTTTTGCCATATCTGCACAAAAATGTCATGAATAGTATCTTCAATTAGCTCTATATCTGAAGTAAATTTTCTTGCGTAATTTTCAAGGCTACCTGCGTGAAGATCATATATTTCTTTCAACGCAAGATGGTTACCTTTTTTGAGCCGTATCCACAACTGCAAATCATCCATATGTATAAAATTTCGGCTTAGACTTGTAAATGAAGTCAAAGTTAAAAGATAATTCAGTTTTTAATCTATATTTGCACTCAAATTAAATTTTAAGTAAAATGATTTTATCTTTTTTATTGCAATCCTCCGGAAGTGGTGTTTTAGGATTTGTATTTCCTGCATTGATGTTAGCATTCTTTTATTTCTTTTTTATCAGACCGCAGATAAAAAAGCAAAAGGACCAAACTTCATTTTCATCTGAGTTGAAAAAAGGCGATGAAGTGGTGACTACCAGTGGTATTATAGGTCAGATCAACAAAATAGAAGACAATGTGATTACGCTCGAGCTGGATAGCAAAACTCACATCAGGGTTGTTTCAGGGGCTATTTCAAAGGAAATGACTGATCAGTATAAAGGGAAACCAAAGGCCTAATCAAGATATTTTTTTGATTCCTTCCGGAGTAATTTCAATATTACGCTGTTTAAAAAGGTTTCCGATACTTTGTTTAAACACTTTTTTGCTCATACCAAAGATGTTGTAAATGATTGCGGGGTCTGTCTTATCGTTGTATGGCAAAAATCCTCCTGATTTATCTAACGCATTCAATATTACTTGAGTAAAACTATCGATTTTGGTATATCCTAATTTATCAAGGGTCAAGTCTATTTTATCATCTTCTCTAATCTTTTTTATATACCCTTTCATTTTTTGACCATTACTGATCTTTCGAAAAATTTCGTTTTTATAAATAACGCCGAAATGTTGGTTATTAATAATAGCCTTATATCCTACATCCGTTAAGGTCCATATCAGCAGATCAACTTCCTGATTGATAGCGTAGTCCGGTTTTTCTTTACTGATAAACTTTTCGAGTTTCATGCTACCTACGATCCGATCTGTGATCTTATCGATGTACACATAGACTACATATGACTTCCCTTCTTCCATCTTTACCTTTTGCTCACTGAATGGTACGAGCAATTCTTTACTAAGTCCCCAATCCAAAAAAGCACCCACATTTTCTATTTTATTTACTTTCAGGTAAGCAAAATCACCCACCTTAGCATAAGGAATTTCAGTGGTGGCCAGTAATCTTTCCTCACCATCCAGATAAACGATTACATCGATGATGTCTCCTATTTTCATATCTGGAAAAATATACCGTTTTGGCATCAGAATTTCACCGAGATTGTCTCCATCAAGATAAAAGCCAAAATCTACTTTTTTGACTATTTTCAAATGATTAATTTGTCCTAGTTGTATCACTTAAGCAATTTTATTTAAAAAAAAGTAACTATTCAGCACTACTTGAATATCCTTGATGCTTACCCTTGTTTGCTTTGAAGCATGAAGGTTAAAAAAGCATATAAATCCGATTCTGTAATGATCCTGCCAAAATAGGTATAAAAAAATATCATTTTCCGTAAAGACAAAGATAGTCAAAAGTTTATTATGGTGTGATATTCTTTATTGTCCACGCTTGACACACTATAAATAATGGTAAAATTTAATCGAGGTAATATGCAGTATGCCCAATCTACGGCGCACAATAAAAAAGGGCAGAAAAACTTCCTACCCTTTATATTTTTTTTTCAAACAATGGATTATTTCTGTGCTTTCGGGGCTTCCATCAATTTAAAGAATTGGTCTAATTTAGGAAGAACTATAATTTCAGTTCTTCGATTCTCAGATCTTCCTGCTGCATTGGCATTGGAAGCTTTTGGTACAAACTCAGACCTTCCGCCTGCTGTCATTCTGGTCGGATCAACTTTATACTTAGTTTGAAGCGTTCTGACTACTGCTGTTGCTCTTTTTGCACTAAGATCCCAGTTGTCATTCAAACAATCATTCGCTATTGGAACGTTGTCTGTATGGCCTTCTACAAGGATATCAAGGTCACTCTGATCATTAAGGATGCCGGCTATTTTTGCAAGTACCTTATCTGCTCCTGCATTTATGGTTGCGGAAGCCGACTTGAATAACATATTGTCAGACAATGAGATATAAACCACTCCTTTTTTAACTTCAATAGAAACATCACTGTCATTAAAGTCGCTCAATGATTTCTTAAGATTCAATGCAAGTGCAAGATTTAAAGAATCTTTATATTGCATAGTCTTGGTTAAATCTTTGATATACTGACTTTGCTGACTGATCGCATCCAGTGACTTTTTAATACTTTCAGCGCCAGCTTTGTTTATTACTGAAGCCGTGTTCAATTGGTCAAGCAGACTATTCTGACTACTTCTCATCACTAAAAGCTGATCTTCTAAAGATTTGAGTTTTACATTAGAAGAAGTCAACTCGTCATTAGCCTTTTTCAAATTGGCATTTGCCATTTCAAGCTTTTTGGTTAAGTCCAAAACCTGGCCTTCCAATTCTTTGTTTCTTTCTTCACATCTGGATAATAAATTTTTATGTGCTTCTAAAGCCGCATTGGCTTCATTTAGTTTTTTCTTACTTACACATCCTGAAGCCAATATCAGAGATGTAAATACAATAATTGAAATTTTAAAGTATCGCATAATAATTATATTTAAGGTTTACGAAATCGGGTGCAAAGAAAACAAATTATCATCAACTAAAAAAATACAACACCACGAATTTACAAAAATTTAAATTTAATGGTGTTTTCATATCTTTTTATGCATTTTCCTGTGTAATTTCCTATGAATTTCATCTTAATGGTTATATTTACTTCCAATTTGTAGAAACAAAAAGTTACCCCGCACAATTAATTGTGAACTTTGGCGGTGCTCATTAATACTGAGGCCGCCAATTTTTCTTCAACCCATAATGAAATATGAAAATACAATTTGAACATAATGGAATTACTGTTTTCGAAAGCAGTTTGTATAGAACCACATCTACCGTCATAGAGCTTGGTCAATCAATTTTAATCATAGACCCAAACTGGCTACCAATAGAAATTGACTATATAAAAAAATATATTACACTGAAATACCAAAATCATGAAAAATATATATTGTTTACTCATTCAGATTATGATCATATCATTGGGTATGGTGCTTTTCCCGGAGCGAAAGTGATTGCGACGGCGGCATTTTCTGCAAATAGTAGTAATCATATTATTCTCGATCAAATATTGGAGTTTGACCGTAAATTTTATATTGAGAGGAATTACCCAATCACATATCCAGTCACTGATATTACTATTGGAGAAGATTTCTATTCTTATTCTATCGGAAATTTTGAATGCATTTTTTTTAATGCTCCAGGGCATGCAACGGATGGGGTGTTTACGATAATTCCAGCGAAAAACCTTTGGATTGCCGGCGATTATTTAAGCAATATTGAAATACCTCTCATTGATGATAATTATGAAAGCTATATAAAGACCTTACAAAAAGCAATGGAAATTTTCACTGAATATAGGGATGTTCATATATTGATTCAGGGACATGGAGATATGACTTCTGAAAGAACTGAAATCCTTCAAAGAATCAAAAATGATATCTCCTATCTCAAAATGTTAAAAGAATACGTCAGCTATCCCAACAAGATTGCGCTGATTGAACTTGAAAAATATGTGCTTAATTATGCAAATAATACCGAACTACTGTACGCTAATACAAACAATTTAAAACAATTATCTTAAATTTTGCTCAATAGACTTATTCTCAATAAAATATAAACTGAGCCGTTTTTTCAAGTAAAATTTTCATTTGGAAAATGAAAAGATAAATCTATGCCAGATTTTTCACCATATTTTCGAAGCGTACTATGTTTCCATTAATTTTTAAACTTGCTTAGAATTCCTCCACTTTATGAATGCCAGCAAACTGATAATACTAAAAATAATTGCAGTATAATAGACTGCTGGTGGTATCGGAACGGGATCACCAGCTGCATAGGAATGTAAACCTGACAAATAATAATTGACCCCAAAATAGGTCATGATTACCGTTGCAAATCCAAAAAGTGATGCAAAATTAAATGCATAGACGCTTTGCAATCCGGGAATAAATCTCATATGCAAAATAAAGGCATACACCAGAATAGTGACCAGTGCCCACGTTTCTTTGGCATCCCATCCCCAATACCTTCCCCAAGATTCATTGGCCCAAACACCACCAAGATAAGTACCAACACTAACCATAAACAAACCACCCAATAAAGTGATCTCGCTGATGATGGTCAATTCTTTTATCGTTCTGTATATATTTTCTTTATTTTTATCATTGGCAATGATCATCAACACCAGATTTAGCATACCTATCACTGCCCCCAACATGAGGAAGCCGTAGCTGCCGGCTTCTAAAGACACGTGGATAGTCAGCCAGTAAGATTTAAGTACAGGAACCAAAGGTGTAATCTCCGGATCCAGCCAACTCATGGCCGCCACCAATAAAATAGTTGCTGCCAGTACTGTAGTCGCTGCCATACCGCCCAATGACTTCCTGGAAAAGAATAATCCTGCCAGCATGGTTGTCCAAGAGATATAGATCATAGATTCATACCCGTTGCTCCATGGTGCTCTGCCGGATACGTACCATCTCAATCCTAATCCAACAGTATGAAAAACAAATAAGACCAGAATGATATAGAATGCCCATAGCGTGTACCGTCCAACATCCGATTTCAAATTGAAAACAGAATAAAAAAAGAATACCAGTAAAATCAGGCTTAAAATACCATATATATTCCTCAAACGTCCGAAAACGTCCAAACTGTTGAGGAGAAGTTCAGCTTTAATTTTTGATGAAGAAGGGATGATGTGACTACCTTTATTCTGCTGAATATCAGACAATTGTTTCAGTAATGATTCTGCTTTGCTATAATCTCCTGTTTTACCGCTATCACTGACCGAAAGCAAATAGGAAGAATATACTTCGAACATATTCAAAACTTCTGTAGGTGGCATTTTCATTTCTCCGACATCAGCAGGGGATATCCAAGTATTGGCTGGATCGCCGGGCACAGGGAAAATTTTTAATAGCCTCCCTGAAAAAATCATATTGGCAATGTTGACTTTTTCGTCCAATTTAATGACAGCCTTCTCAAATGTACCCTGATCCTTTGGATTTACAGACTGAGACTGCCTTACCGCATCTCTCAACAAATACTGGCCTTCACTATTGAATAATTGTCTATAACTGATCAGTTTTTCGTTGGTGCCCAGAATTTTCTGGACTTCAGGATGTATTCCAATGTGAAGAAGCGGCACGTTTTCCCACTTTTCAGGAGACTTCATCATGGATAAAAATATTTGATCTGAAGTCATACCAAAAAGACTTTCCTTTTTAGCGATTTTACGCAGGACTTCACCGGTAAGTGTATTTACCGGCTTGAATCGGCCCCTGTGGTCCTGAACCAATAGGGTACCGAAATTAGCAGCGTGTACATCGCTTACATCAGCCACAGGTGGTGTAGACTGAGCATTGATATCGGACACCATAGCAAAAGACCAAAAAGCAGCTACCAAAATCGCTGAAACCATGGTTTTAGTTTTTTCATAATCCAATTTTTTTATGAGCGCAGTAAAACGGCTATTTTTACTAAAAAATGTCATCATCATTCCAAAAGTCAATAAAATATAGCCAATATATGATACCCACGTGCCCCAAAAATCGTGGTTAACGCTCAGATATGTTCCGAGCTCATCCTGATCAAAAGACGACTGGAAAAACCTGAACCCACCATAGTCGAGAATATTATTCATATAAATTCTAAATTCTTTATTGACCCCTTTGGCAGGATCTACTAATGTCACTTCACTGGCATAAGAAGATGGATTATCCGTACCGGGATATCTGTCCATAATAAAATCTCTAAGTTTTAAAGAAAATGGAACTTTGATTTGTTTTGCACCATAACTTACCAACATCTGTACATCCCCAAAATCTGCCACTTTAGCTTGTCCTTCATCACCTTTTCGTCCGGTAACTATAATTTCTTTGGCTGAGCCATTATTTGAAATATCAAGCAAAATACCTGCCGTGCTTTCATTTTTCATTTTTTGATCGCCAGATGCAAGAGTTACTTTTGCAGAAGTACGAAAATCACCAATTACAAAACCTGAATTATTCCAAATATACATGGATCTCAACATTAAAGGGCGATATCCCGCTGGAGAGATGGTATCTGTTTTTTGTGTTGCCATGACCGTTTGAATCACCGGAACATCTGTTGCAAACAACAAAGAGTCATTTCGAACGATCACATTAAATGCATTCGGAAGCAATTGATCTGTAAAATTGAAATTCACCCCATTAATATTCACTTTATCCCCTTGATGTACAAAAATCTCTTCTCTCCCACCCTGTCCAGCTACTACCACTTTCATGGCAGGCTTTCCACCATTTGTTTCTTCTATTTTTTCTGTCGGATTGGGGATAAATTGTTTTAGTTTTACAGAAAACATATTTGGTCCAATCTGGTATTGTTCGGAAAAATCATTGTCACCCAATGTGGAGAAATATACTGGTTCATCAAAGGAATATGACTTTCCACCATATTGTACTTTAAACTTCAAAAAACTTTCAGTAGATAAAAAATAATCCGATGATCCCCCTTCTCTGATATGCATCATACCTTCATAGCCAAAATATCTTGTAATGCCCGCTCCCAATATAATGATGACAATTGCGCTGTGGAAAGTAAGTGCTGCCCACTTTTTCTGCTGTATCATTCTGAATCTGAATATATTGGCCACAATGGTACCTCCAAATAAAACCAATAATAACTCAAACCACCTTGATTTAAAGATAATGTCTTGTGCTGAACTGGTGCCAAAATCGTTTTCTACAAATGTGGCCACGCCTATTGCAATCGCAAAAAGCAGCATATATAAACCTGCCGCTCTAGTGGAAAAAATATTGTTAAATAGTTTGTTTGCAAATTGATTCAATTTCATAAATTTCATTAACTTATTAATCACAAATTTAGTGAAATTATTGATTTTAATTCAAAAAAAAACGTTGAACAGGATATTTATCTTGTTGAAATGGCACTCATATCGTGCGTTTTTTACTTTTATCTTGCTATCAAATAAATGTAATCATGCAGGTACCGATAAGTATTGTCATAGCTGCTCTTTGCAATGCAGACGAATTTTTTGCTTTATTGGACAATACTGAAGCTTGGAATCACTTCTTACCAGAGGGTTTATTTCGTAATTTATCCAACGAAGTAGACCCATAACTACCAAGATTTAATCGCTCATGAACATGACAAAGGACTTGAGTAGTGATAAGATTTCTATAAAAAAACCTTCCAATCAGGTACTGCAAGGAAACAAATGATCTGTCAGTAACAATTAGCATTTTTTTTTGTAAGAATTCTCCGGCTGTTAAAATCCGGATAGTGACTACCCTGTATTTTTAAGTCCTCCTGAAATAGCGTTGGTAATCATTAAAAGTTTTTCCAAAAGTTTTCCGGCATTTTCAGGATGGGTCTGTTGTTGGGCCCTCCATTCTTTCATAGAGCTGATTTGTAATTGGTGAAGTGCATGAAGCACAGGTTCTCGCCTTTTAGCATTGTCATAAACACTAGAGCGTCTTATTGCTGCCGGCTCTGCAAATAGGGTGGCAATTTGTCGCTGGCTTTCTTCAAGTTCCAGTAATATCAAATCAAAAATCAGTTTGCGTTCTGATTCATTGTCCACCAAGGCAGCATATGCATTCATTATTTCTTTATTGGCATTGAGGAGATTTGTTTCGATGTGAATGAGCGTATAACGCAGAAAAGGCCATGAGTTGGCTGCCTCCTTGATTTCAGCATACAGACTTGGATGCTCTTCTTTCAATTTACTTAAAGCAAATCCTACTCCATACCATGCTGTAAGATTGTACCGTGACTGATGCCAACTGAAAACCCATGGGATTGCTCTCAGGTCAGCCAGTGTGCGATTGCCTGTACGCCTTGCCGGCCGCGATCCGATCTTACTTTGCTCAAGCACATCTATAGGCGTTGCTTGACTGTAAAAGCTCATAAACGTTGGGTGATAAATCAATTGCTGAAAGTGCTCAAATGATAGCAGGGCCAACTTTTCCATGCCAGCCTCAGGATAGACATCAGGCTGATGCGGATACATCCACGAGCTGGTTTGTAGTGCCGTGCCGGATAGTAGCATCTCGAGGTTATAGGTAGCATTCAATACATTGGCAAATTGCTGGGCAATCGTTTCGCCCTGAATAGTTAGTTTTATTTCTCCATGCATTGTACCAAGCGGCATACTTTCGAGAAAACGATGGTATTTGCCGCCCCCTCTGCTGATCGTACCTCCGATGCCATGGAAAAAACGCAGCGAAACATGGTGCCGGGCGGCAACTTCTGTTAAGGATTTTTCTGCCTGATGAATGTTCCATCGGCTGGCTAATATACCACCATCTTTGTTACTATCACTATACCCCAACATCACTTCCTGCATGAAGTTATTGTATTGAACCGAAGCTTTTTTGATGGGATGTTCCAGTAAGCTGTTCAAAATTAACGGTGCATTTTTCAGATCGTTGATCGTCTCAAATAGCGGAACCACCTGAAAGAGATCGGATGAAAGGCCTGCTTCACGCAAAAAAAGGTAAGGTACCAGCAAGTCACTCAGGCTGCGCGTCATACTTACGATGAGAGAACCAATTCCTTCTTTTCCATATAAATCAATATGCGCCTTCAATGCACGATAGCAACTTATGACTTGTTCTGCTTCAGGTCCCACTGCGGCCCCATTTGCTAAGAAGGGACGATTGGTCTGTAGCTCAAGGGTAAGAAATGATACCCTTTTATCTTCCGGCCACTCTGCAAAATTTGCTTCCGGCATAGAGGCTGCTTCCAACATTTGCTGTACAGCCTTGTCATGAAAAGAGCTATTCTGACGGATATCGAGTTTGGCAAGATGGAATCCAAAACAATGCACCATTCTCTCTATAGGAAAGATTAAGTCAGTCACGAGTGTGCGGCTTCCTATCTCCAAAAGGCTCTTGCGCAGCGTTGCTAAATCCTGTAAGAGTTCTGAAGGGGATTGATAAATGTTGCCAGGCTGATTTACACTTTTAGTATTCTGTATTTTTAGCAGGATAAGGTTTACAAATTGTCTCCATGGTTCCAGCGGATTTCTATTGATAGCTTCTGCCCCCACAGCGCCTGCCTGTAGTTGAAATGCGGCAATAGCCTTCAAGAAAAACGGAGGCACATGATTGTTGATTTCAGAAAAACTGATGTGAGCTGCCAGCTCATGCAACTTATTGATCAGTAAGTCAAGCGCTGCTTCTCGATGTGTTTTTAATGTACTGGCAGTCAGTTCCGCCGTAACATACGGATGGCCATCCCTGTCTCCGCCCACCCAGCTCCCGAATACTATTTGTGGAAAATCATCGGGATGAAAAAGTCTGTCCGGATTAAATCCAAAAGACTGCCAGGCCTTTTTAAGTCGTTGATCAGACATATGAAGTGCCTGCGGAAGTACTTTTTTAAGATAATGTATGATGTTGTTTCGTTCTGATGCCACCTGAGGTTTTTCGAGATACACTTCGCCGGTACGCCACCAGCGCTCTATCAGGGCTTTTAAGTTGTCTTTGATAGTATCTTGCTCCCATATGGATAAATTTCCCTGTTCTCTTCTTACCAGTTGCAGGTATACCTCCCGATGGATGTTAAGTATGGAGATCCGCTTGGCTTCTGTCGGGTGTGCAGTGAGTACCGGCATGACCAAAAGGCGAGGAAGAATCAGTGCGATTTGCGCTTCGGTAATACCTGCTTGATGTAGGCGGAGAAAAGTTTCCGTCCACGAACCACGAATAGCTGCCGGCCCTTTTTCGTCTTCCAGTGTACGCCTGAATCGCACCGCTGCATTTTCTTCCACCAGGTTCATGAGCTGAAATAGCATACTGCAAGCCTGAATATACTTTTCATTAATGGCGTTGTTGCCAATTATGTTTCTCTCTACCGACAGCGCGTCTGTTGTTGTAAGCAGCCCGGCTATTTCTACTTCATTCAGATCAATCAATACTTCACGGAAGCAGGAAGTAAGAAACTCCAGATCATTTTTTATTTTAAGCAGTCCTTGTTTTTCGATCTCTGATGACATAGAAACATTTTTGGCAAAGGTAAGAAATTACTAAAGTTTAAGTTTTTAACAGTTATGTTTATTTTAACCCATTAAGTGCATCAATCTGCGGAGATTAAATGCCAAAGGACGTCATACCTTTTTCTGTAATTGTCCAGCTCATAAACCGTGGCAAAAATTACTTTTAGTCTTTATCATCCTAGGACAAAGAAGTAGCGGGAAGTCAGAATACCTGAAACTATCACCATTATTTTCAAAAAATAGATTGTTAAATCTGGTACCGTTTAACAGCTAAAACGGCTTTGGCTAAAAAAATAGAACCCTCAA
>Ga0105047_10008399_pt1 | contig 17182 bp, 11 predicted proteins | sample MAT04_FD_78384 | JGI IMG/M metagenome (GOLD analysis project Ga0105047, IMG submission 78384) | Freshwater microbial communities from Lake Fryxell liftoff mats and glacier meltwater in Antarctica - MAT-04 (megahit assembly) | ecosystem: Environmental > Aquatic > Freshwater > Ice > Liftoff...
GCGTGTCTGTCAATCGCAGGATTGTCCGTCCGGTCCCGCATGAGAGCGGCGGCGGCGCGAAGACAAGCGCGGGTTGGCACCGCCAACCCTAAAGCGGGTGGCCGCGTTGGGAGTCCCGGCTTTGGCCGGTCGGCTGGGTGTGTGCGGGCAGGGTGGGCGCAGTGCAAGTCGCCGACCGGCTAAAGCCGGGACTCCAAACCAGGGTTCACAAAGCCGCTCTAAGTGGGGGTCAGTGTCCGCTGCGGCTGCTGCGACCACGGGCGGCCGCTTCGCGCTGGTTGCGCTGGCGCTCGCCGTGGCGGGTCTTGCGCTGGCCGATCTTGCTCTCCAAGTCGGCCATGACCTTGTCCATCGCTGCCGCGAGCGTGTGGTCCTTACCCTCGGCAAAGACGTCTGGGCCGGGAGTTACCAGATGCACCTGCACGCCGTAGGGTGGGCTGGCTTCGCGCTGGTGCTCCAGGCGGACATTGGCCTCATCAATCTGCAGGCGCGGCTGGAGGGTCAGGATGCGTTCCTCGACCTGCGAGTCGAGGGCATGGGTCGAGCGGACTTCGAAGTGTTGGATGGTGAGTTTCATAGGGGCGAATTCAATGCGGGGTTGATAGTTGCCGCCGGATCTCTCCCTTGCCAGGCAGCTAAGGAGAGATGTTAGGGCGGGGGAGTTAGTCGCGGGAACGCCCGGTCAGGAGCGGCAGCAGATACCAGAGAAAGTAGGCCAGTGAAGTAACGAATGCGGCCACATAGGTCAACGCCGCGGCATCGAGCACCTTGCGCACGCCGACGGCCTCCGGGCCGGGCGCGATCATACCCATGCCGGCGAGGACTTCCTTGGCCCGGCGTGAAGCGTCAAATTCGACCGGCAGGGTGACGAGGTTGAAGAGCATGATGATACCCCAGGCCACGGCAAGGATCGTCGCGCCCAACAGCGGCTGAATGAAGCCCGTGGCGACGCCCAACAGCGGCAGCCACATGACGAGTTGGTTCGCATAGGTGGTGGCGCCGACGGCCGCCATGCGCCACATGAGCGGTTTGTAAGCCTGCTGGTGCTGGATGGCATGACCGCACTCATGCGCCGCCACGCCCAGCGCCGCCGGGGTCGAGTTGAAGTAGTTGGCGGACGAAAGCACCAATCGCTTGCGCAGCGGATCGTAGTGGTCGCCGAGCATTTCTTCGTGGTGCGTGATTTGCACGTCGCGGATGCCGGCCGCGCGCAGAATTTGGGCCGCCGCCTCGGCCCCCGTGATACCGGAGAGGACGCGGCCCTGGTTGTAGCGGTTGTAGGTGGAGCGCACGCGGGCGGCGGCCAGGAGCGAGATCGCCATGGTAGCGATGAAGATGAGGAGCAGGGTCATATTTGGGTCAGTGTTTCGTGTCGCCCCGGCGGCCGCTCACCATGAGCTGCCCGCCCCGGCGCGAACACGCCATGACAGTAGCGCGGCCCGGCGCATGCACTAATACGCAAATCCGAATGGACGCTTAGGTTAATCCGAAGTCCGCGCCTGCCCTCCGAAGGGTCTGCTCCCTGACCCACACCCGGTGCCTGACAGTGCTGCATCCACCGCTGGCAGGCGAGTTGTGGGGGCCGTGCGTCCCGAGGCTTGCCTAGGCGACCGCAGAACTGGGCTGGGGGTACGGTACGGTGGATCGGCGCCACCGACGTGGTGCCGGCGCGGCTCTAAAAGACTGCGGGCCGTCCCGCTCTAAGCCGTATCCATGCAGTTGCGGAGCGCGGCTGTCTCAACCGCAGCCGCGGGGAATAAGGGGCCAGCCCGCAATTTCGTCGAGCGCTCACGACCATTAAAAAGCGAGTGTGAACGCGCCGGTGGACGCGGTGACAAAACCCTTGAGCCATCGGCTTGCGAACGCGGCTGCGGCTGAGACAGCCGCGCTCCGACTGCATGGTTACGGTTAAGCCGCGGGGATGAACCGCTCGTAATCCGCGAGGGTGCCACCATCCAGACAGCATTGGATGATTTGCTGGCCCAGCGGGTCGAGGTCCGTTTCCTGGAACTCGGCCAGGCACTTACGGAAGAAAGCGTGGAGGATTTGCGCGCCCTCGTCGTAGGCGGCCTCGCCGACTTCCGGCTGGGTATCCACTTGGAGAAACCAGCGGGTAACCATGCGCCCCTCGACCTGCAACTGGTGCAGCGTGCTGCCCAGCAACGGGCACCGGGCCGGGCGGAGTTGGTCGGGCCGGAAGGGCGCGGAACCGCGCCGGGCGAGGTATTCACGGGCGATCCATTGCGGCATGAAGCTGACGCGCCAGGCACCGACGTGCTGGTTCGGACACAGGATATGGCGCATCTTGGTGGTCGCCGCGAACTGCCGTAGCAGCAGGTTGGCATGGTCCACGCGCCGCCCGGTGGCGAAGGGCCAGTAGGAGCCGACGCCTTCGCTGGTCATGCCCTCGGTATCCACGATGCTGGGGTTGGCATGGCCGCGTGGGGACACCAGGCGCCAGAGCCAGGCCAGGGCGGGGGGCAGGATGTGAAAGAGGCCCAGGATGCCGTAGGTCGGGCGCTCGCGCGTGCAGGGTGGCGTGCGCACGCCCAAGCTGCGGATGTCCACCGTCACGGCCCCTTCGACCACGTTGGGAAACGCCTTGCGGGGAATGATGACGCGCGGGTTGGGGCAGGGCCGGCCGGGGCTGTCTTGAATCGGTTCCCAGACCATCGCCCGGCTGCCGGGCACGGCGTCAATGTTCAGGAAGAGCAGCGGTTCGGGCGGCTCGGCGCACAGTTTCTCGAGGTGGACGTCCGTGCCGTAGTGTTCGAGGTGGTTGACCCGCACGAACCAGGCGTTTTCGGCGTCGGTCAAGGAGAGCCGGCCCTTGCCTTCCTGAAGCGAGGGCAGGCACAGCGCCATGTCGTCCGTGACCGGGTGCAACTCGCAACTGCGCGGGATTTCCAGGTGGCGCTTTTCGCCGGTGACCAGGTTCTCCCCCAGCAGCAGCCGGCCATCGGGTTCGCGGTGGACCTGTTCGAGCATCTCGCTCTTGCCGCCCCCGCTGGCGCCTTCGTGCATGATGGTGACCACGTTGTCATAGGGCGTCACCACCTGCACCGTCGAGCAATGGGCCGTCACCCAGCCCTCGCGCTCGCCCAGGCCGAGCAGCACGCCGTAGATGCCCTTCTTGGCGCTGGGGCCGGGATAGAGATTGTATGAAAACAACTCGTGCAGCCCCTCGCGGCGGTTATGTACCACCACCTGCCGGCCTTTGAAGTGGGTGTGACGGAACACCGGCGCCACGTAGATCACCGCGCGCGGCAGGAAGCCGGCGGGGATTTGGTTCTCCGGGATGATGCCCTGCAACATGGCCAGGCCCAACGCGAAGAATCCGGCGTTGGCCGGCGCGATGACCAGCGCATCCATGCCTACGCCGGCGCCGCCGGCATGAAAGCCGAACATCGCCAGCGGCTGGCCCTGCAGCCACTCCAGCGTCGTCGTCCGCAGCGGGTCAAAATCCGTGCCGAAGCGGCCTTGGAAGGTGTCCTTGTCCGTCGGCAGCGCGTCGCCAATCACCATGCAGTCGGGGTCGCGCCGGCGCATGTAGGCTTCCGTGTAGTTGGCCGCCACGCCGTTGCGGACCCGGGCGACCGTCACCTCGACGACCCGCCCCCGGTCCGGCACGTCATAGGCCACCTCAAAGAAGTTGCTGCCCGGTCCGCCGCAGGCCAGGTCCACCAGTTCTGCGGTCGTGCTGGCGATGCTGAGTTGCGGGCAGCGCGCCAGCAGGGCGGCGGCCTCGGCGGGCGGGTGGTATTTCTTCCAGTTCATAAAAAGAGTCGCGCTTTACGGCTTGGCACCCGGCAACGGCCGGGCACGGCGGGGGGTTCCCGCGCTGGCGGCAGGGTAGGGATTGCCGCCAGCGCCCACGAGTCCATAATTCCGAATGGACCCTGCGGTTATTCCGAAGCATCCTCGCGCCCCGATGGACTGGCTGAATTACCACCACCTGCGCTATTTCTGGACGGTGGCCAAAGAGGGCGGCCTCAAGCAGGCCGCGGCGAAGCTGCATGTTTCGCCCCCTTCGATCTCCGAACAACTCCGCGAACTGGAGGAGGCGCTGGGCGAAAAGCTCTTTCGCCGCAGCGGCCGCAAGAACGAGTTGACCGAGGTGGGCCGGTTGGTCTTCGGCTATGCCGAGGAGATCTTTGCGCTGGGCCGCGAACTCGTGAACGCGGTGAAGCAGCGGCCCGGCACCCGCGCGCTGCGGCTCTACGTGGGCGTGGCGGACAGCTTCCCCAAGCTGGTGACGAACGAGATTCTCAAGCCGGTGTTTCAAATGCCCCAAGCCGTCCACGTCGTCTGCCGCGAGGGCAAGCTCGAGGACTTGCTGGCGCAACTGGCCGCGCACCGCCTCGACGTCGTGCTGGCCGATGAACCCGCGTCCAGCAGCCAGCCGGCGCGGACCTTCAACCACCTGCTGCATGAGACCAGCGTGACCTTCTGCGCCTTGCCCCGGCTGGCGGCGAAACTGGCGGTCGGCTTTCCGAAGTCGCTGGACGGCGCGCCCGCGCTGCTGCCCACGGACAACACCGCGATGCGCCGCGCTTTGGAACAATGGTTTCGTCAGGCGGGCGTCGCGCCGCGGGTCGTGGCGGAATTCGAAGATCTCGCGCTGATGAAAGTGATGGCGCTGGAGGGCCGCGGCTTCCTGGTGGTGCCGACGCTCGTCGCGGCGGAGGCGGTGGAGCGCTACAAGTTTCGCGTGTTCGGCGAGGCTGCGGATTGCACCGTCGCGCTCTACGCCATCACCGGCGAGCGCCGCATCCACCATCCCGGCGTGGCGCTGATCACGCACCCGGCGAAGCCGCCGGCAGCCGCGCCAGGAACTCCGCGAGCGCGGCATTGAAGGCGGCCGGTTTTTCCAGCATGAGAAAGTGCCCTGCGCCGGGGAAGATGCGGTATTCCAGTTGCGGCGCGACGGCGCGGACGCGGACGAGGTAAGTCTCGTGCCAGAGCGGGCTGGGAGCATTGAGCATCAGGAGCGGCACCGGAACGGCCGCGAGTTCCCACGAGGCTGCATCGAGCAAGCCAGCGAAGGCGCTCACCAGGACCGCTTGCGGCGTGCGCAGAATGTCCTCGCAGATTCGCTCCCGCAGGTCAGGATTGCAGCGCTGGCGGAACAAGGCACGGATGAATTTCGTCACTGCGGCGCGGTAATTCGGCCCGCGGAATTGGCTGAGGAATTCCTCCCGCTGAGTCGGCGGCACCGCGTAGCCGAACAAGGCTCCATCCACGGTCACCAATGCCTGCACCTGCGCCGGGTGATCGCGCAGGAAGCGGCAAACCACCGCGGTCCCCAGGCTGTGGCCGATGAGCACGGCGCGGGCAACCCCAGCCTCGCGCAGCACCGCGGCGAGCGCCTCAGAAAAAAGTTCCAGCGTGCAGTCTCCGGGCGGTGGCTCGCTGGCCCCGTGGCCGGGAAGATCCAGCAGCAGCACGCGCTGCCGCTCGGCGAAGGCCGGGGCGTTGGCCCGCCAGAACTCACCGCTGCCGCCCCAGCCGTGGACGAAGACCAGCGTTGGCTCGCCGGCACCCAGATCGCGGTAGTGGATGCGCAGCCTCCCGCACCGGGCGAAGCGCCCAACCTCAGCGGAGATTTCCAGGTCGTTCACGCCGCGGATGTAACAGCCCGGCGCAGCGGCGTCCAGCGCGAGCATTGGCATCGGGAGTGTTGGACCAGGTTGGGCGGCACCCGGGCTGGGGTGGAGCGGCAGCCGCAGAACGGGCACCCTCTGCGAGCGTGGTCCAGCTTCTCGTTCCTCCCTCGGTTGGCGGTGGGAATTCCCGGTTGCGGTTCGGCCGCGCTTCCACCACCTCCCCGCGAATAGCCTTCGCCGTGCGCCAGTCGGAAAGTGGATGCACCGCTTCTTGCAACTCCTCCTTACGCTGGCGCTGGCCGGCTTCCTGCGCGCGGCCGAACTTCCGCCGGCCTCGACCAATACCACGTCTGCCCAGCGCAGCCTCGCGGAACTCGCCTTGGCCCGCAGCCGCTTGCAGGCGGGCGAACTCGCGGCGGCCAAGACCGGGTTTGCGCAAGCCGCCGCCGCTCCCGACGCGCCCCCGCATCAGCGCTGGGAAGCCGAGCAACAGCTTCGCGAACTCGAGCGCCAGCAGGCCGGCTTGCCGCCGCGCGAGGCGGCGGCGACGCGGACCCAGCTTTCGCCACTGCCCCCGCCGGCTCTCACCTTGCACGTCGCGCCCGGTGGCGCGGACACCAACCCCGGCACCGCTGGCCAACCCTTCGCCACGCTGGAGCGGGCGCGCGACGAAATCCGCGCCCTGAAGCAGCGCGGCGCGCCGGCCGGCGGCGGCGTGGCGGTGCTCATCCACGACGGTGAATTCCCGGTTTCGCGCACCTTCAAACTTGGCACCGAAGATTCCGGCACCGCGGCCAGCCCGGTGGTATATCGTGCGGCCGAAGGCGCGTTGCCGCGGTTCACCGGCGGCAGGCGACTGACAGGGTTTCAGCCGGTCGCGGAGGCGGCGATCCTCGCGCGGTTGCCGGCAGAGGCGCGGGGGAAAGTTTTCCAAGTGGACCTCAAGGCGCGCGGCCTGACGAACCTCCCGCCGGTGCGGTTGGGCGGTTTCGCCAGCGGCGTGGGCTTCCGTTCGCATCCGGTGGCCGAGTTGTTCTTCGACGGCCAGCCGATGCAGCTCGCCCGCTGGCCAAACGAAGGCTTCCTCCGCGTCACCTCCGTCACCACGAACGACCCGGTCACCATTCACGGCGTCACCGGCAGCAAGCTCGGCCGCTTCACCTACGACAGCGACCGCCCGGCGCGCTGGCAGGAAGACCGCGACATTCTGCTCTACGGCTACTGGTTCTGGGATTGGGCGGACTCCTACGAGCGCGTCGCCGCCCTCGCAACCGACCGCCACGAGATCACGCTGGCGGCTCCGTATCACACTTACGGCTATCGCCAGGGGCAGCGGTTCTACGCGCTGAACTTGCTCTCCGAAATTGACCAGCCCGGCGAGTGGTATCTCGACCGCGCCTCGGGCGTGCTTTACCTCTACCCGCCTTCCGATCCAGCCAAAGCGGTGGTCGAACTCTCGGTCGCAAGTTTTCCGTTCGTGGAAATGAACAACGTCTCGCACGTCCGGCTGGAAGGTCTGACCTGGGAACTCGGCTGCGTGGACGGGGTGCTCATCCGCGGCGGCGAAGGCTGTCTGCTGGCGGGTTGCACCGTGCGGCGCTGCGGCGGCAACGGCATCGAAGTCGAAGGGGGCACTGGCCACGGACTGCTGTCCTGCGATCTCTACTCGCTGGGGCGCGGCGGGGTGACCCTCTCCGGCGGCAACCGGAAGACGCTCACGCCCGGCGGTCATTTCGTCGAGAACTGTCACCTCCGCGAACTCTCCCGCGTGGACCACACTTACACGCCGGCGGTGCTGGTTTCGGGCGTCGGCCACCGCCTCGCGCACAATCTGCTGCACGACATTCTCAGCAGCGCGATCCGCCTGAGCGGCAACGATCATCTCCTCGAGTTCAACGAAGTCTGCCGCGTGGTGCTGGAATCCGACGACCAGGGCGGCGTGGACATGTGGGGCAACGCCACCTTTCGCGGCAACGTCTTCCGCTACAATTACTGGCATCACCTCGGCCACTGGCGCGCGCCGAGGCAGGCCCCCGATTGCGGCCAGTCGGGCATCCGCTTCGATGACGCCATCAGCGGCCAGCTTGTCTATGGCAACATCTTCCGCCGCTGTGCCACCGGAAAAACCGGCTTCGGCGCCATCCAGATTCACGGCGGCAAGGACAACCTGCTCGACAATAATCTGTTCGTGGACTGCGCCAGCGCGGTCAGCTTCACCCCGTGGAGCGAGGCGCACTGGCGCGACTTCACCAAGGGCCAGGCCACTTCGGCGGACCTTGACCCGGCGCTGTATGCGGCGCGCTATCCGGGCTTCCTGCCGTTCGATGCGGGGCTGAACACCAACTCGCTGTGGCGCAACTGGATTGTGAATTGCGACGAGTTTCTCCGACGCGACCGCGGCGCCACCCGGTTGCTCGACAACGTGCAAACCAAGGAAACCTCCGCCTTCGCCGACGCCGCGAACGGCGATTTCACGCTGCGTCCCGGCGCTGCCGATCAAGGCCCGCGCGGCTTTGCGCCGATCCCGTTTGCGGAAATCGGCCTCTACCCGGACGCCTGGCGCAAGACCCTGCCCACGGAACTGATCCGAGCGATGCGGCAGGGCCGCTGATGTCGTTGCCCGCGTAGGCGACCCGGATCGGGTGGCCTTTGCGGTGACGGCAACTCCGGGTTGCGGGTGGGCGCATCTCAACGCCGGAGCAGCTATACAGTTTCTTGCAAGCCCGGAGGGAAAAACCGAAAGCCGAAGCCCGAAGGAAGCCCGAAGCCCGAAATCCGAAAAGCCCGTCCCGGCTAGCGTGCGGCGGGCTAGTCTCCGGCGTTGGCCTGGCGGGGTGTGCTGGGCTGGGGCCGTGGACCCGAGCCGGCGAGTCGGCGGGGACGGCGTTCGGTTTTCGGGCTTCGGACTTGGCGCGGCGCCCGTTGCGGATGCCGCCAGGGTTTGGCTCTTGAAATCGCCTCGCGATTCCGCCCTTGCCGAGTTTGAACTAGCCCACCAGCAGCAGCAGCAGCAAGCCGGCGACGGTCGTCAGGAACGTGATCGGGACGCCGTACTTGGCGTAGTCCCAGAAGCCGAGCTGGCAGTGGCCACGCGCGCTTTCCACGACGATCAGGTTGGCGACCGAGCCAAGCAGCGTCAGATTGCCGGCGAACGTCGTGCTCAGCGCCATCACCTTCCACATCAGCTCGGGGTGGGCGAAGTTGGGCATCCACTTCCCGGCGATCAGCACGAACGGCACGTTGGAAAAAATGTTTGAGCCGAGCGCGGAAAACCACGTCAGGTTCCAGGCTTGCGACGTCGCTGTGCCGCCGAACAAGCCGTGCAGATGGGCGTAGGTCTGGTCGGGCAACCCAGTGCGGTTGACGCCTGCCACCACCACGAACAAGGCCGCGAAGAACAGCAGGAGATGCCAGTCCACCAGTTTGAGGACTTCATGCGTGTCGCGGCGGGCCAGCACCATGATCAGCGCGCCCCCCGCCAGCGCGGTCCAAGCAAGGTTAAGCCCGCTGAGGAAGCCCAGGAACACCAGGCCCATGACGCCCAGAGCCAGCACCACCAATCGCCGGTCGAGCGGGCGGGGCGGGGTGTTTACCGGCTCAATCCGCGCTGCGGCCAGCGTCCGGCGAAAGCCCAACCGGAGGACGGCGTATTGGATGGCCAGGCCCGCCGCCGCCGGCAGGATGAGCGAGCGCGTGAAGCCGGCGAAGGGCAGGCCGGACAGGCTGCCAATGATCATGTTCTGGGGATTGCCCACCAGGGTGGCCACGCTGCCAATGTTCGCGCTCATCGCCAAGGCCAGCAGGTAGGGCGGCAGCGGCAGGTGCCCACGCACCATCACCGCGACGACCAACGGCGTGAGCATCAGACAGACGGTGTCGTTGACCAGCAGGGCCGAGAGTGTCCCGGAAGCCAGAATCAGGTAGAGCAACAGGCGTTGCGGGGTGCCGGCGTGGCGCAGAATCCAGTCCGCGGCCCAGTCGAAGAAACCAGCGATGCCGAGGTAGGCCGCGATCAGCATCATGCCCAGCAGCAGAACCAGCGTGTCGTAGTCCACCGCGCGATACGCCTGCTCCGGCGTGAGCACGCCGCAAGACACCATGAGTACCGTGCCCAGAAGGGCCGCGGCGGGCCGGTTGAGCGGCAGCACCTTGAGCCGCCGGGCGCTGATTAAGAGGTAGGTGAAGGCGAAGATCAGTACCGCCAGCAACTCGGTCTGGGTGTCCATGGGGGGGGCGGAATGACGAATGAAGTCCGAAGTCCGAAGTCCGAAGTTCGCAGTGCGAAAGCCAAATCGCCATTCTCAGTCAGTGAGCCTCCGGCGGCTCACCCAGAGGTTTGTCCGGGAGCAGTGCTGCAATTCGAACTCCGACTTCGGACTTCCAACTTCACCCCCGGTATTCCTTGCCCGGGGCGAACTCGACGTTGCTGGGGCGCTTCACCTTCCGACCTTCCCGCTTCTCGACGAGCTTTTCCGCCTGTCGCCAGAGCCAGCGGCTCACAAAGCTGGGCAGGCAAAGAATGCCGAGGAACGGCACCACTTTGAGGAACCAAATCGGCCCGGCCCGGAGCGACTGCACCGCCAGGCGCACGCCATCTTCACCGGTGTGCTGGTTGGCGAAGCCGCGCTGAAACAGTGTGTACTGGGCGATTTTCTTAGGATAGAACCGTCCGCCCAGCATCTCGTGGAGCATGGCGCGGCCGACGGTTTTGTCCTCGCGGCAAACGGTGTTGGCGACCATGAGCCAGCCGATGACGAGGTGCAGCGGGCGGTAGCCGACGTTCTCCTGGCGGTTGATGATGAAGTCGTGCTGCGTGATGTAGCAGAGCCGGTTTTCCCGCGCGGCATACACGAAGAAGAAGAGGTTCGAGTAGATCGTGTGGATGTTGTAGTAGCCCTGGAGGACCATCGCCGGCGAGATGATGCTGGTGCGGAAAATGGTGCAGGGAATGAAACTGCTGGTGTAGAAAAAGTTCGCGTTCCGGTCCTGAATCAAATCGGCCAGGCGGATTTCCTTCCCGCGCGGCAATTCGTCATGCACCGGCACGCCCAGCGAAATAATATCGAACTTGCGGGAGAGCACCGCCGTCTCGACCTCTTTCCACTGGGAGAAGTCGTAATCGTCATCGTCGCAGAGGATCCAGGTGTACTCGGCCTGGGCGGTCTCGAGGGCGCGGAGGTAATTGCCGCTGATGCCGACGTTGAAGCGGTTGCGGCGGATGTGGAAGTTGGGGAATTCTTTCGCAAAGCGGGCGCAAACCTGCGGCGTATCGTCGGTGGAGGCGTTATCAATGATGGTGAAACGGCAGCCGGCCACCGGGCTTTTCACCAGTTCCTGGAGGGTGGTTTCCAGATAGCGGGCGCGGTTGTAGGTGACCAGAATGACTTCGAGGACATCACTGAGCGGCGGGTGCGTCATGGCCAGCCACGTCTAACCGCAAAGCTCCGGGCAAGCAAGCTGCGAGTGCGCCGGGGCACTTGCTCTTGATCTTCCTCTTCATCTTAATCTCCGCGCGCCGAAGCGGATCACGATTAAGCGCAGGATCAAGCGCAAGCGTCGGCACCCCGACTCCCTTCCGGCTTAACTAAATGGCAGTGGTGCGCCGGGGGGGCGTGCGGGCGGTGCCCCCCAGTTACCGGCCATCCCGGGGATCGCCGGTTTCCTCCTGGGCTCGACTGGCCGGCAACCGTATAGCTTCTCCGGCGTGTGGACGCAGCGCCGCCCAGCGCGTATGCATGAAGGCCCCGGAGCGCGGGCGTCACGCCCGCTTTGATCGTCCTAAGTCAACCGCCGTTGGAAAAGGGGCAATCCGGTGGACCTTCGGTCGTCCCCAGCGGGCGGGACGCCCGCGCTCCGGCAGCAAAGGCCCCTTCATGAATACGCGCTGAGCGCCGCCGGTCCGCTCGCCGCCAGCCTTGAATTGCCGCCCGGCACCGCGCACTTTGCCGGCCCTTATCCGCCGCCCCATCATCACCGATTCGCTGCCGTGACCGACAATCCCCCGCACTCCCTCCAACCTGCCCAGCGCCACACCCTGACGATCACAGATCTCGCGTTCGGCGGCGACGGCGTCGGCCGCTTGGGCGAGTTCGTGGTCTTCGTGCCCTTTGTGATTCCGGGGGAGGAGGTCGAAGTGGAGTTGACCGAGGTGAAGAAGAGTTTCGCCCGCGCCCGGCTCATCGGCGTGCTCAAGCCCTCGCCCGACCGGGTCGCGCCCGTCTGCGCGCACTACGGGCGTTGCGGCGGCTGCCAGTATCAGCACCTGGCCTACCCGCGGCAGCTCGAGGCCAAACGCAAACAAGTGGCGGATCTCTTCGCGCGGATCGGCGGCTTCGATCCCGCGGTGGTCGCCGCGACGGTGCCCTGTCCGCAGCCCTACGGCTACCGCAACCGCATCATGATCCGCAGCCAGTGGAACAAGCCGGAGCAGCGCTTGAACCTTGGCTTCGTGCGCAGCGATTGCGGATTGGTCGAGGACGTCTTCAACTGCGCCATCGCTGAGCCGGCGCTCAACGCGGAGATTCTGCGCGTGCGGGACAATCCACCCCCGAAAGGCGGGTTGAAAGTGGTCCTCCGCATCCCGCCCGACGGCTGGGAGGTGCCGCCGGACTCGTTTTTCCAAAACAACTTCTTCCTGCTGCCCGGCCTGGTGACGGCGGTGCGCGAGGCGTTGCAATCTGCCGGCGCGCGCTTCCTCGTGGATGCCTATTGCGGCGTCGGCTTCTTTGCGTTGGAACTGGCGGACAGCGTCGAGCGCTACGTGGGCATCGAGTACGACCGCATGGCCATCAAGGCGGCGCGGCGCAACGCCGCAGCGCGCGGGCGGCTCAATGGCGAATTCCTCGACGGCATGACGGGCAACCTGCTGCCCGGGGTGCTGGAAAAACTGCCCGCCGCGGGCACCTGCGTGCTGCTCGATCCGCCGCGCAAGGGCATCGGCCCGGCGACGGTGGCACTGCTGCGGGCGTTGCGCCCGGCCCAGATCATCCACGTCTCCTGTCATCCCGCCACGCTGGCGCGGGACTTGAACGCTTTATGCGCGGAGGGTGTCTTCCATCTGGTGAAAGTAACTCCCCTGGACATGTTCCCCCAGACCCAGCACGTCGAGTGCGTGGCCGATCTCCGCCTCGGTTCGCTGGCACCCGGCGCTTGAAAAAAGCCCCTTTTCCCTCACCCTGACCTTTCGCATGACCTCCGAAGAACTGAGCCGCCAGCAACGCCGCCGCATCTGCAACGTCCTCCCCTGGTGCGTTGCCGCGGTCGGCCTGGTGGTTTACCTGGCCACGCTTAACCACTGGGTCGCCTTCGGCAGTCTGGCCTTGGTGTCGCAGATTTCAGGGTGGGAATGGGTGCCGCCGGTACTTCAGCCGGTGACGTTCCTCGTCACGCTGCCGTTGAAGCTGCTGCCCGCGTCGGTCCTGCCCATCACGCTCAACGTCCTGACCGCCGCGCTGGCGGCGCTGACCCTCTGGCTGCTGGCCCGCTCCATTTCCATTCTGCCGCGCGACCGACTGGCGTCCTTCCGCAACCTGACCACTTCAAACAACAGTTGGGAGCTGCCGCTGGCCTGGCTGCCGCCGCTGCTGGCCGCCTTCGGCTTCGGCCTGCAACTCACCTTCTGGGAGCACGCGACGGTGGCCACGGGCGAGATGCTTGATCTTCTGCTGCTGGCCTACGTCGTCCGCAGCTTGCTCGAATACCGGCACACCGGGCGGGGCAAATGGCTCGACCGCGCCCTGCTGGTCGGCGCGCTGGCCGCCACCAACAACTACGCCGCGCTAGCCTATCTGCCGCTGGTCGTCATCGCAGTCTGGTCGCTCAAGGGCATTGATTTTCTGGAGAGCCGGTACCTGCTGCGCGTGGCGGCGCTGCTCGCGGCCGGGCTGTCGCTCTATTTCCTGCACCCCCTCCTGGTGGCGTTCACGCCAGATGCGCCGTTTGGTTTCTGGAAGGCGTTCAAGCAAAACCTCGGCGGCCAGGTGCGCCTGCTGGTGAGCCTGGGCCAGGCTTTCTATTACGCCCACCGCGATGTCGCCGTGTTGCTGGGGCTGGTTTCGCTGCTGCCGATACTGTTGATGAGCATCCGCTGGCGGAGTTTTGCGGGCGGATCGCTGCACCTGGGCGCGGCGCTCGTCACGCTCCCGTTCCACATCGCGCACGCGGCAATCTTCGGCATCTGCCTGTGGGTGTTTCTGGATCCGCCGTTCGGCCCGCGGGTGGTCGGCCAGAAACTGGGATTGCTGCCCTATCTCTCCGTGTATTACCTGGCCGCGCTTTCCGTGGGTTACTACGGCGGCTACTTCCTGCAATTCTTCGCCGACTATCCGCCGGACGACTATGCCATCGGCGCCGCCGGGCGGCGCAAGCTCGCGCGGGTGGTCCGCTACGTCGGCCTCTTCCTGCTCGTGGCCATCCCGGTGGTGCTCGTGGGTAAAAATCTGCCCGCCATCCGGTTGCTGAACTCCGACCTGACCTTCCGGCAAGCCCGCGAACTGGCCGGCGGGTTGCCGTCCGAAGGCTGCGTCTTTCTCAGCGACGATCCGCTCCGGCTGACGCTGGCGCAGGCCGCCCTCGCGCACGCGGGGAAACTCAAGGGCCACATCCCGCTCGATACCCGCCTGCTCAGCATCCCGAAATACCTCGCCGCCATGCACCGCCGGCACCCGGATCGCCTCCCGTCCCCCGGCGAGTTGCCCCAGGACCGCGAGGCCGATCCCGTGACGGTGCTGGGCTTCCTCTCCAGGACAGCCCAGACGAACACGTTGTGCTATCTGCACCCGAGCTTCGGCTATTACTTCGAGGCTTTCTACCTTGAACCCCGCGGGCCCGTTTTCACGCTGCGGCCCTACCAGACGAATTCCCTCCTCCTGCCCGCCACCGCGGCGAATGTCCTCGCCGCCAGCCAGGCCTACTGGACCCAGCTTGCGCCGGACTTGCTCCAGACCCTCACCAACCGCCTCGCCGCCACCGCCAACCCGCCCCGCACGCCTTGGTCGCAATTTCTCCGCGCGCTGCGCACCCGGCCCGAGCCGGACAACTTGGCCTACGTCTTTGGCGCCTGGCAGTCGCGCCAGCTCACCGCCTTCGCCACGGAGCTCCAGCGCGCCGGGCAGTTCGCTGACGCCGGACGCTGGTTCCGCGCGGCCTTGGCTCTCAAAGGCGACAACCTTTCCGCCGCCGCCAACCTCCTGGTCAACACCAACCTCCTGGCCCACGAGCCAGTCCTCACCGACCGCACCCGCCCGCCCGAAGCCTACTTCGGCCGCTATGGCAGTTGGGAGCAGGTGCTCAATGAAAATGGCCCGTTTGACAATCCGAATTTCAATTACTCCATCGGCATGGTCTTCGCCGTCAACAGCCTCTACCGCCAGGCCGCCGGCCAGTTCCACCGCGCGGTGCAACTCGATCCCACCTTCACGCCGGGACTGCTCATGCTGGCGTCCATTTATGGCCTGGGCAATCGCTTCGACGAAGCCCTGGACGTCATCAGCCAGATTCGCACCAACCGCGGTTTCAACCTCCTCACCCCCAACGAAAAGGTCGAACTCTCCCTCGGCGAAGCCGGTGCCCGCCTGGGCCGCGGCGAACTCCGCCCCGCGGAAACGATCATCACCGGCGTCCTTGACGCGCGCACCAACGAACCCGCCGTGCTCGAGCGCGTCTTCGCCCTGTACACTTCCAGCGGCCATCTTACCAACGCGCTCAAAATCGTCGCGCGCCAGCAGGCGATCTCGCCCACCAACGAAGTCCCGTTCATCAACGAAGGCTATGTCTGGATGCAACTGGGCCTCTACTCCAACGCCCTCCCCGCCCTCACCCGCGCCCTCACCCTGAACTCGAACAGCGTCCACGCCCGCTTCAATCGCGCCTTCGCCGGCCTGCGCTTGGGCCGCCTCGAAGAGTCCCAGCAGGATTACCAGTTCCTCGACAACCTCGACCCCACGGTGCCGCAAGTCCTCTTTGGTCTGGGCGAAGTCGCCTTCGCCCGCCACGACACCAACGAAGCCGTCCGCCACTATTCCCGCTACCTCTCCAACGCCCCGCCCAACGCCGCGGAGGTCAAGCACGTGCAGGACCGCCTCAAGGAAATCGAGCCGCCCCGCAAGTAACCCGCCGCCTATGCGCGTGCTCCACGTCATCACGCGGTTGATCGTCGGGGGCGCCCAGGAAAACACCATCGCCACCGTCCTCGGCTTGCACCGCCGCGGCGTGGACGTCCGCCTGCTCTCCGGCCCCACCACCGGTCCCGAAGGTTCCCTCGAACCGGTCATCGCCAGCGCCGGGCTGCTCACCCTCATCCCCACGCTCATCCGCGCCATCCGTCCTGCGGCGGATTGGCGCGCGTACCGCGACCTCCTCGACCTCTTCCGCCGGGACCGCCCCAACCTCGTCCACACACACAGCGGCAAAGCCGGCCTCCTGGGCCGCCTCGCCGCCGCCCGCGCGGGCGTGCCGCACATCGTCCACAGCATTCACGGACCGAGCTTCGGCAGCTTCCAAGGCGCCTGGCCGAACCTCCTCTTCCGCGCCGCCGAACGCCGCGCCGGCCGCATCACGACGCATTTCATCTCCGTCGCCGACGCCATGACGCAGCAGTATCTGGCTGCCGGCATCGGGCGACCGGAGCAATACACCACCATTCGCAGCGGCTTCGACCTGGAGCCTTTTCTCAACGCCCAAAACGACCCCGCCCTGCGCCGGCAACTCGGTCTCCGCCCCGACGATTTCGTCGTCGGCAAGATCGCCCGGCTCTTCCAACTCAAGGGCCACGATGATCTCTTTGCCGTCGCCCCCGAACTCGCCCGCGCCCAGCCCCGGCTGCGCTTCCTCTTTGTCGGCGACGGCGCCTGGCGCGGGCGCTTCGAGCAGCGCGCGACGGCACTCGGCCTGCGCGATCGCTTCCTCTTCACCGGCCTCGTGCCGCCCGCGGAAGTGCCTCGCTACGTCGGGGTCATGGATGCCCTTGTCCACCTCTCGCGGCGCGAAGGCTTGCCCCGCTCGCTGCCCCAGGCGATGGCCGCCGGCAAACCCGTCGTCGCCTACGACTGCGACGGCGCGCGCGAAATCTGCCGCGACGGCGAAACCGGCTTTCTCCTGCGCCCCGGCGACTTGACTGCCCTCGCCGCCCGTTTGCAGGAACTCGCGGCCCAGCCTGCCTTGCGCGAGCAATTCGGCGCGCGCGGCCGGTCCCTTGTCCGCGACCAATTCGCCGTCGAGCGCATGGTCCGCGACATCCACGAGCTCTACCTCCGCCTGCTAAAGGACTGAGCCGTGTTCACCGCCCGCAGCGGCGAGCAGGCAAGCCCGCGCGTAGGGCAGACTTTCCAGTCTGCCAGTGACCGGGACTTTCGTGTCCCGTGTTCCTTCCCGCCCACGCGCATCGGTCGCCAGGGGAGCTGCAGGCGAGACGCCCGCAGCTACAGCGGCAGCCGGGACGGCTGCCCCACTACGGCCAAACGAAGGCGCGGGTGAATAGTGGGGCAGGCGTCCTCGCCTGCCAGCGTCGCTACGGCCGTCTCGGCTGGAGCGGGCAGGCTGGCCGGGAGGGAAACTTCAGGCGAGACGCCCGCAGCTAC
>Ga0105047_10008400_pt1 | contig 17181 bp, 15 predicted proteins | sample MAT04_FD_78384 | JGI IMG/M metagenome (GOLD analysis project Ga0105047, IMG submission 78384) | Freshwater microbial communities from Lake Fryxell liftoff mats and glacier meltwater in Antarctica - MAT-04 (megahit assembly) | ecosystem: Environmental > Aquatic > Freshwater > Ice > Liftoff...
CGTTTTTTTTCATATTAGCATCAATACCAATTTTATCATTCCATTTTTTATAGGCTACAACCTTTACTTCTTTTGCAGTTGGAGCCCATACTCTAAAGCTTGTTTTACTTTTAGAATAAGTATTACCTAAGTCATTTCCTTCATAATAAAACATTTTATCGAAACTAGCACTTCTCATTACATCGCCAATCACTACTTCTTTTTCTGTAAATCCCAACTTTGAAACTGTAAGTTTTTGATCTATATTCACATTTTCACTAAGCTCTATTTGAGAAACCTTTGTAGTACCATCTTTTACTTCCTTACTAGTTACTTTTTTTATGTTTAAAACCCTGCCATTTTCCTTAACTGTAATACCTTCATTCCCATTTGAGCTAAATGGAAATGCCAAATTAGTTTCTATACTTATGCTAGTCATCTCATCTAATTTAGCAACTGTGAATTTAGCTGATTTGCCTAAAATAATTCCAGGCGCTACTGCCGTGGTTGTTACAGTTGCTTCAGCTTCTGCTTCTGAATCGTACATTTTGGAGTCGCCTTCTTTCAGCCAAACTTCTCCAACACCATTATTGAATTTCTCAATAAATCTATCATTCTCGGTGTCTTTTTTCCATTCGTCTGTGCGCACTATAAATCCTATTTTATTAAGGTTTCCATCAAATTCAGCTACACAAATTTGACCAAAGGCATCCTTGCCAGTAAAGTCATACTTACTTCCATCCTTTTTATATGGCCACAACCACATGTTCCATTTTAAAGCACTGTTTGGTTTTTTAGCATAATGAATAATTATCTTTTTTTTGTAAGTTTGGGCAAACGTTTGCACGTTCGGCATTAATAAAAATAATTCTGTACCAACTAAAATTGCCGCAAGAAAAATGCTCAATATCTTATTTTTGTAATTTATTATCTTGAAGTTCATAAATTTCCTCCTCTAAAAAACAATGTTATTATATAATAATCTATATTTACAACATAAAGTACTCTACTTAAAGTAGTCCACGTAAAGTATTCTACGTGAAATTAATAAAACCTCTCTTTATTTCAAAAAAATAATATAAAGATAAATATAAAACAGATAAATATAGACTACTTATATAATTACAAACTAATTGTAGTGAATTAGAAAGTTAACTTAATACTTTATCTTAAAAATGCTATAATAAATAATGTTATTACTATTATAGCATTTTTTATAAAAATGGGGGATTAATTTATGGATATGAAAGAAAGGAAGAACCTTATACTACACGGCTCAATGTACAAAGTAATAATAACCTTAGCAGCACCAATAATGCTTAGTAATTTAATACAGACTTTATATAGTTTAATTGATGGAATTTGGGTAAGTAAACTAGGTTCAATACAGTTTGCAGCAATATCCTTTGTGTGGCCAGTTATGTTTCTATTCATTTCTATAGGGATAGGATTATTTATCGCAGGAACATCAATTTTATCTCAGTTTATTGGCGCTTCAAAATATGACAAAGCATCGCAGTACTCATCTCAGCTTATTGCAATTGCTTTTGTGTGTGCTATATGTTTTTCTTTTATAGGATATTTTGCAAGTCCAATTATAATAAATCTTATGGGAGCTAAAGGGGATTTAGCTTATTACAGCGAAATTTTTTTGAGAATAACATTTTTAGATATGCCCTTTACATTTTTATTTTTCTGTTTTAATGCAATTATGAGTTCACAGGGGAACACCCTAACACCTACTGTATTAAGTTCCATAAGTGTTATTATAAATGCTATTTTAGATCCTATATTTATATTTAAGTTTAATATGGGAATTGCAGGAGCTCCTGTAGCTACGATTATATCAAAGGCTCTTCTTGCAGGCGCAGGATTATACATACTTCATAAAACCACTTCAAAAATTAAGCCGAGCTTTAAAAACTTTAGTTTTAATAGAATCATATTAAATAAGCTATTTAAGGTTGCAATACCTTCAGCTATTGGTCAAACTGGTTCAGCTCTTGGTTTTATAATTCTTAATGGTTTTATTGTATCCTATGGTACTTCAACTCTTGCTGCATTTGGTATGGTAAATAGAATCACATCACTTATTATGCAACCAGCAATGGGAATAGGTGCTTCACTAACAGCTATTGTGGGACAAAATCTTGGGTCAGGTCAATTAGATCGTGTTAAAGAATCATTTGTTAAGGCTTTAAAACTAACCATAAGCATTTCTATTTTAGGATGTATTGTGTTGATTTGGAAAGACAAACAAGTTGTTAATTTTTTTATACGATCTAAGGATGATAATGAGGTTATAGCTCAAGCAATCATATACTTAATATATATTTCTTTTTCAATGCCATTAATGGGTATATTTAGCGTATTTCAAGGGATATTTCAGGGTTCTGGTCATACAAAATACTCCATGAATATGGAGATAAGTAGATTATGGTTTGTAAGACTTCCGATGATATTGCTTTTTAAATATTTTACAACAGTGGGCTCAACAGGCATATGGATTTCAATGAGCTCTAGTAATTTAATTATATGTTTATATGGGTATTATCTTTATAGAAAAGGTGGATGGCAGACAAGAATAATTAGAATTAATGACTAAAACATTAAGAGTAGGAAGTAACTGACTTTATTTCAGTTACTTCCTACTCTTTTTAAAATCAAATAAATAATCATAAATCTTCACTTATATTTATTGGCCTCTAGAATTACTTCTTATGGATTTTTTTGATGTTGGTAAAGGAGTTTTAGTATCACCTTTAGATTCCTGATCATTTGAAGATTTACTGTTACCTGATGGAAAAGCCGGTTTATTTTTAGCCATTTTACCACTCCTTTAAACATTTTATATTTAATACATTATATATTTTTTTGAATATATATACAAGTTATTTATTTAAATTTGTTTTTCTGCAAATACCTTATTAATGATGGCTACCCTAGAATCACCTATTATATTAGATATTTTTAAAGATATATTTCCACCCTTATAAAGCCTATTCTCATTTGCACTAATTAAAACATTTATTTTTTCTTTTAATTTTTCATATGTAATAATATCATCTAAATAAAAATCTACTAAGTCTCTTAAACATGATGCTAAAATTTTTGGGTCCTTATAAACTTTTCTCATAATGTACTCCTTACTTTTAACGTGAACTTCACACCACTAATGAAGTTTTTTCATATTAATAATGAATTTCTCCATAGCACCGTACCAATAACATACTAATTTCATGGGCGGTTTACGTATGCTAGTGCCTACCTTAGGCCTTTAATTATATCATATCATATTATATAATATACCGCTACTAACTCATGACTGAAGCTACGAGAGTGACTTCCAATTATTCAAAGCATGATATGGAAATAATTTTAAATCTAAATACCACTATATGATAAACCTGGTTATTATAGTAGCCATCATCAATTATATTTATCTCAATAAAATTGCAACCCTCTAGATGTTTTATTGATTGATTTTTTTTCTTTTTACTATGTCCTGATTTCTTAATATTCCAAATAAAAATGGATCCAATTACTTTTTTTACTTTTTATGTTTAATAGCCCAAAATTAATTTATTATGGTCAACACCTACATTCATCTTGTTATAGTAAGCTTTTGTTTCATGAATTGTTTCATCTAATTTTGTATCAGTATATTCACTCATTAATGGTAACCTAATGATTTTCCAGTTGTGATAAATAGTTCTTCTCCTTAGTGTAGTTCTATACTATGATTTGTTGACCCTTACTTCATAATAATATAGTATAAAACTATTTTATTATTTAAATATAAATTTGACTATATATTTCGGCAAATTATAATTTTAAATTTTATGTTGGGAGTTGCCACTTGCCAAGTGGATGCTACTAAAAAAAAGCTAAAGAGAATTCATAATGCTACGAATTTTCTCTAACTTTTTTTTATATTGTATGTATTCTTTTGTACATGATAATTTTTTAATATGAGAGTACAAAACAACTTACCTTGCACCAACATAGATAATTTATTATATAGTTAACATCTTTAGACATTAATTAAACAAATCACTACCACTGATGATGGTTCGTTCGACCATACAAGATATTTACACAACTATATATAACCTCTCAGCTGTATAAAATCATTACAACACCCAATATAATCTTCGCTTGACTTTATACGATAGGTTGGAACTATAATATAATAAATGTTATAAAATATCGACTATATTACGGCTTTTCCCAACCGTACAAAATCGCCCTCTGTTACAATATAAATTAATATTATAAATAATTTTTATTGAAACTTTGGCTGGCTTATATATTCATTGAATGAATATATAAGCTTTGGCTCAGTTGTTTTGTACTCTACAATATTATGATACCCATTATAAATTTAAATATACACTAATTATTCTGCCATTTCTAAGGCTATTTTCATCATGCTGGTAAAAGCTTCTTGTCTTTCTACAGAGGTAGTTAATTCATGAGTTACTAAATTATCTGAAACTGTTAATAAACAAGCTGCTTTCTTGCCCAATATATTTGCGTTATGGAAAAGAGCAAAAGATTCCATTTCTACTGAAGAACAACCATGTTTTTCATAAATATCTTTATATTCGTCGAAATTTTCACGATAAAACACGTCAGACGAATGAACTCTAAGTTTATGAACTTTAATTTTTAAATCATCTGAGATTTTTTCTAATTTATTATTTAACGTAAGTGATGCAGCAATTGTATCGTATTCATAGCCGCTTTGAACTTTTGCGTAAGTGGATTCACTCCAAGCGTCAGTGCAAAGAATTACATCGTATAAATTTAAATCAGCAGTATATGAACCACATGAACCAATACGAATAATATTTTCTACGCCATAAAAATTGAATAATTCGTAAGAATAAATGCCTATACTAGGCATACCCATACCACTAGCCATTACAGAAATTCTGCGACCCTTATAGGTACCAGTATATCCAAATATATTTCTTACCTTATTAAATTTCTCTACATTTTGTAAAAATGTTTCTGCAATAAATTGTGCCCGTAATGGATCTCCTGGCATTAATACTGTTTTTGCAATAATTCCTTTATCTTTTACTTCAATATGTGCTGTCGGGATCATATTGAAACCTCCTCTACTTATAATTATTTCATAAATTTTAGTAAATCAAATAATATAATAAATTATCCATGATTTATTATATCAATATAAATTAAAAAATAAAAGACATAGGTCAATTAATCACGAAATTATTGCTATAATATTTTTTTTCTATTTCAATAAATAACATATGTTATTTATTTATCTTGAATTATATTTTATATTAGGTTTACCTTTAATTAAGTTAACATAATAATTAGTATGTTAACTTAATTTTATTTTTATACAATATATACTAAATATATATTGTAATTGATTCATTATTTGTTAATTATTAAAGATATTATTTTATAAAATTGAGAGTAAAACCAAATTGACGTAAAACCACTATCTCTTGGTAGTTGGTAATTGATATCAGAGTAACTATTTGATATCTCGATAGCTTCCTTAATTACTATCTGAATTATCTATTAGATATACTTACTCCTTTAATATATAATTAATTAGGTAAATATTATCTTTAAGTATATTTTTGAATCAAGGAGGTTTCTATGAGTAATAAAATGATAAGTATTTTAAAATCAGTACTTCTTTTGATAGTAATTTCAATAATTATATTTGCATTTTGTAATATTGAAGCTTTTCGTCAGTGCACCCCAGAAAATATTGAAACTTTTATTGATTCTTATGGAATATTCTCACCTATAGTATATATAATTTTATTTACTTTTGTACCTCTTACCTTTTTCCCAGATTCAATCCTCGCAATTGGAAGTGGAATGTGTTTTGGTATGTTAGGTGGATTTATTTACACAATGATTGGTGCAATTTTGGGCGGTACTCTTTCTTTCTTCTTAGCTAAAATCTTAGGTCATAAAATATTGAAAAAATTAGTAAAAAACAACTTAGAAAATTTGGAACATGCTATTAAAAACAGAGGCTTTTTACTGGTATTTGTGTTAAGACTTATACCCCTTTTTCCCTTTGATATTATTAGCTATGCAGCAGGCTTTTCAGGCGTGAAGTTTAAAGAATTTGCATTAGCTACATTTTTAGGGACAATACCTGGAATATTTGTTTTTGTAAACATTGGAGATAAATCAAGCGAATTTGGTTCGTCTAGCTTTTACGTTTCTATAGCTCTTTTAATAGGACTTATTGTACTGTCTTATTCTTTAAAAAAGAAAATTTCATTACAAAATGTCCAAAATTAGCGTAAATTTTCAATAAAATATAAAGACTATAACAGTAAAAGAATTATTAAACTTTTACTGTTATAGTCTTATACATGTATTATTATTTTAAAACTACGCTACTTACAATGTACTTTTGCTTAACAAGTCTTTTATGCCTTTAGTGGCATCAAGAAGTGGAGCTATAGATTTATCATAATTCAGGTTGTTTATTACGCTAGCTATAAACCCTGACATATCTACTTCGCGGAACCATTTAGCTTCTTTGACTTCTTTAGGAATATAGGTTAAATTTGTTGAGTATATTCTTTCTATTAAACCTTCTTCATAAAATTTATTGAACTTTTCAATACCTTCAGTAAACAATGCAAAAGTTGCTGTAACAAAGATTCTCTTAGCCTTACGTTTTTTCAATTCCAATACTATGTCAAATATTGATTCACCAGAAGCTATCATATCATCAACTATTAATACGTCCTGCCCTTCAACTTCTCTTCCCATATATTCATGTTGTACTATTGGATTTTTACCATTTACTACTTTTGAATGATCTCTTCTTTTATAGAATAGTCCAATATCAAGACCAATCACACTAGAGTAATACACAGCTCTATCCATTGCACCTGTATCTGGACTTATCACAAGCACCTTTGCTTTATCTACTAATAGTTCAGGTTCCTCTTTTAAAATAGTTTTCACTATTTCATAAGTCGGATATAAGTTATCAAAAGATATTAAGGGTATTGCATTTTGAACATTAGGATCATGAACATCAAAGGTTATAATATCATTAACTCCTAATCTTTCTAATTCTTGGAGTGCTATTGCACAATCAAGAGATTCTCTACGTTTTCTTCTGTGCTGTCTGCTTGCATATAGCAATGGCATTATTACAGTAATTCGCCTTGCTTTTCCTCCTAACGCAGATAAAACTCTCTTTATATCTTGAAAATGATCATCTGGACTTTTGTGATTCTCAAAACCATACATTGTGTAGGTACAATTATAATTTCCTACATCACATAATATGAATATGTCTTTACCTCTAACTGTATCCTCTATTATAATCTTCCCTTCACCGTTTGAAAATCTAGTATCCGTCATATTTATGAGAAAAGATTTTTCCTCGCCTAGGTCGTGATTTATAAATTCACTGTTATAGTGCTTTCTTTTTTTTATTAAAATTTCATTAATTCTATTTCCCAGTTCTGAACTACTTTGAAGTGCCATAATACCTAGACTGCAATATGGAATACTAGGTAACTCTTTAATATCCATAACAATACCTCCTTGAAATCCACAAAAGTGGCTTAAAAACTACATTTAATATATAATGTTATTAATCAGTAAAAATTTTAATACATATTATGTTTTATATTTTTTTGTATATTGTTTAAATAGATAAATATTTTTATTGTTAAATAAGAAACAATTATCTCCTATTCAATTTAAAATATATACAATTTTAACATATATACAAATGTAATAGAACCCTAAAATTATATATATATCTTATTACACTACATTGTCACTAAAATCTTAAATATTAAAGAATTTGAGAATATGCTATGATTATATGCAATTGAAGCAAAATTGCATGAATACTAATTGACTATTAGTTAAGAATGTTAAAGAAATAAAATATTAGACTTTCATATGATTTATTAAAGACATTTCACCAAATTAATAACTTTAGATTGGAGATATGATACTAATGCATAACGAGAAAAATGTCACAAATTTTATACCATCAATAGCTTCAATCTTGCCTGAAACAAATGAAGATATTTATTTTTTGTTTTGTAAAGATGAGTTACTAGTTAAGTCTGAAAATAATAAAGCTATAATACCCGCTATCAAATATTTGAAAAATTTCAAATTAAACAATACCCAATATCTTGGGTCTATAAATGGCACAAATTGCTTTTGTGGAGAATTAGATAAAGATGTTATTATCCCAAACAATATGTATTTCAGCAAACTTAAAGCACTAACTCACCACTTATCGGAAGAGATGTTTTGGATAGGAGGCAGAGCTGTACAAATAATAAACTTTATTAATAATCATAAATATTGTGGCAGATGTGGTACCTTAGCTGAGAATATAAATGTGGAAATATATAACAAATGTCCCAAATGCGGGCTTGTAAATTACCCTGAAATTTCACCAGCTATAATTGTTGCTGTTGTACGCGAAGGTAAATTGCTTCTTGCCCATAATACTCAATCCGCTCTGGATTTATATAGTGTTGTTTCTGGATTTATAGAAGTTGGAGAGACTTTTGAGGATTGTGTTGTTCGGGAAGTTCGTGAAGAAACAGGAATCGTTGTAAAAAATATAAAATATTTTGGAAATCAATCATGGCCTTTCCCTAATTCTCTAATGATAGGATTTACTGCAGAATATGCAAGTGGTAAAATAGAAGTAGATGGAAAAGAAATTGGGCATGCTGACTGGTTTAGTTCTAATAAAATGCCTTTAACCCCCGATAGTATAAGCATAGCTAAAAAATTAATCAGTTGGTTTACTGAAAATTATTAAAATACTATATACAAAACAAATAAAAGTTAGAATTCTTAATTCACAACGAATTAGATTCTAACTTTTATTTTTTCTTAATATATTTAACAATTTTTCTCTCCTTAAACTATATCGACCTTTTTAAATTTTAATAATCAAATCAGTATTTTATTACTATTTTAAAACTTAATTTAATATGGTTAACCTAACTTTTGCATTACTAAGTAATTTATCCTAATGGCATCTTAGCCTATCTTGGCTTACAGCCGATTGCTATGGCAATCATCATTGAATTCCTAGCTTACTTTTAGTTTTTATATATTCTTATGACCTCACCCCACTCTCTTATTTATAAATTTGTTGGGGGTATCAAGTTTTGTTTAAAGATTTTACTAAATATATGATAAGTTGCGCTTCTTATATTTATACTATAACACGCTAATAATACTTTGTCAATAGTTATTGTTAATCAACAAAGGAAATTTGTTATTTCATTACCTAATTTTGTGTTATAATTTTAATCATGGGGAAGAAAATGTAAAGTCAAAGAATCTAAGTATATTTTCTTGAATGTGCCTAATATTAAATAATAACGAAAAGAGGTTAATCATGAATAAAAAAGAATTAGCAAACATAAGAAAAGAATTTAAATTAGATAGTGGAATGATGAAAATCCAAGAAATTTATAGTGTTTATCTAAAAAAAGATAATGTGCAAATCGATTATGAACCAGTTATTCATTCAGAATTTGATTTTTTTGATAGAATGGATATGGATAAAAAAGAACTTTTTCTAGGTAATTTTAAGAAAGTACTTACTGGTGCCATTGACACTAAAATTTTCGAGTTGGATTTTCAAAATATAGAAGAAGAAAATAACACTCAAGAAATTTTAGGCAGCGCTTTAAAATTAAGTGTTAAAAACGAAATTAAAAACACACTTAATAAACTTATTAAAAAAATAGCAGCTAACTATAAATATGAAACTGATGTTGTTGTTACATTTATTAAAGCTGAATATTGGTTAGGCTCTAGTCACAGAAATATGGACGCAAATGAAAGCATCGATGATGCGGTACAAGCCTTTAATTTTATTCTTTCAAGTGTAAATAAAATAGATATTCCAAAAAGAACTCTAAAATTCGACTATACTGATAAGGAATTCAAAGCTAATTCAACCTTAGATTCAGTAATCAATCTCAATGCTCCCCTAGAGGGTTTCATGTTCCCTAGTCTTACCAATGGATATTCAGATGTTAATAAAATCTTATATTACGCCTCAAAACCTAAAGAACTAAACTCAACTTTTATAGAAAATGTTCTTAACTGTGGATTTAAATTTACTGCTGAAGACGAAAAAAACTGTTTTGGCGATATATTAAAATCTATAATTGGAAATAAGATAAAACCTGAACTTATGCAAGACATTTATGTTAATATACACGAACTTTCTGAGCAAACTGAAGAGGGTGAAATTCCTACTCTTGGAATTGATGATATTAAAAATATTCTTAATAATTGTGGTGCAGAAATTGTTTGCGATATTGAAACTGCTTTTGAAGAAACTTGTGGCAGTAATTATGATTTTAAAATAAATAATATTGTACCTGAGTTTGATTCGAAATCAATTAAAATTACTAGTGAAATCGCAAATATTACTTTAACCCCTAAAGATCTTAATTCTGTCAAACAAGTAAAAAATAAAGACGGTAGACGTTGTCTACTTATTGAAATCGATGAGGATATCTTAATAGAGGGTTTTAAATTAGAAACCGAGGAATTTTAAAATAATAAAAGAAGAATATTAGTGAATCTTAATTGCACTAATATTCTTCTTTTATTCTATCACATTTTTTAATCTGTTTGGTTATCCACTTTGATAAATCTATACCTATCCCATGTAGAAAAAAACATCTTAATAAAACTAAATCATTATTAAAAGTTATTTAAGGACATTATAAATTAACAACCTCTATTGTATCTCTTGCTATCATTAACTCTTCATTTGTAGGTATAACAAAAACTTTTACTGTTGAATCTATTTTACTTATTTCTGCTGCTTTGCCCATAACATTATTCTTTTCACTATCTATCTTAATACCTAAAAACTCTAATCCGACGCAACAAGCTGCCCTAGATTTTACTGAGTTTTCACCAACACCAGCCGTAAATATAATACAATCAACACCACTTAGGGCACCGATATAACTACAGATAAACTTCTTAACTTCATAATGAAAAATATCTAAGGCTAATTGAGCTCTTTTATTATCCTTTGATGCATCCCAAATATCCCTAAAATCACTACTTACTCCAGAAATTCCTAGAACTCCAGATTTTTTATTCAATAAATCTGTTATTTCTTTTGGAGACGAATCTAATTCTTCCATTAAGAAGGTTATGATTGAAGGATCTATATTTCCTGATCTTGTTCCCATAGCTATTCCTGCAAGTGGTGTAAACCCCATACTTGTGTCAATAGATTTTCCACCTTTAATTGCAGCAATACTTGCTCCATTTCCTAAGTGGCAAGAAATGATTTTTAAATCTTTAATATCTTTGTGCATCATCTCTGAAGCTACTTGTGAAACATATTTATGAGAAGTTCCGTGGAACCCATACTTTCTTATCTTGAATTTTTCATACAATTCATATGGTATTGGATAAATATATGCTTGTTCTGGCATAGTTTGATGAAAAGCTGTATCAAATACTGCCACCATTGGAGTACTAGGCATAAGCGCCTTGCAACTATTGATTCCAATAATATTCGGTGGATTATGAAGTGGTGCTAATTTTGAACAACTTTCTAAAGCTTTCATTACTTCGTCATCTATAAGCACAGACTTAGAATAGTATTCTCCACCATGAACCACTCTATGACCTACTGCGGAGATTTCATCTACACCTTCAATTACTCCATTAGTTTTATCTATAAGAGTTCCAAGAACTAATTTAATTGCATCTTTATGATCCTGCATGTTTTGCTTTACTATATATTTTTCTCTACCTTCAACCTTTTGAGTTAAAACTGTTCCCTCACTGCCAATTCTCTCAATCAACCCTTGCGCTAAACAATTTTCATCTTCCATATTAATAAGTTGGTATTTTAGAGAAGAACTACCACAGTTAATTACTAATACTTTCATACTAAATTCTCCTTCCTTCATGTTTAAAGCGATTATTTATGTATATTAACTATAAACAGATTATACATACTACATATCTCTAGGGTCTATGTCATTAATCATTTTTATTTTACCTGATATGTACCATTTAGCTTCTTCCTTTTCCTTTTCAACTCTATATACTTTTCCAAGTATTTTAGCCTTAGACATAACTCCCGCAAGTGAACCTACAAATGAAGGTGTATTTAATTGAGCTTTCTTGTTTTTTTTCACATTATCTATGTTATTAACAATAGGCTGTTTGGTAAGGTTACTGTTAATTTCTTTACTAGTTTTAGCTGTCTCTTTACTTACAGCACCTAATTTTTCCAACACCTTATAAACTTCTTCCATCTTACGTTTTTTTCTTTCAATACTTATACTAGGACTTTCAATTTCTGTGTGTTCTACTAATTTTTTCATAATCATCGTTCCTTTCTTAAATCAACAATTGTCTAACAAATGCGCTTATATATATTATATCATGTTTAGCAACACTTTTAAGACCAAATGCGGAAATATAAAATACTCATTAGTGATATTATTTCATCTCGGTTAAATTACCCCAATATTTTTTAGGCATAAATTGCATCTGAAGTCTTTCATTTGTTCTTTCCTTAATAGCGACACTTTTATGAAAAGCCTTCCAGAGATTTTGATAGAATAACTCTTTTTCCTCATGACTTTCTAATTTTTCAAATTTCAAATCCCTGAGTATCCATTCATTATTTTCATAAACAATACCGATTTTTCTCTTTACATCGTGAATTACCCATTTTTCATTTGTGAGTCTTGCTTTAAAATGATTTCCTATAAGTTCAAGGATATTATAAGTAGGCTCAATTACTGCATACAGTATGCTATTGAATTCTTGAAATCTAACTAATCCTAAAAATCTATGTGCTTCAAAGCCCACTTTTCTAGAATATTTTTGTACTTCATTTACAGTTGTGTCCGTTAGTAAATCATTTACTTTGCTACCTATCTTAAACCCTATCTGTATATATTTAAATAGTTTTAATTCTATTCCGTTTGCCTCTGATAAAAATGCTTGATACACATGAATTAAAGTATCTTGTGATATTTTTTCCAATATAGCCTGATATACTTTACTTGATTTTACTATATCAGTTTCTATAATAATATCTTCATATAAGAGGTTTAAGTTATAGCTGCTTTCTGGCTCTATACTTTCTGGTATTTTATTATAATAGCAAGCATATATAGAAGATAAAAAACCATCAAAACTCCCATCATAGATGTACCTAAACAAACAAATCACCCCTTTGCGTAAATAAGCTTAGTTGCTCAGGCTTATCAAAGCTTTCATAGTCTAATAAATAATTTTTAAGTCTTTCTCTTTCCATTCCCTTATCTCCATAAAATTTGCCACTACAAGTTAAAAAGTACCTAGCTCTTTTAAGCACAATGCCTATTTTTTTAAGATTATCATAGGAAAGATTACAGAGTCTTCTTGCTCTTATAATCCTTAAAGCTGATGTTACTCCTATGCCTGGAACTCTAAGTAATATTTCATAGGAAGCATTATTTACCTCCACTGGGAACTTGTCTAAATTATTTAATGCCCAGAACGCTTTAGGATCTAAATCTATATCAAAATTAGGATTCCGATTATCTAATAATTCCTTAGCCTTGAATCCATAATATCTCAAAAGCCAATCTGCCTGATACATTCTATGTTCTTTTAGAAGCGGAGGAGTAGTTTGAATGGCTGGTAAATTTATATTTGATACCACTGGAACGTAAGCAGAATAGTACACTCTCTTAAGTCCAAAAGTATTATATAATCCTTCTGTAAGACTAATTACACTTAAATCACTCTCATTAGTTGCACCAACCATTATCTGCGTACTTTGCCCCCCAGGCGTGAATTGAGGCGCCTTAAACCCCTTTTTCTTATACTCAATGGCCTCTATTATGCTGTGTTTAATAAGACCCATAGGTTTTAATATATCTTCTTTATTTTTTTGAGGTGCTAATAGCTTCAAGCTTTTTTCCGATGGCAATTCTATATTTACGCTCATTCTATCTGCATATAAGCCTGCCTCATATATGAATTTTGGATCAGCCCCTGGAATAGCCTTTACATGAATATATCCATTAAATTTGTGGATTACCCTTAAATCCTTTATGATTTTGACCAAATTTTCCATGGTATAATCTGGACTTCGCTCTACCCCTGAACTTAAGAACAATCCTTCAATATAATTTCTTCTATAGAAATTCATAGTTAAATCTACTACTTCTTTTGGAGTGAAACTAGTTCTCTCCAGCTCATTACTAGCTCTATTGATACAATATTTACAATCATATACACATTTATTAGTATACAAAATCTTAAGTAGTGAGATACATCTACCATCCTGTGACCAAGAATGACAAATCCCCGTTGATGCTGCATTACCTATACCACCCTTTGTATTCTTTCTATTAGAACCACTAGAAGAGCAAGAGGCATCGTACTTTGCTGAATTAGATAATATTTCAAGCTTTCTCATTACATCCACTTTTATCACCTCACAAACGTTTGTTCTCATTTTATCATAGTTTGGCTAAAAGTAAAATATAAATTAAACAAATTGAAATATTGTTTAATAATAATTTCAGAAAAAATTTTTATTTTTCAAAAGTGGTGGGTGATAAGTTATAATTTATTTAATTTTTAGTTGCAACTATTTCTAATCCAGGATTTTTATTAGATACAATCCATTATCTAAAATACTTTGTTCACAACTAAATTTAATACCCTCATCAATAAACTCAAAGCATACGTCTCTTGTACTATTTATATCAAATAGACACTTTCCTTTTTCATCTAAGGATTTTATAGCATCCTCATGAATTCCTTCCCTGAGTAAGTGCTGTTCAATTTCTGTATTCAACATTTTAACATCTCCAATCTCCTTATAACATTTCTAATGTATTTAAGTCTGTAAGTTATACCATATATAATACCCCATAATTTCTTCTTTTCCTAATCCACAAAAGACATAGTCTTTACAACTCTATCAAAGCCAATAATAGTGTTTTTAAGAATCTTCTCTGCTCTATCCTTATACTCTTCAGAATTGTGCATTGAGGGACTAAAATGGGTTAATAGAAGTTTTGCACCATGCCATTAAAAGCAAGCTGTGCTGGCTCGCTAAAGGTCATATGTTTATTCTTAATGGCTTTTTCAATATCATTAACTTTACCATAGGTACCCTTACAAATAAACAAGTCACTTTCTTTGTTTTTAGGAATTATTTCATTTCTAAATGCACTTACAACATCAAATTATGGGTTTATCCTAAAATAAATCTATAAACCAAACAATTACTTGAGTGTTCAAGTTGCAGTGTTAAAATTATCAAATTATGATATTATCCTAATGAAGCAATTATAGATTGTCAATATAGATTTCTATGTTTACATTTGTTCCAAATAAAAAGAGCCTCAAGGCTCTTTTTATTTATTTTCATTCATGCCCATATACTCATCTTCTCCAAGATGCCTTATGAATTTATATTCTTTTACATACATTAATCGAATTTTTGTTTTTCCCTCTAATGAAGTCTGAGACTCAAACTTATTATCTTCCCTTTCTATTATATCTGCGTCAATTAACCTATCATCCTCAATACTGGTTCTAAGTTTATATGTATTAGCAATACTCTCATTCCAAGATTCTAAGCAAACTGCTTGCATTATTGTATTTTCACATTTTGAGCAATTAAAATATAGTTCTTGTCCAAGTTTTTCAATGACTACTCTATTGTTATCACATGAGTTACATACTATAGTTCTATACATAAATATACACCCCCACTAATTATATGTATTAATGCATAGATTTATGTTAACAAACAGATAACCATACTACATAATTTTTGTGGTGCGATATATGAAAATTGCGAATTATTTATTTATTACAATACTTTACATTAGGGTGACTGTGTTATACAACCAATATAAGATGCCATAAGTTTTTATAACCCCTTATCTATGTTATTGTGGATATTGGCCCTCTATATTTTTTTCTGTCTTACTCTTAAGAACATACATTCCTGCTGCTCCAAATAGTGCTAAAAAGAAAACTAATGGCCACACAGCTTTAACTCCAAAAATGTCCATATATTTACCCATAAGTGACGTACCAAGCGCTCCACCTATTGCAAAGCTTAATGATGTAACTGCATTAAATCTTGCTCTAAAATTTTGCGGGGTATTGTTAGCTATGTATACTGCAAAATTGGTAACAATCATAATTTCGCCTATTGTCCATATAAGCGTTGATAATATGTATAATGGCATTGAATGAATAAATGTAATCATTCCAAAACCAATAGCAGACAGGACTCCTGACATTGCTATTGCACTCAATGGATGCCATTTTCTTATTTTATTAGTTATAAACATAGTCATAACAAGAACTGTTATTGCATTGAAACTTATAAGAATACCATAATTTCTTGCGCCACTACTTCCAAAAATATGGTCTAACATTATAGGTAGTGAAAAAACATTTTGCGTATATACAAAGCTTAAAAAAATATTAATGATAAGAAAAAATAGAATTTTAGGACGTTTTAACAAAACTGTAAAAACGTTACCTTCTTCACTTTTTTCTCCATTTGTGATAAAATTGTTGTTGTTATAATCTGGTAACGTCTCTTCTATATTTAGTGCTACTAGAATTACAGCTATGAGTGAAGTAATTGCATCACCTATAAATATAAGCGGTATATAATGGTTAAATAAAAATCCAGCTGCAAGTGGTCCAACTGCTGCTCCTAAGTTTATTCCCAAATATGATATTGAAAATCCAATTTGTCTTTTTTTAGCTGGTAATACGTCTGTTATAATTGCTGACATAATCGGGCGCACTCCTCCGTTAAAAAATGAGGATATACAAACAAGTGCAATTATAATTTGAATATTACTAACAAAAGCACAGAAAAATAAAAAAAATCCTGCGGTCAATTGAAAGAAAATATAAGATTTTTTCCGTCCAATATGGTCTGCAATCTTCCCTCCAACAAAAGAGCCAGGTATTGATGATAATGCAGTAAGCATTACTGCAAATCCAGCACTCTTATAGTTAAGTCCCATTTTCTTAACTAAAAATAAAGTTAGAAACGGTAGTACAAAATCACCAAACCTATTTGTAACTTGTGCTAAAAATATAATATATATACTTTTAGGTAATCCTTTATAGATATCGAAAAAC
>Ga0105047_10008401_pt1 | contig 17180 bp, 11 predicted proteins | sample MAT04_FD_78384 | JGI IMG/M metagenome (GOLD analysis project Ga0105047, IMG submission 78384) | Freshwater microbial communities from Lake Fryxell liftoff mats and glacier meltwater in Antarctica - MAT-04 (megahit assembly) | ecosystem: Environmental > Aquatic > Freshwater > Ice > Liftoff...
ATCAATAAACTGGTCGAGCCGCTCTTGATGCCGATTCGGCGTGTGGTTCCCCTGCTGGGTATGATGGATTTTAGCCCAGCCATTTTGATAATTCTGGTACAATTAATTTCAGGTATGGTAATAAATTTCCTGATTTCTTTGAGGTGAACCATGAGTTCTCGAAAATTTCATTTGCATGATGGCCGCAGCGGAACCGCGCTTGCAGTACGCGTTACTCCGCGAGCGAGCCGTAATGAAATCACCGAGATTATGCCGGATGGCACGGTTAAGATAAGACTGACAGCGCCATTATCTGATGGCGAAAGTAACAAGGCTCTGGTGGGGTTCTTATCGGAAGTACTGGGGGTAGCCCCTGCAAAAATAGATATTATCGGCGGCGTTTCTGGAAACGATAAGTTGATTTCTGTGCTGGATATTGATAAAGATGAGGCGCAACAGCGCTTATTAGCTTACCTGGGATAACATTTTATTATTCAAAGAACAAACCCGCTAATGAAAAAGCGGGTTTGTTCTTTTATTGCATGGGGCTATACAGCGCTCTGTAAATTGTGTAGGTAGCATAGATATTTCGAATATAATCTCGACTTTCGCCATAGCGGATAATTTCAAGCTCAAGGTCAGGATCGCCTTTTGCCAGGGATTGCCAAATGCTGGCATTTCCAGGCCCACTGTTATAGGCAGCAAGCGTAGCGAACAGATCACCATCCAATAATTTACGGTTTGAGTTGAGGTAAGAAGTTCCAAGGCGAATACTGATATAAGGGCTGTACAAGTCATCTGAAGAGTATTCTGGTGGCCATCCCATTTGAGATGAAATACTCGCGCCCGTAGCGGGCATGATTTGCATTAATCCGCGGGCACCTGCACTCGAATGCACAAAACCTTCAAAAAGGCTTTCCTGGCGAATGATGCTTGTGATAAACAAGGGATCGTAACCATTTTCAGCTGCGGCAGACCAGATCAGATCTTTGTAATAAAGACCGTAACGAGCATGTTTGAAGTAAATGGGAGCTGTAAGGCTCGCTGTGTGATCATCCAGCCCTGCAATGGTAAGCACTTCTCGAAGTGCCATAATTCCTGGTCGATACAAGCCCAGGTCAAGCAAATAATTTCCAAGTCGAAAAGAATCAGGTGCGTTGGTTTTGATAGAATCGCGTATTGATTCGAACTCCACGCGAGCTTGATCAGACAGGCCAAGATTCCAAAATTCTGTGCCTCGCTGAAAGCGGGTATCGTTCGACAAGACGCCTGGGCCTGAAAGGTTCGTTTCTGGTGGCAAGTCGAACTTGATGCGCAGCCAGGCGGCAGCCTCGCTGCGCTCTGTGGGGAGATCATAAGATAAATTCATGCTGGGAGGAGGAGCAAATGGGGGGCGATTTTCGAGCAGGTCGCGTGCTCGCAGACTGTAATATCCATCCGGGTCGGATGTCTGCGCCTGTTCCCAGGCAGAATTAGCATTTTTTAGGTCAGCCGTTACAGCATATGTTTTTCCTATCCACAATAAGGCGCGGGCCCGGTCAGATGGTTCTTTGACCAGCAGCAATGCACGTTGAAAGTCAATATTTGCCTGAGGGTAGTTGCCGGCGCGATAACGAACAATTCCAGCTTGAAACCAGGCGTTTGGCATGGATGCATCTGATACAAACCGATCGGGCAGCGATTCCCATAAAAGGGCAGCTTTTTCAAGATCACCTCCGCGTTCGTAGATGCGCGCAGCTTCAAACAAGTAGGTGACTGTCAAGGGTGAGGCTGCCATGGAGTTGGCAAACATTTCCAACTGGCTTGCTGCAACATTATATTCATCCAGGTATGCCCACTGGGTAAATACTTTTTCGTCCACGGCAATTGCGACTTTTGGATTTTCAGGATAATTATTAATAAATTCATTCCAAGTGTCTATTGCTGTGTTATATTCCCCCAATTCGCGCAAGCAAAGCGCCTTGTAATGTAAAACCGTCCCGTCGTTGTTCGTACCCTGAGATTCAAATCTTTGGAAGGCTGCAAGCGCCACATCATACTTTCCTGCGTAGAAATCCACAACCCCACGATTATATTCATCCACAGGTTGGCCTGCATCCACCAACCCGAGCAAGGCTGAATACGCGTCATAATATGTTTGATAATTTTCAGACGCATGACGCCAGCGATCATAGCCCTCATCCGGGCGGCCCAACGCAATTAGCGCTCTGCCTGCAAACAGGTCCATCTGGGCTCGCAGGTAATCATCCGCAGCCGCATCATAAATGTCATTGTAAATCTTTAGCGCCGAGGCTGGATCGCCCGCGCTCATAAAAGTATTGGCAATTTTTATTTGCATGCCGGTAGGATTTTGTTGTCCATCGGCTTTTTCTGCCAGCTGATAAGCTGTTTGGGCGCTGCCTATATCGCTAACAGCTGTAAATGCATCGCCAAGTTTTTCTTGCACGTAAGAATCCAGGCGGCCCGGGCGGGCAGTTAGATAGTTTTGATACGAATCAGCGGATTCTTTGTATCTTTCGAGTGTAAAGTTGATTTCTCCTAACAAAAACCAGCCATTTGCGCTGTATTCCGTATTCGGATAATTCTGTGTTAATAAACGTAAATTTTCCAGGGCGGCTGGGATATTACCAGCCAAATAATCGGCTTTGCCCAGCCCCCATAATGCCTCAGCACGCACAGTATCGTCAGTGTTGGAGGCAAGTACCATCTGAAATTCCAAACGAGCTTGCGGATAGTTACCGTCAAGGATGGCATTGTCACCGGCGCGAACGCGAGTGGCTGGAAGCGGTGTTGCGGTTGGCAAGGGTGTGGGCGTGATGGTGTTGGTTGGTTGAATGGTTGGAGTTGGTGATGGTCCGGCTGTCAGTTTGGCAAGAGGCGATGCGAATTGTGGCAATGTACAGGCTGTCAAAAACAATATGCACAACAGAATCAATAAAGTGAAATGTTTCATAAAGTGCTTATAATGCGGAATTTTTGGTGTGTCAAGCCAATTAGACCGGCAGAGGAGAATTAAGAAGGAATTACTTTACAATCAATGCTGCGCGTGATAAACTTCGCGCGCAAATACAGGCGCTCTCAGTTGAGAGCGCCATTTCATGTGAGTGCCATGCGAACCATATTTTGGGATTACGACACGAATAAAGTAATGATGATTGACCAACGTCTTCTTCCTGGGACGTTTATCTTGCTTAAGAATGAGAGCTACACCGACATCGCCAGTTCAATCAGCGATATGGCAATTCGGGGTGCGCCTGCGATTGGAGTTGCGGCGGCATTTGGCGTTGCTCTCGCCGCACGAGAATCTCATGCAAAAACTCTAAGGGATCTCGCGGTCGAGCTGGTCTCTGCTGGCAATATTTTGAAAGCCTCCCGCCCAACCGCTGTCAACCTGGGCTGGGCTGTTGATAAACTTTTAGCGTTTGCCGCAAGCTTTGCGGGCTCTGCTGATGATGTACGGCAAGCCTTGCTGACTGAAGCACAGAAAATGGCTGATGAGGATGTTTTAATCAACCAACGCATGGCCAAACATGGTGCAGAATTAATAAATGATGGGGATACTATTGTTCACCATTGCAATACCGGCGCTTTGGCAGCGGTAGACTGGGGAACTGCTTTAGGTGTGATTCGAACTGCCTGGGAGCAGGGTAAAAAGATCCATGTTCTGGTTGACGAGACGCGTCCGCGCTTGCAAGGCGCACGTTTGACGGCATGGGAATTAGAACAGTATGGTATTCCGTATGAAATAATTTCGGATAACATGTCTGGTTATTTTATGCGGGCAGGCAAGGTGCAGAAGGTCTTTTTTGGCGCTGACCGGGTAACTGCAAATGGGGATGTAGCGAACAAAATAGGAACTTATATGCTGGCACTCGCCGCCGCGGATAACAATATCCCCGCTTATTCAGTTGTACCAACTTCTACCATTGATTTATCTCTGGCGACTGGCGATTTAATTCCGATTGAAGAACGCAGTCAAGACGAAGTACTTGATATCCAATTAGCGGGGGAGAGAGTTACTCCGAAGAACGCGAAGGCTCGAAATCCGGCTTTCGATGTAACCCCCGCAAGGTTGATAAGCGCGATAGTGACCGAAAACGGCATCGCTTATCCGCCGTATGAAACCAATTTGAAAAAACTTGTGAAGTGATATTTCTTAAACAAGCCAGACTGTCATTTTTTCCGAAATTTAAAAAGAAAAGGTTATAAAATTCAATGGATATATTGCTCAGCGGCTCAGTGGCTTATGATTATTTGATGACTTTTCCTGGATATTTCCATGAACAGATTTTGCCAGAGCGTTTACACTCAATTAGTTTATCTTTTTTAGTGGACAGCATGACTCGTCAGCGCGGTGGAATTGCCCCGAATATTGCTTACACTCTGGCTTTACTGGGAGAGCACCCCAGGCTATTCGCCACTGTTGGGGAAGATTTTGCCGAGTACCGCGCCTGGTTGGAAAAGTTTGGCGTGAATACCGAGTATGCCAAAGTTATACCCGGAAAATATACCGCATCTTTCTTTGCGACAACTGATAAGGCCAGTGCCCAAATAGCATCTTTCTATCCGGGCGCGATGGCTGACGCTGCGATCATGTCCATTTCTGATGTTTCCAAACGGCCGGATTTGGTGATCATTTCTCCGACTGAGCCAGCGGCGATGATGAAACATGCTTCTGAATGCCGAGATTTGGGAATTCCATATTTATATGATCCTTCGCAGCAGGTGCTGCGCCTCGAAGGTTCAGAAATTGCCCGTGATATGGATGGAGCGCATTTCCTGTTCGTTAACGATTACGAGTTTGGGTTAATTTCAAAGAAAACTGGTCTTGATCTTAATGCCATGCTCGAAAAAGTGGATGTTCTGGTAGTCACAAAAGGCGCGGATGGCGCGATTATTTATGCAGATGGTAATGAAGTGATTGTACCAGTGGTTCCTGAAGAGCGCATCATCGATCCAACAGGTGTTGGCGATGCATTCCGCGGTGGTTTTTTAGCCGCTTATTCACGCGGCTGGGATTGGCAATTGTGTGGACAGGTGGGTTCGCTGGCGGCTGTTTATGTTCTTGAACAAAATGGCACGCAAAACCACTACTATACACGGCAGGAATTTGTGACCAGGTTCCGCCAAAATTATGATGACCAGGGCAGGCTGAATGCCTTGATATAATGATAGGGCTGAGTTAGCTCGTTTTGACAATCTATATTTTTATAAGTCATAGAGAAATCTTGACTATTGAATTGAAGGAGAAAGTATGAGCAATTACGATATCAAAGATAAGACCCTGGCTGAGGGTGGGCGAAGGCGCATCGATTGGGCAGAACGTGAAATGCCCGTATTGCGCATGATCAAGGAACGCTTTAAGAAGGAACGCCCTCTGGCAGGTTTTCGTGTTTCAGCCTGCCTGCACGTCACCACTGAGACTGCAAACTTAATGACCACGCTTCAGGCTGGTGGCGCAGATGTGGTGATCACAGCATCCAACCCGCTATCGACTCAGGATGATGTGGCTGCCGCGCTTGTGAATATTTACGAAATCCCAACCTACGCAATCAAGGGTGAGGATAATGTAACTTATTACAAGCATATCACTGCCGCTTTGGATCACAAGCCGCATATGACCATGGATGATGGAGCCGATCTGGTTTCCACAATTCATAAGGATCGCAGGGAGTTATTGAAGGACATTGTTGGCGGTACTGAAGAAACCACCACAGGGGTTATTCGTTTGCGTGCCATGTCTGCAGACAACATGCTGGAATTTCCTGTGATTGCCGTCAACGATGCTTTGACCAAACATCTTTTCGATAATCGTTATGGCACAGGTCAATCCACGCTGGACGGGATTATCCGTGCGACAAATGTTTTGCTGGCTGGCAAGGTGTTTGTTGTGGCTGGTTACGGCTGGTGCGGGCGCGGCCTGGCCTCCAGAGCACGCGGAATGGGTTCACGCGTGGTGATTACCGAGATTGATCCTTTGAAGGCGCTTGAGGCCGTCATGGATGGTTTTGAGGTTATGCCTATGGTGGATGCTGCCAAAGTTGGCGATATTTTCTGCACAGTGACAGGTGATTTGAATGTGATTGACGGTCATCACTTTGAAGTAATGAAAGATGGCGCACTGGTTTCCAATTCTGGCCACTTTAATGTCGAAATTAATATTCCTGCGCTGGCTTCAATGTCGAAGGGTGCGCCTGAGCTTGTGCGACCATTTGTGGATCAATATGTCACAAAAGATGGACGCAAAATCAACATCCTGGGCGAAGGGCGTTTGATCAACCTTGCATCCGCTGAGGGCCATCCGGCCTCCGTTATGGATATGTCGTTTGCAAACCAGGCGCTGGCTGCTGAGTATATGGTTAAAAATTCCAGCACACTGGAGAAGAAAGTTTACTCAGTGCCGGCAGATATCGATGCTGAAATTGCCCGCATTAAACTGATGGCAATGGGAATTAAGATTGATACTTTGACTGCGGAACAGGTCAGGTATCTTAACTCCTGGCAGGAAGGCACTTAAGATTTACTAAATTGTGTTCTAAAGAGAGCCCCCCGTTTGATTGCTGGAGGCTCTCTTATTTTAATTATTCTGGTAATTTGTTATCTGTTTTGCAGTTGATAATCAGTTTCGTGGATGCGCAGCTACTCTTTCTGCGTACTCGCTGTAGCTTCCCAGGTACTGTGTAAGATTACCATCTTTTAATTCCAGGATGCGGTTGACAGCCTGGTCAAGGAAGTAGCGATCGTGTGATATTACCATGACAGTTCCAACGAAATCGGTCAAGGCGGTTTCGAGAATTTCTGCGGAGGCGATATCGAGATTATTGGTTGGCTCGTCCAGTAATAAGAAGTTCGCTCCCGAAAGGACAAGCAAAGCCAATTGTAAACGGCTGCGCTCTCCGCCAGAGAGCGTGCTGATTTTTTGAGTTGCTTGCTGGTAAGAAAATAGATACCGGGTTAATAGCGATACGGCATTTGCCTCGGATATATTTCCAGTTCGGCGAATTGTCTCGATAAGCGTCAGATTGAAATCCAGTGTTTCATGTTCCTGAGCATAATAACCAACTTTTACGCTTGGTCCAAGTTTTATTTCGCCCATATCAGGCTGCTCCTGGCCCATGGCAAGCCTGAATAGGACTGATTTTCCTGCGCCATTTGCCCCGATGACTCCAACCCTTTCTCCATGCCGGATGAGCAAATTTATATTTTTTAAAATTGAATGCTGGGGAAAATGTTTGCTAACATTTAAAAACTCGAGTACCTGGTTTGAGCCACGCCAACCGCCCAGGTCAAGGCCCATTTGTCGGTGATTCAGATCCGGGCGGGTAACTTCATCCACCTTTTCGAGTCTGGTTTGCATCGAACGCACCCTGCTTGCAAATTTATCACTAAATTGAACCCACAGTTGGTAGCGCTTTAGGGCCTGTTTCATTCGACTGATTGCGCGTTGTTGAATCTGGTACAACTCATCCTGCCTGGCGAGACGTTGTTCTTTGTCGATAATGTATTCCGTGTAATTACCACTAAAGGTGGTTAGCTGGCTCGATTCGATCTCAGCAATGTGGGTAACTACTCTATCGAGGAGATAGCGGTCATGTGAGATTAGCACAACAGCTCCTGGATATTGCTGAATTAGTTTTTCTAAAAATAATTTTCCGGGCATGTCCAGGTGATTATCCGGCTCATCCAACAATAAAACATTGGGTTGAAATAAAATGAGACGGGCAAGGCCAATGAGTTTTTTTTGACCACCGCTAAGCACTGAGATCGGTTTGGAAAAATCAGTCTCTGGCAACCCGAATGCCTGGAGGAGATCACGAACCCGTGCTGAGTAAGATTTTCCTCCATGTGATTCGTATTCTTCGATTAGTTTTTGCTGATGCTGAAGTGCTCTGTCGAGTGCCTTCGGATTGTTATAGATCGCAGGGTCACTGATGTGCAATTCAATTTTAAGCAACTCTGATTCTATTTCCGCTATTCTTGGATTTCCTTCCATCGCAAGGACTAAGGCAGTTTTTTCTGGTGGGAATTCGGGGTGTTGGGGTAAATAACCGATACTGGTGCCTCTTGCCTTGACAATATTGCCACCAGGTTCAGGCTCATATTCAGATGTGATCAACTTTAATAACGATGATTTCCCGGCACCGTTTCGACCAACCAGGCCGATTTTTTGATCATTTTGAATTTCCCAATTTAGGTTGCGAAACAGGGCCCGTGCCCCTAAGATAAGTGTGACGTTGGAAAGGCTGATAGAAATCATAGAATATCTTTCGTTTTCATAGAATCGTTAGTATGGTGACTACTTGTTTATTATAGGTTAAAAATAACATCATCCTGATACAATGATAATGAAACGAATTTTACTAAAGAAATAGAACTCACCCGCTAAAAGCAGTTACTATCTGGTAAAATTAGCTGCGAAAGCCGGAGTCCCGGTCCCGTTGGCCGGGATTTTGTTGTGCCGATAATTATTTGGAGTGACACCCGGTTACTCTTCGTCAGATAAAGGTAAATATGATTAAAGAAAGAACTGATATTCGAAATATTGCCATCATCGCGCATGTCGATCATGGTAAGACTACCCTGGTTGATTTCCTTCTGCGACAGTCACATACTTTCCGCGAGAATCAACAGGTGGCAGAGCGGGTTATGGATTCGAACGATCTGGAACGAGAGCGAGGAATTACCATTCTGGCCAAGAATACGGCGATTGCAATTCCAGATCCTGAAACCGGCGAGACTGTAAAAATTAATATCGTCGACACTCCTGGCCATGCAGATTTTGGCGGGGAAGTGGAGCGGGTAATGAATATGGTGGACGGCGTTCTGCTGCTTGTGGATGCCGCCGAAGGTCCCATGCCGCAAACCCGTTTTGTACTAAAAAAGGCGCTTGAGCGTGGACATAAGGCAATTGTTGTTGTAAATAAGGTGGACCGCAAAGATGCCGAGCCTGCTCGTGTATTAAACGATACATTCGACTTATTTGTTGAATTAGGTGCTTCGGATGAACAGGCTGACTTTCCTGTTATTTACGCACAGGCAACTGCAGGCAGGGCCGGGCTGACCCCTGACCTTGGCCCAGATCTTCAGCCTCTCTTTCAAACAATCCTGAGGCACATCCCTGCGCCGATGGTTGATATGGATGCTCCACTTCAAATGTTGGTTACGACACTCGGTTACGATGATTACCGAGGAGTAACAGCAGTTGGGCGTGTGTTTGCGGGAACAATCAAGGCGGGGCAGAAACTTGCTCGTCTTAAGGCGGATGGAACCAATTTACCTGAGACGGCTCGTTACCTTTATATACATTATGGGTTGGGCAAAGTGGAAGTGCCGGAAGCGGCGGCTGGTGAAATTATTGCTCTGGCGGGCTTAGAGGGTATTGCAATCGGTGAGACTCTTGCTGATCCACAAAATCCGGTTGCTCTGCCTACGATCAAGGTGGAAGAACCTACTGTTCGTATGACATTTGGCGTCAACACATCTCCGTTCTCTGGACGCGAAGGTAAGTGGAGCACTTCCAGAAAACTGCGGGAACGTTTATTTGATGAACTTCGCACAAACGTATCGCTGCGCGTAACAGAAACGGAATCGGCTGAAACATTTCTTGTTTCTGGCCGAGGTGAATTACACCTGGCTATTCTTATCGAAACCATGCGCCGCGAGGGATACGAATTTCAGGTTTCCCGTCCGGAAGTCATTTTCCACAATGCCGATGATGGTACTTTGTTGGAACCGTTTGAAGAAGTCCATATTGAAACCAGCGCCGAGACTGTGGGCGTAGTGGTGGAGATGCTGGGTGGGCGACGCGGCAGGATGATGAATATGGAAGATACAGGCGATGGTCATGTACGCCTGATTTACATTGTACCAACCCGTGGATTGCTGGGATTCCGTTATCAGTTTTTGACTTCTACGCGTGGCATGGGAATTATGCACTCACTATTTCATGGTTATGATGAATTGGCGGGTGCCATGGCAACACGTTCTACCGGATCATTGGTGGCGATGGAAGCCGGGGATACGACTGCATATGCGCTCAAAAGCGTGGAAGACCGCGGCGTATTGTTTGTAGATCCTGGCGTGCTAGTCTACATGGGGATGGTGATTGGGGAAAATAGCCGAGGCGGTGATATTGCCATCAATGTGTGCCGCAAAAAACATTTGACGAACATGCGGTCTTCGCGTGGCGACATGGAAATCCGACTCACACCTCCGCGTCAAATGTCAATTGACGAAGCAATTGAATATTTATCTGACGATGAACTGTTGGAAGTAACCCCACAGAATTTCCGTATTCGTAAGCGTATTTTGGATACTGAGGACCGTGGTAAACAGACCAAGAAAGCAAAAGAAGCACTGGAAGAATAAAGAATCAATCTTTAAATAAACTTAAAATCAAAGGCCTGCGTTTTCATTGCAGGCCTTTGATTTATTTCAGGTATCACTCTTCGCAAGTTTTTTCCAGTGGGTTAATCCATGAAAGGATGACACTGCCTTTTGCCCGGGAAACGACCGAAATTGCTTCCACGTAATTCTCTCTTTGACAGCCGAAAATCCAGGTATCAGCGGATGGCAGCTGTGTGGACTGTTTTCCACTAATTGGAATAATTACAGGCACGTTGGTTTGAGTGCTAATGATAAATAAAGTCAAGCGATCAAAATCTGCGTTGCCAATCAGGGGTTCGGCTGCTAAAACCGGGCCTTCTCCAGTATTTTTCTTATAGTAGCGTGGGTACAGAGCTTTGCCGTAAATCACGACTGCTTTAGGATCGTTTGCAGATGTGATCAAGTAATTTTGTATTTTTTCTGATGAAAATTCAGGCAGGGTTTTGTTTGCACTTATAAAATCTACAATGCTTGCTTGCGCAGGATATGATAATGGCGGTATAGTTTCAAAGATAACAGGCAGCGAACCCAAAAAAAGAAATGCAAGCAATAAATATTCAAAGGTATGTTTATATAATACAACTTTTAGAGGTTCAAGTTGTGCGATTGGCGGGTAATCTTTTTTTATCAATTCAAGAAAATCAAGAAGCCATTCGACTAGCTCGAGCAGGCCGAGTGAAAAATATAAAAGAGCTGCCCAATCAATTGGAACGATATATCGACCACCGGACGTGAGCGATAAACCGGTGGTGATGTTGTACCCCAGCATAACAGCCAGGGGGGCGAGACCTGCAAGTTTCCAGCGTTTCCAGGAAGTGGCGATGCCCAGGGATATTACGATTAAGATAGCGCCGAGTATCCAGAAACCACCTGGCAAAAGTTGGCCTTTCCATTCTGCAAACCAGTAGGGCAAGCGAACCAGGTCTAATAATTTATATCCTTCTATCGAAGGGGGGATCATCAGAGTGATACCAACCAGACTATGTAAATAATTTGTGGTTATGCTTCTGGCTAGATTAATGTACTTACTGAGTTTTTGGGGTGTATCTTGTTGCGTTTCTGAATCAGGCTGTGTGTTTGAGATCATGGGGTTATACCGCTGGTTCATGATCACGCCGCTTGTTTTTGCATTAATAAAGCTAAACGGATTGTTTGATTTTATAAGGTTTCGGCCCATCCAGGGTAACCAGCTCGAAACGATAAAAAGAATGAAAATTAAAGAAGTAGTGAGCCATTTTCTTTTATCCAACTTTACCTTTAATCCGATAAGAAATATAGCTGGCACTAATATTCCGATGGCATTCAACCTGACTAAACAAGTTAAGCCGAGAATTCCGCCGGCGATATGTAAATTGAATTTATTAGCCTGTGGTGAACGCAGCCAGTTAATCAAAAAATAGAGGAAGAGTAGTATGCCCAATGTTGTGAGCGGCTCACTAAGGATCATCTTCGATGTTGAAACTTGCAGATAATTTGTAAGTTTAATAGCGTTAAATTCTTTGATTATTAAAATACTTGCAAAAGTCAAGCCAAATGGTCTGGAGTGTAAAGTTTTTCCGATGAAGTAGCCGATAACAGGAATTAAGGCGAAAAAAAGGATCTGAAACTGATAAAAAAGAGCGTAACTGTTCCCAGCGACCAAGTGCATTATTGCCAAAAAAGTAATGTATAAGGACTTGTCGATGACATCACCTGCGATATCGCGTCCTATCAGCATTTGTTGCGATGCGTTATCAAAAATAAAGGAATCGTTTATTGGGTAAATTTCATAAACTGGGGGCCGAGGCGATGTGTCAAAAGTCCCTTGTTGGTAGCTTTGGCCTGACCAGAGTAACGTAGATGTCAGCCAAATCAAGAAGACTAAGGCTAGATCAAGCCGACGATTTTCCAAAAACTTATTTTTCAGCCTGGAGGTAACTGACAGAAGGGCTATACCAACTCCACAAGCAAGGAAAATCTGAGGCCACAGAATCGGAACTCCAGGTTTTGACCAAAAGCTATTGTCACCAATGACCCCCAGGCTTGTGGTTGCAATAAAAATCCAAACTGCCCCAATAAGCCCCAGTGTAATTAGAAAAGCATTTAAAAGACTTTTGTCCAGTGAAAAAGGCCTGGCGTTCTTTTTAAATTTCCAGAATGCCAGGTTGAGGAGTACTTGAATATTTATGATAAAGCCCAAGATCAATACAGGGTGCAACCTCTCGGAAATTATCAAAAATCTTCCCATATACTTGTCTGGGGTAGTAAGAATTAGCGTGAACAACAGGAAAACAAATATTGCAACGATGAAAAGCCAAATAAAGTTAGTATGATTATTCAGGAATTCCACTGATTGGGAAATAATTTTTTCAATTTGTCTCCACGCGAAAATGGCAAGGGTGAGAAATACGAGCATAAAAAAGAATAAAAATATAACAACAATTGCTTTGCTTCTTTGGATCGTGAGCAGAGAATTGAATTCTGCAAAAAGAATCGAAAATATCAAGGCAAATGAAACTACTGCAGGGAATGCCAGATTAAATACTATAAATAAACGTTTTCTGATTGTCATAATATGTCAATTAAGCGCATGGAATGACTCCAAAGCGATTTATTTTGCCGATGTTCTATTTGACCTGGATGATTTTCCCGCTGGTCATGGTTTCAAGGGCGATTGGCGTTAGTTCAAAAAGAGAATTCGGTGTACCAGCAGCGGCCCAAATGGTTTCATATTTCATCAAATCTTTATCGATAAATACTTTTACAGGCGTAGAGTGTGCGATGGGCGGAACCCCACCGATAGGAAACCCGGTAGATTGCTTAACGAATTCTGGATCTGCGCGATTGATCGACTCGCCAATCTCTTTACTTATGAGTTCCTCGTTGACACGGTTTTCCCCACTTGTAAGTACAAGGATTGGTTTCCCAGAGACGCTGCCCTTGAAAATGATTGATTTAACAATCTGTCCCAGTTTACACCCGACTTTTTCTGCTGCTTGTTGTGCTGTATGGGTTGGTACATCTGATTCTATGACAGTAAATGCATATCCGTATTCGATGATGGCATTTTGTACTTTTTGCGCTGGAATTGGTAAAGTATTTTTCATTTTTTACCTCTCTTTTTCTGGCAGAGTAAAATAAAAGGTGGCTCCTTGCCCGGGTTTGCCTTCGGCCCAGACATTGCCAGCATGACGTTGAATAATGCGTTTTACGATTGCCAGGCCAACTCCAGTGCCTTCAAATTCATCCTGACGGTGCAAACGCTGGAAAACACCGAATAATTTAGATGAATAGTTCATGTCGAAGCCTGCACCATTATCTTTTATATAAAAACGCAACTCATTATCGACTTTCTCGCCGCCAAATTCAATTATGCTCTCGTTACGGAAGCTGGTGAACTTTATGGCGTTGGAAAGCAGGTTGGAAATGGCTTGAAATAAGAGCGCATAATCCCCGTAAACAACTGGGCCCGATCTTATAACCAAGCGTAGGTTATCATTTTTCCCTTTTTCTAAGTGGTCAAATATACTTTGTGCCATTTCAGCAAGATCTATATCTCTGTAATACATTACCTGGCGACCAATGTGGGTAAAGGTCAGCAAATCATCAATCAATTGCCCCATTTGTAGTGCATTGGATTGGATACGATGAATATATTGTACTCCTGTGTCTGAAAGCCCTTTACCAAACTCATCCAGAAATATATGGCTGAGTCCATGAATTCCACGAATTGGCGCGCGTAAATCATGCGAAACTGTATAAGTAAAAGATGCTAATTCGTGATTTGCCTCTTCTAATTCAATAGTACGTTGGCGTACATGATTTTCGAGTTCAATATTGAACTCACGAATTTCAGCTTCGGCTCTTTTGCGTTCAGCTAATTCTTTTTGTAGTTCGTCATATAAGCGTGAATTTTCAACGGCAATGGCTATTTGGTTGGCTGCACCATCGAGCAAAGTAAGGAATTCTTGTGTGTAAGCATTAAAAGTATAACTATGCGTGGAAATAAGGCCAATAATATTTTCACCTGCCAGTAGTGGGGCAATCATTATAGAAGCCGATGGCTTGAGCTTATCACCTAGTGGAAGCGTGCTCTTTAAATAATCCAGATCATTCGCGTTTCGATGTATGATGAATGCTTTGCGCCTGATAAGGCCATGAGCGACCCAGCTTTCAGGAAGAAGTTTTTCTGATTTCTCACTCCAGACTTGTCCCGAATCGTATACCAGAGGGTATGAAACCTCGTTTTCTCCCTGGTCGTAAAAAGTGACGATGAAGGCATCCAGCGGGATGATGGCAATTATTTGTGAGAGAATCAATTTGAGTGTATTCTCAAGATTGCGCAACGTCGTCAGAGTTTTGCTGATGTCGTACAGGGTGGTTAATTGTTCTGCGCGATTGCGTAAAGTATCGCGGCTCTTGTTCAATTCGAATTCAATATTTTTTAGGTGTTGAATATCCGTTGCGATGATCATTGCCCCAGTAACTTGCCCATCAGGTTCCTTTATGGGACCGATGCGTAGAGAATACCAATGCGTAGTATCTCTTGATAAGTTTATTGGTATATCACGCATTTCTGAACCACCAGCCATTACTTTGTTTATTACCAGCCTTGCTCTGGACCTGGTATCCTCAGGCAAAAAATCATAAACAATACTTCCAATCTTAATATTGCTGGGGTGGTGTGCGGCCGCATTATTAATAAAGGTAGTAGTACCATCCGGTTTGATAATAATTATCAGATCGGGCGCATTATCTACCAATGATCGCCATTTCGCCTCGGAATCACGTGCAGTTTTAAGCGCTTTTCCCATCGTTTCAGACATAATGCTAATAGCCACTGCGCCGATAATGAGTGAAAGTGAGACTATCAAAAAATCGGCAGGTCGGGCGGTAAAATATTGTGGTTTAATTTGTAGCGGTAGAAAATTATATATCTCGCCCCAAACGATAAGCGCAGTAGAAGCAATGAGAATAGCAGTTACGATCAACATTCCTTTGCGAGGTAATAAGAAGCTGGTGATAATCAGAATTAGTGCGTAAAAAAGGATTCCAATATCATGAATTCCCTGCCCAATTGCCAGCATAAATGTCACTGTAATGGTGAGAGAAGTTAATGTGATATAGGTGGCTAAAATAAGCTGATCGCGGCGGGCGAACAAGAGTGCGAATGCCAGTGGCACCATACCCAGGGCAATCCCTAAACCTGTGGCGTAAACTCCAACAAAAGCATCTGTTACTCCAACCAGAAATGCGATTATTAATATGGTTATGATAATCGTATGCAAGAAGATCGCAATTCGATTTTTTTCATCATTGTTGTACTTGGGCGGGATGAAAAGGCTATGAATGATATTTTTCATAATACTGAATAAATGCTAATGGCTGAGTACGTGCATGGAACCCTATTTTATCTTTGTTACAGAGCGTCGTTGTGTGGCGGTTAGCGCTATGCTGTGACTGTTTTGGAACTGACTACTTGATCGCCGTTTCTACGCAGGCAAAGGCATCGCGAACGCGTTCCAGGTGACCTGCGAGCATTTCCACTTTTTCTGCTTCTGGGATGCCAAAATATCCCCAAGATGTGGTTTCATTGCTTCCTCCCAGTTCGCCGCTGATAATCTCAGCTTCAAAGCTCAGGGCGATAATATGAGCTTTGTTCCCATCGGGGTAAACTACTAATTTGTGCGGATCGCTGTAAACCCCAATCAGGCGAAGCACTTTTACTTGAAGACAGGTTTCTTCCCACACTTCGCGCACGCAAGCCTCGCTAACGCTTTCGCCTGGCTCTATCCGCCCTCCCGGCAGGCACCACTGAGCGTTGTCTGCCCGTTGAGTTAGTAACACTTTTTCGCGAGTTGAATCAAAAATTACTGCGGAACAACCAAGGCGTAACTCTCCTTCTCTGGCGATCCGTTCTCCAAACACAACCTTTGTTTTGGTCATTGCGTCTCCAAAAGTACAATGGGCGGTATTACCGCCCATTGTACTTTATTGCTTGATAAAAGTCCCATTTCTTAGTTCTGATATTGCCTGTTGAATTTCATCCATGGTGTTCATTACAAATGGTCCATACGGAACAATTGGTTCTTTGAAAGGGACTGCTGCTAAAAGCAAAAACCTGAATGATGAGTTGGGGCTCGCTTGCGCCCAAACGTGGTGCCCATCACCAAACTGTACCATCTTTGTGGCGTATATTGGCGTGTTATTTTCTGAATTATTTTCAAATATTCCACTGCCATCAAAAACATATGCAACAACAGTATGACCCAGGGGTACTTCTTGCGTGAATTCCGCTCCGGGGGCAAGGTTAACATCAATGTAAAGCGGGTTGGCAGCAATTTCTGACACAGGCCCTTTTATACCTTCAACTTCACCGGCAACTATTTTGATGGTTGTGTTTCCTTTGGTCAATACGGGTATGTTTGATGAGTTTACTTCCTGATAGCGAGGCCTGGACATTTTTAATGTTGATGGCAGATTAACCCAAAGCTGGAATCCGTAGATTGCTCCGTTATTTCCTCTTCTTGGCATTTCTTCATGTAAGATGCCGCTGCCGGATGTCATCCACTGAACATCTCCAGGTCCGATTTCCCCTGAATTTCCAAGGCTGTCGCGATGATTTACCATTCCTTCCAGAATGTATGTGACTGTTTCAATGCCTCTATGTGGATGCATAGGGAAGCCAAGAATGGGACCTTCGATGGGATCATTGAAAGCGAAATGATCAAATAAAAGAAATGGGTCAAAGCGGTTGGAACTATTTGGAGAAATTGAGCGGCGTAATCGGACGCCGGCACCCTCCATTACAAATTTGGGTTCAATAATATTATTTA
>Ga0105047_10008402_pt1 | contig 17179 bp, 15 predicted proteins | sample MAT04_FD_78384 | JGI IMG/M metagenome (GOLD analysis project Ga0105047, IMG submission 78384) | Freshwater microbial communities from Lake Fryxell liftoff mats and glacier meltwater in Antarctica - MAT-04 (megahit assembly) | ecosystem: Environmental > Aquatic > Freshwater > Ice > Liftoff...
CGATGAACCTGAAATATCGCATTTATTTAAAATAGCCTCTTTATCGATCCTGGAAACCCTGTAAAAATCGAAGATATTATAGATTGTAGAGGTCTAATGTTTTCAGATTGAAGTAGAACCAGTATAACAAGAAGATGCAGGTATAAATTTATACTTATTTAAAATCTTTGCAATTGCAAAAAAAACTTTCAAACCAAATAATAAAATATTTTATTAAAATAAAACAATTATATTGCATAAATTCCGTTGTTCATGATATTCTTTTTTATTAAATAGGGGATGATATATGAACATAGCAAACTTTTCTTTACTAACTGCTGGAATTATCAGCACTTCAGCTTTTAACATGATCAGCTCTGGCTTTCGTGGACTTGCTAATTCAAAAATTTTTAAAAGTACAACGATGAGTTTTGGTATAGCACCAACAATGAATATTTCAACCCCATCATACATTGACAAAACTGCTACATTTAGTTCAGATGGAATTAGCTGCATGGGCGGTGCAAATATGGTATTTTGCCTAACCAAAGTTTTTTTTGATCATCAAATGAACCCAACAAATTTCATAAGAAGTGCATTTTTTATTCCTTTGGCCACAAGAAGCATCGTTCTAATGAGTACTCATTTCAATCTTGGCAAAAAACAAGCAGAATTTTTAGATAAAAACCTTGGCAAAATGGTTAACGTTGCAACACTTGTTATTTCGGTCGCATGCCTTCCGGCAATCCTATATACAGCAGCAACAATCGGAACAAGCGGGCTTGTCTATTCATCAGCAACTGTCATCTCAAGCACACTTAGTATTGCTGTTATTACGAGCTTATTTGTAAAATTTGATGCGTTCTGCCTCTACAAAACTTCATAAAAGCAAAACTAAAATGAACATATCCACATTTTATTCAGTATCAGCAAAGGTTATGGCAGCTTCCTTGCTTAATGCTGTGGGATCGAATTTAGTAAAAATGGCTAAATCAGATGGAAATGCTTTATTTACTGAAATTACCGGTAATAACTTCCAAGTGAATCAGCAAATGTTCAGAAAATCATTTGCTATATTCACAAAAACAAATCTTTCCTATGTTAACAAATGTTTAAGCGCAACACTTATAACTTCCATAATTAGTAACACTGCACTCAAATCTCAAATAAATACTATCAAATATATCGCAAGCTTCTTTTTTATTTTAATAATTCCAAAGGTTTTGTCGATTCTAGCACCTTATACGGGTTATTTTAGTGATACAGGTGATAATAGAAAATTTTTAGGTAAAGTTCTTAACGTGGCAACGCTTGTTGCATCCATTGCTACCTTGCCTTCAATGCTATCTTGTTCATTGACAATCGGCCCGGGAGCTTTCGTTTTTGCCGCATTTACCATAATAGCAGTAGGTGATGATGCCACCGCCCTTTTTAAAACTATAATTTCGTAACAAGAAGATCAATTAGCACATATATGAATACAACCACATTTTACTCATTATCAACCGGAATCATGGTAGCTTCTTTTTTTAATTACGTGGAATCGGAAATAATAATCGAAGCTGAGTCAATGCTGCATCCACTAATGACTGAATTTACCGGTAATAACCAGCAATATACCAATGCGATAAGGCAGAAAGTTCAAGTTATCAGAACCAAAATCGGTGCTTCCTATCTTGGTCGATATTTAAGTGTAACCCTTATGACTTTCACAATTAATAATGCATTTTTAGGGTATCAAATAAAACCCATCACCTATGTTGCAGGTTTTATTTTCCTTAAACTTATACCAGGTGTATTAACTCGCCTCTCGCCTTACATAGGTCATTCTTTTAAAAATCAAGAAGAATTATTAGGGAAAGTACTTCATGCTGCAACACTTACGGCATCAATTGCAATCTTTCCTACGCTTTTACTCAATTCAACAACACTTGTGTCATTCACATTTGTTGCACTTACCGGATGCATTTTATACAATGACGTTTTTAAAAAAGTTTTTTAGATCACTAATCCAAAAGTGTTTTCAATTGGGGACCGTTCTTGCATAAACGTTTCCTATCAGATCCTATCGCTCTTATCCCGCAAGTATCAGAGGTTTCTTGAAACAACCCTCGCAAGCTGCATTTGAAGAAGTTTTTGAGAAATTAGAGGCGAATGTCATTCAACATGTCCCGTAAAAATATCGATTTAGAAACAAGAAAAAAATTCTTATACCTAAAGTAAAAAAAACGTAATATATAGATGAGATATAAAACTTAAAATAAAAGGTTTGTCTATTTTTTAAAAAATTTACTTTACGAATAAATTTTGAGATATAGAGAAAGAGGGAGAGAGATTCCAACTCAAACCAGCACCTTGGCAAGGTTTTAAACCACTTTTAAACAGATTATTTTTAGAGTAGCAAATGAAAAATTTTGTTAATTTTTCAAAAAATTATAAAAAACAGTTGTCATATAAAAAAAATTTCAGGCATATAACGTATACAAAATGAGTTGTTGGTTTTCAACATTCATAACTGAAATTCCTAAAACATTTTTCAATTATAGGTTTTATATGAAAAAACATTTAAGCAAACTTTTTGCATTAGTTCTAACATTAGCTTGCCTAGCAAGCCCATTAAACTTGATGGCTGACCACCTGATTTCAGCTAAACAAGTTGCTGGTACATACCAACTAAGCGGATTTAGCAGCAGCTTTTCTGGAGCTCCATTAGGCTTTCAATCACAAGCACTTGTTGGACAAGTTACTTTAAATGATGATGGTACTGGGGTAGCAAACTTTGGTAATTTTACTTTTGTAACCATTGCCGGTGCAGTTCAGACTTTACCTCTTGCTGGTGTACAGTTAACATATACGCTAGGAGCAGAAGATGGACAAGCTACTATCACTCTTTTAAACTTCCCTATAACTGGTGCTAATCCACAATTTGCAGTTTCGTTCAAAAAGCGTTGCAAGAGAGTTACAGGATTTAGTGGCGTAACTATAGTCAATACTACTTCTAATTTAGTGACTATAATTCAAGCAGAGCGCTTCTAGTTTATTCATAAATTATTACGTTAAGGTTGATTCTTCCTTGAATTAACCTTCTAAAGCAATTCAGGTAAAAATAGCCAGAATTGCTTTAGAAACTCCCCCAAAACCCTACTGCCGAACCTTTGCATATTAAACCGGCAAACCCAAAACCTCCAAGACTATCTGGCCTGAAATCGCATTGTGTTGCGGCAAATTTTAAGGATTATCAAAAAAGCACAACCTGATGAAAAAATTGAAGATGTCATAGATTGTAGAGGTCTAATGTTTTCATTTTGACGTAGAACCTGTATATATGCTTTGAAGCTTGCAGGGTCAAAGGAGTTTTTTCGGTGGTACCATCATGAATTCGGGATTTGATTCATGATTTATTGCTGAATTTTCAAAAGTTATCACATAAGTACTTTTTGAAAACGGTAAGGAATTAGCGGCAGCCGGATTTGAACCGACGACACATGGATTATGATTCCATTGCTCTACCGACTGAGCTATGCCGCCAAATGAGTAAAAAAAAACCTTAGGAGTTTAGTCCTAAGGTCTAACGATAAATAGCGGGGAAAGGATTCGAACCTCCGACCTTTGGGTTATGAGCCCAACGAGCTAACCCCTGCTCCACCCCGCGTCATGCGTTATCGTTATTAAAGACAAACTATAGCAAAGCAAATGAATTAACGCAAGCTTTTTAGAAAAAAATATTTTTTTATTTCGTAAAAAGCTTCCTGAATAACTCCAGAGTCAGCTTTGTGGAACCTTTAAATTGTGAAATTAATTTAAATCCGGAATCACCCAACATAAAACACCTTTCAGGGTTAACTAAAAGATCATCTACCACATTTTTCAAATCTTCTTCTTTAACTTGGACCCCTGCTTGATGATTTAAAACAAGCTCTGAAAAGTCCGGTTGAGAGTGCATGTAAGGGCCAAACAATACTGGAACCCTATAGGCCAAAGGCTCCAAAATATTGTGTCCTCCGACCCTCTGAATAAAGCTGCCACCGACAATGGCAATAGTTGCAACACTATAGCATTTTCTTAAAAGGCCCATTGCATCGATGAGAACAATTTTTTGATTGCAATTTTCTGTTTTGGAATAACGGCAAAAAGGCAGATTTAGTAAAATCAACTCTTTTTCAACTTCATTAAAGCGTCCAGGATGCCTTGGCACAATTAAGACTTTTAAGTCAGAATATTTTTTAAAAATTGGTTCTAGTGCATTTAAAATTATTTTTTCTTCCGGTTCATGTGTTGATCCAACCACTAAGACCTTAGAATTTGAATTAATTCCCAATTTTTTTTTGAAAAGTTCAATTTCTTGGATCTCTAAAACGGCAACTTCTTCATCAAACTTTAAATTGGCGATAATGGCGATTTTATCTCCCGGAACTTTTAAAAATAAAAAACGCTCGGAGTAAATTTTATTTTGAACACAAAAAAAATCAATCAGACCATACAGCTTTTTACTAAAAAAAGGTACCCATTGAAGTCTTTTTGCAGATCTATCCGAAACCTTCCCATTAACAAGCATAATTTTAGCGCCATTATTTTTAGAGGCTTTTAAAAATTGAAACCATAGGTCTGTTTCGGAGATGAGCACAAAATCAGGGTTGACTCTTTTTAAAATTGGCTTAATGATAAATGATATATCAAGTGGTAAAAAAACATGATAATCGGCAAAGGCAAGCGTTCTTTTTGCTTCCTCGTGTCCCGTTTCTGTGATTGATGAGATCAATAAGGTGTAATCCCCTTTTAGCATTTTAGCAAGGGAAGCTATTGCACGTGTTTCTCCAACCGAGACTGCATGAATCCAAATCAAGGGTTTGTTTTTTTTATCCACTTCAGGAAAATCAAACCCAAATCTTTGCATCAAAGAAGTTCTATATTTTTTTTTAAAAAAATATAGAAAGCCAAAACTTGGTAAACTCAAAACACTTAAAACTAAGTCATAAAAAAAAGAAAAAATCATATTTCCGATCATAGAAAAAAAAACAGTTTATAAGAAGAAAAAAGATTGTTTTAAAATCAAAATTTGATTAAGGTGTGCCTTATGAACGCATTTCACAATGAAATAATCAATTACCACATCGATGGAACGAACCTTAAAGGTCACTTGATCTTTGATGTAAATAACAGTGTAATCCGCCCTGCCGTAATCGTAGCGCCTCATTGGCGTGGATGCGATGCATTCACCCTTCAAAAAGCTACCGAACTTAGCCGTTTAGGCTATATTGTATTTGCAGCTGACGTTTATGGCGATGGAAAAACAGCAACAACTGATGAGGAATCTGCTGCCTTGATGGAACCCTTATTCCTCGACCGAAAACTTCTACAGGAAAGAATTGGGGCAGCATTTGATTATTTATCTAGCCATCCGCTCGTTGATTCAACCCGTATCGGTGCAATTGGTTTTTGCTTTGGCGGTTTGACTGTGATCGAGCTTTTACGAAGCGGCAAAACCGTTGCCGGCGCTGTCAGCTTTCATGGAGTCTTAGGAGACATAAAAGGCAGTTTAAGAGTTACCTTAGGGATCCGCCACGAAAAAATTAAAGGCTCTTTATTAGTTTTACACGGTGCTGACGACCCACTAGTCACAAAAGATGATATCATGCAACTTGAAAATGAAATGAGCGACAATGGGGCCGATTGGCAGATTCATATCTACGGAAATACTAAACATGCTTTTATGAACGAAAATGCAAACAATCCAGCAAGTGGATTAGAATATAATCCAAGAACCGCAAAACGCGCATGGCAATCAATGATAAACTTTTTTAACGAAATATTTGGCTAAACTATGAATTTAAAAGTAACAGCAACAGCAACTTACGCCTTATTCGTCCTCGTTGGAGGTCTTATTGGCTATGTTAAAGCGGGAAGCCTAGCTTCCCTTACAATGGGCTGTTTTTTTAGCGCCCTTCTTTTTTTATGTGCATTTGCAATTTATAGAAAAAGCGTGCTGGGGCATGTATTGACATTAGCACTCACCTCTTTTTTACTTCTATTTTTTGGATTTCGCTTTTTTCAAAAGCTCGTATTTATGCCAGCAGGCCTTATGGTGCTATTAAGCATTGGGCTTTTATCGATCTTGCTCATTAAAAAGTACGAAACCGCCATCAGCCAAGAATAAACACTTTTGTTACCTACATCTTCAACCCTCTTGAATGCTCTTTTTACCGCGAAGAACGCGAAGAAACGCGAAGACGCGCGCTTAAGCGCGAGAAAAAAGAAAAAATGGAGGCCATAAACTTTGATTATAGCATTCTTATCCCTCTAAAAAAAACATCAAAAAACTATTACAAAACTTCAAATGCGAATTCAATTCATTGTGTTTGAAATAATTGCGGAAAATTTAGCGAAAAAGCTACCAAAAAGAATCATTTGCCAAAGTGAAAATGAATTATTTTTGAGGAGATTTTTTGATAAATTTTGAGGGCCTATGTGTATACATGGCCGAAAAATTTAGTGAAAAAGCTACCAAAAAGAATCATTTTAACGGCTCTATCCACTTGTCGTGGGACTTAATCAGGGCAATTAAGCGATCGTCGGCATCGGCAAAGTCTATGTCTTTTTCAACGCAAGTTTTACCCACATATAAATCAATTTTACCAGGCTTTGAGCCGACATACCCAAAATCAGCATCTGCCATTTCTCCTGGGCCGTTGACAATACATCCCATGATGGCAATTTTAACGCCGGGAAGGTGGGCCGTGCGGCTTTGAATTCTCTTTGTGACATCTTGCAAATCAAAAAGCGTTCTTCCGCAGCTTGGACAGGAAATAAAATCGGTTTTGAATGTTCTCATTCTTGCACCTTGTAGGATATTGAAGCTTAAATCTCTTAAAGCATCTATTCCATAATCCCCTTCAATGCAAAGACCATTTCCAAGGCCATCACAAAATAGGGAGCCAAATTCTGCACTTGCATTAATCGTAAGTTCTTCCAAACTGCAACTGTAGCTAAAATTTAAAATCACAGGGATGTTGAGTTGATTGATTTGGCACCACTCAAAGAACTTCCTGCAAGTATGCAGTCTATTTTCTTTTGGTTTTAAAAAGATGAGTGAAGGGTTTAATTGTTTTAAAAGTTCCCAATTCGATTCATCTTCAATTTCAATAGCCAAAGGTATTTGTACGGGCTTTGCGACAGGTAATGTGAATAGCTCTTTTTTCTTTGCCTGCTGGAATTCCTCTATTGCTTTACTTAAAGACTGTAACGTGAGGGTATCTTGGGATTCGCCTTTAAAGATCACACCAATGCCGGCTTGCCTTAAATCGTTAATTTTCTTTTTAGATTTAACATCTTTTGGATTATCTTTTAAGACAATGCAATCAACAGACCCAGTTTTAATTTTAGGAAGATTAAATTCAACCCCACAGCCGAGCCTTTGATAAAAATCATCTTTTAAAAGGGTTGATGAATTCACCGCAACAACAACAGTACCATCTTTATGCATGGCCACATTTTTTGGAAAGGTCACGGCACGTTTTTTAAATTCATCAATTTCCCTGAAACTTTCCTGAAAAAACGAAACTCCTTTACCTACATAGTTCTGACTAAATGAGATTAATTGCTTACAAGGTTCAATTTCATGCCAAGGATCTTCTGTGAGTGAGACGCGGATTGTATCTCCTAGTCCATCCAGAAGTAACGCCCCTATTCCCATTGCAGACTTTACTCTGCCATCCACGCCAATACCGGCTTCCGTAACACCTAAATGTAGAGGGTAATCAAGGCCAAGTTCATACATTTTTGCCGCTAGAAGACGATAAGCCTGAATCATAACTTGCGGATTTGAAGCCTTCATGGAAAAAATTAAATCGTGGAAATCATTTTTCTGACAAACCCTTGCAAACTCCAAGGCCGATTCACACATTCCTTCAGGCGAATCCCCAAATCGATTCATGACGCGATCTGAAAGAGAACCATGATTTGTTCCGATGCGAATTACTTTTTTTAATTTCTTACATTTTTCAACTAACGGAGTAAATTTTTCTTCCAACCGATTCAATTCATCAAGATATGTGGCATCAGTGTATTCAAGAACCTTAAAAGATGCTCGTTTATCGACATAATTGCCTGGGTTAATTCTGATCTTATCAACAAACTCCACGGCATGCATGGCAGCTGCAGGAAAAAAATGGATATCGGCAACAAGAGGAATGGTGTACCCTTTTTGTAGCAAACCATTTTTAATATGCTCGCAAGCTTCCGCCTCTTTCATGCCCTGTACAGTAATGCGCACAATTTCGCAGCCGACATCTGCTAATTTAATGACTTGGTCGATCGTGGCTTGCCAATCACGTGTCGGAGTTGTTGTCATCGATTGAATACGAATAGGATTATTTTTGCCAATACCTACCGAACCCACAAGCACTTCTCTTGTTGGTCTTCTTTTTGTTAGATGGATCGATTCACAATATTTCATAGTATTCTCTAAATTTTAACGGTGTCTGACTTCAATAACACATTTTTTTGCAGCAATTTTATCTATTAGTAACGAAAGAGACTCTTGATTTTCGGTATCCAAATTAGCATCCCATTCATCAAGAAGCAGGACATCAACATCTACTTTTTCTAAAATTTCATACAGTCTTTTTCGCAGGGACTCACCTGTCGAATATTTATTAGTCTCTGTATAAAAACTTAAATGATCATGGGTCGGTAAGAAAAAGGCGCGTCCTGCCAACGCATTTTTAATTAGCATAAGTGCAGTGGATTTCCCACTTCCATTTTCGCCACGAATAGTCAACCTTCCATTTTGTAAAGTTTGCTCTAAAAGATCCTGATGCGATTTTATAAATCTTGGATTTGCAAAGGACAAATTATTCTCATCTACAAATTCATCATCGCTATTTCTTGCTAAAGTTGCCTTAATTTTATCCCATTTAATTTTACGCTCCAAAATGGGATGTGAATCTTCTTGAGCTTGTATCGCTTTATAAATCGACATGAGCTTGACCTTATGAAGGCCCCATCTAAACCCTAAGGAAACGGTCTGGTATGTGTATGTCAAAATAGTAAAAAGAATAGGTAGCACAACAACAAAGGAAGATAGAGCAACAGGATCTGATTGATATTGTAAAACAAAATAGATGGCCACAAAAAGGGAAGGCACAGCCGTAACAAGGGCTGAAAAAATAGCAAGAATTTGATCAAAACGTTCTAAATCAATATTTCTTTGCAGGCATCTATTGAGCCTCTCTGTTGTTTTTTCATTCCATAAATTAAAATTATAATGATTTCCAAGAAGAACATTGTCCCAGGCAGAAAGAAGAGATTGGCAAAGGCTGAGTCTTGCTGTCAAGGCTTTCTGGGTTAAATTTCTTTGAGTTCGCCTTTTCCATTTCATTGTCATCACAACAAAGATAACGCTCAACGAATAGGAAATCATAAATAAAGGCTCTACAACAACTGCAAGAAAAATAATATTTAAAATAACACTTAAAACCCACGTAAAAACGTCCCAGACGTAATCAATTAAAGCATGAAGGGCTGCAGGCCCTTCCGTAGTTAACAACGAAAGCTTTTCTGAGCGCTGAAGTTTATTATTCCATTCGCCTATATTATTTCGATTAGCAGAAACAAAGGCATTTATAAAAGAGCGTTGAGCTTCCTGTTTCCATTTCGTTTTAAATATGAATGCTACACAGTTTGGGATGAAATGCAAGCCTAGAGTTACAAGATAGATAATAATGTAGGAAATATTTGGGCTTCCTTCAACAACGCTTTTCATAAACCAGATAAGCCAAAGCGTTGCGGACGCCTCTAGTAGCTGCTGAAAAAATAAAATGGTTAAACATGAAATAGCCGCGCGATTTGTAAGAAGTTCCGTAATTTGCTTTCGCAATTGTTTTGAGTCCGGATTAGTCATGAATAATTTTATATTTTCTCGTACCATAATTCATATCGATTATGCACAAGTCGCTTCATAATTAAAATAGAAAATTTCAATTTTTTAAGAAATAAATCAAGCAAAATGGTAAGGTTAAATTTGAATAGAGTTCCTTTGAAATTTGCATGGGATTTCAAAAAAGGTTTAATAGATAATAGAGGTGATTTTCATGGTTCATAATCGAAAAGAAAACGATAGTATGGGAGAGATGGAAGTCCCGATGGATCGCTACTATGGGGCTCAAACTGCAAGATCTTTACATTATTTTAAAATCGGCGATGAAAAAATGCCGGCTAGCTTGCTTAGAGCATTTGGTATTATAAAAAAAGCTGCCGCCAAAGTGAATGTCGATCTCTCCAAATTAAGCCATGAAAAATCAAAACTAATTATTGCTGCATCCGATGAAGTTATCAAAGGAAAACTTGATACACATTTTCCTCTTAGCGTTTGGCAAACAGGAAGCGGGACTCAAACCAACATGAACGTCAATGAAGTTATTGCTAATCGTGCAATAGAAATGGCAGGTGGCATTTTGGGAAGTAAATCCCCTATCCACCCAAATGATGATGTCAATATGAGTCAATCTTCAAACGACACTTTCCCGACTGCCATGCATATTTCTGCAGTTCTAAGCTTGGTAAAAGAGCTTCTGCCCTCTCTTCAATTTTTAAGAAATGCTTTACACGAAAAAGCCAAAGAATTTGATTCAATAATCAAAATCGGTAGAACTCATTTGATGGATGCCACCCCTTTAACTTTAGGGCAAGAATTTTCAGGATATGTTGCAGAACTTGATCTTTGTCACAAATTCATAACACTTTCGTTACCAGCACTTTATGAACTTGCCATTGGTGGTACTGCTGTTGGAACGGGTTTAAATACCCATCCTGAATTTGCATCGCGCATGGCTAAAGAAATTGCAGGAATGACAAATGAGCCTTTTGTAGATGCAAAAAATAAATTTGCGGCACTTTCTGCCCATGAACCTTTGGTTTTTGCAAGTGGTACCTTAAAAACCTTAAGTTGTGCATTAATGAAAATTGCAAACGATATCAGATGGATGGGTTCAGGTCCAAGATGTGGTTTATCAGAGCTATATCTACCCGAAAATGAACCGGGCTCTTCCATAATGCCTGGCAAAGTCAATCCGACGCAATGCGAGGCTATCACCATGGTTTCAGTTAAAGTAATCGGTAACGACACTGCCATTACAATGGCAGGCTCACAAGGCAATTTTGAATTGAATGTGTTTAAGCCTTTAATTATTTACAATTTCTTGCAGTCCGTGACGCTTTTAAGTTCAGCCATGCGAAGTTTTACAGAGCATCTTGTTGTTGGATTAAAACCCAACTTGGCCAAAATCCAGTCCTATGTCGATCAATGTTTGATGCTTGTCACAGCATTAAACCCGGTGATTGGCTATGATAAAGCAGCTAAAATCGCCAAACACGCCTTTCAAAATAATATGAGTTTAAAAGAGGCAAGTTTGCAGCTTAAATTATTGACCGAAGAAGAGTTTGATCGCATCGTTCAAGCAAAAAACATGCTTGGACCCTCTTCTTAGGTTACTTTTAAGTTATAATACAGTTTTGCTCTTTATCTTCATCATAAGTTTGTGGGAACATTGCTTTGTAAACCGGAAGATTGTAAACTTTAATTTCATGCTCAATTTCCGCGGCTACTCTTGGAATATTATTTTCGATATTTATCCAGCCCGAACGACGACCTTCCCTCTCTTTCAATTTTTTTGCATCCATGACTTCGAAATAATTTAGAACTTCCTCTGAAAACTTCCATTCCAATGAACGACAGGGGGAATGAAAATACTCAAAAGTAAGATTGCTTTGCACGTTAACCTGATGATAAATTTGAATAATGTGTAATACGATCTCATTTGGAAGTTTAAGGGATAAATCCGAATTTACAGATAAGCATGAGTCTTTATTTAAGGAAATTTCTTTTATGAGGACGCATTTTCTAAGAGCTAGATTTTTTAATTTTTTCAGAGCATTATTATAACAATTTTCTAAAAAATTAACTGTAATATGGCTTGATTCAACAACTTCGATTGATGGAGGGGTTTTGTTGTCTTTGATGCACTGCGTATATCCTAGCATCAGCAATATTTCATTAGCAGCGTCCATTCTAAATTGGCTTGCATTCAATATAAACTCCCTCTCTTTTAAGTGTAAGTTGAAAGCATATACATATTATTTTATAAATGAAATCAGGAATTGCAAAAAATGAAGATGTAGCATATAACTTATATAAAAACTTAAAACCAAATTTTTGCCATGAAAGAACATGATACTTTAGATACCTTTTTCTTAAAATTAGATTACAAAATCAAACACCGCGCAATCAAACGCATTTTTGATATTGTATTTAGTTTGTCAATTCTTGTTTTATTTTTGCCGGTTTTTGCAATGATTGCTTTAATCGTAGCTATAACCTCAAAAGGAGCAATCGTTTACGCACACAGTCGCGTTGGTCGGGGTGGAAAGAAATTTGGCTGTTATAAATTTAGATCCATGTATTTTGACGCTGACAAAAGACTTGAAGAACTTTTAAAAAATAATCCTGAACTTAAAAAAGAATGGGAAAAAAATTTTAAATTAAAAAATGATCCGCGCATCACTCCAATAGGTTCTTTCTTAAGAAAAACATCTTTGGATGAATTTCCTCAGTTTTGGAATGTTTTAAAAGGTGATTTAAGCGTTGTCGGCCCAAGACCTGTCATTCAAGATGAAATCGTAAAATATTATGGCGACAAAGCGGCTTTTGTTCTCTCCATTCGTCCCGGTCTTACCGGCCTTTGGCAAGTTTCAGGAAGAAGCAATACAAGTTATGATGTGAGGGTTTTACTTGATGAAGAATACATCAACAAACAATCTCTTGCTTTAGATATCAAACTTGTATTAAAGACAATACCAGCTATGTTAACATCGAGAGGGGCTTATTAATTTAAAAAGAAAAAATCTTTTATTTGCATTTTTGTCGATGCTATTCTTTACCCTCTTTTCACAAAGCCTTGAACCCTCACTTCGTCTTAACTTTTTTGCTCCCTTTTTGATTATTGTATTTTATCAAAGCTCTTTTCTTTCATCCCTTTATTTTGCGCTATTGGCAGGTTTGATTATTGACATTTTTGCCTCCCCTCTTCGTTTTGGTGTCTATGCCTTAAACTACACAATTACTAGCGCATTTTTATATGGACAAAGGAAAAACTATTTTGCTGACAGCTTATTGACTTTGCCGATCATGACCTTTTTATTTGCAGTTGTTTCTACATTGTTGCAAGTCAGTCTATTACTTATTTTCGCAAAAGTTCCCAACATCTCTATTGCTTGGTTTTTCTCAGATTTACTCTTGATGCCGGCATTGGATGCAGTTTTTGCTTTTGGCTGGTTTATTCTTGGTTCTCTGTTTTTTTTCAAAAAACAGTTATTTCAAAACCCATAGGATTTAAGATATGAGTGCAAATTCTCCATTGGCAGAACAATTAAGACCAAAAGAACTTAAAGAAATTGTTGGGCAAGACCATCTTGTGGGTCCAAGTGGATTCATCACAAGAATTGTAGAATCAAAAAAACCGCTTTCCATTGTTTTATGGGGACCGCCGGGTTCAGGAAAAACATCCATTGCAAGGCTTTACGCCAAATCCTTTTCCTTAGATTTTAAACATATGAGCGCTATTTTTAGCGGTGTTGCTGAAATTAAAAAAATTGTACAAGAAATTGATAGCTCTCCTTTATTTGGAAAACAAGTGGTTTTATTTGTCGACGAAATTCATCGATTCAATAAAGCCCAACAAGATGCTTTTTTACCATTTGTTGAAAATGGGAAAATCATCCTAATTGGTGCAACGGCTGAAAACCCTTCATTTTATATCAATAAAGCACTTTTATCTCGTGTGCGTGTTTTAACGCTAAATCCTCTTGATGAAAACTCCCTTAACATTTTATTAAAACGCTATGAAACCAAAAAAGGCGTTCTAACTTTAGACGAAGAAGCTCGTGTCTATCTATTATTACAAGCACAAGGCGATGGACGCTACCTTTTAAATCTTGTAGAAAATATTGAAGGAGTTAAATCAACAATAAGAACTGTTGATGAGCTTAAAGAATACATTCAAACAAAAGCTGCCCTTTTTGATAAAGGCGGGGATCAGCATTATAATCTTATTTCTGCCCTGCACAAATCCGTACGCGGCTCGGACCCGGATGCTTCAATCTATTGGTTTGCAAGAATATTGGAAGGCGGTGAAGACCCTCTTTACCTTGCAAGACGCCTGATCAGAATGGCCGTGGAAGATATTGGTATTGCCGACCCACAAGCACTACCGCTTGCCATTGCTGCAAAAACGGCTTATGAATCTCTTGGATCACCTGAGGGTGAGCTTGCTTTAGCCCAAGTTGTCATTTACCTTGCATTAGCCCCAAAAAGCAATGCTGCGTACAATGCCTATAATCAAGCAAGGGCTTTAGCCAAAGAAACGGCTCATCTATCTCCTCCTAAAATCATCATTAACGCGCCTACAAAGCTTATGAAGGAACTTGATTTTGGAAAAGACTACATCTATGATCATGATTTAAAAAATGCATTTTCCGGTCAAAATTACTTTCCGGAACAAATGCCAAGACAGATTTTCTATGAGCCAAAAGAAAGGGGCTTTGAGCGCGAAATGGTCAAACGCATCGCCTACTTTAAAACCCTCCGACGAAAACATTGATAAAGTTATTTAACAAAAAAGCCTCTAGAGCAATATACAGGATCTACTTGAAAGTGAAAACTAGGGTTTCAGAAAGAGATATTCCTGGAGGGTTTTTTTGGAATAGATGCCGGCCGCTTTAAGATTGCCAAGCGTTGAAAGTCCATAAGCTTCTAGTTTCTTTTTTACTTTTTCAATTTGATTGATATTATATTCTTCACGCTCTTTTTCTGAATGTTTTGCTGGATTTTGATCGTTGGGATTGTCGGGTAACAAACCGAGTTCAAAATAATCTTGCAAACACCAAACGGAAAGTGCTGCCAAGGCGTCTATTGCCGGAACATTGAGATCGCTGATTTTTGCATAAACTGTATTAAGTTTAAGCAGCAATTTCTGGTGAATTCCCATTTTGTTAAATCTGGTGACGTTGGACGTTCCATTTGTAACGTTTTTATATTTTTGAAAGGATTCTTTGAGAAGGCTAAATTTTTCGATCAAGTCGATGCGAGTTGAATTCCAAGCTAATAATAAAGCATGATTTACTATGGTTAGTTCATCATCAAGAGTCAGTTCAAGATGTTGGATTTTTTCTTCTAATTCTTTGTAGTCTTTCAAGCCAACCTGTTCAACATCTAAATGATCAATAATCATATCCAAAGTTAAATAAAGTTTCGATAATGTTTCAAAAACTTTCATTTTGTCTTCTGAAAGAATACTTAAGTGATGCTGAAGCGGGATGGCCATGCTTTCATGCTTTAAAAGGCTTTGCTGGAATGGTGTCAAGATCAATAAGAGTTTGATGAAATTTTCGTGCAAAAAACCTGCAAGGATTGGACTTAATTTCTCGTTATAGTTTTCACGATTTGCGATAATAAGATCTAAAAGTTCAACCATTTGACTGGGCAACAGAGTTTTTCCAAACAACTCCAACTGATGAGGATCTGTTAGCAGGCTTAATTGTTTTTTTAGCTTATCCTGTTCCATATTAACCTTTTACACGCTTTAATTAGATCCCCATAAACAATATCCGGAGAATTTTCTCCGTTGATATTTATAAAATACTGTTTATTTTGATAAAATTCAATCAAAGGTTTGGTTTGTATGTTATAAACACGCAAACGCTCTTTTACAATATCTTCGCGATCATCAATTCTTTGAATTAAAAAGGATCCGCAAGAATCACAGATACCTTCACTTTTTGGGCAGGAAAAAACACGATGGTATACAGCCCCACAATTTTGACAGCTCAATCTTCCGGAAATACGTTTGATTACACTTTCATCACTGCACTCAAGATGGATTACTAGTGGATTAGCATTATTTTTAAGATGTTCTTCCAACTTTGCAGCTTGTGGGATGGTTCTTGGAAAGCCATCCAAGAAATACCCATTTTTACAATCATCGGAGCTAACCCTATCAAAAAGCATATCTAGCACAAGTCCATCGGGGACTAATTTTCCGGCTGCAATATAAGTATTTGCATTTTTACCAAGGTCTGTTTTGTTTTTTAAATTTTCTCTAAAAAGATCACCGGTCGAAATATGCGGCACATGAAATTCTTTGGAGGCTTTTTTTGCCTGAGTTCCTTTTCCAGAACCTGGAGCCCCCAATAAAATAATAACGTTTTGTTTAGTTGATGCTGGCATACTGTACCTTAAAATTTAGACATGAAGTGTTTAATAAGCCGTGATAATAACAAAAATTAAATAATTTAGGAAGCGAAACCTTAGTGAAAAGATGGGAAAATCGCCATGGCGATTTGAACGGTCCGCCACACGCATGGTTTACATTTTAACACATCCACATGGTTTACACATTTAAATAATTTCTATAACGTTATATTTAATTTTTTTTAAAACTGTTTTGAATAAACTTTTCTTTAATATTCTGACATTTTTAAGGATACAATAACACACTTTACCCTTAAAAGACTTTTTATTTTTTCAGTATCATGAGCAATTGAAGCCAAGTTGAAGCGCAGCGTAAACGAAGGCGGCTTTATATTCACTTGAATATTCTACCGGATTCAATTTCCCTACCCAAACTCTGTTAGATGGTACATAAATGCTTCCTGGCGTTTTTTGATTTAAAGCTTCATGTGGCCTTTTAAAATTATAAAATTTAATAAATTCCTCCATGATTTCAATTTGCTCTTTAAGAGAAGTTCCTAAAACAAAAAAACCTTCTTGTTTCATAGTTAGATGCATTCTTTCATGTCTTCCATTTTCTTGTGGGTTTCCGGGTTCGATCCACTTTGGTGTAATTCCAGCTTTTATAAGCATCATGGAAAGTTTGGATAGTCTTCCAGAACAACAGGTTGCAAATGGAGGTCCATTAGCTGATCGAATAAAATTAGGAAGACCATATTCTCTAAAAGCTGTTTCGAGTACTGACCAGACATGCTCTGTATTGTTGGATTTTAACTTATTACATCTAATTAAATAACAACTCTCATGGTCTGTAAGAGTAAAGGGATCAAATTTTACTTGATCGCTTGTCATATGCCAGCCTTTAAAATCCATGCACCATACATCATTTGGCCTTTCAGAAGATTGTAAATTTTTGTTAAC
>Ga0105047_10008403_pt1 | contig 17178 bp, 21 predicted proteins | sample MAT04_FD_78384 | JGI IMG/M metagenome (GOLD analysis project Ga0105047, IMG submission 78384) | Freshwater microbial communities from Lake Fryxell liftoff mats and glacier meltwater in Antarctica - MAT-04 (megahit assembly) | ecosystem: Environmental > Aquatic > Freshwater > Ice > Liftoff...
GCAATTAGATAAATGGGCGTGCTTTGCCTACAATAGAAGCAATTCAACGTATTTGCTTGCATTATGAAATAACGATTGATGATTTCATAAACAATGATCTTTCAAAGATTGAAGCACAACGAAAACAAGGTTATGTGAATGAACCGCCGGAAGGTTACGGAATTATAGATTTGAAGTATGTAGAGTTGTTGGAAAACACAGTTAAGGATAAAGAAGAAATTATTTCCGGATTGCGGGAAAAACTTAAAAAAGGTTAAAATAAAGTTCGGTACAATTATTGGTTTGGTAAAAATTATATATATTCGTACAAATTATTAACTAAATTTAACACTTATGAAAAAATTATTATTTATTACAGTATTTTTTATTGCACAGTTTGCCCAGGCGCAAACTGCACCAGAAGTTGTAGAAGCAGTAAAAGTCAAAAGCATTTCAATTTATAAAGGAACTGAACTCAAAGTTTCTCTTAATGAAGATATAAGCGGCAAAGAAGTAAGCACCGGACAAAAGATTTCTTTCACGTTATCGGATGATCTTATTCAGGGCAATGATATTGTCTTGGCAAAAGGATTGAAAGTAATGGGAACTGTAACCGAAGCTGCAAAAAGCAAAGGACTAGGAAAAAAAGGAAAATTGTCGTTTGATATTGAGTACTTATACTTAAATAACGGTAAAGTAATAAAACTATCAAGTCAAATTAAAAAGAACATAAACGGCAGCGGTGCAGTTGTGGCTACAACTGCGGTTTTATTAAGTCCGTTTGCATTATTCATTCACGGTAAAAATGCCAAGTATAAAAAAGGCGAGGTTTTCAGCGTCTTTATTGATGAAGATTATACTTTTAGCAACCTATAAACGAGCCTAGAATACAAAACGTTCCTCAATATTTTGAAAATGAAAGGTCTGAAGTTCAAGTAGTTGGATTTTCAATTTTGCATTTAGAAGCTAGTTACACAACTTAAAATCCAGTGAACAGCAATGTTCGTGCGGGTTCAAGTCCCGCTCTGAGTACAACGAAAACCCTTTATTTTAAAGGGTTTTCTTGTTTTTATTCCCTAAATTATTTTTATAGTAAATGGCATTTCTTTTTAAACTTACCTTAAATAATTACCCTCTGTATGTTTGTTTTAAAGTATTATTTTTTCAATAGATGAGTACTTTCGTTATTAGTAAAAGACTAAATGATTTCTACAAGTTTGAATTCGTATCTCGAAAAGGGAAAACTATATTTACGAGCAATAGTTATGAATTGAAATTTGAATGTGAACAAGAAATTGAAATGCTAAAATCCTTGGCAGAAAATTTTAAATACTTAAAATTTAAATCTTCGGGAGGAAAATATTTCTTTAAAATAATATTGAATGAAAAGATTTTTGCAAGTAGTCGAAAGTATGCTACAGCGTTAATGATGCAAAAAGGAATCGACGAAATAGCAAAGTACATTTCAAAATCAGAGATTTTAGACTTTGCTACCGCAGATGTCATTTTTGGAGATTTTAAAATATAAATACACAAAAAAAGCCACGCAATGCATGGCTTTGATTTTTTTAAAAATAATTAGATTCTAATTATTTTTTTACTTCTTCTTTAGCTGCATTAGCATCAGCTTTGATAGAATCAGTAGCAGCTTCAGCAGTTGAATCAACTGTTTCAACAGCAACATCAGCAGCTGAATCAACAGCAACAACAGTTGAATCAGCAGCAACTTCAGCGCTAGAATCAGCTTGTTTACAAGATACTACAGTTAATGCAGCAATAACAGCTAAACTTAAAAATACTTTTTTCATCTTACTTAATTATAAAAGGTTAATTATTAATTCGATGCAAAGATATAAATTTTTCAATACGTTAAAATAAATTTTTAATTTTTTTTAAAAAACCCACATTTCACTTCGGTGTTTTACTTAGCAATTATCGTGCCAAAACTTAATTTAATGTTAACTTTTTTATTTTTTTCTTTCTGAGCCAATGATTTTTAATTCCTTGATTAGGTTTTCAGCGCCAGCATATTTGTCAATGATAAAAAGAATATAACGCATATCTACCATAATGTTTCTGCATATTTCAGGAGAATAATAAATATCGCTCATCGTGCCTTCCCAAACCCTATCAAAATTCAAACCAATTAAATTTCCTTTTGCATCTAATGCTGGACTTCCAGAATTTCCTCCAGTAGTGTGGTTTGTTGCAATAAAGTTTAAAGGCATTTTGCCGTTCGCACCATATGCACCGTAATCTTTTGCATTGTATAAATCAATAAGTTTTTTTGACACGTCAAATTCATAATCACCAGGAATGTATTTTTCCATAACACCATCAAGATAAGTAAATGGTTCGTAAATCACGGCATCATTAGGTTTGTATCCTTTAATTTTTCCATAAGTTACTCGAAGTGTGCTGTTAGCATCTGGAAAAATTCTATTGTTTGGAAACAATTCTAAGATTGCTTTCATATAGATTCTTTGCGTTGCCGTATTTTTTAAATTAATTTCATCATATTTTGGAGCAACATTTTCTAAGTGGGCATCAGCCATAGCTTTTATCACTTGAAATCCTTTGTCGCTGTTTATTTTTTCTAACACCGCTTTGCTATCGCCCTGTAATAATTCTTTAATTTTTTCGTAACTAACTAATTGCGATTGTGTAAAAACTTCATTGGCCAAATTTTGAGCATCGACATTTTCTAACGATTTTGGTAAAAATTGTTTAGGATATTTTTTAGAGTATAGTGCTACTAACTGTTCAAAAACCTTTTGGTCTAACTTGGCATTATATTCTTTATAAAAATCGCCCAATCCAGTAACTAAATTGTTGCGTCTATCATTAAAAGACTGTTCTCCTTTATTAGTATATATTTGTTCTAATTGATAGAGTTTGAATCCAACTGAAAGTAGTTCCGTATTTCGTAAAGCTATTTCGCTAAATAAATCTCTAGCTAAAGCGTATTCTTTGATTTCACTGTAATTTTTTTCAAAATCAGAGATAATAGTGCCATACTCGTTCTGTTTTCCCTCTTGTAAAACTTTTTCTTTAAAATCGATTTCAAATTTTTGTTTTACAGAAATTGCATTTGATTTTTTTAACCCTTTAGCTTCACCAATCCACTTTTTCCAGGCATTTGCGATTGAAGCATTTTTTGCCGCATATTGAATTTTAATGGCATTATCTTTTCGCATGAATTCATTTTGCACTTTTAAAGTGGCATCTCGAACTTCAATTTTGGCTGGATTTAAATTGTATACAATCTGATCAACTGCAAAAGAGGGTAAATATTCCTGAGTTCTTCCAGGATAACCCATCACCATGGTAAAATCATTTTCCTTCAAACCTTTAATAGATATCGGAAAAAAATATTTTGGTTTGTACGGCACGTTTTCTGTCGAATACTCGGATGGGCGATTGTTTTTGTCAGCATAAATTCTAAACAACGAAAAATCGCCTGTATGTCTTGGCCAAACCCAGTTATCAGTATCAGAACCAAATTTTCCAATCGAACTCGGAGGCGCTCCAACTAATCGAATGTCTTTAAATGTTTCGGTGACAAATAATAAATATTGATTTCCGTCATAAAAAGTCTTAATGTTGTTTTCTTGCCATGCTTCTTTTGGCAATGTTCTGCTTAAAGTGCCAATATTTTCTTGAATTTTCTTTTGTTTTTCGATTTCTGTGGACAAAGATGCAACGCCTTCTAAAACTTTTGAAGTAACATCTTCAATTCTTACTACGAACGAAACAACCATTCCTTTATTGGTTAATTCATCTTCCATTTTATAAGCCCAAAAACCATCGGTTAGGTAATCATGTTCTGTTGAAGAATGGTTTTGAATTGCATCAAAACCACAATGATGATTGGTTAAAATCAAGCCTTTATCCGAAATTACTTCGGCAGTGCAACCGCCATCAAATTGAGGAACAGCATCTTTTATGCTTGATGTGTTGACTGAATAAATTTCTTCGGCCGTGATTTTCATGCCTAGATTTTTCATTTCGGTTTCGTTCATTCCTTTAAGTAAAGAAGGAATCCACATGCCGCCTTGTTGCGCAGAAGATTGAACAAAAATAAGGAGTAATAGTAATTTGAGGAATTTCATTGTAATGTGTTTTATTTGATTTTATCAGTTGGGTATTTGTTTTAATTGTTATAGATATGATTCAGAATAACAGCAGTCGCGCCTTTATTCATTTGTACAAATGTTGAACAAATATGACCTTTTTCATGACGAACGTCTTTATTTCGAATCAAATTAGAAAAGGCATCGTTCAATTCATTCTGGTTCGAAATAGATATACAACCTTCCTGATGAACCAATGCAACAGCTTCTGCAAAGTGCGAAAAGTTGGGTCCAACAATGATTGGAATTCCAAAAGTTGCAGGTTCCAAAATATTATGAACGCCTGGATTTCCGAAACCGCCGCCTACATAAGCAATTTCAGCATAGCTATATATTTTGGTCAAGATTCCAATTGTATCAACAAGCAACACATCATAATTTGACAAATCTGTTTTTTCCTTTTCTGAAAATAAAATCGTCTTTTTAAAAATTGAATTCTTTAATTCCCAAATTTGTTCGGCTTTAATATTATGCGGTGCAATAATAAACTTTACTTTCTCACTGGTTTGATTTATATAATGCACAAGCAAACTTTCGTCTTTCGGCCATGAACTTCCAATAACAATTGTTTGGCTATTATTTATAAATTGTTCGATAAAATCTAAAGAATTGTCACGTTCTAAAATAGAAACAACGCGATCAAATCTGGTATCACCAGAAATTTTCACATTGTTGAAGCCCAGACCATTTAGTAATTTTTTCGAGCTTTCATTTTGCACAAAAAAGTAGTCAAAAGTTGTCAAAGCCTTTCTATAAAATTTGCCGTACCATTTAAAAAATGCCTGATCTTCTCTGAAAATTCCAGAAATCAAATAGGTTTTGATATTTGACTTCTTTAACTCATTCAAGTAATTCGGCCAATATTCGTATTTAATAAAGAAAACCAAATCTGGATGAACGAGTTTTAGGAATTTTTGCGCGTTAGATTTTGTGTCTAAAGGCAGGTAAACTGTTGCATCGGCAATCGTATTGTTTTTTCGAACTTCAAAGCCAGAAGGCGAAAAGAAAGTGACAATAATTTTATGACTTGGATACTGAACTTTAATTTTTTCTATAACGGGTAGGCCTTGCTCAAATTCGCCTAAAGAAGCAGCGTGAAACCAAATCGTCTTGTCTGCTCTCTTTATTTTGCTTTCTAAAGTCTGAAAAACGGTAACTCTTCCATCGACAAAAAGTTTAATTTTCGGATTAAAATGTGCTAATACTTTCACAACTTGTGAAGCAAAAAGTAGTAGTAAATTATATAGAAATAGCATTCCGAAAATTTTAATGTGCTAAAATACGTTTCTTTTACGGAATAGGATATTGTACTTCAGAATTTCTTACTTTTGTGACTCAAATTTCAGAATTATGAAAAAAATACAAATGGTTGACTTAAAAAGTCAATACGAAAAAATAAAATCCACTATTGACGCTTCAATTCAAGAAGTGTTAGACACAACAACTTACATTAACGGTCCAAAAGTTCATGAATTTCAAAAAAATCTTGAAGAATATCTGGATGTTAAACACGTGATACCCTGCGCAAACGGAACAGATGCTTTACAAATTGCGATGATGGCATTAGATTTACAACCTGGAGATGAAGCCATTACCGCTGATTTTACATTCGCAGCAACTGTTGAAGTTATTGCATTATTACAATTGACTCCTGTACTAGTTGATGTTGATTTTGTGAATATGAACATTTCAATAGAAGCAATAAAAAAAGCAATTACGCCAAAAACCAAAGCAATTGTGCCAGTTCATTTGTTTGGTAGAGCGGCAAATATGGAAGCAATTATGAGACTTGCGAAAGAATATAATTTGTTTGTTATAGAAGATAATGCACAAGCAATTGGAGCAAATTGTAGATTCTCTGACGGAACTAAAAAGAAAGCTGGAACTATTGGACATGTTTCTTCAACATCATTTTTTCCGTCTAAAAATTTAGGTTGTTATGGCGATGGTGGCGCGATTTTCACCAATGATGATGCCTTAGCCCACAAAATACGCGGAATCGTAAATCACGGAATGTACGTTCGTTACCATCATGATGTTGTTGGCGTAAACTCACGTTTAGATAGTATTCAGGCCGCTGTTTTGAATGCCAAGTTACCTTTATTGGATAGTTATAACCAAGCAAGACAAAATGCTGCTCGAAAATATACCAAGGCTTTAGAAGGGCATAAAAATATTATAGCACCCAGCATTTGTGATATTTGCGATTGCCATGTTTTTCATCAATACACGTTGCGAATTATTGATGCCGACAGGGATGCGCTAATGCAGCATTTATTGGACAAAGGAATTCCGTGTGCAATATATTACCCAATTCCGTTGCATTCACAAAAAGCGTATTTAGATCCAAGATATAAAGAAGAAGATTTTCCTGTAACGAATCAATTAGTCAAGGAAGTAATTTCGTTGCCAATGCATACCGAATTGGAAGACGACCAAATAAGCTATATTACAGAGAGCGTTTTAGAATATTTTAAATAGTTTACAGTTACAATTTACAGTCACAGTGACTGTAAGTAAGTGTGACTGGGACTGAAAACTTACTAAATGAAGATACTAGTAACCGGAGGTTTAGGATTTATTGGTTCGCACACAGTAGTAGAGCTGCAAAGCGAAGGTTTTGAAGTGATTACTATTGACAATCTTTCCAATTCTTCAATAGAAGTTCTTGATGGTATTGAGAAAATCACAGGTAAAAAGCCAATTTTTGAAAACATCGATCTAAAAAATAAGTCTGCAGTTCAAAGTTTCTTTCAAAAACACAAAGATGTTGCTGGTGTAATCCATTTTGCAGCTTCAAAGGCGGTTGGCGAAAGTGTTCAAAATCCGCTATTATATTATGAAAATAATATTAACTCACTAGTGTACCTTTTGCAGGAAATGGCAAATTTGAATGAAGCCAATCTTATTTTTAGTTCGTCATGTACGGTTTACGGTCAAGCCGAAAAACTGCCGATTACGGAAGATGCTTCGGTTCAACCAGCAAATTCACCTTACGGAAACACCAAACAAATTGGTGAAGAAATCATAAACGATGTTGCGACAGTTACCACTATTAATTCAATATTATTGCGTTATTTCAATCCGATTGGCGCACATTCAAGTGCTGAGATTGGTGAATTACCACGTGGAGTTCCACAGAATTTAGTACCATTTATTACGCAAACAGCCCTTGGTTTAAGAAAAGAGCTTTCTGTTTTTGGTAATGACTATCCAACAACGGATGGAACTTGCATCCGCGATTACATTCACGTAATAGATCTAGCGAAAGCTCACGTGATTGCTTTACAAAGATTATTGAATAAAAAGAACATAGAAAAAGTTGAAACTTTCAATTTAGGAACTGGAACTGGAAGTTCAGTTTTGGAAGTTATTACCGCTTTTGAAAAAGTTTCTGGACAAAAACTACCTTATAAAATTGTAGACAGACGAATTGGTGACGTAATTACAGCTTATGCTAGTACAGATAAAGCTAATACTATTCTAGGCTGGAAATCGGAACTTTCATTAGAAGATGCACTACTTTCTGCCTGGAAATGGGAACAAAAAATTAGAAGTTAGAGTTTGTTTTCAAACATATAAAAACCCCGTTTCAACATTGTGGAACGGGTTTTTTGTAATTATTTTTTAACTGATTCTTTAAGTTTTTGTGCCGCTTCTTGCATTTTTTCAGCACTTCTTATTTTAATGCTATCTACTTTGGCGTTGGCTTTTTGCTTTAATGAATCCATTCTTGCTTCGGCTTTCATTTGCACAGAATCCATAGATGTTGTTACTTCTTGGCCTATTGCATCTCTCGCATCCTCTATTTTTTCTTTGGTTTTTTCTTGACAAGACACGAGTGTAAGCGAACTGGCAAAGCAAACTACTACTGCTGTGAAGGCTAGCGATAAAATTATTTTTTTCATGGTATTTTAGGTTTTAATTTTTAATAATAAATTAGGATCAGGACAATTGTTCAAATAAAATTTTAGAGTGTTTGAACTGCAAACACCAGGGTAATCACCACTTTTATCTTGCATGTCAATAATGATCTGAAAGTGCAAATGTGGTGCGTAATCGCCATTTATTGGAGGCAAACCAAGATTAGCAATCTGTTGTCCTTTCTTTACAAAGCTACCAACTTTTTTGTTGCTTAGACTATCTACACTTAAATGGCCATATAAAGTATGAAAAGTAACATGTTCAACTTGGTGCTTTAAAATTATCGTCGGACCATAATCGCCCAAAGCATCATTGTTCTGCACACTGTGAATTTTTCCATCTAAAGCGGCGTAAATCGGAGCAGATTCATTAATCCACAAATCAAGGCCAATGTGAATATTTCGCTCATCACTCGTATCGTTTTTGAAAACCGCACTTCTTTGATATAAATTTCGGATTTCATTGTAACCACCAAAAGCTATTTTTGCTTTATTTCGGTTTAAATACTGTTGTATGTATCGCTCGTAATCGACAGCAGTGGCTAATTTTTGACGTGCTAAAATCTCATTGGCAACAGATAAATCTAAAGCCACGTAATCAGCATAGTCAATCTGTTTTGATATGACTTTGATGTCTTGCAGTTTTTGGAATAATGCAGTTATTTTTTTCATAACAATCAATTTATATGACCAGTTCAGCATACAACTTGTCAAAAGTCAAATCTAAATCTACACTAAAACCCGAATGAGGTCTAGATGTTTGAATACTAGAACTCTTGATAGCACTTAACCATCGGAAACGTTCCGACATTTCAAATGCGGCAATTGGTCCGCCTTCTTTAATTCCTTTTCCGATTTTCACAAACGAATCAAGATTTTCCTTTACCTGATCGATATCAAATTCTGCGCAAATTGTTTTGATTTTTTCTCGTACAAGATGATACTCAATTCTTAGATATTTCTGTCTTTTACAAAACAGCATTAATCCAACATTGATAAACTCTTCGCGCTCTACCTTAGGCACAACTCGAATAACAGTGTATTCATATAAGTGTTTGTCGTGCATCTTGCGCTTGTTTTAAAAATATATTTGCATTCGCCAATCGGATTGACAAAAACTTAAAATAAATAGCTTTAATTTCTTCGGGAGAAATTTCGCGATCCTCCCAATGCAACCATTCTTCCGGAATCTGATTTACAATTTCTCTTAAAACAGTCTCGTTCAATTTAGATGTAAAGTCGGCATGAACTTCTTCAAGTTTATATGCTTTTGGCAATAAAACATGATCTTTGATTAAGGCAAAAGGTGTGATTGCATTTGCTTCCCAATTGTCCCAAGAATGATGAAAATAAAAAGCAGCTCCATGATCAATCAACCATAAATCTTTTTTCCAAAGTAAGAGATTGGTATTTTTAAAAGTACGGTCAACATTAGTAATAAATGCATCGAGCCAAACAATTTTTGAAGCTAATTCTGGGGCACAATCATTGCTTCCCGCATCATAAGTTATCGCTCCAGAAAGATAATGCAATCCCAAATTCAACCCTTGACTAAGCTGTAGTAAATCCTGAATTTCCTCATCAGCCTCGGTTCTTCCAAAGGCTTCATCAAGGTTTGCAAATACTAATTCAGGAATAGGCAATCCTAAATACTTAGCAATTCGTCCACCTAAAAACTCTGCAATTAGTGCTTTTACACCATGACCTGCTCCGCGGAATTTTATAACATATTTAAAATCGTCATCGGCTTCGGCTAATGCAGGCAGCGATCCGCCTTCTCGAAGTGGTGTTATATAACGGGTTACATTTACAGTTCGTAAGCTCATAATTGGTCTTTCTTGTAACAAAGATATTATAAAAAAAACCTCATAAAGTAAATTTCATGAGGTCATGAAGATTATTTTTGAATAAGAATTAAGCCGAAATCGTTTCTATCTCTTTGTTGATTTTGTTTACCAAGCCGACTAGAACTTTGCCTGGACCAACTTCCGTAAAAGTCGTTGCTCCGTCTTTAATCATTTGTTGAACAGATTGCGTCCATCTTACTGGCGCGGTCAATTGCGTAATTAAGTTTTTCTTAATTTCATTTGGATCCGAAACCGCGCTAGCCGTTACATTTTGGTAAACAGGACAGCTCGGAGTTAAAAAAGTTGTCGCTTTTATGGCTGCTGCCAATTCTGTTCTGGCTGGTTCCATCATTGGTGAGTGAAATGCTCCACCAACAGGTAAAATCAAAGCGCGTTTTGCTCCGGCTTCTTTCATTTTTTCGCAGGCTAGTTCAACTGCTTTGTATTCGCCTGAAATCACTAATTGCCCCGGACAATTGTAATTTGCAGCAACGACGATTCCGTCAATGGACGCACAGATGTCTTCCACAATCTTATCATCTAAACTTAGAACGGCTGCCATTGTAGAAGGCGTAATTTCACAAGCTTTCTGCATTGCTAAAGCTCTTTTTGAAACTAATTTCAAGCCATCCTCAAAAGACAAAGTGCCATTAGCAACTAATGCTGAAAATTCTCCTAAAGAATGTCCTGCAACCATATCAGGTTTAAAGTTTGCTAACGTTTTAGCTAAGATTACCGAATGTAAAAAAACTGCGGGTTGCGTTACTTTGGTTTCTTTCAATTCTTCAGCAGTTCCTTCAAACATAACGTCTGTTATCCTGAAACCTAAAATTTCATTTGCCTTTTCGAAAAGGTCTTTGGCTAAAGCCGAATGCTCATATAAATCTTTACCCATTCCGGTAAATTGCGCTCCTTGTCCTGGAAAAACGTATGCTTTCATTTGTGCAGAATTTATTTTAGCATCTCATCAATGCTGAATGTTAGTTTTGTGTAATAGCAAAAATAGTATTTTATTTAATTAGTGTAACTATAATTATCTTAGCCCGTCTAATAGCCCATAAACAAACCTTAACCATGAAAAAAATTATTGTTTTACTTGTAATATCGTTTTTATTATTTTACTTCAATTTACCCGTTATCAATTATGGGTTCCTAGGATTACCGTTTATTTTATTAGCACTTTGTGTATTAGCACTTGTGTTGTTTACAAGGCTTGAAGTTGGAAAAGATAAAAAAGTACGATTGGTGGAAAAACCAAAAAAAATCTTTTTCATACTTTGTGGATTGATTTTGATTTGCATTACTATATTTCCATTAATTACAAGTTTGCCCATGTTCAGAAGCGAATCGTATAAAAATATGATTGGTAATGTTGTTGACGGAAAGAAAATCTCCAAACATATTGCCCCAATTTCAATTGATGAAATTCGGGTAGTTGATGAAGATTTAGCTCATTTACTAGGTGAAAAAATTCTGGGATCACAACCCGCTTTAGGCAGTCAAGTTGAGCTTGGTGATTTTTGTATACAAAAAGTGGGAAGTGACTTGTACTGGGTAGCTCCGCTACTGCATTCCGGATTTTTCAAATGGTGGAATAATAGCGAAGGAACTCCCGGATATGTAATGGTTTCGGCTACGAATGAAAGAGATGTAAAATTGGTTGAAACTGTGAATGGAAAGCCAATTAAAATCAAGTACCAACCAGAAGCTTTTTTTCAAAGTGAGCTCGCGCGACACATTTACGTAAATGGATATACAACGGTTGGTTTAGAAGACTATACTTTCGAAATTGATGATGCCGGAAATCCATTTTGGGTTGTAACAACATTTGTTAAAAAAGTGGGTTTCAGTGGAAATGATGCTAATGGAATTTTAGTTGTTGATGTTCAAACTGGCGTAATTAAAAGATATTCCATTGCAGATGCTCCCAACTGGATAGACAGAATTCAGCCTATTAGTTTTATTGAAGAACAATTAAACGATTGGGGCGAATATGTACATGGGTATTGGAACTTTTCTAATGCTAATAAATTGCAAATCACAGAAGGATTGACATTGGTTTACGGACACAATAACAGATCGTACTGGTATACCGGATTGACATCTGTTGGTAAAGAAGAATCAGCGGTTGGATTTGTTTTGGTGGATACAAGAACTAAAGAAGCAACGTTCTACAAACAAAGTGGCGCAACGGAATTTGCGGCTCAAAGTTCGGCTGAAGGGAAAGTTCAAGAAAAAGGATATAAGACTTCGTTGCCAATTCCGTACAACATAAATAATATTCCAACCTACGTAATGACGTTGAAAGATGATGGCGGATTGGTCAAAATGTATGCGATGGTTGCCATTAGCGATTATACGATTGTAGGAGTAGGGAACACCATGCGCGAAACATTAATGTCATATAAAAACGTTTACAATATGGCCGGAAACAAAATCAATCCGAACAGTGAAAACAATAAAAAGCAATTAAAATCAATTGTAACACGTATTCAAAATGATGTTAAAAACGGAAATAGTTTTTATTACTTTACGGTGAAAGATTATCCAAATATTTTTGTGGGTTCGTCGCAACTTTCAAATCAACTGCCGGTTACTGTAGTTGGAGATAGTATCAAAGTTTCGTTTGATTTGGATTTGGAAGAAGTAATCGATGTATCGAGTTTTGAAAATTTGAATCTGAAAAGCAAAAGCAAGTAATCTACAAAATTAAAGCGTCCCAATATTTCGGGACGCTTTTTTATTTAAAGTTCAATTGAATTAATAATTTTCAATAGTTCATCATTTAAATCTTTATTCGAAATAATTCCTTTTTCAGTATCGAAATTATCATTAAAACTCGGTAGTGAGAAACTTCCTTTTACAATTCCAGCTTGACGCGGAAATCGATCGCAAGCAATTTTCAAAACCGAACTTCCGCCTCTTGTTCCTGGAGAAGTCGCTAATAAAAGCATTGGTTTTTCTTGAAATGTTTTTCCGTTAATACGAGACATCCAGTCGAATATGTTTTTGAATGCGGTTGTATAAGCGCCGTTATATTCGGCAAATGATATCACAATAAAATCAGCATCACCAATTTTGCTATAAAAGTCATGTGCCAGTTGCGGAAAACCATCTTTCTTTTCCCTGTCAATCGAATAAATTGGCATTTCATAATCGTTGAGGTCTAATAGTTCAACATCCGCTTTCTTGAAAAGACCGGATGCGTATTTTGCCAATTGCTGATTAATCGATGTTGAACTGTTTGAGGCGCCAAAGGCTAATATTTTTGTATTCATTTTGGTGGTTTAGATAATGGGTAAAAGTTCCCGAAGTACATATTAATATTGTTTCAATAATTTTTTGGTAGTAGAATTGTTTGGAGTTATCCATGATCTTTAATTAATTTTCAAAAGATAGGGATATATCTTTTGCGCAATTCGCAGAGTAAATACATTTCTCCGATTGCCAAACGATGGTTACTGCGCCATTCGTATATTCTTTTGTTATCTTTTTCGGACTCATACTTACATTATTGTTTCTATGGTTATGTTTCCTTTTAACAATTTCGAAATCGGACATTTTTCTGCAATAAGAAGCAAGCGTTCTTTTTGTTCTTCAATTACACCTTCGGAAAAAGTTATGGTCTCAAAAATCGTCGTTTTTAATACGGGTTCCGTTTCCTGTGCTAAATTCAATGCAATTGTAATCTCGGGAATATCCCAGCCTTTTCTGTCAATGTACATTCTCAATGTTGATAAAGTACAGCCAGCCAAAGAAGCCAAAAATGTTGAAAACGGATCAGGGCCGAGATCTTTTCCACCAAGGTTTTCAGGTTCATCCATCACCAATTTGCCATTGCGCCAAGAAATGGTACATAAGTATTTTTGTGTGCCAATTTTGCCTTCAATATTATTTTTTAAAAGATATTCCATAGTTTTTTTAATGAATATATTATTTTAAAGCGGAATTATAAAACATCTCTAAATGCTGAAATTGTATCAAAGACACTTTTCGCAAACGAACACAACGGAATAATTTTCAACCCTTTTTTACGAGCATATTCCACGGCTTTAGTTACCATTTGTTTTCCAAAACCTTTGCCTTCACTTCCAGAATGAACTTCTGTATGGTCCATAATTAATTTATATTCATCCGCGAAAACAAAAGTCATTTTTGCTTCTTTATTTCCATCTACTGCAATGTACAAATAACCCTTTTTGTCATTGATGTTTACTTTTACTTCTCTTATAGTTTGTATAATTATTGACGCATCGGAACTTCCATTAACAATAATTCCGTATCTGATGTAGCTTCGAAACTTACTTTATCAAAATCGGTAATTCCCAATCCGTCGCGTTGTTCTAATTCCTGACCATCAACTTTTACATTTCCTTTGATTACAAAAACATACAATCCGTTTCCTTCTTTTTTACGATTGTAATCAATAGTAGTTCCTTGGTCTAAATTACTCATATGAAACCACGCATCTTGGTGAATCCAAACTCCTACATCATTAGCATTGGGAGATAAAATCTGTTGTAATTTGTTGTGACGGTCTGTTGTATTTAGAGATATTTGTTGGTAACGAGGCTCCACGTTTCTTGTTTTTGGAAACACCCAAATCTGCAGCAAATTGGTTCTTTTATCTGCATTCGGATTAAACTCAGAATGTTGAATTCCAGTTCCAGCGCTCATCACTTGAACATCGCCAAATTTTATAACCTCAGTATTTCCCATACTGTCTTTGTGAGCTAAATCACCTTCCAGCGGAATTGTAATTATTTCCATATTATCGTGCGGATGTGTCCCAAAACCCATTCCGCTTGCCACAATATCATCATTCAGTACACGAAGTACTCCAAATTGATCTCGTTGTGGTTCTTGGTAACTTGCGAAACTGAACGTATGATGTGCGTTTAACCAACCATGATCAGCATGTCCGCGAGTGTTGGCTTTATGTAAAACTATATTTTTCATAATGTTTAAATTTACTCATTAATATGATGCAAAGTTACAACCTAAGTTAAATACAGGCACTTAATGTAGATTAAGAAGTGATTTTTCGCTAGAATGTTAGCGATTTACAAACTATTGCTTCAATATTCTCGACTTCATTTTACTAAAAAACTCTGGGGTAACGCCCATAAAAGAAGCGATTTGTTTTTGTGGAACTTTTTGTATTAAATCAGGATATTTTACACAGAATTTTTCAAAACGTTCTTCTGCTGTTAGGCTTAAATTAGCCATCAAACGTTCCTGATGTGCTATTAAAGAATTTTGGATTAGGATGCGATAAAAGCGCTCCAGTTTTGGAATTTCATGGTACAATTGCTCCTGATTTTCTTTAGTGATGTTGAAGCTTCGCAGCAAACCTGAATTCACGAAATAACCTTCTTTACAAACTTGACCCGCGTTTTGAAGGATAGTCTTTGCCTGGAAGTTTCGGGTTTCGGTTTTGGATAAAAAAAGAACCTCTTCTAATGGAGTTCAAGAAATATGTTTAGAAACATTTTGGATAATCATGTTCCTACTTTCAAAAAGTACAATTAAAGTAGATTTAGCCCAAAAAAAAAGCGGAACTCAGTCCGCGTATTTATTAATGTTTGTGACCCGTATGGTCCGTGTGGCCTTGAGGTTCTACTGCAAGTAGCTTAAAACTTGAAGCTATAAATTTATCCTCTTTTATTTCGCCAACTACTTCTGCTTTTCTAACGGTTGAGCAAAAACCATCGGCGGCGTGCGCATCACCATGTTTGTTAATATCTGTTCCTTCGACAAAATATGATTTTCCATCGGTACGGACAGCTAGGTCGCAACCCTTTTTGTCCTTCATTCCGAATTGGCATTGACCACAAGCCGCTTCCACAGTTTGCGTTTTTGGTTGGTCTTGAGCATTTGCAGAAATACAAAGAAAAAGAGCAATCATTGAAATGATAGTTTTCATTTTTTTATGGATTTATGGTTACTAATTTAGCGGCCTCTTTGGCCTTTTCAACAAGAGTTTCTATCGGCGTTTCCAATGAATCGCTTGTCAAAGCAACACCCATTCTTCGATACGGACGGGATGTTGGCTTTCCAAATATACGAAAATCTGTTTTAGATAAAGCCGCAATTTTTTCAATTCCGATATATGTTGGATTATTTGAATGTTCCGAAGCTAAAATAACAGCACTTGCTCCGGCTTTTTCTAAGGTAATTTCAATTATTGGCAAACTTAAAACTGCACGAAGATGTAATTCAAATTGGTTGAAATTTTGTGTTCCGGCTAAAGTTACCATTCCAGTGTCGTGTGGTCTTGGAGACAGTTCTGAAAAATAAACGCCTTCATCCGTCAGGAAAAATTCTACACCAAAAAGTCCGGCTCCGCCTAAAGCTTCGGTCACTTTTTCCGCCATGTCTTGCGCTTCAAATAAATCTTTGTCCTCTACTTTTGCGGGCTGCCAACTTTCCTGATAGTCGCCTCGTTCTTGGCGATGTCCGATTGGTGCGCAGAATAAGGTTGGGTTTCCATTTTGAGTTACGGTTAATAATGTAATCTCTGAATTGAAATTTACAAATGCTTCTACAATAACTTCTACCACATCTCCACGAGAACCTGCAACGGCATAATTCCAAGCTTTTTCTATGTCAGGTTCAATTTTAATTGTCGATTGCCCTTTTCCAGAAGAGGACATTAATGGTTTTACTACGCAGGGCATTCCAACTTCTGTAACGGCTTTTTGTAGTTCTTCTGCTGAAGTTGCATACCGGTAGTTGGCTGTTTTTAATCCCAATTCTTTTGCAGCTAAATCACGAATTGCTTTTCGATTCATGGTGAAATTTGCAGCTTTCGCTGATGGAACTACAGTAATTCCTTGTTTCTCATAATCGTAAAAACGTTCTGTGCGTATGGCTTCAATTTCGGGAACAATAAAGTCGGGATTGTGTTTGGCTATAATTCGGTCAAGTTCTAAGCCATCAAGCATGTTAATTACTTCAAAGTCGTGCGCAACGTGCATTGCCGGGGCATTTTCATAGCTGTCAACTGCAACTATGGTTTGCCCTATTCGTTGTGCTGCTATTGTAAATTCTTTACCTAATTCTCCCGATCCTAATAGTAGTATTTTTGCCATTTTATTTTACTTGAAAATTAGTTGTTGAAAGTTGCTTGTTCGTTAATTTTCAATTGAAGGTTGAAATTTGAAAAGCCAATATTGAATTTTGACCTGCCGATTGCGTTAGGGATTGAGGCTTTGTTTGAGCTCTTTTTTAGTGCATGCCAATGCATTAAAAAAAGCGAGTGCCGAAAGCCCGACCTGAAAGGTAACGCCGAAA
>Ga0105047_10008404_pt1 | contig 17176 bp, 12 predicted proteins | sample MAT04_FD_78384 | JGI IMG/M metagenome (GOLD analysis project Ga0105047, IMG submission 78384) | Freshwater microbial communities from Lake Fryxell liftoff mats and glacier meltwater in Antarctica - MAT-04 (megahit assembly) | ecosystem: Environmental > Aquatic > Freshwater > Ice > Liftoff...
AGGATCTTGCCGTCCAACAACCCATCGCGGCCCCTGCTGTCAGCGTCGCGCAGCGATTTTGCAGTCAGCGCTTGATCCAGCCACAGCCAAGCCACCACAACGTGCCCGAGCGCATCCAGATAGTGCGAGGCGTTCGCCAGCGCGATCTCCATCTCGTTGAAGGCGGCGCGCAGTATCAGGGGCTCGCTGACCCTGGCGATATCCTGAATTGCATTGGCCAGCTCGCCTGCCAGTGGCGAGAGCTCCGGGTCGTGGGCGGCGCGCGCTACGGTGCTCTGTACGCGCCGCGCCAGCAGCTTCAAGCCCGCGCCCTGATCGGCGATCACTTTTCTGCCAAGCAGATCCAGCCCCTGAATTCCGTTGGTGCCTTCGTGAATGGCATTGAGGCGGTTGTCGCGCCACAAGCGCTCCAGTGGAAAATCGCGCGTATAGCCCGCGCCCGCCAAAACCTGAATGGCCAGATCGTTGGCTTTGAGCCCGAAATCTGAGGGCCAGGCTTTGACGATCGGCGTCAGCAGTGCCAGCACGCGGCCGGCGTCGGCATCGCCAGCGGACTCCTCGTCCAATAGCTGAGAGGCGTAAAGACAAAGTGCGAGCGCGCCTTCTGCATAGACCTTGGCCTGCATCAGCATCCGCCGCACATCGGCGTGGGCGATGATCGCAACCGGCGGCGACTGCGGCTCGGCGTTTGGCAAGCGCCCCTGTTTGCGCTCTTGGGCGTACGCCAGTGCCGCTCGAAACCCGGCATATCCCATTGCCGCGGCGCCTGTGCCAACGCCAATTCGGGCTTCATTCATCATGGTGAACATCGCGCGGATCCCGCCATGCGGCTGGCCGACCAAATAGCCGACGCACGGGGTGTGCTCACCCAGATTAAGCAGGCAGTTGACCGTGCCGCGATAGCCCATTTTGTGATTGACCCCGGCCACCGCAATTCCGTTTCGTGAGCCGTCGTCATGCAGTCTCGGCACCAGAAACAGGGAAATCCCGCGGGTGCCCGCCGGGCCGCCCGGGATTTTGGCCAGAACGAAATGGCAGATGTTTTCCGCCATGCTGTGCTCACCGCCCGATATCCACATCTTGCTGCCGCGCAGGCGATAGCTGCCATCCGCGTGCGGGTCAGCAACCGTTGAGATATCGCCGACACTGGACCCGGCGTGTGTTTCAGACAAACACATCGTGCCGAAATACTTGCCAGCCAGCATCGGCTTGAGATAGCGCTCTTTCAGCGCGGGCGAGCCGTGGATGGCGAGCAGATTGGCGGCCGCCACGGTCAGCATCGTGTAGGCGTAAGTGGGCGCATTGTGCGCAGAGAACACCGCCAAACATGCCGTGACGATTGTTTGCGGCAAGCCCAAACCGCCGTCTTCGGATGCTGCACCAATCGCAAAAAAGCCAGCGTCGGCGAGCGCATCAAGGGCGCGCTTAATCTCGGGAATCAGCACCACTTGGCCGTCGACGAGCTTGGGCTCGTTGGCATCTGATTTTGCGGCGTGATTGGCGAGAAGCTCGGCGCCAAGGCGCTCCGCGCTGGCCAGAATGCTGGTGTAGTCGTCCTGATCGCCGGCGATTTTCAGCCAATCAAACAGAAGAAACGCAAGGTCATCGCTTCGAATATTCACGCGTACTGGGCTTTGAGAAGACAAGCCCGAGTGTAGCTAAAAGCAGCGCGCGCCCAGTTGACGAATGTCGGTGCTTGGGCCCAATGCGGCGCGCCAGTCCAAGGTGCCGCCGGCCGCGATCGCATAATCGAGCCAGAACACTTGCGTTGGCGCTGTTTGTGCGTCCATTTGCGCATTGAATCCGGCCTGACGCAGCGCGCTCAAGCGCCGGGTCGCATTGGCTTCGGTGCGGTAGACGCCGAGGGAAATGCTGTTCTGCTCGGTGCCCGAAGTCACCACGTAGTAGTCGCTGACGTTGGCGGCCGCCAACTCTCGGGCCTGCGAAAGTGCTTCGTCGCGCGAAGGCGTGGGCGGCAGGAACACGCGCCAGCTGGTCTCGCGTTCTTCCTGATCGGCGCGCCTGCGCGTGTCCAGCACCAAATCGCGCAGCCCGCGATTGGCGTTGCGCACCTCGGCCTGAGAGCGAAACGGCCCCAGCGAAAAACAGCTGCGTGCCAGATTGCTGGCGCTGCGCCTGGGCTCGGCATCCGCGGGTGCGCTGCTGGTTTCGCTGAGCAATTTAAGCTCAGCGGAACCCGGATCCACGCGCACCAGCGCCTGCGCCTCGCGCACCGATGACGCCCACAGCCAAGCCCCAACCGCCAAGTTGGCCGCGAACAACAAGATAACCAGCGCACGCAGGAACACCGACCAAGCGTACTAGAAATTGTTAAACAGGCTCTTCAAATTGGCTCGCGTAGCGCGCTAGGCCACGCAGCACCAGCGACTCTTCCACCACCCAGGCTCCGCTCAAGCCGCTTTTAAGATGCAGCGCGTCACCGCCTGTGAGAATCATTCGCGGGGTATCAGCCAGCTCGCCGCTGATTTCAGACACAACGCGCTCAATGAGCGCAATCGCCGCCAGATTAATGGCGCTTTCAACACAAGCCTGCGTGCTGCTGCCCAAGCGAAATCCGCGCGACGGCTGATACCGCAATGGCGCGTCGATCCGGACCTGTTCGGTATCCCGCAGCAGCGCTCGGGTCAGCATCTCAAATCCAGGAAAAATCAGCCCGCCCAAATGCTGGCCTGCTGCGTTGACGGCATCCAGGGTCAGTGCGCTTCCGGCATCAGCCACAATCAGTCCGCGACCGCGCTGATGGCCGCCAAGCATGGCCAACCAGCGATCCACGCCCAAACGATGGGGCTCTGCGTATGCGTTGCTGAGCCCCGAGCCGCTGGCGGGCGTGCGGGCAAACCGCGGTGTGAGCGCAAAACGATTCTTGAGCCAGGCAACTACGCGCGCGCTAGGCTCTTGCTGGCTGACATCCGCGAGCCAGATCGCGTCGGGCGTGGGCACGGTCGCGAAGGCCAGACCGAGGGTGCGCTCGAGATCGTCCGCGCGGTGCACGATGGGCGCGCCGTCGCGCCATTGATCACCCTTGGCAAGCGCCCACTTCAGGCGGGTATTGCCGATGTCGAGCAGCAGCAGCGAGGCGGCCTTCAGGCCCATTGCGCAGAACTCAGCGCCAATACCTCGCCGTCAACATCCAGCAGCAACCTGCCCTCAAGATCAATCCCGCTGGCGATGCCGGCGCGCGCGACGCCGCGCGGGTGCACCACTTGCCCGCGCAATCCATCGGCTAAATCAAAGCGCCCGAGCCAGCGCCGCCAATCGCCGCTATCGATCTCCGCGAACAGCGCCAGCAAGGCATCAAGGGTTGCCGCCGCCAGCCGTGCGCCGCTCCAATCGACTTTCGGGAAACTGCGTTTGAGATCCGTGATCGGCTGATCAAGCAGCAAATCGTCGGGCAAGGCGATGTTGACGCCTGCGCTTACGACCAGCGCGGGCGAGGAGCGCGCGTCGGCGAATTCGATCAGGATCCCACCCAGCTTGGCGCCATCAACAAGCAAATCGTTTGGCCACTTGAGCTTGAGCCGTTGATCGGCCCCGAGTGCCAGCAGCGCCTCACGCAGGGCCACGCCAACCGCCACGCTCAACCCGGACAGTGCGCTGATCGGCGTGTTTAAACGGGTCCGGATCGAGAGCGCTAGGCTGGCGTGTGGTGCGGTATGCCAGCTGCGGCCTTGGCGACCGCGGCCGTCGCTTTGCTGATGGGCGATGAGCGCTTCAAAGCGCTGCGCGTTGGCGGGCGACCGGAGCAAATGGGCGTGGGTTGAATCGATCAGCTCGACCACGCGCAGGTCAAGCGCCTCCGCCAGATGCTTCTCCCGAAGCTGGCCCATAACCTCGGCTGCATCGAAACTCACCCGTTCGCGCCCCACAAGCGCACCTTTTGAAAGCGGCTTTCGGTCCCTTTGAACAGGCGCACCACGTTGTCGCGGTGGGCAAATACAACCAGCGCGCTCAGCGCGATGCCGCCAATCAGATAGTCCAAGCGCAGCTCAGGCAGAGTCACCGCGAAAACAAACAAAGGCGCCAGCAAGGCCGCAACAATCGTCGCTAGGCCGACGTAGCCTGTGGTCACCAGCAGCAGCAGCCACACGCTCAACATGCCGCAAAAAGCCAATGGCGCGATCACCAGGAGGGCCCCGACCCAAGTGGCCGCACCCTTGCCGCCGCGGAAGCCGAAAAAAACCGGATAAATATGGCCAAGCACGCACGCGAATGCCGCCGCCGATTGCACTGAAGCAACGCTAAGCGCATGCCCAAACAGCGCCTGTCCGGTATCAGGCAGCATCGCCAAAGCCAGCACGCCCTTGCCGATATCGATAAAGACCACCGCCAGCGCGAAACGGATTCCCTGCGTGCGCAGCGCATTGGTCCCGCCGGCGTTGCCGGAACCCTGCCTGCGAATATCTGTGCCTTTGAGTTTGCCGAGCAGCAAAGAGCCCGACACCGACCCGAGCAGATACGCAAGCAGCAGCCACAGCAGCAGCTGCATCTTTAAGCGCCCACCGGCTGTACCGCCACGATCACCGCGCCCGGCCCCGCGTGCACGCTGATCGCCGACCCGGCGGGCAGAATGTGGACCTCACCAAGATTCTTCGCGCGCTCACGCAAAGCCGCTGCCAGCGCATCGGCATCGGGCAAGGCATCGGCGTGGCCGATGAAGGCGCGATAGGGTCGATCGGGGTGCATCCCGCGCGCGATCAGCTTGGCAAAACGCGACATCAGCGCGTGCGAACCGAACAATGCGCTCATCAGGCCAATCTTGCCGTTGGGTTTGCTGCGAATCATTGGATGAAGCCCCAGGCGTTTGCCAAGCACGCCAATCAGTGGGTGAATACGGCCGCCGCGCACGCTGAAATCTAGGTCGCGGATGATCGCATACACCGGCGTTTCCACCGCAATCTGGGCCAGCTGCACCTTGATCTGGGCGGCACTCAAACCCTCACGCGCAAGCTCCGCGGCGCGGCACACAATCAGGCCTTCACCCACGCTTGCGCTGAAGGTATCCACCACCGTGATGCGCTCGGCTTCCCCTCTGGCGCGGGCACTTTCGGCGGCCTGCATGGTGCCGGACAGGGCACGCGACAGATTCACCGAGAGCACCTCGTCGTGGTGCGCCAGCAGGTATTCAAACTGACGGCGAAAATCGCCGGGTGGCGGCTGCGAGGTCAGCGGCTTGGGCGAGGTTTTTAGTTTTTCGAAAAACTCGCGCGAGGTCAGCGAGACCTTGTCGAGATAAGTGGTGTCACCAAACTGGATTCGTGCAGGCACCACATGAATTGACAGCGCTTCCAGCAGCTCATCGGGAATGTCGGCTGCCGAATCGGTGACGATCGCCACCCGCGCGCGCTTGGCGTGCTTGAGGCTGTTTGCCTGCGCGCGCATATCGTCGGCTTTTTGGCTGGAAACTCGCCCGAAATGCGCGAGCGTTTCAAACAACGCCGCCGGTGAATCCGTGTGCGCATGCACTTTGAGCTTGCTCACGGTTCCCGCCAGCACCACCGATTCTGCGTTCAGCGAAACCAGCGCTGCGCCGACCACCAGCCGGTCTAACCGTTCTGCGCTGACCACGCATTCGCAGCAGTAGCGCTGGCTGGACTCGGCCAGCACTTGGCCGAAATCAGCGCCGCCGGTGTCGAGATTGGCCTCCATGGACTGCACGACGCCGCGCTGAATATAGTCCTGAATGCCGCGCAACCAGTCGACGAATCCCTGCCCGCCCGCATCGACCACGCCCGCCGCACGCAGCTCAGCCAGCTGCTCGGGCGTGCGCTTAAGTGCGCGGTCGGCGGCGCTAAGACCGCGGGTGAGCAGCTCCGCGATGTCCGCACAGCCCTGCTTGGACGCGGTTTCCAATTCAGCGGCGAACGCGCTCATCACCGAAAGCATGGTGCCCTCGCGCGGCTGCGCCACGGCGTTACGCGCTTGCTCATTGGCAAAACTGGCCGCACTGGCCAGCTGCTGCGCACCCACCCGACCGAGTGCGGTCAGCGCTTGGCTCAAGCCCTGAATGAACTGCGCGAAAATCGCGCCGGAATTGCCGCGTGCGCCGTCGATGGCCAAATCCGCCGCCACATTGAGCAGCCGCGCAACCGAACGCTCGCGCTTTCCGGTCGATTTCAGCATCGCGCTCATGGTGAATGCGAGGTTGGTCCCGGTATCGCCATCGGCCACCGGAAAGACGTTGATTCGATTGATCGCCTCGCGCTGCGCGATGACGCGGCCGACGCCCGCGATCAGCGCGCGTTCTAGCCTTAAGCCATCAATGTAGGCAATTGCTGCTCTTGTGTGTGGCACCCGGACGTTACCCCCGACTCGCTTGTCACGGCAGTGTAACGAGCCCGAGGCAGGCCATTGCTGCATTGCAGCGAGAGCTATTTGGTGCGTCGCTTTGCGGCCCGCGAGCCTTCTATCTCGAGTCGAATCTGAATCTCGTCGCCCACACCGGGAATCGCCTCAGTCATGCCAAAGTCGGAGCGCTTGATGCGGGTTGTCGCTGAGAATCCGGCAATGATCAGGCCCGAGTACGGATGCACGCCGACGCGATTAAAAACCACATCGAGCACAACCGGACGACTGATCCCAAGAAGTTCGAGCTCGCCGCTTAGGGTTCCCCTGTTGGCTTGATTGTTGGCCTGGCTGCTGGCCTCGCTGCGTTTCAGGCCGCGCGCGCTGAAGCGCAGCAGCGGATGCGCTTTGGCATTGAAGTACTTGGGCCCCAGCATCGCTCGGTTCCACGTGGCGTTGTCCATGTCGAGTGACTCCACCTTGATCGCCACCTCAACCGATGCGCTGTCCCAGTTTTCAGGATCGAACGAAAAGCTGCCGTCCCAATCGTGAAACTCACCCTGCGACATCGAGAACCCAAGGTGGCTCACCGAAAACGAAATGTCGCTGTGGACCTTGTCAAAACGGTAGCGCTCGGGGCTGGCGTGGGCGCTGCCCCAGCACAGCCCGAGCAAGAGGCCGGCGAGTATCGTGTTCATGGACAGGTTAGGCATGATCAAGCCAGCCCCATTCGTCTTCAGTAGTGCCGTTGAACAATCCGAAAAACGCCTCGCGAATGCGCGTGGTGATCGGGCCCGGGCAGGCGTGCGCGAAGGTTTTGCGATCGACCGAGCGGATCGGCGTGATCTCAGCGGCGGTGCCGGTGAAGAAGGCTTCATCGGCAAAGTACAGAAACTCGCGCGGCAGCGGCTGCTCACGCACCTCGTAGCCCATCTTTTTGGCCAGCGTGATCGCGGTATGGCGGGTGATCCCGTTCAAAATCGACGAACCCAGCGTGGTCGTGTAGATCACGTTGTCCAGCATCACAAACAGGTTCTCGCCGGCGCCTTCGCTCAGCAAACCGTCGCGGGTCAAACCAATGCCCTCATCGAAACCCAGGCGCTTGGCCTCGCGCGAGATCAAGGTCGACGACAAATAATTGCCGCCCGCTTTGGCCATCGCCGGCACCGTGTTAGGCGCCAAGCGCTGCCACGAAGAAATGCAGACGTCCACACCCTGCGCCGAGGCATGGCCCAGATACGGGCCCCAAACCCACGCCGCAATCGACATCTCGGTCGGATTGTCCGCGCCTAGGCCAAAGCTGCCCGGCCCGCGAAACACGATCGGACGCAAATAGCCCGAGGTCAGGTCGTTCTTTTTGAGAAGCTCAAAGCAGGCCGCACGAATTTCATCCGGGGTGTAGTTAACGGCGAGGTCGTAAATGCGCGCAGAGTTGAAAAACCGCTTGATGTGCTCGTTCAGCCGAAAAATGGCGTGTCCGTTCGGCGTGGCATAGGAGCGGATACCCTCAAACACCGAAGATCCGTAGTGCAGCGCGTGCGTCATCACGTGGGTGGTGGCCTGCGCCCAGGGTTTGAACTGGCCGTTGTGCCAGATGGTGTCGGGGAAATTGCTCATCGCGGTGGGCTCAAAAATCAAGTGAGGAAGCCCATTAGAGTAGCTGGGAGTTTCTTGACGGGGAAGCGCTAAAGTCAAAGCCGCCAAGGTTGACCCAAACGAACTCCTCGACACGCTTGAACATGCGCCTGCGCCCAATGAGGTCTCACGCGTCGATTTTTTTGCGGGGCTGAAGGAAATCTCGCCCGAACTTTACGCAAAGGCGCTTCCGCTGCTGCTGGACGCGCTGGCGCGTGGCGATCAAACGGATGCGCAGCAGCGCGCTTAAGCGACCCCGAGTGCCGCGCGCGCTTGCTTGATTGCGGGACACCGAAACCGGCGAGCCCTGTCTCGCAATGGCGTACGTCGAAGGCATTCCGCTCGACGCCTACTGCCGATTCCGCGAGCGCAATCTCAAACAGATTCTGGATATCTTTCGTTCTTAGCGTGCTTGCCCCTGCGGCTGCTCAGCCTGCTGCTCGCCGGGCTCTACTGGCTCTTTATCAGCCGCAAACGCGGGAGTTGATCCCTAGCAGGAAAGAGACGTTTTCCAGCAACCTCGGCAGCAAAACGGCACAGCGCCCACTTAGGCATTGATCGATGCCGCGTGCGCAATCGGGTCGAAGTCCGACCACTTTCCGTCGCGAAGATCGCCCTGCACGCTTTCGATGTGCGCCGCACCTGCTTCTCGAAGCACATTGGTTGCGCTCAGCTGTTGCGCAGGCTCTGGTGCCCGAACGGCAATCAATGTATCCGTGTGTGTGGTCGACGTTGCAGCTTCAGCTGCAGCTGCAGATGGCGCTGCAACTGCAGCCGCAGAGGCAGCTGCAGTTGCAGTTGCGGCTTCAGATGCAGTTGCAGCTGCGGGTTGCGGTTTGTCGACAGTGACTGCGTCGCTTTGTCCGACAAGCGCACCAACCAGCGAGCCCGCGTAGGCCCCGATTGCGGCGCCCAGCAGCAGCCCACCTGGCCCAAGTATGGTTGTCCCAATGGCGCTAACGGCGCCGAGCGCCAAACCGACACCCGTGCCGCCAATCGCGCCGACCGCCGCGCCGGAGCCCATGGTTTCTTCCGCGCGATCCGCCGCAGATTCGTTCGGTGGAGCCGACCGCGGGCTCACAGCCAGAGGATCGACGGGGAAGGAACTGGTATCCCCAAGCAAAAAGCCAGCCTCGATGAGGCGCGACAAGGCGCGCTCGGCGTCTTCGGCTTGGCTGAATTGCCCTGTGACAATGGTCGTCATGTTTTTTTCCTGCATGCCGGGGTTCGGCTTGAAGGAGTCTGGGCATGGGCCAGCGGTTCGTCTGTTCGGCAGAGCACGCTTGCAAGTGTCCTGCGCGCGCCATTCGCGCGAGCGTCGCCGAGAATGGGCGTAAATAGGCGTAGAAATGGCAGACGATGATGGCGCACGATGATTCAAACAGCGCGCGGGGATCGCCGCATCCACCCGTTGAGCTATCTTTGCAGATCGTCGAGTTTGCACGTGGGCATGGCCGGGTGACGATGGCCGATTCCATCTGCGCTCAAGCAGCACTTTCGTGCGTTGGTTATTGGCCGGCAGATCGCCTTGCGCGGCGCCGGACTCGGCGCGTGGCCGGCATCCTCATAGGCGTAGCAGCGGCTTTCGCCAGATACCCCACCCGAATGGGGGCCTCGCTCGCGGCCTCTTCTGAGCCTCCAGCCATCAACCCATTGAGCGCGTTATCGTTCTTCTGTCGGCAGAGTGAAGGAGAATGTGGTGCCCACCTGCAGCGCGCTGGTGGCCGTAAGCTGACCGCCCATGGCCTCCACCAGCCGGCGCGAGATGACGAGGCCAATGCCGGTGCCGGCGATCACGCCGCGGTCGTGACCAAAACGGTTGAAGGGCTCAAAGAGATGCAGCAGATCGATCGGCGCGATGCCCATACCGGTATCGGCCACCGCCACCTCAAGACCCCCGTTGGCGCCATCCAAGCAGCGCGCGGTGACCGCGATGCTGCCGCCCTCGACGTTGTACTTCACTGCATTGCTGAGCAGATTCAACAGCACCTGGCGCAGCCGTTTTGCGTCAGCCAATAAAGGCCGTTCAAGCAAAGCGCTGTCTATATCGACCGTCACCAGCAGCGCACGCGCGGCGACGGACGCATCCAGCATGCGCAAAACCTCGGCTACCAGACACGTGAAGTCCACTGGCTCCAGCGTCAGCTTCATCTGCCCGGCCTCGACCATCGAGAGGTCAAGCAGGTCTTCCACCATTTGCAGCATGTGGTTGCCGGCTTCCAGCAAGTCTTTAACCCACGCGCGCTGTTCGATGTCCAGCGGCCGCTTTTCTGACATGCCCAGCAGTTGCGCGTAGCCCAGCACTGCCGTCAGCGGCGTGCGCAACTCGTGGCTCATATGCGACACAAAGAGCGACTTGGCCAGGTTGGCCCGAATGGCAGCGTCGCGTTCTACCCGCACGGCGTCAGCGGCGCGCCGCAGCGATGCATCGGCTAGGGTGCCGCGGTAGCCGACAAAGATTCCTGTGGGGCTGTAGGTCGGCTCAGCATTGAGCGTCAGCGGCAAGTGGCGACCGTCAGGCAGCGCGGCGTGGCAGTCGAGTTCGCGGATGACACGGTGGTTAGCCATCATGGTGGGCAGCGGCTCATCGCCCGGTACATCGGCCAAGAACGACGCCGCCAGGAGCCCGCCCAGCGGTGCGAGATGCTGGCCCATCGCGCCGAGTCGGCCGGTTTCGAACTGGGTGAATCGGTGCTGCGCGTCGGTTTCCCAATAGGCATCAGAGGTCAAGCCGGCCAAGCCCCTGAACTTTTCTTCGCTCACGTGCAGCAGCTCTGTGGCTTGCTGCGTGTCCAGAACCAGTTCGAGCGGGCGCAGCGAAGCGGCGGCGTCAAGATCCGCCGCAGTCCAGGCTGCGCACTGGCTTTGCACAATCTGCTTCCAACTCTCGAAGGACTGCCGCGGGCTGATCGTGGTGCTGCCGTCACCGTGCTGAGTTTCGGTTGCCGGCTCGTCGGGGTTGCCTCCCCACAGCACCACTTGGCGCAGCTCCGGCCGCAGCCAGATCAGGCCTTTGCTGGCCTGCGGGTTAAGCGCAATCGCCAGCGCACCGCCCAAGACCGGGGTGCCTATGCCCGGCTGGCCCAAGTTGGTGCAGTGCCAGGGGTGCTCGGGCACGCGGGCCAGAACCGCACGCGCCTGTTTGACCAAAGCGGCCAGTACTTCGGGATGCGGCGTGTGGCCGAAGGGCATAATCTCATCGCCCTGCCACAGCGCGCCTCCCGCGGCTTCCATGAGCTTGGTTAGGTTCACGGCGGCTGACTTCAGCGCAACCTGCACCGAGCGGCCGGCTACGCTGAAGGCCTGCATGATGGCCAGCTGCAGCTCGGCGCGGCGCACGCGCTGCTGGCTTTGCTGCTTATCTTGCAGTGACTTGACCATGGCGCCAGCGACCAGCGCCACGATCCCGCATATCTGCCGCTGCACGAGCGACAAGACAGTGGGCGCATAGTGATGGCAAGAGATCAGGCCCCACAGCTCGCCGTCGACAACGATAGAGACAACCAGCGTGGAGCTCACGCCCATGTTCTTCAGATACTGCAGGTGCACCGGCGAGACGCTGCGAAAAGTGCAGTAGCTCAGGTCAAAGGGCAGTTGATCTCGCGGGCTCAAGAGCGGCAGCAGCGGTACGGCTGTGTAGCTGACGTCGGCGATATAGCGGATGAGCCCAGTGCGGTAAAGCGCGCGCGCTTGCGCTGGGATATCGCTGTCAGGAAAACGCAGCCCGAAGTACAAAGGCACGTCAGCGCGGGTGCACTGTTCCTCAATCACATCACCGTGCCAGTGTTCGTCAAAGCGGTAGACCATCACGCGGTCCAGACCCGTGACGCTTTTGACGAAACCGGCTGCCGTGCTAAGCATGGACTCGAGCGAGTCGGCGTCGGTTAGGCTGCTTAGCACCGGGTAAGTGTTCTGCAACACGGTGTACATGGCCTGCACAGGGTCCTGCGCGGTGGACCCAACCTCGACATAGACCACACCGCCGTGTGCATGCACGTTGCCCTGAAGCTCACGGCCGTCGTGCAGCCGCAGGGCGACCAGGCTCGGCATGTACGGCCGCACGAAGGCGGCTTCCAGAACGCTGCGGATGGCGGCCACGCTCAGTGGGTCAAGCAACAAGCCCAGAGGCTGGCGATGCATCTGGGCCGGTGTTCGGCCAAAAAAGTCCTGCGCATTGGCGCTGGCCGAGAGCACCGTGAGGCTGCGCTGTTCGCAGGCCAACAAGGCGCCTTGAGGCTGGATGGCGCCGGGCAGATGGATAAGTTCTTGCGCGCAGCTGTCTAGGTTTAACGGCTGCAGCGCTGCTGCTGGGTCTTTGGCGCGCTCGCTGGCGTTGCTGTCAGTCATGTGATGCATTAAGCCAATGGCGCAACAGTTCAAAGGTTTGCTCGGCTGCGGACAGCACTTTACCGACATCGGCGAGGGCGACGCCCGACTCCAATGCGGCGCAGAAAGCCAGCCACGACCTGCCGGTGGCTCCGGCGTCGCCGCGAACGTAAGCATCGGCTTGGCAAACGACGGCGTTTTTGGCGTTGCGCTTGAGCAGCACCTGCGAGCCCAGCCGCGCGCCTTCCAACACATAAAGCACGCCCCAAGCGGCTGCATGGCTGCCAACCAAGGCACGCGCCGCCTGGGCCAGCGCCGCTGGCAGGTGCCCGGACGGGGTGTTCAAGGCAGCAAGGTCGCGGTCCAAAGCAGCGCGTTGATTGAGACCGGCGTGCGGGTAACCCGGCGGCAGCTGACGCCGAAGCGCAGCGTCTACGGCTCGGTGGAAAACCTGCATACGGCGCAGGTATTGCGTGTAGTGCTCAAGATCAATGCTGCCGCTGGCCAACGCGGCCAGCAGCGTAACGCGTTCGATCCGCGCGTGTGCAATCGCGGTGTGGCTGCGCAACCGCTGGCGCAAAGTCGAAGGAAGTGAAACGGATTGTGCAGCCCCAACAGGTGTCAGGTAAGGCGCCAGCGCAGCAGACATCATGGGTAAGTGCACTTAGTGTAGCGTCGGGCCGCAGCCGGAATTTGAGTCTAGCGGATGTGCTTACTTGTTGTATGTTCGCTATCGAACAGACGGCAGCGCCCATAGGTGTCGGAGGAGGAATAATGAGATGAGCGGCCAACATCTGACCGAACTGCTCAGGCCAGAACCGACTGCGCCAAATACCGCTTTTTCTGCTCAAAATCCTGATCGGTATCCGCGTAGCGCTCGGCAATCGCGACGAACTCGTCTTGAATGAAGACGAACGCGTCGACGATGTCGGGATCGAAGTGTGCGCCGCGGCCGGCGACGATGATCGCGAACGCTTCGGTGTGGGTCATGGGTTCTTTATAGACGCGGCGGCTGATTAAGGCGTCGTAAACGTCTGCCAGCGCCATCAGCCGTGCGCTGACGGGAATCGAGTCGCCGGATAGGCCTTCTGGGTAGCCGCTGCCGTCCCATTTCTCCTGGTGCGACAGGGCAATCTCTTTGGCCACCGACAGAAACTCAACTTCTACGCCGAGCGCTTTTTCGGCATGGGCGATGGCGTCGCGTCCGAGGGTGGTGTGGGTTTTCATAATCTCGAACTCGGCGGCGTCTAAGCGCCCGGGCTTGAGCAAAATCCGGTCGGGGATGCCGACTTTGCCGATGTCGTGCAAAGGGGCGGATTTAAACAGCGTGGCGATGGCGCGATCGGTCAAGCCGTGTGCAAAGCGCGGGTGGTCGGATAGCTGCAGCGCCAAGGCCCTGACGTAATTCTGGGTGCGGCGGATGTGGTTGCCGGTTTCCAAATCGCGCGTTTCCGCAAGCGACGCCATCGCGAGAATGGTAACGTCCTGCACGGCGGCAATCTCCTGCGTCCTAGCGGCCACCTCAAACTCCAGGTCCTCATTCCTTAAGCGCAAAGCGTCGGCCAGCGCCTTCAGCGTCAGGTGCGTTTTGACCCGCGCCATCAGAATCGGCGGGCTCAGCGGCTTGGTGATGTAGTCGACTGCACCGAGCTCAAGCCCCAGCCGTTCGTCTTCCATTTCGACGCGGGCAGTGAGAAAGATGACCGGGATTTCGCGGGTGTGGGGGTTGGCCTTGAGGCGGCGACAGACCTCATAGCCGTCCATCTCCGGCATCATGATGTCGAGCAAGATAAGGTCCGGCGGCAGCGCGGCGGCGGCAATTCTGAGCGCATTTTCGCCATTGTTGGCCAGCCTGACGGTGTAGTCGCCCTGCAGCAGCCTGATCATCAGAGATAGGTTGCTTGGCGTGTCATCGACAACCAAAATGGTGGGTATGGGTGCAGCGGGCGTGGCATTCATGGCGTGGGTCCTTCAGGGTGTTTCAGCAGCCAGTTCGCGCAACACAGCAAGCGCCGCACCGAAATTGATGGCCTTGAAGGCGTCATCTAAGCGGTGGTGCTGGCGGGGATAGGCTGCGCGAAAAAGATCGGTATTGGCGTCGAAAACTTCAATCGCCGCGGCGTCGTCATATTCCAACAGGGCCTTAAGTTGAAGCTGTATGTCGCGCAGGCGCGCTTGATCGACCGCAACCAAAGGTGTCTCGTCTTGCGGCGGCAATGCGCTTTCCAGCGCCTTAATCATGTCGCCCAGCGGCGCGTCCAGCGCATCGAACAGGGCCTCAACCCGATCACGCGACTGCCAGAGCCGCATCGCCGTTTCGACCTCTGCGGCCAAGGCCTGCAACTTGGTCGCGCCGACGTTGGCTGCCACGCTCTTGGTTGTATGCGCGATGCGTTCCGCCGCGAAGAGATCGCCTCCCGCAAATGCGCTGCGAATGTCTGCAACCGCGTGCTTCTGGCCGCCCGCAAATTTGCGCAGCATGGAGAGGTACAGCGATTTCTTGCCCAACACGCGGCGCATGCCGGTTTCCGTGTCCAGCCCGAAAATTCCGGCTGGCACTTCGCCATTTGAACCGGCCTTAACGGATGCGGGCAACGGCTCTGCGCTGACGCGCTCGGTCTTCACTTGGGCCAGCAGGGCGCGCCAGAGATCGTCGGGTTCGATGGGTTTGGCTACGTAGTCATTCATGCCGGCCGCCAGGCAGCGCTCGCGATCGCCTTCCATGGCGTTGGCCGTCATTGCAATGATGGGGAGTGCTGCAAACCCGGGCAGCCTGCGAATTTCCTGCGTCGCGGTGATGCCGTCCATGGTGGGCATTTGCATATCCATCAGTACGGCATCATAGACAACCTGCTGGACCTTGCGCAGGGCGATCTCCCCGTTCTCAGCTAGGTCCACAACGAACCCCGCATCGCGAAGCAGCTCAGTCGCCACTTCTTGATTGAGATCGTTATCCTCCACCAGCAAAATGCGCGCGCCCTTGATCGGCCTCAAGCTCGCGGACAGGTGCGATGGCGCATCGCTAACCACCCGTCGCTCGACCAGTGAACCACCCAGAACCCGCGCCACACAGCCAAACAGCACCGACGGACTGACTGGCTTGATGAGGATGTCGTCGAGCTCGGCTTCCTCTGCTTCGCGGACTACTTCGTCCAATCCGTACGCCGTCACTAGAACCAGATGCGGCATGGACTTAAGCCCGCTTGCGCGCACTTTTCGGGCCATTTCGATGCCGTTCATACCCGGCATGCGCCAGTCGACCATCACGATGTCAAACGGCTTGTCGCGCGCGTCGGCGGCATCTACCGCGGCGATTGCCTCAACCCCGCTGGATGCTTTGTCGACCACCAGCGCCATGGCTTCGAGCATCCCCGCCAGCGCATCCTGGGCATTTTCGTTGTCGTCCACCACGAGCACCCGGCGTCCGCGCAAGTCAGCGTTCAAAATAGGCTTGCGCTGCGGATTGGCCATGCGCCCAAGGCGCGCGGTAAACCAGAACGTGCTGCCCTTTCCGGGCTCGCTTTCGACACCCACCTCGCCGCGCATCAGTTCCGCGAGATTCTTGGCAATCGACAGGCCCAACCCGGTGCCGCCGTATTTTCGCGTGGTTGATGCATCGGCCTGCTGGAAGGAATGAAACAGCCGCCCACGCTGTTCCTCGGCAATCCCGATGCCGGTGTCGCGCACGGCAAAATAAAGCAGCACATCGCGATCGGTCTCCTCGCGCAGGCGCACCACGACGTCAATTTCGCCGACGTCGGTAAATTTGACCGCATTGTTGGCGTAGTTGATCAGGATCTGCCCCAGGCGCAGCGGATCACCCAGCAGTACGCTCGGCACATTTCGCCCCACGTCAAAAACCAGCTCGAGGCCTTTTGCGCTGGCTTTTTCCGCGATCAGGCCGGCGACGGTGTCGAGCACTTTCTCCAGCTCAAATTCGGTGCGCTCCACCGTTAGCTTTCCAGCCTCAATTTTGGAGAAGTCCAGAATGTCGTTGATGATCGTGAGCAGATGCTGGCCCGCACCCTGGATCTTCTTGATGTAGTCGCGCTGGCGCGGCGTGAGCTCAGTCTTCAGGGCCAAATGCGACATGCCGATGATGGCGTTCATCGGCGTGCGGATTTCATGGCTCATATTGGACAAAAACTCCGATTTCGAAAGACTGGCCTGATCTGCTGCTTCCCGAGCCGTTTGCAGCTGGGTGTTGCGCTCTGCCAGGATCTGGTCCAGCCGGTTGCGCTCTGTGACATCGCGCGCAGCGGCGAAAACGCCCAGCACTTGGCCTGCGCCGTCTTTGTAGACTGACGCGTTATAGAGCACATCCATCAGCGCGCCGTTGCGGTGGTGGATAGTCAACGCGTAGTCGGTGACCAAACCCACTGCGAACACCTTTTGGTAGCCTTCCTGGGCCAACACGGGGTTGCTGAAGTAGCTGGAAAAGTCACTGCCAATCAGGGCTTTTCGATCTACCCCGGTGACGCGCACCGTGGCCTCGTTGACGTCTGAAATCTTGCCATCCGGGTTGATCGTGACCATCGGATCTTGGCTTGCTTCAATCAGGCTGCGCGCGTATTGCGTCGCCAGATTTTGCCGCCGGGCCTGGGCTGAAAAGGCAAAATACCCAAGCGCGACCAAGCCGATCAACATCGCGGTTATTAAGACAATCAGCTCACTGCCGTAGCGATTTTGCAGATCATCGCGGCGGCGCTGCAGCCGTTGCAATTCATCTTCGCGCATATCCTCAATCAGTGCCCGCAAACTGGAACGGTCTTTTTGTGCCGCTTCGCTGGCGATGTAAACGCTGGCGGCAGCGACACCCTCAGTCGCGCGCCGAAGGCTGTTTTCCTGCATACGCGCAACCCGATTGCGCACCAAAAGATCAAGCGTAAGGAGCCGGCGCTGCTGGCGGGGA
>Ga0105047_10008405_pt1 | contig 17176 bp, 15 predicted proteins | sample MAT04_FD_78384 | JGI IMG/M metagenome (GOLD analysis project Ga0105047, IMG submission 78384) | Freshwater microbial communities from Lake Fryxell liftoff mats and glacier meltwater in Antarctica - MAT-04 (megahit assembly) | ecosystem: Environmental > Aquatic > Freshwater > Ice > Liftoff...
CGGGCGTCCGTGTCGCGATCGGCAGGGGCGTGGCCGTGGCGCGTGGCGGCAGGGTGGCGGACACCACCGGTCCCGGTGATTCGGCCGGCATCGACGCGACCACGGGGAAGGGGGAGGCGAGCACGGAGGCGACCGGCGCGCCCGTGGCGGTGACCTGCGGCGACGTGGCCGGGGAGGTTGCCGCTGACGCGCTCGGACCCGGCAGCGTGGACGCGCCGGATGCCATCGGACTGTCATCGGGGGCGGTGGTCGCCGCGACCAGGGGCGCGGGGCTGGCCGAGGGATCGCGAGGCAGGAAGCCGCCGAACGCGACGACACCCACGACGACGACGACCGCCAGCACGAACACCGTCCAGATGAACGCGACCGCGCGGCGGCCGCGGCCGCCGGAGACGGGCGTCAACGCGTGGGCCGGTGCACCCGGCTGGACGAGAAGATCGGAGTCGATCCGTTGGCCGCAGCGCTTGCAGTACTCCCTGTTGCGAGGGTTGGCCTCGCCGCAGTTCCAGCAATGGCCCGGCTTGGTCGCGCCCTTGCTGCTGCGCGGGGCGGCGCTCACGGGCAGCCAGCCGACCTGTGACGCGCCGCCGTCATCGCGGAATGCGGGCGGCGGCATGGCCTCGGGCCCCTGGCCCCACCCGGGCGGCGCAGTCGCCTGACCGGCTGCCGGCCATCCGGGCAGATGGGCGTCTGGCGCGGGCCCCCAGGGCCCTGCGCCACCCGCATCATCCGTCCAGCCGGCGGGGATCGCCGTCGTGCCCTGCGCCGCCGGCATCGGCGGCATCGGCTGCGCGCCAAGCGGGGACGGCGCTCCACCGGCGGCTTGCGCTGGGCCGGATGCGGGCATGCCGGGCGTTCCCGGCTGGGGTGGCAGTGGCCGTGGCGCAGCGTCGGGCCGTGGCTCGCCCACCGGCCACAGTGGGAATCCGGGGGGCAGCCCGGTCACCTCGGTGGCCTGGCGGGCGCCCGCAGCACCGCGCGTGCGCGGAGCGACGAGCAGGGGGGCGCCGCAGGTCGCACACAGGGGGGTGCCCGGTGCGTTCCGCGAGCGACAGACAGGACAGACGACGGCGTCGACCATGGACCTCGAGCCTGCGATGATCGACGCCGGACCCGGCAGGCAGGCGCCTGGATCCCCGGCGATCGAGTTCGGGTGTCTCCGAGTCTAGCCGTGCGCCTGACGCTGCCCATGGCGCGGCAGGGTCGGTCGACCCCCGGACCTTCGGGGCGTGTGCCGGTGAAGGGCGGTACGGTAGGCTGCGGCGCGCTGCGAACCCTGCCCTGGAGGGTGGGCGCCTCCGCGGCCCCTCGAGGAGTGCCTGCGTGCGCATCCGATCCCTGTCCAGCAGCCTGCTGGCGCTCGTCCTGGTCCTGAGCCTGGCAGCGCCCGCCGTCGCCGCCCGGCCGGCGCGCGTCCCCGGCCGCTCGGCCGATCGCACGCTCCTCGCGACGCTACCGGACGGCGTTCGGGTGAGCCGTGATCGGGACACGGGCCTCGTGCGCGCGCTGCACGGTGGCCGCCGACCGCTGGCCACGGCCCGCGACCTGGGCGTTCCCGCCACGACCGCAGCCGCCGGATCGACGTTCCTGGCCCGCGACGGTGGCCTGTTCGATGTCGGCGAGCCGGCGCGCGACCTGCGCCTGGTCCGGGTCGCGCGCAGCGGCGGAGCGGGCAGCTATGCGCGCTACCAGCAGACGCTCAACGGCGTGCCCGTGCTCGGCGGCGAACTCGTGGTCGTGGTGGACCAGGCACACAACGTGCGTGCCGTCGATGGCGAGGTGACCCGCGACCGATCCGTGGACACGCGACCCACCGTCTCGCGCGCCACCGCCGTGCGCACGGCCCGCGAGGCGGTGGCACGGGGCACGGGCCGGGACGCGAGCGGTCTGCGCGCCGACCCGCCCACGCGCTGGATCCTGGACCCGCGGCTGCTGGATGCGCTGGGTCTGCCATTCGCGCGCCTGGTGTGGCGCACGCGCGTCCGCGATACGAGCGGCCTGGTCGACCGCTTCGTGGCCCTGGACGCACGCACGGGTGCGGTGGTGCTGGACTTCGACCGGCTGCACACGGGGATCCCGTCGACCGCGATGGGTCCGCCGCGCTCGATGCGGACCGCGATGTGGCCTTCGACCAGGCGCTGGCCATCTGGTACCTGGCCGCCTCCCGGTTGCTGACCACGGCGTCCGACCACGGCGAACTCGCGGACGCTCTGCGCATCGCGTGCACGCAGCTCGCGGGCGTGACGGACGGCGTGCGAGACGGAACGGGGGCCATCTCCGAGCCCATCCAGCTCGCCACCGACTGCGGCCGGGTCGAGGACGCCATCACCATCACGCGCATGGCCTTCGAGCGCAAGGGCACCAGCAGCCCGCGGACACCCCGCTGCTCCGATCCCGACGCGACCGTGGTGCCGCTCCTGGCGGTGCCGGTCACCGGTTCCGGCGCCGGCTGGACGTTCGATGCGCAGGACGCGAACCGCCGCTGGCGGGTCGAGGGTGTCTACGGGTTCCCGGATCCCGACGCGCCGGCCGCGGATCCGCCCGACTGGCACCTCCACGGGGCGGACCTGGCACGCGTGGGCGACCGGCGGGTCCGTCGGACCGCGTCCGTGGCCATCCCGGATGGCGACCGTCCCGTCTACCTCTGGTTCCGGCACGCCTTCGGCTTCGATGACGGATCGGAGGATGTGGACCCCAACGGTCGCGCCTATGACGGGGGCGTCGTGGAGGTCTCCTCCGATGGGGGTCCATGGCGGGACATCGGATCGCTCCTCGTCTCGGGCGCTACAGAGCCGCGATCTGGACCGGCGATCAGAACCCGCTCAAGGGTCGGCGCGCGTTCGTGGCCGACAGTGATGGATACGTCGTGACCCGCGCCGATCTCACCGGCACGCCTGGACTGTCATTCGGTCGGACGGTGGAGCTCGACGGGTTCGTGGCCGTCACGGACTGACGGCGCAGCGATCAGCCGGCGGCGGTGTCCTCGGCGACCGCGGCGTCCCCGCCGGGCAGCGCGCGGCCGTGGAGCGCCTCCGTGCGGATCACGCGGAAGCCGTGGCGCTCGTAGAGGTCCATGGCGCCCGTCGGGCTGTCCGCGTCCACGTCCAGCGCCACCGTCCGGACGCCTTCTTCCGCGAGCGCCACGAGCGCTGAGCCCATGAGCGCCGCTGCGACGCCCCGGCGCCGCCACGCCCGGCGCACCCCGATCTGGTCCAGCCACGCGGTGTGTCCGTCGCCCGCGTCGTCCGTCGCCTGCTCCGTCACCATCACGAACCCGACGACCCGGCCGTCCGCGACGGCGAGCCGGCTGGCCGGCCGCAGGAACGAGGGATCCTCCACGAACAGGTGCCGCCAGACGTCCCCGGGCATGGGCTCGTAGCCCCAATGCTCGCGCCAGGCATCGTTGCGGGCCTCGAGCGCGGCGTCCACCCACGCATCCGTCCAGGCGATCATCTCGAGGCCGGCGGGCACCGGCTGTGCCACGACCGGCGCATCCATGGCGCGGGTCATCTTGTGGAACCAGCGGAGGGGCTCCAGGCCGGCGGACCGGGCCAGTGCGGCACGGCCGGCGTCCCCGTGGCTCACGAACAGGTCCACCCGCCGCGGCAGCCCTGCCGGCAGCTCACGGGTCAGCCGCTCCTGCGCCCGCGCGAGCTGCCAGTCGAGCAGCGCCCGCCCCACGCCCTGCCGGCGCACCGCCGGGTGCACGTCACCGAACAGCACCGCGCGGGAGAGCGTGACGGGCCGTACCCGACACCACACCGACCCCCACGCGAGCAGTCGACCGTCCGCCGACCAGCCGCCACGCGAATCGATCGCCAGGGTCACGCCCGGGTCGTCGAGCTCATGCCGGAACTCGTCCACCGAGCGGGACTCGTCGGGCGCCCCGGCAGCGTGCCGCGCGGCGTTGAACAGCTCCGTCACGGCGGGCGCATCGTCGGGCGTCAGGGCGCGCCACGACGCCACGGGACCCACCTGCGGGGGGTTCGCGATCACCGGCTGGTCAGCGGTACCGGACGTCAAGGAGGAGCTTGATGGTGTCGCCCACGGCGGTCTCCTGGCCCTTCTTCCAGGCCGGCGAGAACAGCCGGTAACAGCCGTCGCGCTCCACGCCGACCACGGCATACGTCGCCTCGCTCGTGGTCTCGATGTTGAGATAGTCGAGGGCACGCTCGCTGAGCTGGTTGACGATGGGATCCTCCGGATCCCTCTCCACGTCGCCATCGAACGTGATCAGGATCACGCGCCCGGACGGAGCCTCATCAAGGCCGGTCACCTGGCCTGCCTCGCGCGCGCTCATCGCTTCCACGCCGATGTTCGTGCGGCCACGGCCTTCCACGCGCTGGAGGAAGACGGTCAGCTCGTCCCACTTGTCGCGGGCGCCCCATTGGGCCTCCGTGACGCGCCAGGTGCCGCGGCTCGGATCGTCGAAGTCGGCCGCGCCGCAGGTGAAGCCCGTGTCCCCGATCAGTGGCGCGGGGCTGCCGTTGGCCGGGGGCGTCGAGCTGGGGGCCGCGGACGGCGCCGGGCTGCTCGTGCCGGGATCCACGGATGCCACCGGCGCCGCGGATGTGCCCGGGATGGGGCTGCCGAGCGGCAGACGGGTCGGCAGCGCGCCGCTCGTCGTGGCGGGCGCCAGGCTACCGCCGGGCACCAGGCTGGCCGTGACCGGCGTGGGCGTGGGCGCCACGGCCGTACCACTGCCGCTGTTGCCGCGCAGGATCAGGAATCCCGCGCCAGCGAGGACCACCACCGCCGCCAGGAGACCCACGATGGCCGCGATGCCGGCGCCGTGCTCGCTGGGCAGGTCCGCCTTCCGGCTGGTGGTGCCACGCACCGGATCGCGCGGCGCGCCGAGCGGCAGACCGCAGTTCCGGCAGAACCGGGCCATGCCGTCATTCCGCAGTCCGCAGACCGGGCAGATGATCTGGCTGGGGAGCTGCTCGTAGGCCTCGTCGCCGCGGTCCCGCCGCAGCTTGGGGATCCTCATCGGTGGGATGGTGCCACAGGATCCCCGGATGCGGGCAGCAGACCCCCTTCGCGCGTGCTCGTCAGAACCCGGCTGCCCGGATGGCGGGGATGATGTCCCGGCCGTACGCCTCGAGCGTCGACTCCTCGTCGCCGTTCATGAGGTAGATATTGAACTGGTCCACGCCCGCGTCCCGCAGCTCGGCGAGCCTGGCGAGATGAGCCTCCACGGGTCCGATGACACAGAAGCGGTCCACCACCTCATCACCCACGAACCCCGCGTTGGACGAGCCGACCTCCGCGTGGTGGAGGTAGTCGTACCCTTCCCGGTCGCGGACATACCCCGTGAGCGACTCGGGCAGCTGCTCCCGGGGGTACTTGTTGACCAGGTCCACGACGTGGTTGCTCACCAGTGCGGGGAACCAGCGCACGCGATCCCGGCAGGCCTCCACCGGGCCCACATGGGCGGGCGCGGCCGCCTGGACCTTGACCGACCCGGCCGCGCGCCCGGCTGCGCGCTCAGCGTCCCGGACCATGCCCACCATCCAGCGGATGAGGTCGGGGTCGGCGAGCTGGAGGATGACGCCGTCCGCCACGCGCCCGGTCATCGCGAGCGCCATCGGGCCGTACCCCGCCACCCACACGGGCAGCGTCCACGACCCGGTCCACGGCAGCCGCAGCTCCTTGCCTTCGTCATCCCCTGTGCGCCCCTCCACAAGGTCGCGGATGAGCACGATCGCTCCCTCCAGCGTCGCCATCGTGGTGGGCGCCTTGCCCAGCACGCGTCGGGCGCTGTCGCCCCGCCCGATGCCCAGGTCCATGCGGCCACCGGACAGCTCGTCGAGCACCGCCAGCAGGGACGCCGTCACGCTCGGCTCGCGCGTGGCGGGGTTGGTCACACAGGTCCCCAGGCGCATCGTGGTTGTCGCCTGGGCCATGAGCGTCAACAGCGGATAGGGGTCCCGCCACAGGACGTGGGAGTCGAACAGCCAGCCGTAGCCGAACCCCGCCGCCTCCGCTTGCCGGGTCAGCGCGATGGTGCGCTCGATGGTGTGGTCAGGCTTGATCGTGAATCCGAGGTCCATGGCGCGGCAGGGTACACCGCCGGGCCGTCCCGCGGTGAGATGGAGCGTCAGGCGGCGATTCCCGCTGGCACCGGCGCGGCATCCCCGCTCAAGGCTGCGGCGCTCCCGGGCAGGCGGCGCGTGAACCAGCGCTTGAACCAGATCGCGCGCACCGACAACAGGTCGACGGCGCCCAGCCGGTTGCCCGCCGGCACAGGCGTGCCCGTCTGCAGACGTGCCGTCAGCCGGCTCGCACCGTCCGCGCCACGATGCCGGCCGCCCGCTCGGTCGCCGGGAAGGACGACTGCGTGCCCGGGTGCAGGACGCTGTCGGCGGCGATGGCACAGCCCACGCGCGCCGCGGACACCTCGTCCATGCCCGACGCCAGCGCCCACGCGAAGGCCCCCACGAAGGCGTCGCCGGCACCCGTCGTGTCCACCGCGTCCACCCGGGGCACCGCGACCCGGACCACCGAGCCGTCGACCGTCACGAGCGCCGCGCCACGTTCGCCGAGCGTCACCAGCAGCCGCACGCCCAGCCGGGCGGCCAGTGCCGCGAGCGACCTGGGCTCGTCCGACTCGAGGTCATCCGGCACGGTCACGCCCGCGATGGCGGCCAGCTCGGTCTCGTTGGGGATGAGCCAGTCCGTGACCGCGAGCAGGTCGGGGTCGATGGGCGCCGCGGGCGCCGGATTGAGGATGGTCGTGGCGCCCCGAGCCCGCGCTGCCGCGAAACCGGCGGCGGTGACGTGCTGGGCGATCTCGAACTGGCCCACGACCACGTCCACGCGGGCGGCATCGCGTACATCCGCCGTGGCACGCGCCGGGTCCAGCAGCAGGTTCGCGCCGGGCACCACGATGATGCGATTGCTGCCGTCAGGCTCCACCCAGATGGGCGCCACGCCGCTGGAGCCCGCGAAGCGCTGGACGCCGCTCGCGTCGATACCCGCGGACGCGAGATTGGCCAGCGTCAGCTCCCCATACGAGTCGTCACCCAGGCCGCCCACCATCAGCACGCTGCCGCCCAGGCGCGCCGCCATCACCGCCTGGTTGGCGCCCTTGCCGCCGAAGCCCATCGCGAACCGCTCGCCCATCACGGTCTCGCCGCGCTCCGGCAGCCGGACGGCGTAGGCGATGAGATCGATGTTCATGGACCCGACGATGACGATCGCCGGCCGTTCGCTGTCTCCGGCCACCCGGACCCTCCCACGCTGTGCTCCATCCACGAGCGACCCGGGCCCGCGGTCATCCTGACACTGCGATACGGTAGCGACCTTCCAGCCCGAGGAGGCCGATCCACCCGTGAGCATCAGCAGCCGTCGGACCGTCATGCGCCTGGCGTCCGCCCTCGCCCTCATGCTGGCCATGTCGGCGCCGGCCGTCGCCCAGTCGCCCGTACCCACCCAGGACGTCCGCATCGCGGTCGCCTATGACCTCTCGGGGCGCGGCGACGGGGGCTTCAACGATATCGCCTGGAACGGCGCGAAGCGTGCGGCGGACGAGCTTGGCGCGGAGCTGCTGGAGGTCACCGCGAAGCTCGACGACACTGATGCCGAGCGCGAGGAGCGGCTGTTGCTGCTGGCCGAGTCGGGCTACGACCCCATCATCGGCGTCGGCTTCACCTACTCCGAGCCCATGGCGCGGGTCGCCGCGGCCTTCCCGGGCACCCACTTCGCGATCGTGGATGACGCGGTGATCAGCGGCCCCAACATCGCGACCATCACGTTCAAGGAGCACGAAGGATCGTTCCTCGTGGGCATCGCCGCCGGCCTGCGCTCGACCACCGGCCACGTGGGCTTCATCGGCGCGGTACCCATCCCGCTCATCGGCAGGTTCGAAGCGGGCTTCGCGGCGGGCGCACGCGCCGTGGACCCGGACATCGTCGTGGACACGGCGTACCTGTCACAGCCGCCCGACTACTCCGGCTTCGGGGACCCCGCACGGGGACGGGAGGCAGCCCTGGGCATGTTCGACGCGGGTGCGGACGTGGTGTTCGCGGCCGCGGGCGGCTCCGTGCAGGGCGTCATCGAGGCGGCCGCGCAGTCGGGCACGTGGGCCATCGGCGTGGACGCGGACATGTACCTCCAGGTGGACGACGCGCTCAAGCCCCACGTGCTCACGTCGATGATCAAGAACGCGGACATGGGCACGTATGCGTTCGTGACCTCGGTCGCCGACGGCACGTTCCAGCCCGGCCACCGCGACTACGGGCTGGCGGAGGGCGGCGTCGGCTATGCCACCTCGGGCGGCTTCCTCGACGGGGTCACGAACCAGATCGACGGCTGGGCGACGCGCATCGCAACGGGCGAGGTGGTCGTGCCCGAGGTGCCGGCCGCTCCCTGACGGTGGCGGCCCCGAGGGTGGACATGATCCAGCCGGTCATCGAGCTGCGCGGCATCGGCCGGCGATTCCCGGGCGTGGTGGCGAACCACGATGTGTCCCTGTCGGTGGCGGCGGGCCAGGTGCATGCCATCGTGGGCGAGAACGGTGCGGGCAAGTCCACCCTGATGGAGATCCTGTACGGCCTCCAGCGCCCGGACGAGGGCGAGGTGCGCATCGATGGCCGGCCGGTCCGGCTGGACTCGCCCGCGGATGCCATCGCGCACGGCATCGGCATGGTCCACCAGCACCTGATGCTGGCGGACAATCTGACCGTCCTCGAGAACATCGTCCTGGGCAGCGAGCCGATCGCGCGTGGCGGCCGCCTCGACGTCGCGCGCGCCCGGGCGGCGATCACCGCCATCGCCGCGCGCCACGGGCTGCCGCTCGACCCGGTCGCGCGCGTCGGGGACCTGTCGGTGGGCGCGCGCCAGCGCGTGGAGATCGTCAAGGTGCTCTACCGCGGCGCCCGGATCCTGATCCTCGACGAACCCACGGCGGTGCTGGTCCCCCAGGAGGTGGACGAGCTGCTGCGCACCCTGCGCGCGCTCCGGGACGTGGGATTCACGATCCTGTTCATCTCCCACCGGCTCGACGAGGTGCTGTCGGTCGCGGACGTCATCACCGTGATGCGCGCCGGGACCACCGTGGTGAGCGTGCAGCCGCGCGACACCGACGTGCGCCGGCTGGCGGAGCTCATGGTCGGCTCGGCGCTGCCCGAGCCCGCCCGCCACGGGGTGCCGCCGCGCGCAGGGGTGGCCCTGCAGCTGCGCGGCGTGACCAGCGCGCGCCCGGACGCCCGCGAGTCGCTGCACGACCTCTCGCTCACCCTCCACGAGGGCGAGATCGTGGGCGTCGCGGGCGTGGAGGGGAACGGCCAATCGGAGCTCATCGAGGTCGTCCTGGGAATCGTGGTGCCGTCCGCCGGCACGATCGCGCTGGGCGGCCACGACATCACCCACTGGCCCACCGGCGAGCGGCGCGCCCTCGGCCTCGCCGCCATCCCGCCGGATCGTCGGAGCGAGGGGCTGCTGCTCGACGCGCCGCTGTGGGAGAACCGGATCCTGGGCCACCAGCTGGGACCGCCGCTGGCGCGCGGGCCCTGGATCGACCGCGGCGTCGCCCGTGCGGGTACCCGCGCCATCGTGCTCGAGGCCGACGTGCGCACCCCCTCGATCGACGTCGCGGCATCCGCGCTGTCGGGTGGCAACCAGCAGAAGCTGATCGTGGGCCGCGAGCTCGCGGGCGATCCGCGGGTGCTCATCGCGGCGCATCCCACACGCGGCGTGGACGTGCGTGCCCAGGCGGCCATCTGGGCGCGACTCGTGGCGGCACGCGACGCCGGCCTCGCGGTCCTGCTCGTGTCCGCGGACCTTTCGGAGCTCATCGGCCTGTCGGACCGCATCGTGGTCATGCTCCGCGGGCGCATCACGGGCGAGCTCGATCCGCGCACCGTGACGCCCGAGGCGCTGGGCGGCGCCATGACCGGCATCGGTCCATGACCCGGGAGCGCCTCATCCGCCCTGGGTTGTTCCTCGCGGCGCCCGTGATCGCGGTGGGCCTCGCGCTGCTGGTGGCGGGCCTCGTCCTCGCGGCGACGGGCGCCGACGCGCTGCGCGTGCTCCAGGACACCATCGCGTACGGCACCACGGGGCGCAGCGTCGTGGCGGTCGTGGACAAGTCCGTCGGCTACTACCTCGCGGGCATCGCCGCCGCCATCGCGTTCCGGATGGGCCTGTTCAACATCGGCATCGACGGCCAGTACCGGCTCGCCGCGTTCGCGGCGGCGGTCGTGGGTGGCGCGGTGGTGCTGCCCTGGCCGCTGGGCGTCGTCCTCATGATCGGGGTCGCGATGCTCGTGGGTGGCGCCTGGGCGGCCATCGCGGGCCTGCTTGCCGCCCACCGGGGCGTGTCGGTCGTGATCAGCACCATCATGCTCAACGCCATCGCGACGGGCATCATCGCGTGGCTCCTCCACCCGTCTCGGCTGGCGGTCCAGGCGCCCGGCTCGAACAACGTCGCCACGGCGCTCATCCCCGAGGGCGGACGACTGCCGACGATCCCGACGCCCCTGGGCGATGTGGATGGCTTCCTGCTCGTGGCCATCGCGGTAGGCGTCCTCACGTGGCTGGTGCTGGGCCGCACGCGCTTCGGCTTCGAGCTGCGCGCGAGCGGCATGTCGTTGCGGGCGGCGGCCGTGGCGGGCGTGGACGCGAAGCGGATGATCGTGGTCACGATGATCGCGTCGGGGGCCGTTGCGGGTCTTGCGGGCATGCCCCAACTGCTCGGCGCGTCCCATCGCTATGGGCTGGACTTCCCGGCGGGCCTGGGCTGGACGGGCATCGCGATCGCGCTGCTGGGCCGCAACCACCCGCTGGGCATCGCCATCGCGGCGCTGCTCTGGGCGTGGCTCGAACGGTCCGCGCAGATCCTGGACCTCACGGGCATCTCGCGGGAGGTCGTGACCATCATGCAGGGCGTGATCGTGATCGCGATCGTGGTGGCCTACGAGCTGGTGGGCCGGATGATACGGCGGCGCGAGCAGCGCTTCGTGGGACTGGCGGAGGCAGCGACACCGGGAGAAGGCCCGGCGCGCGCGGCGTCCGGCGCGTGACCGACCGACGTGACCTCCACCTCGGCATGTGGCTGCGCGTCACGCTCACGGTCGTGGTGCTGTCCCTGGTGAGCGGCGCCGCGAACGCGCCGGACCTGCTGTCCGAGGGTTCGATGGGCGCCGCGCTCCGGTTCACGGCACCCATCCTGCTGGCGGGCCTGGGCGCGCTGTGGGCGGAGCGGTCGGGCGTCGTCAACATCGGCCTCGAGGGCATGATGATCATGGGCACCTGGTTCGGTGCCTTCGTCGGTCACCAGGCCGGACCGCTCGCGGGTGTCCTCGCCGGGGTCGCTGCGGGGATGTCGTTCGGCCTCGCGCTGGCGGTCATGGCGCTCGGCTTCCGCATCGACCAGGCGGTGGCCGGCCTCGCGCTCAACCTGCTGGCGGCAGGCCTGGCGCGGTTCCTGTCCTCGATCTTCTTCGATGGCATCGACGGTGGCAGCATCACCCAGTCGCCCACGGTGGATGCGCTGGCCACGGTCAGCCTGCCGGGCGCCCAGGCGCTGCTGGAGCCGGTCGCCTCGGCGTCGATCCCCATCGTGTCGGACGTGGCCCAGGTCACGCTGGGCCTGGTCACGGACGTCAGCCTGCTGACGCTGCTCGTGGTCGCGCTCGTGCCCATCACGTGGTGGGTGCTGTTCCGGACCGGCCTGGGCCTGCGCATCCGCGCCTGTGGCGAGCATCCGGCCGCCGCGGACTCCCTCGGCGTCAGCCCGGCGGTGCACCGCACCATCGCGCTCGCGGTGTCGGGCGCCATGGCGGGGCTCGCGGGGGCGTTCCTGGTGACCGTCGCGTCGAGCGTCTACCGCGAGGGCCAGACGGGCGGCCGGGGGTTCATCGGCATGGCGACCGTGGTGTTCGGCAACTGGATGGTGGTGCCCACGGCCATCGGCGCGTTCATCTTCGGCTTCACGGACGCGCTGCGGACGCGCCAGGAGGCGAGCGTGGGTGCCCTGCTGCTGGTGGCCGCGGTCGCGTTCGTGATCGTCGCGGTCGTGCGCGGCCGGCACCGCAGTTGCCGCGATGCCGCGGGCTGGGGGGTGGCGTCCGCGCTGCTCGTCTCCGCATTCGTGCTCCTGCCCGTCGTGCCCCCGGAGTTCGTGAGCTTCGCGCCCCACCTCACGACGCTCGTGGTGCTCGCTCTGGCGCGCCCTGACCTGCGCGCACCCGCGGCGCTCGGCCTGCCGTTCCGCCGCGGGGGAAGCAGCTGAGGCAGTGTCGCGCGCAGCGACGCCGGCCTGGCCGGCCGGCGTCGGGCTGCGGATCAGGTCGCGGAGGACCCTACGGCATCACGAGGTCCTCGTACGCGTCCGGCCGGCGGTCGCGGTAGAACTGCCAGGTCTGGCGCACGGTCTGGATCAGGTCCAGGTCAAGGTCGCGCACGATGAGGTCGTCATCGTGCGCGTCGCCCACGGCGCCCACGTACTGGCCGCGCGGGTCGCAGAAGTAGGACTGGCCGTAGAAGTCGTCGTCACCCAGGGGCTCGATGCCCACCCGGTTGATGGTGCCCACGTAGTAGCCGTTGGCCACCGCATGCGATGGCTGCTCGATCTTCCACAGGTACTCGGACAGGCCGCGCGACGTGGCGCTGGGGATGAGCACGATCTCCGCGCCGTTGAGGCCCAGGGCGCGCGCCCCCTCGGGGAAGTGGCGGTCGTAGCAGATGTACACGCCGAACTTCGCGATGTCCGTCTGGAACACCGGGTAGCCCAGGTTGCCCGGCCGGAAGTAGTACTTCTCCCAGAAACCCTTGATCTGGGGGATGTGGGTCTTGCGGTACTTGCCCAGGTACGTACCGTCCGCATCGATCACCGCAGCGGTGTTGTAGTAGATGCCGGAGGCGGTGCCGTCCTCCTCGTACATCGGGGCGACGACGACCATGCCCGTCTGCTTGGCGAGGTCCTGCAGCCGCTTCGTGGTCGGGCCGTCCGGGATCAGCTCGGTATACGCGTAGTACTGCGGGTCTTGGACCTGGCAGAAGTAGGGCCCATAGAAGAGCTCCTGGAACAGGATGAACTGGGCACCCTGCTTCGCCGCCTCGTAGGCGCGCTCCTCGTGCTTCTGGATCATCGATTCCTTGTCGCCGGTCCACGACGCCTGGACCAGCGCGCCTCGAACGATGCGGGGCATGCTCTCGACCTCCATCACGACGGGTGCGTCGCTCCTCCGCGACGCCCCTGGGCTGTGCGCAGCTCTGCCGTGGTGGACCGCCGCGCTCCCGCGGCGAGCATCGACCGGCCGGCCCGCTCTGCCGCGCAGGGTACACCGGCGAGCCGTCAGCAGGTATCCGAGCCGGTGTCCTCGAAGGGCTCGCCGATGGCCGCCCGGAACCGCCAGTCGTAGCCGTCGGGTCGCAGGATCAGCTCCAGCAACCCGTGTGCCCGATCCCAGCTCGCCTCTGACCCGGGCTGCGGGGTGCCGGTCGGGTACAGCTCGCCGCCACCGGTACCCACGACCCAGGAGCGCGTGCCATCCGTCGATGGCCGCCCCTCAGCGTCGAGCCGCGCGAAACGCTCGTAGAGGTGGTCGTGGGCTGCGACGACCACGTCGACGCCGCCCGCGGCGAGCACTCTCCACAGTCCGTCCGCGCTCCCCTGGGGTCCGTGCGGGCCGCTGCTGTAGCGCGGCCGATGGAGCGCCGCGAGCGTGCACGCGGCGGGTCGGCTGGCGAGGTCCTCCGCGAGCCATGCCAGCTGCGCACGGCCGTCGCCGCAGGCACCGGTGAGGCTACACTCCGCATCCAGCAGGTAGACGCGCCATCCTCCGAGATCGACCGCCCGCCACGGGACCGCGGGAGTCCCGGCCGCCGCCCCGAAGTACCCGAAATACCCCGTCGCGCCCGGGGACCGGTACTCGTGGTTGCCGGGCACGGGCAGCGTCCGGCCACGCGCATGACCCCAGGCCGGGTCGTAGCAGTCGCGGAAGTCGGCGTCGGTTCCGCTGTCGTACGCCAGGTCACCCAGCGCGAGCACCGACGCATCCGGGATGGCCCGGATGAGGGCGCCGGTGGCGTCGGCACCGAGGCTGCCGCAGCGCCCGATGTCACCCGCGGCGAGCACCCGGACGGCGCCCGGGGGCAGCGGCTCGACGGCGCCGACGGGCAGCGGCGTCACTCCGGGCCCGGGCAACGGACGTCGGGCAAACTGCGCCTGGAGCTGGCCCAGGACGACGGCCAGGATCACCGCGAGCAGCGCGCCGAGGAGCACGCCGCCGGACAGCAGGCGGCCGCGTTGCGGGGTCATCCCCGCAGCCTAGCGAATATGGCGGCGATGGCGGCCGCGCCTGCCCGCAGACTATTGCTGGTAGCTCTCCACCATGTCGATGGGGCGCGGTCGTGCCTGGTCCGGGTCCATGCCTGCCGATCGCAGGGCATCGCGCTGATGGAGCAGGTCCCACGACTGATCGAGCTCGAGCTTGATGACCTGGAGGCGCTCGAGCTCCGCGGGTGCCAGTCGTCCGGAAGCAGCGTCCCGATACAGCGTCTCTTCCTCCGTGGACAGCTCGTTGATCCGCTTGTGGATCTGTTCGTCGATCATGGTCTCGAAGTCCCCCGCTGGGGTGCGACCGGGCGCTCCGCGGCGTCCACCACACCGTTGTGTCCGGAGGCTAGGCGGCGACGGGATCGGCCGTCGCGGGCCGATCGGACCAGCCGATCGGTGACCCATGGCCCCGCGCGGCACCCGGCCGCCCCCTCAGCGGATGATGACGAACGCGTCGAGGTCCACGGGCTTGCCGCCTGACCGGGCCACCACGACGCCCACCCGGTGCTTGCGCTCGCCGTGCCACGACCTGGACCAGATGATGCGCTGGTCGTCCTTCGGCAGTCGCCCCAGGTTGACGGTCGCGACGGTCTCGCCCTTGACCCGGATGCGGACGACACCGAACGCGGGCCCGGTCCGGGCGACGATGGCCAGCGAACGGCCCCGGAACACGAGGCTCACACCCGCGCCCACGGCCCGCGCGCGCTGGACGCGACCGCCGGACGCGTCGGCGTCCCCCACGCTCGCCCAGTGCCGAGACCGGTGGGCCGCGGTGGACTGGAGGATGGAGGCACGGATCCGGTTCGATGGTGCCCACGGGCTCAGGTTGCCCGCGTCATCCCGGGCGCGCACCCGGAATTCGTAGCGCACGGTGGGGTCGACCGAGACGTTCGCGGAACGGGCCCGCGCGGCCGCATCGGCGACCGGTGTCCACGGACCGCCCTCGACCCGTCGCTGGACCTCGAACCCGTCCAGGCCGGCGCCCGCGTCGGCACCCGCCCAGCGGACGGTCCCCATGCGACCGCCGAGGACCGAACCTCGGTTCAGCGTCAGGCTCGGCGCGAGCACCACCGGCGCCCGGCGATCCGATCGACGCGCCGCGGCCAGCAGTGCGGTCGGGTTCGGGTCTGCGTAGTCCCACACGAGACCCAGCCTGGGCGCGTAGTAGCGCTCCTGGATGCGTGCCCGGCTCCAACCCTGCTTCGCGCACCGCGTGACGCTCGTGGCATAGAGGCGCCAGCCGTCCGCGTCGCGGGCACAGCCCACGTCCGCGCCGGCGCGATACCCGGTCAGGAAGAAGCGTCCGTTCTTGCGCAGCGACAATGCCCACGTGGCCGCGAGCGCCTCCAGCTGCTTCTGGGTCGGACGAGCGCCCTCGGGCCGGTAGAGCTGGTCCATGGTGTCGTCGCGCACGTCGTAGCACTGGCCGTCCCGCGTCCGGTAGTCGCCGCGGTGGCTACCCTTGAGGGTGTAGTACCACGCGTACTGCTTGGCGGCGGTGGCGCCCGCCTCGAGCGCGGCCGTCGGCAGGTAGGTCGGCCATTCGCCGGATGCCATGACCGTCGCCACGTACGTCGCGAAATGGACCTCCTCGACGGTGCCCGTCGCCGTGCGCAGCACGCGGATCGAGGGAGGCGGGGTGAGGCGGCTATGCCAGCTGCCGCAACCGGCCGCGTCGACCGCCTGGGGACGGGTGAGCGGGGTGGGCACCAGGGGCATGAGCAGCGCCAGCGTCAGCGCAGCGACCCACGGTCTCGGCGAACGCAGCCACGCGATCGGCCCCGCCATGGGGGTTCCAAGAGACGCCCGCTGGGCGCCGCGATCTCGGATCGGCAATGCCGTCTCCTTCCTGCCGGACCGACACCTGGGGGTGACGGACGGGGGAAGCGCCGCAGGAAGCAGGGAACGGAGAAAGGTCGACCAGGGAGAGGGGGTGGCTCATCGGAGGCCACGCACCCGGGATCGATCATCGTCGGACGCACGACACGTCGGCGGATGACCGGGGACAGATGGCAGACGATCACGAAGGTCGCGAGATGCCATCACCCTGCCTCTGGGGCGGCGCTCTTCTGTTACGAACCTCTGGGGTGGTTCGGGTCGAACCTGACCACAGCCTACCAGCCGAGGCGGTCGATGTCCTGTTCGACGCGTGAGGCGGGTGGGGCCCCGAGCGCCAGCCCGCTCAGCGTGCTGAACGGCTGGCCATATCCGACGCTCGACGGCCGCGCGCCAAGGGGGAGGGCGCGGTGGTCAGCGTGGCTCGCGCCAGACCATCCAGCCGCCGAACACCGCGACGATCGCGCCGGCCCACCAGGTCAGCCCGCCGATGTTCAGCGCCATGCCGTCCACGAGCCCCCGGATCATGCCCAGGATGTCCACGGCCGCGAGGAAGCCGAGCGCCAGGCACAGCCCGGTGACGAGGACGCGGTCGTTGGACCCGAAGTCGTGGACCCTGCCGTTCTGAACGACCAGGATCGCCAGCAGGCCCACGGAAAGCAGGAGCACCAGCTGGCTGGGCAATGTCCCTTCGTGGCCGAAGAGGAAGCCGAACACCGCCCACGCCACGCCCAGGATGATCCCTGCGCCCAGACCCGCGACGATCTCGCCCACGGTGAGGTGCTCGCGCAGCCGCCCGAAGGCCTTGTCCACGGCGGCCGCGACGTCCGGGGTGCTGCGCGCAGTGGGGGCTGCGGGTGGCGCACCGGGTGCGCCCGGCCCGGCGTCTGCCGGCCGCTCGATGTCGGGGGCCGCCTGGACGGGAGCCGGAGCCGGCATCGGGGCAGCCGCCGCGACCGCCGCGGCCGGCACCACCGCCGGCCCAGGCACGACCGCCGCGGCCGGCACCACCGCCGGCCCAGGCACGACCGCCGCGGCCGGCACCACCGCCGGCCC
>Ga0105047_10008406_pt1 | contig 17176 bp, 10 predicted proteins | sample MAT04_FD_78384 | JGI IMG/M metagenome (GOLD analysis project Ga0105047, IMG submission 78384) | Freshwater microbial communities from Lake Fryxell liftoff mats and glacier meltwater in Antarctica - MAT-04 (megahit assembly) | ecosystem: Environmental > Aquatic > Freshwater > Ice > Liftoff...
GGCCGCAAAGCAGACGGCGAACCCGGCTGGATCACCCTCTGGCGTGGCGTCAACAAACTCCTTCTCTGCCTCCGCGGACGCCAAGCCCAAAATAAATGTGGGTAATGCTAAGTCCCTGAGGCTCTGGGAAGGGCGTGGTCTTCGCGCTATCGCCACGCCCTTCGAAGACTCAGGGACGTGCCACCCAATTGAATGTAGAACACTTGCTCCGCAAGTGCAAAAACACTTGCGGAGCAAGTGTTCTACATTCAAGGCGGAAGTATGTGCCACTTCCCACTTCCCACTTGGCTGTGCATCTCTTGGGACGCTAGAATCCATCTTGCAACTTCCCACCTGCCGCGAGGTCTCTCATGCCGCCCACTGCTGCCGATGTTTCCGTGTCCGCCGGGATGATCTGGCACGCGCGGCAATTGCTCCGCGCGGGAGGCCTCGCCATTGGCTGGCCGCCATTCGGACTGAGCCTGATCGCGGTCTGCCTCTTCTTCACCGGAGCCGGCACGATCGACTGGCTCTTCGGCGGCGATCAAGCCGACCGGCTCTGGCCGCAACTCATCACACCGTTCACCGTCGCGGTGGACAACGAACCGCTCCGCACGCAAATTTCGTGGCAAAGTCCGCGAGTCGAAGCGGTCCTGCACACGGCGGCTTATCCCTGGTCGTCTCTCGTCACCCCGTTGGAAGAAATCGTCTGGGGAGATGCGCGAACCACCCTCGCACCGCCTGCAAGCGCGGCATCCTTCCTGTCACAGTTGCTGCAAGTCGCCTGGGCACTGGCCTGCTGGTCTTTGTTGGGCACGGCGATGTGCCGGTCGGTGGCGGTGATGCTGGCGAAGGATCGCAGCGAGAGTTTTCGCGAAGCCGTCCAATTCGCGTGGCCACGCTGGCCGTCGACCATTGGTGCGCCGGCCATCCCCGTCGGTGCGATTCTCGCGATCGCGGTGGGGCTGATCGTCACGGCCTGGTTCGGCCGCTTGCCCTGGATCGGCACGTCGCTGCTGACCCTCGCCTCGCCATTGCTGCTCCTCGCGGGACTGGCCATCGCATTTTTGGCCTTGGTGATCATCGGTGGTTGGCCGCTGATGGTCGCGGCGATGGGTGTGGAAGACTGCGATGGTTTCGGGGCGCTCAGCCGGTCGTACAGTTTTCTCACGGGCCGACCGCTGCGGGCCGTTGCCAATGTTGTGCTGTCCGCGCTGATCGGTGGCGTCCTCGTCGCGCTGGTCGGCGGCTGGCTCACCTTCGGGTTGCTTGCCGAAGCGAATTTCCTGCGGGCTTCTATCGGGACTCCGGAGCGCTGGCTGACCGTGATGCAGTGGTCGCATTTCTTTGCGGTGGGACTGCTGCTGACCTTCGCCGCCAATCTGTTCTGGTCGCTGGCGACGCTGAATTATCTGCTGCTGCGCCAAGAAGTCGACAGCAAGCCCTTCGACGACATCGCCGCCGGACCGTCTGATCCCAGCTTCCACCGCGACCTCCCCATCGTCGGCATCCCCGCCACCGACTACCGCCCGCCCACGGCGGTTGAGCAACCGTTGCACAGCACTGCCCCGTAGGGTGGGTCGAGTGCTTTGACGAGGCCCACCGTCTTGATAATGGCCGCCACAATTGGTGGGCCTCGCAGAGCCTCGACCGCACCCTACAAGACAGATTCCATCTGCTTCCCTGTTGGGTGGCACGTCCCTGAGGCTTTGCGAAGGGCGTGGTCTTCCGTTGATCGCCACGCCCATCGAAGACTCTGGGTCGTGCCACCCAACAATTTGATGTCGTCGAACCGTAGGGTGGGTCGAGCGCTTTGACGAGGCCCACCGTCTTGATAGTGGCCGCCCCAATTGGGTGTCGTTGCGTTTGATTCTATTTCCTTCTCCCCTGGAGGGAGAAGGTGGCCGCTTCGGCCGGATGAGGGGGCGCTCACGGCGCTCGGAGTGTTGTGCCACGACTTGTCTTCAAGTCGTGTGCTTCATCGGGCACGACTTGAGGACAAGTCGTGGCACGGGCCGATGAGAGTGATGAAGATGGCCGCCACAATTGGTGGGCCTCGCAGAGCCTCGACCGCACCCTACAAGACAGCTAAAATCCTTGTTGGCCGTTATCGCTTCCTGGGCCTGCTGGTGGAGTAGATCGCAATGAGACTTCGGATTTTCCTGGGCATCGTCGCGGTGTTGGCGCTGACCCATACGGAGACTCGCGCGGATGATGCGCCGTTGTCGTTCAATCGCGACATCCGGCCGATTCTTTCCGCGAATTGTTTCGCCTGCCACGGGTTCGATGCCAAGCAGCGCAAGGCCGAATTGCGTTTGGACACTCCCGAAGGGGCACTCGCCGATCATGACGGCACAACGGCGATCCGGCCGGGCGACCTCGCGCAGAGTGCAGTCTGGCAGCGCATCATCTCGGAGGACCCCGATGTCGTGATGCCGCCACCCGCGACTAAAAAAACTTTGACTGCCGCCGAGAAAGAGACGATCCGCCGCTGGATCGAATCCGGCGCGGCGTATCAAAAGCATTGGGCGTTTGAAGCGCCGATGAAAACCGCGCCGCCGGAAGTCCGGCAAACCGCATGGATCAAGCACGATATCGACCGCTTCATTCTTGCGAAGCTCGAAGCGGTAGGGATGTCGCCGCAACCCGAAGCGAGCCGATCGCGACTCATTCGGCGGGTGGCGTTCGCGCTGACCGGTCTGCCCCCTACGCCCGCGGAAGTCGCGCTCTTCGAGGCCGACACCTCGGATGCGGCGTACGAGAACATGGTTGATCGCTATCTCGCTTCTCCCCGCTATGGCGAGGAGCAGGCCCGGCATTGGCTCGATGTCGCCCGCTATGCCGATACACACGGCCTGCATCTCGACAACGAACGGACGATGTGGCGGTATCGCGACTGGGTGATTCAAGCGTTCAACGCGAATCAGCCGTTCGATCAATTCACCATCGAGCAATTGGCGGGCGACCTGTTGCCCAACCCCACGCCGGACCAGTTGGTCGCCACCGGTTTCAACCGCTGCAATGTGACGACCAGCGAGGGGGGTTCGATTGAGGCGGAGTTCGTCTATCGCTATGCGGTTGACCGCGCGAGCACCACGATTCAAACCTGGATGGGACTCACCGGCGGCTGCGCGGTCTGTCACGATCACAAGTACGATCCCCTCACGCAGCGGGAATTCTACGGCATGTACGCCTTCTTTCTCTCGGCGGCCGACCCGGCGATGGATGGCAATACGAATGTCACCGCCCCATTTTATCGCCCGCTCGATACCGCCCAGCAAGCGCGATTGACAGCGGCCGTCACTGCGGAGCAGGAACAGCAGCGGCAGTTGGAAACCATCGCCGCGAGCTGCGCGTATGTCGACCCGGCTGATCCGGCCGATGCGACCGCCGCGCAAGACCGCCGCGCGGTCGATGATCTCTGGCTGGAGGATCTGTTCCCGCTCGGTGCGAAGACCACCTGTTCGTCGCGGAACCCGGCGTTGTGGTCCTTGGCCGATGTCACGCCGCCGAGCGGTGTGCGCGCGTTGCGACAAGCCTCGGCGGCGAACTATCACGATAAGATCGAGAACTTCACCCGGCCGATGGTAATCCCCGAGAATGGCACGTTCGCCGTGTGGGTGCGGCTCGATCCCTTCGAGCCATCGGCGGCGATCACGTTGGAAGTCGTTGGGCCGAAAGGAAGCCGCCGCGTGGTCTGGGGCGAGGCGACCCGGTATGGCACGCAGCCGTCCGCTGCGAACTGGCTGGGCGAAGTCCCGCCGGCGGGTCTCTGGACACTGCTGGAAATTCCCGCGGCGAAGTTCGAGTTGCAGCCAGGCGATGTTGTGCAGGGCTTCACGCTGGCGCAGTTCGGCGGCATCGCGTGGTGGGATGGCCTGCGCCTGCGGGGCGAAATCGTGCCTGCGAACGATCCCCTGTCGTCGTTTGCCGTCTGGTGGAAGTCTCGCACCGGTCAAGACACGGCGGGAATACCGAGCGAATTGCAGATTGTGTTGAAAGAGGGACCGGAGAAAACGCCCACGCCGGAACTCAGTCAAAAGTTGCTGGCCTATTATCTGGCCGACATCGCGCGGCCCGCGACAGAGGAACTGAATCGCGCGCGAGAGGATTGGACTTCGGCGCAAATCGAGCGCGTGATGGCGGAGAACGCCATCGATGGGACATTCATCTTCAAGGATCTGGCGCAGCCCCGCGCGGCGTTCGTGATGCAGCGCGGCCAGTACGATCAGCCGGGTGAACCGGTCGCGCCGGGTGTGCCGGCGGTTTTCCCTCCGCTCGGCGTGAGTGGTGCCCGGCCCAATCGGCTTGATCTGGCGCAGTGGCTGCTCTCCGCCGAGCATCCCCTCACCGCACGCGTCACGGTCAATCGGCTCTGGCAGCAAATCTTCGGCACCGGTCTCGTGAAGACGAGTTACGACTTTGGCTCGCAAGGCGAAGTCCCCAGCCATCCCGAACTCCTCGATTGGCTCGCCGTCAGTTATCGCGATCAAGGCTGGGATACGAAGGCCCTGTTGAAAATGCTGCTGATGTCCGCCGCATTTCGGCAGGACTCCGTCATCACGCCCGAGGCTTTGCAGCGCGATCCCGAGAACCGCTGGCTCTCGCGCGGCCCGCGGTTCCGCCTCGATGCCGAGCAGCTGCGCGATAACGCCCTGTTCGTCAGTGGGTTGATGAATTTGAAAATGGGAGGCCGCGGCGTGTTCACGTATCAGCCCCCGAATATCTGGGAGCCGGTCGGTTACTCGGACAGCAACACGCGGTATTACCTGCAAGATCATGGCGACGCGCTGTACCGCCGCAGTGTCTATTCGTTTCTGAAGCGGACCGCGCCGCCGCCGTTCATGAGCAATTTCGACGCGCCGAATCGGGAGCAATTCTGCACGAAGCGCGAACGGAGCAACACGCCGTTGCAGGCGTTGCAGTTGCTGAATGACATCCAGCACTTTGAAGCCGCGCGGGCTTTCGGGGAACGCATCCTCACCGAGGGGGGCACAACGGCTGAAGAGCGAATTGCGTTCGCCTATCGCAGCGTCCTGTCGCGAAATCCCGATGCTGAAGAACTGGCCGTCGTCGGCTCCGTGCTCGCCACTTTCCGCCAGCGATTCGCCGAGCATCCGGACGACGCGCGGCAAGTCGCCCTGGTGGGAGAATCGGCGCGGCGATCGCAGCATCAAGATCACGAGTTGGCGGCTTATACGCTGATCGCCAATCTGATCCTGAATCTGGATGAAGCCGTGATGCGGAATTGATGTGGCGTTTTGGCAGCATAGAGGGTTTGGGAAAACGCGAAACAAGCGCTCAGACTGGACAAGCTGAGGAAACTTTGCTGATTTCGTAGAATTTTCAGGTAGGCACTTGCGGCAGCATACCTTGCCTAGTATCTCTAAAGAGAGATTTTCAAGGCGTCTGTGCCGGAGATCGGCGAAAATTGCCGGTCCCTGTCCACCGCCGGTCGATCCAAAAGGTAGTCTTTCGAGAGAAGCTGTCGGCTTCGATGCCGGGCGGCGACTCCCGATCAGGGGTAAGGTCAGTTCGAGGTGGACGCGTTTCGTTCGCCGCATGAAGGAGCAACGACGATGAAGAATTGGGTGATGTTGATTGTTGTGGGAATGGCGTCGACGGTCATGGCCGCCGACCGTCCGCTGCGGCTCGCGCCGGCTTTGGGCCGCGCGGCATTCGGTCAGGTTCCGCCGACACCGACGCCGATGCCGGACCAGTCGTACATTGTGGCCCCGTCGGCCCCGATGGTGCTGGCTCCCAGCGCGCTGTACACGAATGTGAAGTACAAAGATCTGCGGAACGTCGCCCCGTGCGCCGTCCCGACGATCGTGCAGGTTCCCGACCCGTGCAACGACTGCGGCTGCGTGAGCGTCCAGATCTGCGTGCCGGCTTGTGAACCCGTCTGCGTGAAGACCTCGCGCTGCGGCAAAAAAGTTCGCTACGACTACGGCGACTACCAGGTCGACATCACGTCGACCCGCGGCCGCGTCACTGTAGACTATGATGATTGATCGCTGAGACGGACACCATGATTTCGAGACGGCCGAAGGAACTCCCTTCGGCCGTTTTCGTTTTGAAGGCACAAAGACGGAATTTCTCACGCAGAGGCGCAGAGAGCGCGGAGAAAGGCAAAGACGCATCAAGAGATTGAATGCCTGCTCCGCGAACTCTGCGTCTCTGCGTGAGACTGGATGCTTCTCTGCTCGACGAACTTCGCGTCTTTGCGAGAGACGCCTTTCCGGATTTGATCCCGAACAGATAGAATAGGCGAATGTCCAATTTCCTCGTATGAGCACGTTTCATGGTGCGCGATTTTTTGAATGAGAGTCTGTCCCACGATCCGATTCACGGTTACATCCCGTTCATCTCGCGGTCCGGGTTGCCGGCGGGGGAAGTCGCCGAGCAGGAGATTATCGATCATCCGTGGGTCCAGCGGATGCGGAATATCCACCAGTTGCAGACCGCGTGGTGGGTCTTTCCGTCGGCCGAGCATATGCGGTTTCAGCATGTGCTGGGAGCCATGCACCTCGCGTCGCAGGCGGCTCATCACTGGTACGATTCGCTGAGCGAATCGTGCCGCAATGTTCCGTCGCGGGCCTATGTCGAAACGCTGCTGCGGATGGCGGCTTTGCTGCATGATGTCGGGCATGGGCCGTTCGGGCATTTCTTCGATGACCATTACCTCGACCAGTTCGGCATCACGCACGAAACCATCGGCAGCGTGATCATCGAGCAGGAACTGGGCGACCTGCTTCGCGGGATCCGCCGCAATCCCACCGGCATGATGCAGCCCCTCGAACAGCTCGATCCGCATCATGTCGCCTGGCTGATTCAGCGGCCCAGACGCGGCGACGATGTCGAAGGCCATCCCGATTGGCTGCGCAAATTGCGCTCGCTGTTCAGCGGCATCTACACCGTCGACAACATGGACTTCGTGCTGCGCGATGCCTACATGACGGGCATCAACACCAAGGCGTTCGACTTGTCGCGGATTTTGCATTACACGTTTTTCACGCCGCAAGGTCTGACGATCCACGCCCGCGGTTTGCCGACGCTGATCAACTTCATCGAAACGCGGGCCAATCTGTTTCGCACGGTCTACTTCCATCGCACGGTCCGCGCGCTCGATCTCGCGCTCGAGGACATCTTCCCTGAGACCATGCGGCATCTGTTCACCGGCAACCCGCTGGAGAAGCTGGCCGAATACCGCCGGCTGACCGAGTCGTCGTTCCTCGTCGATGTGCAGCGCTGGGCCGATGAGACCAACCCGGAGCTGCGTAATTTGGGACAGCGCTGGCAGCAGATTCTGTCGCGGCGGGTGCAATGGAAAATGGCGTGCGAACGGATGTTGCATTTCCACGCCGGTTCGTCGGAGCGGACCTCGATATTCTCCGAGCCGGATCTGATGCTGAAGCGCGTCCGCGAGCGGCTGCCGGCGACCATCCGCGAGATTCCGCTGAAGATCGACGTGGCCCGGCATTACCACCGGCCGAGCGGCCGGCTCCCCTCCAGCGGCCAGAACTTCCTGCTCGATGCCGGTTCGGGCGCGGTGACGGAATTGCATGATGACGACCTCTTCAAGGCGTTGCCGATTAGTTTTGTGATCTTCCGCATCTACTCGCAAGACCACCGCCACGACGCCGTGCTGAACCAGGCCCTCAACGGCGTACTGGGCGACAGTGTGGATGCGAAGACGAATATGTGAAGCTTTCGCATGGTTTTGAAATGCAAGTAGAAAGAAGTTTTGCCACAAAAAGGCACAAAAATCACAAAAAATGAAAACCGCGATTCAGGCTTTTCCTTTTTGTGAATTTTGTGCCTTTTCGTGGCTAAATCCTCTTCTGCAAAATACTCTCTTGTTCGTGTGCGATCTTCCCTCACCCTAGCGGACTGAGTTGCGCGATAAGTTGTTTACGAATCGCGCGATCGCGGGCATTCCTCAACACCAAGTGTTAAGTAGAATTCCGTTCTGGCAGAAAATCGCCACCGACCCCGTGCTGAGGGTGTCTGGACAGCGCGCCGAGACCGTGTTGAGCGCATTTTTCGAGTCGCGAATCGGCTCAACAAACAGGGCAAACATGTTGTTGAGATAAGGCCGGCGATTCCCGGCGGCTGCGCGTGATGGGAGACTTACGGTACTACGCGGTCATCAAACAAGGTGTCGCGCAACTCAATGCTGTTCACGCTATGCCGCGTCGCGGGTCCGCGAAGCTCAAGCGTATTGCGATCACGAGAGTAACAGCTTGAGGTCGTCGGCGGTCAGGCTTTGCATGACGGATGTGTTTTGTTCCAGGATCGCGTCGGCGAGTTCGCGTTTTTGCTGTTGGAGTTCTGAGATCTTTTCCTCGACCGTGTTCTGACAGATGAGGCGGTAGGCGAAGACGCGGCGGGTTTGGCCCACGCGGTGGGCGCGGTCGATGGCCTGCATTTCGACAGCGGGGTTCCACCACGGGTCGAGCAGGAAGACGTAGTCGGCGGCGGTGAGGTTGAGGCCCAAACCGCCGGCTTTCAGGCTGATCAGGAAGACGCCGCAATCGACATCGGACTGGAACCGCTCGACGCGTTCCTTGCGGTCGCGCGTCTGGCCGTCGAGGTATTCGTAGATCACGTTCTTCTTGTCGAGATGCTTGCGCACAATGGCGAGCATGCTGGTGAACTGCGAGAAGACGAGGACTTTGTGGCCCTCTTCGATCAGTTCGTCGAGATACGGAATCAGCACGTCGAGCTTGGCACTCGAATCTTCCTCGGGGATTTTGCCGAGCAAGGCGGGATGGCAGGCGGCCTGCCGTAAGCGCAGCAGTGCCTCCAGCACGTGCATCTTCGATTTGGCCAGCCCCTGCTCGGCGATGAGGCCCAGCAGCGAATCGCGGTAGTGGTCGCGGAGTTCGTTGTAAAGCCGTTCGTGATCGGCGCTCATGCGGCAGAGAATCGTCTGTTCCTGCTTCTCGGGGAGTTCGCTGGCGACGGTCGCTTTGGTGCGCCGCAGGATCAGCGGTCGCAGACCTTCGGCGAGAATCCGGCGGGTTTCGCGGTCCTCGGGGTCGGCGGCGTGAACCTTGAACAGCGAACTGCGGCCCAGCATGCCGGGGTTCAGGAAATCGAAAATGGAGCACAAATCGCCGAGATGATTTTCAATCGGCGTACCGGTGAGGGCCAGCCGGCGACGACCATTGAGCAAGCGGGAGGCCTTGGCGACCTGCGAGCCGGAGTTCTTCACGGTCTGCGCTTCATCGAGAATAACGCAGTCGAAGGGGACATCTTTGAGGAAGAGGACGTCACGGCGGAGGGTGCCGTAGGTCGTGACGATCAGGTCCATCTTGAGCAGTTTTTTGCGATGCTGGACGCGATCGATGCCGGAGTATTCCATCGCCTTGAGTTGGGGCGTGAACTTCTCGGCTTCCTGAATCCAGTTGAAGAGGAGCGATTTGGGGACGACGACCAGCGACGGCCGATGTTCGTGATCGCGCAGCCGGCGTTCTTCGAGATAGGCGAGAATTTGAATCGTTTTGCCGAGGCCCATGTCGTCCGCGAGACAGCCGCCGAACTGGAACTCGTCGAGGAAGTGGAGCCAGCCGAGGCCCTGCCGCTGATACGGCCGGAGTTCACCTTGGAAGGATTTGGGTTCGACGACTTCGTTGACGCCGCCAAAGGTCGCGAGCTTCTCACGGGTCTCGGCGAAACGGGCGTCGTAATCGACGGTGTGCTGCGTGAGGAGCAGGGCATCGAGAATGCCGGCCTGCACGTTGGAGAACCGCAGGTGGTCCCCTTCGGTCACGCCCAGCCCGGCGAGCATGCCGTACTGTTTGATCCATTCTTCGGGGAGAATGCCGAGCGAACCGTCGTCGAGGACGATGGTCGTTTCGCCGCGCTGCAAGGCGGAGAGCAATTCGGGAAACGAGATCTGCTGGCCGCCGAAATCGACGTTGGCGTGCAGCTCGAACCAATCGATGCCCGATTGGACGCGGAACGAGAGATCGTTGGCCTGGCGAACTTGCTTGTTATCGGCCCGAATCTGCCAGCCGTCAACGACGAGTTTGCGTACCGCGCGGCCGAGTTCTTTCGCCGGCAGTTCGACATCGAACGGCCCGCGACGCTGATCGAGCAATCGGCGGAAGCCGCAGTCCTGCAGTTGCGACCACGAAATGCCTTCGGCGAGGCGATCGCGCACCATGCAGCGCCCGGCGTGCCGCTGGACCATCGCCCAGGCCCCGCTGGAGCCGCGGAGTTGCGTGCCGTCGTAGTCGAACAGGACTTCGGCCCGCAACCGGTCTTGCTGCCACTTCGAGCGATTGGGGGGATGGATCATCAGAATGGGCATGGGCGTGACGCGAACTTCTTCCAGCTTCAATTCGGCCGGGAGATCAAGCTGCGGCAACGCGGGCATATCGAGCAGGCGGTCGACGAGGTCGTGTTCTTCACCGGCCGCGACTTGCAGATCATCACTGCGACGGAGCAACGTCACCCAGGCGAAGGCGTCGTAATCCATCAGGCGGGAGAGTTTTCGCTTCCACAAGACGAGTCCGCCGGGGAGGACGAGCAGCGGTTCGCGGATGCCGAGCCGTTCTTCGCCGCGATGCAGCCGGCCGGATAAGGCCCAGCGATTGTCATCGGCACGGAACTCGACGGCGAGGCACAATTCCCAGGGGGCCGTGTCTTCCCAGGTGATCGGTTCGGGGGCGCGCTCTTCCTCGCCGACGAGCCGCAGGCGGCCCGTGGCGCAAATCGCGGGGAGCAGAAGTTCGCAGAGGTCATAAGGGATGCGGTAGCGCGACACGGAAGCGAGTGTTTCGCCCGCGAGCGCGGCCTGGCTGCGGTCGGGCGTCCCGCCGCTGAGGTACGCGAGGATGCGGCGGTCTTCGTCGTCTTCGATTTCGTCGAGCTTGCCGGGACGGATTTTCAGCGGCTTGAGTTTGCCCCAATCACCGCTGGACCGCCGATGGCGTTGCGAGGTCTCGACGACGAGCTGTCCGGATTCTTCACTGCCCGTGGTATCGATTTCGTAATAGATTTGCCGATCGGTGGTGGAACTCGCCGCGGGGGCGACGTCGTCTCCGGCGAGCGATTTGCGTAATTCGCCGAGCCGTTGTTCCCACTCGCGTTGCGGCGGAGGAGGGGGGGCGATAATCGGCGCGGGGCGAGGCCGGCGTTCCAGCCCGGTCGACATCGGCAGTTCGTCGAGGGCGTCGTCTTCTTCCCAGATGGAATCGGTGAGCGAGAAGGTTTCCGATTCCGTGACGAACGGCGGCACCTGGCCTGTCTTCACGCCGCCGGGGAGATAGTTCCCCTCGTCGACGGCGAGAATGGTGGCCCAGACATGTTTGCAGGACGCGGAGCCGTTGGCCGACTGGCAGCTGCAGGCGGTTTTGACGGTTCCTTCGAGGCGGCTGAGCTGAGTCTGATACTCGACGCCATCGCGGACGGTCCCATACACATGGTCGGGCGAGACTCGGGTGATCGAGACTCGCTCGGCCTGCAGATAGGCGGCTCCGCGAAAGCGAATATCCCCTCGAAACTTGCCTTCCAGCAGTTCCGATAACGTCATGGACGGTTCCCTGTCCTCAAGGCAAAACGGATCCTCGCGCCGCAGGCGAAGAGGCTCGGCGGCGGCGCGCAAACCACCAGCCTAATCGACGCCGCCCGCGTTGACCACTGACTTTTTTGGAAAGGGGGAGAACGAACGACTTTTTCTCGTAGGGTGCGGTCGAGGCTTTGCGAGGCCCACCGATTCTGGCCGCCAACATCATGACGGTGGGCCTCGTCAGAGCACTCGACCCACCCTACGGCTGACCATTCGCGAATGCGTGTCGGGTTGGTGAGCAGGATGTCTGGGATGCGTCATCATTCCCGTCGTACCATGCCACGACTTGTCCTCAAGTCGTGTGCTTCATTCGGCACGACTTGAGGACAAGTCGTGGCACAAGACATCCAAATCAGCGAGTGAGTTCCGACAGCAACACGGCGGCGGCGGTGGAGACGTTGAGGCTGGCGAGTTTGCCACGCGGGGTCAGCCGGCAAACGTCGTCGCATAATTCCAGCGTCAATCGGCGCAGGCCTTGCTCTTCGCTCCCCAGTACCAAGAGCCAGGGGCGGTCGCGGGGGACTTCGGCGATCCCTTTCTCGGCATGTTCCGATGAGCCGAGAATCCACAGGCCGGCTTTCTTCGCCAAATCCAACGCGCGGGCCAGATTGGGGGGCTGCGCGAACGGGACGAGTTCCATCCCGCCGGAGGCGACATCGTACACGGCGGCATTGATCGGGGCGGAGCGGTCGCGGGTGACGATCAGGCCTTGCACGCCGAAGAACGCGGCGGTGCGGACAATCGCGCCGACGTTCTGCGGGTCTTGCAGACAATCGAGGGCAAGCCAGACGCCTTGCGTCACAGGTTCCGCTGACGAGGCGAACATCTCTTCGAGCGACAAGCCGGCCCGCTCGCGGACCATCGCGAGGCAGCCACCTTGCCGGCCTTCGGGTGAACCGCGCTGTTCATGCCGGCGTTCACTGGCGAAGCGGGTGTGGATCGGAATCTGACGGGCGCGGGCCGCTTCCGTGACTTCAGCCCAACCGCTTGAGGGAGCCGAGGCGGTGAGACGAATTTCCAGCACATCCTGCGGGCGATGTTCGAGCGCGGCGAGAACGCTATGGGGGTTACGCAATTCGAGCGACACGACGCAGCTTTCATAAAGGCAGAAGAGAACTAAGCAGGATTAGCCGCGAAAAGGCGCAAAAATCGCAAAAAAGAGAGGGGTAGATGTCAGGTCTGTGATTTGGAATCGCTTTTCATTTTTTGCGCATTTTGCGCCTTTTCGCGGCCAGTTCTTGTTAATTCTTGGGACGCGAACGGACGGCTTCGTAACAGAGGATGCCTGCCGAGACGGCGGCGTTCAAGGAACTGACCCGCCCGGCCATTGGAATTTGAACCGTCGCCGTGCAGAGCGCCAGCACTTCGGCCGACACGCCGGTCCCTTCGTTGCCGATCACCAAGGCGAGCGGCGGGCGGAACTCGGCCGTGGTCACGGCGGCAGCGCCCCGTTCGCTGGCTCCCCAGATCTGCCAATCGCGGCGGACGAGTTCGGTCATCAGTGTCGGCAAATCATCGACTCGGCAGATCGGCACATGATTCACGGCCCCGGCGGAACTCCGCGCAACCTGACTGTTCACACCCGCCTGGGCACGCGAACCAATCACCACACCCGCCAGTCCGAGACCATCTACCGTGCGAATCATCGCGCCGAAATTGAAGGGATCTTGAATGCGGTCCAAAATCAAAATCACGGCCTGTTGATCGAGAGTCGCCAGAAACTCGTCGGGTGGAACATACGGGAACTCGGCCATCCGCGCGGCACAGCCCTGATGATCGGCCGCGCGGCACAGGCGCGTTAAGCCATCATCGTCGAGAGTTTGCGTCGAAATCCCGCTAGCTTTCGCGAGCCGCTCGAACGTGCGCCGCGATTCGTGATCCAGGCTATCGCCCAGCGCGAGTTCCAGAATGGGCCAGCGGCCGGCGGCCAGCGTTTCGCCGACGACATGCCGGCCCCAGATCCAGGCTCGGTTATGATTATCGAGCGGCAGCGGCCGCGACGACCGTCGCACACGGCGATGCACCATCGCGTTAGTCCCCCCAGTGGCAGATTCGTGGTCAGTTGCCACTGTAATCCACGGGGAAGGCCTCGCACAGAGACAGGGTGGAAGACGAGATCTCAACGCAGAGGCGCAGAGATCGCAGAGAAAATAATGCAAAGGATAAAAGTGTTAGATGGTTAGAGAATGAGATGGTGAGGGATGTGTATCCTCCTGCCTTTGCTACCCTTCGAATTCTCTTCCCCTCTGTATTCTTCATTCTCCGCGATCTCTGCGTCTCTGCGTTGAGAATTGTCGCTTACGCGACGCGGTGTACGTCCGGCGGGGGGGCTTGTTCGCGGCTGGTGACCGACCAGCGCGGGGCGCTGAACAGATTGCAGCAGCGGTGACAGCGCATCTTGACCAACAGCAGCGACATCAGGCTCAGAGTTTGCTTCTGATTCTGCCGCTGACTGACGTACACGTCTTGTGTCTTGCATCTCGGACAACGCATGGTTCGTTTCCAGCTAACTGTGTCGGTCCCGTATGCGGCCCGGCGAGGTTATAGTCTGAACCAATCGGACTGCCAAGACGGACTTGTGGAGGAATGCCCATGAGGGAAAGCTTTGTTACAGTTGCGGAGATTCCCTCCAGCGGATGCCGCAAACAGTGTCATTTCAGATCACAAACTTCCGGGAATCTCAGCCCATGTTATTGCGTATGAACTCAGCTTTAATCGCGATCGTTGGCGGGGTGGTCATGGTATTCCATGGAGAACACTTGCTCCGCAAGTGTATTTTGCACTTGCGGAGCAAGTGTTCTACATTCAAAGCAGGCACCTTCGCAGGCTTGTTGCTTGCCCTATGCGGGGGTGACGCTGCCCGCGGGGCCGAGTGGCCGGCGTTGCCTCCAGTCAACGCCACCGTCGAGATTCCCGCCCAGGAATGGCCGCTGCGGCCCGGCGCGCGAACGGTGCGGGTACTGGTGCATTATCCGCAAGGCCGGCTCGAGAATGTCACCGCTGAAACGGGCCTGATGCTCTCGCTGCATAATTGGGGCGGGACCAACTGCGACGGCACGGCGAATCCCAATACGCTCGCCGAGCGGTTGAACGTGATCGCGATCTGCGTCAACTATCTGCAAAGCGGACCGGACGATTCGATCAAAGGGCCGGAACCGTATGACTTCGGGTACTTGCAGGGACTCGACGCGCTGCGTGCCTTGTGGTGGGTTCGCGATCAGTTGCTCGCTGATAAACATCCGTTCGACAACACGCGAATTTACGCGACCGGCGGTTCCGGTGGCGGCAATGTCACGCTGATGTCGCACAAACTCGCCCCGCGAACCTTCACCGCCGTCATCGACATGTGCGGCATGAAACGCCTCACCGATGACATCGCGTACAACATCCCCGGCGGCAGCGACATCGATGCCCGCTGGTCGCGTGATCCGCAGAATCCGTATTACCTCTCGGCCGGCAAGCAGGAATTCCGCTTCATCGCCTGTCCCGAGCATGTCTGGACGATGAAGCGGCTCGGCAGCACGACGAAGATTTTCGTCGTGCATGGGACGGACGATAAGACCTGCCCCTTTCCCGACGCCGAAGATTATGCCCGCATCACGCGCGGACATGGCCTCGATGTCAGTCCCACGTTTCTGACGATGGCCGACCTCGATGGCAAGGTCTTCGTCTCAACCGGTCATTCGCTCGGCAATCGCACGGAGATCGTGTTTCGGGTCGCCGAACCGTTTCTCGCTCGCGGCGGAGACAAGTTTTTGCAGCGGAACACGCCGACCGATTTTGAACGCCGCGATGCGATCACCTACCGCACATCCGACGGGGAATTCGTGATCGACTACGCCGCTGGCTACCCGGTGGGGCGATTCGAGGCGAAAGCGATGGCGGTGCCGAACATCGATCATGTCAACCTCACCAAGTTCACGAATGCCATCGGCAAGACACAGCCGATCAAGACGGTTGCCGACTGGGACCAGCGCCGGCGGCAAATTCGCGCGAACTTTGAACTCGTGGCCGGCCCGTTGCCCGGTCCGGAGTTTCGCGTGCCGCTGGACGTGCAGGTGCTGGAAACGGTCGCCGTCGGCGACCTCACGCGGATCAAGCTGACGTATCAATCCGACCCGACGGACCGCGTCCCCGCCTATTTGTTTCTGCAGAAAAACGCGGTCCCCGGCAAAACGCCGGCGGTGTTGTGTCTGCATCAGACGACAGGCACCGGCAAAGGGGAAGTGGCGGGTGTCAACGGCGATGCGTCACTGCATTACGGACTGGAACTGGCCCGCCGCGGCTATGTCGTGCTCGCCCCCGATTACCCGTCGTTCGGTGATCACAAGTACGAATTCGGTGAGAAGTCGCCGTATGCCAGCGGGACGATGAAGGCGATCTGGGATAATCTGCGGGCTGTCGATTTGCTGGAACTTCGGCCGGAGGTGGATCCCGCGCGGATCGGCGTCATCGGGCATTCGCTCGGCGGTCACAGCGCGATCTTCACGGCTCTGTTCGATGAGCGGCTGAAGGCTGTCGTTTCCAGTTGCGGATTCTGTCGGTTTCATAAAGACGATGTGCCAAGCTGGACCGGCCCGAATTACATGCCGCGGATTGCGAGCCATTTCGAGAATAGTCCCGACCGGGTTCCGTTCGATTTCCCGGAACTGATCGCCGCCATCGCCCCGCGGGCGTTCCTGACCAGTTCCGCCGAGAAAGACAGCGATTTCGACGTGATCGGCGTGCGGGAAACGATGGCGGCCGCGAAACCGATTTTCGAGCTGCACGGCGTACCGGAAAAACTCGTCGGCATCTATCCGCCCACCGGCCATTCGTTCCCCGACGACGCCCGCAAGACAGCGTATGAATTCCTCGACCGCAACCTGGCAACCGGCGATCCGGCCGCGAAGTAGGCGGTCGTGGAAAAGTTTCCTTCGTGCCACGCCCACGCGCTTCGCGCGGGCGTGTTTCCACTCGGAAATACACACGCCCGCGCGAAGCGCGTGGGCGTGGCACCGCATCTGTCATGGAAAAGCTCGCTCCACTCAGCGCGCATCGCCCCGCCGCGATAGCACTCCATACGCGATCAGAAAACCCGTGCCGAGTGCCAGGTCGATCAGGCCGGCGGCGAGCATCTGGGTGCCGAGGCGGCCTTGCGTGAACAGCACGATAGCCGGGATGCCGTAGCTGGCCTTCTCCAGCACGGCGGCGAGGAGCAGCGGGCGATAGCGGACGGGGTCCATCGACATGATCAGAAAAGCAACCTGCCAGGCGACCGCCACGCCGACGAAGCCGTAGTAGAACTCCGGATGTGTGATCGCCGGCGGTTGATCGATGCCGATGCGCTCTTCCAGAAAATAAAACGGCACCAAGGCGATCAGCCCATAAATCCCGGCGATCCGCAGGAACCAGCGCGTCGCGTTGAGCATGACGTGATCTCAATCACGATATGAGATTGGTCCCGGCGTTGCCAACGCCGGGCTTTGGTGGAACATCAGGCCGAGCGGGCTGCGGGCAGGCGGACCATGCGCGGGACTGGCAGGCGCACGCCGATGACCTGGCCGTGCAACGATTGCAGCGTCTCAAAGTCGTATTGCAGGAACGCCCAATGACGGGCTGACGGCCGGCCGGCCA
>Ga0105047_10008407_pt1 | contig 17175 bp, 16 predicted proteins | sample MAT04_FD_78384 | JGI IMG/M metagenome (GOLD analysis project Ga0105047, IMG submission 78384) | Freshwater microbial communities from Lake Fryxell liftoff mats and glacier meltwater in Antarctica - MAT-04 (megahit assembly) | ecosystem: Environmental > Aquatic > Freshwater > Ice > Liftoff...
TGAAGTTGTTCCGGTGATTCTATGGGTACGTGCCAACCCTGCGGTAAATCGTCACGGGTGGCTAACGAGCGGAATGGGTTTTCGCGCACGCGGGTACGTAAAAAAGAAGGGGAGAGGATTGTTTCATGGGGATTGCTGTCGCCCCATGTGCGAACGTCGGTCATGCTTAGATATAGACCACCGAATTTGAGCGATCCGGCGGTTTGTACGGTTGCAATCAGCCGATCTCGTCCCGCTTGAGGAAAGCCGCTCCACACGTCGCATTGAGAGGGCGTGTTCAGGGGTGCGCCTGACTCTCGTGCAAGGGTGAGGATCAAGTTGAGCAGATCATCATCGACGCCAACGGGAGCGGTGTAATAGACCTCGCGTCCGTTGATGCTTCCCCGTGTTTCGCCCGCTTCAAGCAAAAGGGCTTCTGGCACATCAATGGTCGTATGTGACCCCGCCGCGAGGAAATAGGGGACGGCGATCAAATGTTTGGCGTCGGTCAACCGGTAGATTTCGGGAATTTCGGGCGAGTCATCTAAGTAGACGGCTTGTACCTGTGCGACACAGTTTAAATCGCGCAGGTTTTGCGCCTGTGTCTCGGTTGCCTGACGGCTTTCGGGATTGCGGCGTGTGCTGTGTCCGATAATGGCAACGGCTGTTTGATCGCGGGGGAGGGCGAAAGTTTGGATCGCTGTTTCAACCCGCAACTGTACGACGGTTGATAAATAGGGGTGTTCGCCTAAGGTTCGGGTATAACGGATCACGCGCCCGTCGCGCTGTGTGACTGCGCCTTCCAAGCCCATTTCGGCGGGGATCACCGTTTGGGTGAAGTATCCCCGCGCTGTGAACATCGGCACAATCGTTATATCCTGTGCGCTGACGCTGTTGAGTACGGTATGAAAGGAAGGCATTTCTTTCCAGAATGCCGCCGTGACTTCATCGGCAATGCCCATTGCCCGCAAACGGTCAACGTGACGCCAGATGAGTCCGGCGGTGTGTGGGCTAATGTGCGACCCATGTCCGGCAAGGATTAACGCGGTAGTCAGCATTTTTTGGTAAAAATTCCTTAACAACCAATTTCTTGACAGGTCATGCGAGTTCTCTATAATCATCCATATCTCAGGCTTCTGCAACCCAAGGTTTACACTTGTGTTCGTTTCGCGCAAAGCAATGTCGATGTGTTGTTGTATGTGTCAAAGCATAGTAATCGACTGATGCTCGGAATTTTGCGCCTGAATTAAGACTGACTTGAAAAGCAAAGCCCCGATCACAGACATCGGGGCTTTTTTGTTGTGCAGTATGGGGAATGCAATGCCAAGTATGATGTGTATGATGATGTGTTGTTGTCTCAACGGTGACGAAGAACTGCGTCAACCGGCTTGGCACGCTTGAGTCTGTGTAGAATTCATGCGAAAGCCCCGGTCAACGCGACTGGGGCTTTTTTATTTCAACGGGGTAAACAGGGTAATGACACTCAAAGGCAAGCGAATCATCATCACCCGCGCCGAACATCAATACGGCGAATTCGCTGATCTTCTGCGGAAGGCGGGCGCTGAACCTTTTGCGTATCCCGCTATCGCGGTTGCGCTGCCTGAAGACACCACTGTGCTGGATCAAACGCTTAAGGCGGCGGCACGCGGTGAATTTGACTTGATCGTTTTTACGAGCGCCAACACGGTTCAAATGATCGCTTCCCGATTGGCGTCTCTCGGAATCAACTTGCAGACACGAGCGGCGGTTGTAGGAGCGGCAACCGGAGCGGCAGTCGCCCGGACGCTGCGACTCCCTGTCGAAACAATCCCGCAAACCTATGACGCACATTCGCTGGCAAGCGCATTACAGATTGAACCCGGCACACGGGTGTTCATCCCGCAGTCAGAAATTGCCTCTACGACACTGGTGAATGCGTTGAGAGAACGCGGCGCACAAGTTACGCTTGTTGATGCTTACCGCGTTGTGCAAGGCGAGGGCGGGGTTAACCTGCCGCGCATCATCCAGCGCATGGACGCCATCACTTTTACGAGCGGGTCAACGGTACACCATTTTGTCAACCGCTTCATCAATGAAGGTGGCAAAAGCGAGGGCGGCAAGCTGGAACATCTCAGCTTGGTCACGCGGGCAGTCATGGGAAAGTCGGCACGGGATGCCCTGCAAACTTACCACTTAACCGCGCACGTTCACGCCGAAAAGAACACTCTAAATTCGCTGGTAGCAGCCCTTGAGGACTACTTTCATGCTGAATGAACGTCGTGCGCTTGCACTTGCACAAGATCGCTCACGTCCGCGCCGTTTGCGTCGGACAGATGCGCTGCGCCGTCTCGTGCGTGAAACGTCGCTGGATGCGTCTGATTTAATTTTGCCGCTGTTCATTCATGCGGGGGATGAAGCACGCCAGCCGATCACCGCTATGCCGGGACAGTATCGCCTGTCGATTGCGGCGCTGGCAGATGAAGCGCGTGAGATTGCCGCACGCGGTATCCCCGCTGTGCTGTTGTTCGGCATTCCCAACGAAAAAGATGAGTGTGGCAGCGATAATTTCTCGCCTGATGGGATTATCCCCCGTGCAATTGATGCGATCAAACACGCCGCGCCTGAACTGCTCGTGATTTCGGATATGTGCTTCTGCGAATACACCGATCACGGTCACTGCGGGATCATCAACGGACGCAGCGAAGAACACTATCACCCGCATTTGCCCGAAGGCTACTTGCTCAATGAACCGACGCTGGAAATCCTCGCTCGTGCGTCGGTTGTCCATGCGAACGCGGGCGCAGACATCATCGCGCCGTCGGGGATGTTGGATGGCATGGTCGGCGCAATTCGCACGGGGCTAGATGGCGCGGGTTTTGAGCATATCACGGTGATGAGCTACGCGGTCAAGATGGCGAGCGGGTTTTATGGTCCGTTTCGTGAAGCGGCAGGCAGTTCGCCGACATTTGGAGATCGCAAGCAGTATCAGATGGACCCCGCGAACGGACGTGAGGCATTGCGCGAAGTGGCGCTTGATGTGGCAGAAGGCGCGGATATTTTGATGATCAAGCCCGCGCTGCCGAACCTCGATATTGTGCGGGCAGTTCGTGAAGCGCATAACCTGCCGATTGCGGCGTATCAAGTGAGCGGGGAATACGCCATGCTGCACGCTGCCGCCGCGCAAGGGTGGCTCGATTTGCAGCGATGCGCCCTCGAAAGCCTGATCAGCATCAAGCGGGCGGGCGCAGACATGATTGCAACCTACTTCGCTAAAGATGTTGTCGGTTGGATTGAATAAACCATGACCCACATCGTTACTATCGCGGGAAGCCCCTCAAACTCGTCTAAGTCGGCTGCTGTGTTAGCACTGGCGCGGCGTACATTATTTGATTTGGGCGTGAGCGGCGAGTCGATCAATGTGCGTGACCTGAATGCAGAGGATTTGCTGTATGCACGCACGGACAGCCCGTCGATAGCGAACACGTTTGAATGGGTGGCACAGGCGGACGGCATACTCGTCGCCACACCGATTTACAAAGCCGCATACAGTGGCATTTTGAAAGCGTATCTCGATTTGCTGCCCGCCAATGCTTTTGCGGGAAAAGTGGTGCTGCCCATCGCAACAGGAGCATCACCCACGCACACGCTGGCAATTGATTACGCGCTGCGTCCGGTACTGGTGGCGCTCGGCTCATCGCATATTTTGAATGGCGTGTATTTGCTCGACAGCCAGTGGATAACGACAGAAAACAAATTCCAACTTGACGCATTGACCAGTGAGCGATTTACTGTGATCCTGAAAGATTTTGCTCGCCTACTAGATCAACAGGGGTCATAAAGATGGATTTTCTCTGGTTCATTCCCGGTCATGGTGACAGTCGCTATCTTGGCACACAGGTTAGCCGACGAATCACCAGCCACGAGTATATGGAGACGATTGCTAAAGTGATCGACTCACTGGGCTACACCGGGGCATTACTCCCGACAGGGCAGGGGTGTGAGGACTCGTGGATTCTGGCGTCCTCGTTGATTGCATTGACCAAGCGCATGAAATTCTTGATCGCGGTACGTCCCGGCAGCCTGTCACCGACGCTGGCGGCACGCATGGCGGCAACGTTTGACCGCTTATCGAATGGACGACTGCTGCTCAACATCATCACGGGCGGCGACCCAGTTGAACTGGCGGGCGATGGTACGTTTCTGTCGCACGATGAACGTTATGAAGTCACCGACGAATTTTTGCAGGTGTGGCGTCAACTGTACACGGGCGAGTCGGTTTCGTATGAAGGCAAGCATATCCACATTGAAGGCGGAAAGCTGCTGCTGCCCCCCGTTCAGCATCCCTATCCGCCGCTGTATTTCGGCGGATCGTCCCCGGCGGCGCTTGAAGTGGCGGCGAAACACATTGATGTCTACCTGTCATTGGGCGAACCGCCGCAGATGATCCGCGAAAAGTTTGAGCGTATGCGTGAACTCGCCGCAAAGCACGGACGTACCATTCGCTTTGGCGTGCGGTTGCACATCTTTGTACGCGATACCGCTGAGGAAGCATGGGCAGTCGCAAATAACGTGCTGCGCTACGTGACGGATGAAGCGATCAACGCCTCGCAAGCGCACCTATCACGCTTTGACTCGGTGGGGCAAGCGCGTACCAAGTCGCTGCACAGTGGAAGCCGTGAAAACCTTGAGGTCAGCCCGAATTTGTGGATGGGCGTCGGGTTGATCAATAAGGGGGTTGGCGCGGCACTGGTGGGCGATCCCGACAGCGTAGCGGAACGTTTGCAAGAATACGCTGATCTGGGGGCAGATACGTTCGTGCTGTCGAGCTACCCGCATCTTGAAGAAGCCTACCGCGTAGCAGAACTCGTGTTTCCCCGCGTTCCCGCGTGGCGTGACAAACTGCAAACGCAAGCCAGCGATCAAGTGTTCAACCCGTCGGCACTGCCGACGACATGGCAGTAGGTAGGAAATAAATCGTTCGCAATTTTGCGGACGCCCCCTTGGGCGTCCCTACGAGACAGGGTTATCAGTGACGGATTTCAGCACACTCAACCTGCAATTTGAAGAAGCCGCTCCTCAAGAACTGCTGCGGTGGGCGTGGGAGACTTACGGCAATCAGTTGGCGATGGTGACGAGTTTCCAGCCTAGCGGTTTGGTCATGCTTCATATGCTGCAAGAGATCGCGCCGGAACTAGCGATTTTGACGCTCGATACAGGGCTGCTGTTCCCTGAAACCTATGCGCTGGTCGAACAATGGGAGCAGGCATTCAATTTGAATGTCGTGCGTGTGCGTCCGTCACAAACCGTCGCACAGCAAGCGATCAATTATGGTGACGCGCTGTGGGAACGTGACTCTAACGTGTGCTGCAATTTGCGGAAAACAACCCCCCTCAACGATGCGCTGCGCGGCTATGGCGCATGGATCACGGGTATTCGCCGGGATCAAGCAGAGACGCGCAAAAGCAGCGCGTTAATTTCGTGGGACGCCAAATATGAAAACGTCAAACTGGCGCCGTTAGCGTCGTGGACAGAGGACATGGTGTGGACATATATCCATGCTTATGACCTGCCGTATAACGCGCTCCACGACCAGAATTACTTTAGTATTGGCTGCCAGCCCTGCACCCGTGCAGTCGCTCCCGGTGAGGATCGACGGGCGGGACGGTGGAGCGGGCAGAACAAGACCGAATGTGGTATCCATGCAGCACAACCATTACAAGGAGCATCATGACTTACGGATCGGGATTTACACTGTGGCTCACCGGACTTTCCGGCGCGGGCAAAACGACTATTGCAGTGGCATTGGAACAAGAATTGTCGCAGCGTGGGGCAAAAATTGAACGGCTGGACGGGGATACGGTTCGGCAGGGATTGACCCGCGATCTCGGTTTTAGCAAGGCTGACCGGGATAAGAACATCGAACGGGTGACATTTGTCGCCAAGTTATTATCGCGTAACGGTGTCGGCGTAGTTGCATCCTTCATTTCGCCGTACCGTGAAGCCCGTGACAAGGCGCGTCAAGAGACGACCAACTTTATTGAGGTGTACGTCAATGCGCCGATTGAAACCTGTGCTGCTCGTGATGTGAAGGGGTTGTACGCCAAAGCTTTCGCGGGCGAACTCAAGGACTTCACGGGCGTTGATGACCCCTATGAAGCGCCTGAAAGCGCAGAATTGATCCTGCATACTGATCTTGAGACGCTTGAAGAAAGCGTTGCCAAAATTTTGAATTATCTCGAAGCACGCAACCTTATTCCGCGTGCCGAACTCGCCATCGGAGCCGATTAATGCCCTACGAACTTATCAAGCCGCACGGCGGCACCCTGATCAACCGACTGCTGACTGCTGATGCTCGTGCTGAGGCGCTGCAACTTGCGCCGACCCTGCCGAAAATTGCATTGAGCGAATTGAACCTCGCTGACCTCGAAATGATCGCTATTGGCGCACTTAGCCCGCTCACCGGGTTCATGAATCACGCTGATTACGAGTCGGTGGTGTTCAAGATGCGCCTTGCTAACGGTTTGCCCTGGACAATTCCGGTGACGCTGGCTGTCACCGATGAACAAGCGGCGGCGATCAATGTTGGGGATCGCGTTTTACTGACGGAAGGTGAAACACCGTTAGCGATTTTGCACGTCAGCGACAAATTCACGTATGATCGAACGGTTGAAGCGGAACACGTTTATCGCACGACAGAAGCCGCGCACCCCGGTGTCGCACGGTTGTACCGTCAAGGGGATACCCTGTTGGCGGGTGACATTGATGTGATTGACCTGCCAGCCCGCGCTACTCAAGAATTTAGCGATCTGCGCTACACGCCAGCCGAGTCACGACGCATTTTCACTGAACGCAATTGGCGGCGCATTGTTGGTTTCCAAACACGCAACCCGATCCATCGGGCGCACGAGTACATTCAAAAGACCGCGTTGGAAATTGTAGACGGTCTGCTCCTCCATCCACTGGTGGGCGAAACCAAATCTGACGACATCCCCGCAGACATCCGAATTGAGAGCTATCGTGCTATCGTTGACGCTTATTATCCGGCGCAGCGTGTACTGCTGGCGGTATTCCCGGCGGCGATGCGTTATGCAGGTCCCCGTGAAGCGATTTTCCATGCGATTGCCCGTAAGAATTACGGATGCTCACACTTTATCGTCGGGCGCGATCATGCAGGGGTAGGGAAGTACTACGGCACGTATGACGCGCATTACATCTTCGATGAGTTTACACCAGAAGAAATCGGCATTACGCCGCTGTTCTTCGAGCATACGTTTTACTGCAAGTCGTGCGGTGGGGTCGTGAGCTTGAAGACTTGCCCGCATGATACGACTCATCATGTGAGCTTGAGCGGCACGCAAGTCCGCGAAATCCTGCGACGTGGCGAACTGCTGCCCGTCGAATTTACCCGCCCTGAAGTCAGCCGCGTGCTTATGCGCGGGATTCAAGAAGGGATCAATTAAGTTGAATCACTCGTTGCAGTTGAGAACACAAATCACATTTTTGCGTCCACGTGAGTTCGTAAGCTGTTGTAGCAGCCAGCGAATGTGTTAGGTCGCGTCTTGTGATTTGTGTTTTATCTATTGCAGATGAGAAAGAAGGTTCAACATGCCCGGTATTCGTTTTATCCTGTTCACCCTTGTAACAACTATTGTGATCGTTCTCGCGTTCACCGTCTTTCAGCCTGCTGCCGCGCAAGACAGCATCACCTTGACGCTTGCTGGTTATGCGGTGCCTCGTGAAGCCTACGGCGATATTATCCCGCTGTTTCAAGCCTACTGGCGCGAACAGACCGGGCAGACCGTGAATATCCTCGAATCGTATCAGGCGTCTGGCGCTCAATCGCGGGCGGTGGCGGGTGGGTTTGAGGCAGATGTCGTCGCGCTGTCGATTGAACCGGACATCACCCGTTTGGTCGATGCGGGGTTGGTCAGCGCGGATTGGAAAGACGACAATGCGTATCAGGGATTCGCGGCGCAGTCGCTGGTTGTGCTGGCGGTGCGTCCTGAAAATCCGCGTGGGATTGCGGACTGGGCTGATCTGGCGCAAGAAGGCTTAGAAGTGATCACGCCTGACCCGGCGACAAGCGGCGGCGCTCAATGGAACATTCTTGGCGCGGCGGGTGCTGCACAACGTGGTTTTATCCCCGGTTATGAAGGTGGCGACGGCGTAACGGCGTTCTTGACCGCACTCGTGGGCAATATCGCGGTGCTGGATCGGGATGGGCGCGAAAGTTTCCTCACGTTTGAGCGCGGGATCGGTGATGTAGCGATCACTTATGAGAATGAAGTGTACGCGGGTTTGCTGGCAGGACGTGAATACAGCATCGTCTACCCGACCTCGACTATTTTGATTGAGAACCCGATTGCTGTCGTAGATACCTATGTTGATCTGCATGGCACGCGAGAAGTTGCAGAGGCGTTCGTACAGTTTGTGTGGTCGGCAGACGCGCAACGGGCGTTCGCTAATCACGGTTTCCGCCCCGTGAACCCGACGGTACGTGCCGAAGTGGGTCTCGTTGACGCCGAAAGTGAAGCCACAGAAGAAGCCCCCTCCACAGTGGAATTGAACCCAGAAATCACGTTCCCCACCGTTCAAGACCAATTCACAATTGCGGAATTCGGTGGTTGGGGTGAAGCACGCGCTATCTATTTTGGTGAACAAGGGTTGTTCACCCAGATCATCTCGCAATCACAGGGTGGCTAAATGACTGGACTTCCACTGTCTTACGACGTTGGAAGCGTAAAGCGTACCCAGTCACCGACTTATGGTGTCTGGGGTTTACGCTTTGTCGCACTCAGCTATCTTGTCCTGTTCATCGTTGTGCCGCTGGTGGTCATTCAAGTGCAGGGCGTTCGTTATGGCTTAGATGTGTTCTGGCAAAGTGTTGTCCGCCCCGAAGCACTGAGCGCGATTACGCTGTCGGTCTACACATCAGCGATCATGGCTGTGATCAACACGGTTGCAGGTACGCTGACGGCTTATGTACTGGTACGCTATAAGTTTCCCGGCAAACGGTTGTTCAATACGCTCATTGATCTCCCGTTTGCGATTCCGACGCTGGTTATTGGCGTGATGCTGGTCGTGCTGTATGGTCCGCAAACGGCAATCGGAAAGTTTTTCACCAGCGAATTGAACTTTCGGATTTTATTCGCTACGCCGGGTATTGTGATGGCGCTGCTGTTCGTGGGGTATCCGTTCGTGATCCGCACGGTGCAGCCCGTCCTCTTACAAATGGATGCGAGTCAAAGCGAAGCCGCCCAGACGATTGGGGCAGGGGCATGGACAACCTTCCGACGGATCATTTTTCCGGCGATTCGTCCGGCGATTGTCACCGGGGCGCTGCTCAGTTTTGCGCGGTCACTTGGAGAGTTCGGTTCGGTGATTGTCGTGGCGGGAAACATCCCCATGCGGTCTCAAACTGCGACGGTTTATATTTATACACAGGTTGAAGCAGGTAATATGCAAGCGGCGAGCAGCGTCTCGATGGTGTTGCTACTCATTGCATTTTCTATTACAGTTGGAGTTGATTTGCTGCAATGGAGGCGTCATGCGTGAAATTTCTCCACGTTCGCCCGTTGCCATCGTCCTAATCATCGTTGTTGTAGCTTACGCGGGCTTGTTATTCATCGCCCCCCTTGTCGCTATTCTTCAAGGGGCGTTCGCAGATGGTCTTGAACCCGTCTTAGCGGTATTCACTGATCCTCGTGTGCAGCACGCCTTTCAAGTGACGCTCATCCTGTCGCTGATAGCCACCGCGATTAATGCCGTCTTCGGGTTGATCGCCGCATGGGTACTTGTACGCGGAAAATTTCGCGGCAAAAAGCTATTTGATGCGTTGGTTGATATTCCATTTGTATTCTCCCCCGTGATTGCGGGTTATGCGTTGATCGTTTTGTTCGGACGTGACGGTTGGCTTGCGCCGCCTATTTTCAGCATCGTGTTTGCTCTGCCGGGCATACTGTTGGCAAAAGTCTTTGTTTCTGTTCCGTTCGTGATTCGTGAAGTTCAACCCGTGTTAGACGCGCTGACGCCAGAGCAAGAGGAAGCGGCGTACACCATCGGCGCGACCCGGTTCACGACGTTTCGACGGGTCATATTGCCTGAAATTTGGACAGCTTTGCTGTATGGGATTGTGCTGACGTTCGCACGGGCGATTGGCGAATTTGGGGCGGTATCGGTGGTCAGCGGGAACATCGAAGGCTACACCGAAACGGCGACGAGTTTTGTCTTTCGCGCCTTAAATGATCGCAACGATGTCGGTGGTTACAGCGTTTCGGTTGTGTTATGCCTGATTTCACTGGTAATCCTAGTCTTGATGAGTTTTCTGCGCGGTAGAATTGTAAGACGGGGGAATTAAGCTGCCATGTCGATTAAACTAGAGCAACTTCATAAGTCGTATGGGAGCGATCCTATCGTCCGCAATGTATCGCTTGAAGTCAATACAGGCGAATTATTTGTCCTGTTGGGGGCAAGTGGAAGCGGTAAAAGTACGCTGCTGCGCCTTATCGCCGGATTGATTACGCCAGACAGCGGACGTGTTTTTCTCAATGACCGGGATGTCACGTATTTGCCGACGCAAAAGCGCGGGACAGGGTTTGTGTTTCAGAACTACTCGCTGTTCCGGCATATGACCGTAGGGGAAAATATCGGTTTCGGGCTGAGTATTCGGCGCGTAGGGCAAAGCGAACGCACGGATCGAGTCAATGAACTGCTCCAATTGATCGGGTTGGCGGGTTATGGAGATCGTTTTCCGGCACAGCTTTCCGGCGGTCAACAGCAGCGCGTGGCATTGGCGCGGGCGCTGGCGTATCAACCCAACGTTTTGCTGCTTGATGAACCCTTCGGCGCATTGGATGTTAAAATTCGCGCTCAACTGCGCCAGAGTTTGCGCGATATTCAGCAAAAGTTAGGCGTTACAGCGATCCTTGTGACGCATGATCAAGAAGAGGCGTTTGATATTGCGGATCGTATCGGCGTGATCGAACGGGGTGAACTGCTCGAAGTTGGCACGCCAAGCGATTTGTACCAGCGTCCGCAGAATTTGTTCACGGCGACGTTTTTGGGGACGGCGAATCTGTTGACGGGTCGGCGTAACGGCTCGACAGTGTATGTTGGGGATGCGCGTTTGCCCGCGCCGCCGCATACGGATCACTTACGGGGACAACCTGTACAGTTGGTATGCCGCCCGGAAGAACTGACGCTGTTTACCTCACGGGAAAATGCGGAGGGGGAAGTTATCGGCGGTGGGGTGGTCGACTCGATCAGCTTTGCGGGGCATCTTATACGTGTGAATGTATTGCTGCAAGGTCAAGGGGACAGTCCGCGCATTCTGCAAGCGCTCCTGACTCCGTCAGATGCACGCGATCTCGCGCTGCATGATGGTCAACAGGTGTGGGTGAGCGTGCGCGATTATCATCTACTGCCACAAACTGAGATTCCATCGGGTGCGGTATCAAGTTGATTGCACGTTCGCCTCACCCGAAGTAAATTAGTCTCTCTTTATACAGAGAGGCTGCGTATGAATGGTTTAGGTAATCTGGCGAAGTTGTCAACGGCGGTGACCCGCTCGATTAGCCCGGAGAACTTCACCGGCGAAGCGGGCAAGGGTGGCATGGCAATTGAAGGGACGGGTAAAGCGCCAGCACGGGAATTGGGGCAGGGCTGGAAGGTTTCGCCGTCGATCAACATCAATGCAGGTGAAACGGTCACGCTGGCGCAGATTGATGGGGCGGGCGCGATCCAGCATATCTGGCTGACTGTCGCGCCGCAGTGGTGGCGGAAGCTCGTCATTCGTTTTTACTGGGATGATGAGACCACGCCATCTGTTGAAACGCCGCTGGGCGATTTTTTCTGCAATGGATGGAGCGTGCGTTCCAATGTAACGTCGCTGGCGGTCTGCGTAAATCCCGCTGGCGGGTTTAACAGCTACTGGGAAATGCCTTTTCGCAAAGGCGCACGAATCACGCTAGAGAATCTTTCCCCCGAAGACATTCTCGGTTTTTACTATCAAATCACCTATACACAGACCGATATTGCCGACGATGTTGGTTATTTTCATGCCCAATGGCGACGTTCTAACCCGCTGCCGTATCAGCAGGATCATATGCTGCTTGAAGGCGTAAAGGGGCAGGGGCAGTACGTCGGGACGTATATCGCGTGGGGCGTGAATAACAGCGGTTGGTGGGGCGAAGGCGAAATCAAGTTTTTTATGGACGATGACCGCGAATTCCCCACCATTTGTGGGACAGGAACAGAAGATTATTTTGGCGGCGCGTGGAATTTCGAGCATCCGAAAGGGCAGTACGGCGTGTTTTCTTCGCCCTATTCGGGCTTGTCACAGGTGATCCAACCCGATGGGCTGTATCAAAGCCAGACCCGATTCGGGATGTATCGCTGGCATATCACAGACCCGATACGGTTCCAGCGCGAACTGCGCGTGACGATTCAGGCATTGGGGTGGCGCTCAGAAAGGCGGTATCTGCCGCTGCAAGATGATATTGCTTCGACAGTGTTCTGGTACCAGAGCGAACCTCATACGCCATTCGCAACGCTGCCAGATCGCAATGGGTTAGAAGTGATATAGTCCCCTCTTGCGTACAAGGGGAGACCCCATGGGGTCTCCCCTACATTCACTTATCTGATGAGTTGACGCTGCATGATTATTGTCCGTAGACGTTTGTATAGCGGTGATGCAGTTTCGCAATATCGTCATCGTTGATGGGGAGGGGCGTGCCGATTTGCAGCGCCAACCATACAATCGCGGCGTTGTCTTCGGTCATGACTGCGGCTTTGACCGCATGTTCAGCGTTTTTGCCCGTTGAAAATACGCCGTGATTGAGCAAGATACAGGCGGGACTCTTTGAGCCGTTCAACGCCTCGACTACGCGCTGACCAATTTCTTCGCCGCCGATCAACGCGAAGCCGCCGAGCGGAATTTCGCCGCCAAACTCGTCACCCATTGCGGTGGTGTAACAGGGAATCGACCTGCCGACGACGGCAAAGGCAGTCGCATAGCGGGAATGCGTATGTACTACGCCGTAGACATTCGGCATGTTGCGATAGATATAGCAGTGTGAGGCGGTATCAGACGAGGGCTTTAGACTGCCTTCAACAACGTTGCCGTTCATATCGACAATGACCATGCTTTCGGGCGTCAAATCGTCAAATTTTAAGCCGCTCGGCTTGATCACGACGAGGTTGGTTTCAGGGTCACGGGCGCTGACGTTGCCGCTTGTCCATGCGACCAAGTTATTACGGGGTAACTCTGCGTGCAACGTGCAGACTTCGCGGCGTAGGTTTTCAAGCAGCATGATCTAGTCTTCTCCCCGTGCGGTATTGCGAATCTTCTTGAGACGCTTCATCACATCGTTTGCGCCACGCCCAAAGGTGTCGTAGAGCGTTTTATAGTCGGCGTAAAGTTGATCGTACACCGCTTGATTCGCGGGGATGGGGGAGACGACTTCTTCTTTCAGTTTGCCCATCGCTTCGGATGCCGCGTGAATGTCGGGGTAAGCACCCGCTGCAACCGCCGCGTGAATTGCTGAACCGAGCGCGGGCGCTTGCGATGAACCCGCTAGTTTGAAGGGGCGTCCGGTGACATCGGCGTAGATTTGACGGAGCAGCGCGTTTTTCTCTGGTAAGCCGCCTGCCGCGATCAAGGTTTTGACCTGTACGCCTGATGCTTCAAAGGTTTCAATGATTTCGCGTGTGCCGTAGGCGGTTGCTTCGATCAAGGCGCGATAAATATCAGGGGCGCGGGTCGCCAATGTCATGCCCACAAGTAAACCGCTGAGTTCAGTATCTACGAGTGTCGAGCGGTTGCCGTTCCACCAGTCGAGCGCGAGTAAACCGTGTTCACCGGGTTTTTGGGTGGTGGCTTCCCGTTCCAGATATTCGTGTAAGTTGAGTCCGGCGTCACGGGCTGCATTCAGATATTCGGCTGGCACGGCGTGATCGACAAACCAGCCGAAAATATCGCCTACGCCGGATTGTCCCGCTTCGTAACCGTAGAGGTTGGGGACAATGCCACCGTCAACCACGCCGCACATGCCGCCAACTTCATGAAGTTCATCACCGCTAATCATGTGACAGGTGGACGTTCCCATAATCATGACCATGATCCCCGGTTCAGTCGCACGGACGGCGGGAACGGTGACGTGTGCGTCAACGTTAGCAACCGCGACGGCGATTCCGGCGGGCAAGCCGATTTTTTCCGCCATTTTCGCTGTGAGTCCGCCGGCTTTTGCGCCAAGCGCGGCAAATTCGCGTCCAACTTTTGTGCCGATCACGTTTTTGAACGCTGGATTCAGCGCCTCGAAAAACTCTGGCGAGGGATAATCGCCATCTTGCACGAGCATTTTGTAACCCGCTGTGCAGGTGTTACGGGTCAACACGCCCGTCAACTGCCAGACGATCCAGTCAGCCGCTTCGACAAAGGTGTCCATCGCATTGTAAGCGTCGGGGGCTTCTTCGAGAATTTGCAATAGTTTGCTGAAAAACCATTCGGATGAGTATTTGCCACCGTAACGCTTGAGCCACGACTCACCGCGTTGGCGGGCAACTGCATTGATGCGATCTGCCTGTGGCTGCGCGGCGTGATGTTTCCACAATTTGACGTAGGCGTGAGGTTCATCCTCAAAACTTTGCAAAAAGCAGAGCGGCGTCCCATCGCGCAGGGTAGGCATGGGGGTGCTGGCGGTAAAGTCGATGCCGATGCCGATCACCTGCTGCGGATCAATGTCTTTTATGACGGCGGGAATGGTGTTGTAGATAACATCCAAGTAGTCTTTGGGGTGCTGGAGCGCCCATTCGGGCGGCAACCGCCTTTTGCTTTCGGGCAAGATTTCATCAATGACGGCATGAGGATAATCGTAAACGGCAGTCGCAAGTTCTTCGCCTGTGCGGACATCGACAAGCAAAGCGCGACCTGAAAGCGTGCCATAGTCCAAACCAATTGTATACATAAATTCCTCTATTGTTAGAGCGATTGTGAACGCTCACAGCGATTAAAGCGTAAAAATTTGCCTATGTCAACAGCATGAGTTTAGCGCAAAATGCGGATACTTTGGCGCTGAATAAGCTGAGGGGCAATGACCTGTTGACCTCTGGCTCTACCAGATTCTTCGATTAGGTCAATGAGGTAGGTCACACCCTGACGCGCAAGTTCCGAGAAGTCCTGACGGACAGTGGTTAATGCGGGGCTGAAATAGGCGGCTTCGGGAATGTCATCGTAGCCGCCGATTGAAATATCATCGGGTACATGCAATCCGCGTTCTCGTAACGCGCTCATCGCACCGAGCGCCATCTGATCATTGCCGATCACAAGGGCAGTGAAGGCAAGGTCTTGGCGGTTGAGAAGGGCGGTCATTGCACTATAACCGCTCTCCGCTGTCCAATCACCGGCAATGCTGGCGACAGGTTCAATAGCGCCTAAAGCATCGCGCATTCCCTGATGACGCGCCATTGCGCCGAACCAGTCGAGCGGTCCGCTGATTTCGCAGATACGGCGGTGTCCTGAATCGAGCAAAAGTTGAGTCATCAGGCGGCTGCCTTCACGCTGATCAACAATCACAGATGGGGTAGCTGAACCGGGTGCAATATCGATCTGGATGAGTGGGGTATTGGCAAATTCATCGACAAGCTGAAGATAGTAGGCATTCTTGATCGGGGCGATCATCAAGACGCCATCGGCAGACCAGCGTAGAATGCGGTCAACGGCGGCGTCCATGCTGGCACTGCTCAGGGGATCGACGTGAACGACGATGAGGTCATAGCCGGCTTCCCGCACAAAACGGTCAATGTTGGCGATCATCTGTGTGGGTCCGTAGTGCTGCATGGTGTAGGTGATCACGGCGAGGGATTGTGATCGGCGGGCTGCCAGTGAGCGTGCCGCTTGATTGGGGCGATATTTCATTTCGTCGATAATTCGCAGTACCCGATCTCGCGTTTCGGGTGCGACATTGGGGTGAGTGTTGAGTACCCGTGATACAGTTTGATAGGAGACGCCTGCTAAACGGGCGACATCAAGCATGGTGGTACGTTTATTTTTCATAGATCACCTTTTGAGCGCCAAATTGAGCGCCGGAATGACCTGTTTCCCGATCAGGTGGATTCCATGCGCGGAGGTTAAACCGTGTGGTGTGCCAAACTCGATACGGGATGCACCCGCCGCAAAGAGTGACTCAGCTTGACGGATGAGGTCATGGGGATTGCCAGCAAAGGCGAAACAGTCTAAAAGATCGTCGGAGATCAAACGGGCGGCATTTTCCAGATCGTTGGACTCCACGAGCATTTGCAGTCGATTGATAAGATCAGGGTCAACGTGAATAGTCGGGTCAAGCGGGGCAACAACCGGGAGGTAGAGCGCGACAGATCGACGTGCTGCTGCCCGCGCACGATCTCGATCTTCATCCACGACGGTCACAGCGCCCATGACAATGCCCACATCACGCGCACCGCCTTCGGCAATGTAAGCGCGAATCACGGGGATCATGTTCGGGTTGGCTGACCCGCCGACTTTGACTTCATCTGCGATTTCCCCCGCGAGGGCGCATAATTTGCGCCCCCACGAGCCGATCAAAATGGGGATCGGGCTGGTGGGGAGTGGGTATGGGGCGCGGACATGCGGCGCGAGTCGGTAGATTTCGCCTTGATACCCGCCTGTTGCGCCTAAGAGAAGGTATTTTATAACTTCAACGGCTTCACGGATGTGTTGAATAGAGGATTCGGGGATGCCGTGATCGGCAAGCCACGCCCCACGCGCTAACCCGATGTAGACGCCGCCTTGTCCTTGGGCAACCTGTGAGAGCAGGGCGGTCTGTGCGGCGATGTCAATGGGGTGGATACGGCTAGGGGGGATCGCAGCAGCCCCCAGACGGGCGCGTTTGATGTGCGGCGCCATGAGCAGGAGCGGGGAGAAACTAGGGTGAAAGGGCGCGTCACAATACACGCTCACGGTGTCGAAATCGTAGTGATCGATCAACTGCGCCAGCGCGATATATTCAGCGGCGGATTTATCGGTTTGGAGTGCGATGCTGATTTTCATGTCAGATTGTCGCTGTCTAATTGGCGTCTGCCGATTCGTTCTACGTGCATGATCAGACGTTCGTCGGGGTCGGGACACGCCACCAGCGAATCGCGTTCCATCCAGTCGTTCGCCTCAAGGACTCGCTGTTTTGCGGCGAGGAGTGGCAAGACAGAACTGAGCGCGTAGATGCA
>Ga0105047_10008411_pt1 | contig 17172 bp, 12 predicted proteins | sample MAT04_FD_78384 | JGI IMG/M metagenome (GOLD analysis project Ga0105047, IMG submission 78384) | Freshwater microbial communities from Lake Fryxell liftoff mats and glacier meltwater in Antarctica - MAT-04 (megahit assembly) | ecosystem: Environmental > Aquatic > Freshwater > Ice > Liftoff...
ACCGATGGTGACGGCATCGCGTCAGACCCCGAGCGGGCGGCGGCGTCGGCCTCCCGCTGCGCGGAGCAGGCGGCCGGCCTCTCCCTGGTCGTCGCGGGCGCGCCCGTGTCACTCACCGTGGGCGGCGCGGCCGTCTCCTTCCCGCCCGGCCAGGGTGCCGTGACGATGCGCCTCGTGTGCCGTCTCGAGGCGGCCGTGGCGGGCGGCGTGGCGGGCGACGTCTCGTTCGCCGACGGGACGTTCGCGGAGCGAGCCGGGTGGCGGGAGATCGTGGTCCTCGGCGACGGCGTGACCGTGTCCGGGGATGTCGCAGGAGTCAGTGTCAGCAAGCGGCTCACCGCGTACCCCGAAGGGCTGCTCGCGCAGGCGCCGTCCGTGTCCGAGGTGTCCTTCTCGGTCATCGCGGGCGGGGCCGCACTTCCCGCGCTCATGCAGCCGGAGCTGGCCACCGGGGGCACCGACGCCACGAGCGACGTCCCCGCGGTCGTGCCGGGTGGCAGCGAGGAGCTGAGCACGGACCTCGCGGCCCTGTTCCAGGCGGACGAGCTGACGTTGCCGCTCGTGCTCCTGTCGCTGCTGGCGGCGGCCGGGCTGGGCGCGCTCCACGCGCTGTCGCCGGGGCACGGCAAGACGGTCATGGCGGCCTACCTCGTGGGATCGCGCGGAACCGCGCGCCAGGCGCTGGGCCTGGGCACGACCGTGACCGTGTCGCACACGCTGGGCGTGCTGGCGCTGGGCGCTGTGAGCGTCTCGGCATCCGCGATCATCCCGCCCGAGCGGCTGTACCCCCTCCTCGGCATCGTCTCGGGCGCCATCGTGATCGGTATCGCAGGCTGGCTGCTGCTGGGTATCGCCCGCGGCTGGCGGACCCGGCGACTGGAAGCGGCGGCCGACGCACGCGCCCACGCGTCGGGTGCGGCGCACGACCATGGGGCGGGTCACGACCACGGGCACGGTGCGGCGCACGACCATGGTCCCGCAGCGACCGACCTGGGTCACGCGGCGTCCCACGACCATGGGTCGGCGCACGACCACAGTCACGGCGCCACCCACGACCACGGGCCTGCGCACGCTCATCCCCCCCAGGCTGTGCCGGCCGTTGAAGCGGACGGCTGGCACAGCCACGGAGGCGCCCGACACACCCACCAACTGCCGGCTGGTCAGCCGTTCAGTTGGCGCGCCCTGTTCGCGCTCGGTCTCGCGGGCGGCATGGTGCCGTCGGTGAGCGCCATCATCCTGCTGCTGGGCTCGATCGCCGCCGGACGGCCGGCCTACGGCATCGCATTGACGATCGCGTTCGGGGCCGGCATGGCGCTCGTGCTGGTGGGTATCGGCCTGGGCCTGGTCTACGCGCGGGGCCTCCTGGAACGTCTGCCGCGGCAGTCCCCCGGTCGGGCCCTGGCGCGCTTCGTGCCGGCCGGCAGCGCCGCGGTGATGCTCGTGGCGGGCGTCGTCATCACGACCCAGGCGGCGATGACGCTCCAGTAGCGCACCGGACCCGGGCGATCAGCGGTAGGTCCGCGCCCGCTGGGGATACACCCGCACGCGGCGGAACGGCTCCCGTCCCCGGGAGTGGGACACGAGGTTCGCGCGTTCCGCCGCCTGGTGCTGGAGCCGCCGCAGGTAGGCGTTCTGCGGGGACAGCTCGACCGGGCGGGCTTCCGTACGCACCAGGCCGATCGCCTCCTCCACCTCGCGCAGGGCGGCCTCGTTGGGCGTGACCTCCAGCGCGTACAGCGACGTGAGGCACGCCTCCATCTGCATCTGCGTGTTGGACTTGAGCACGAAGATCGGGACGCCGCGCTCCTCGGCGTCGCGCAACCCCGGCGCTTTCTGCTTGTAGAAGTTGCGGAGCGTGATGACGACCTCCGCCTCATCCGCTTCCTGGACCACGATCACCGGTAGCCGCAACTCGCGCACCGCCTGCTCCAGCCGCTTGCGGCTGATGCCGAACGGCCAGACATGGAGCGTGTCGAGCGGCACTGGCGCCTCCCCCGCCCCGTCGCCAAGGCGGATGACGGTCGCCTCGTCAACGCCATCATCATCGTCCTCGCCGTCCTCTTCGTCCGGGTCGGTCGTCGCCGACCACGCGGCGAGGTCCGACTCGGACGGTGGCCACGCCTCGGGCGGGCGGGACGGCAGCGCGGTCAGCCCTCCCCGGCGCGGCGGCGCGACGCCCGGCTCGGCCATGGGTCGCCGGGCCCGCGCATCCGGCGCGGCCGTCGGACCCGCGATGCCAACCGATGCCGGGAGCATCTCGTCGAAGGTCGCGTCGTCCGCGTCGATCGGCCGCGGTGCGACCTCCTCGATGACACGTGCCGCTGATGCACGCCAGGCGGCCTGGCGTTGGAACTCGCGGGCATCACGGGCGCGCGGCTCCGGCGGCGTGGCCGTACCTCGCTCCAGCGGTCCGCGATCCGCGATGTCCCCGACGAGGAACGGGGCCGTCAACCCCCGATCAGCGCGTGCCGGGGCCGCTGGGTCCCCCTCCCAGGGGGACGACGGGCCGCCCTCGCGACCCGCCCTCGCGCCGCCACGCGCCCGCGGGTTCCGCCAACCGCCGCCCGTGCCGGGTCGATAGCCTGGCCTCGCCTCGCCGCCCCCGGGCCCCCGGAAGCCGGGGTCGCCGCCGGGCCGGCCCGCCCCCGGCCGCCAGCCTGGCTCGGGGCGCCAGCCAGCCTGACCCGAGGACACGAGGCCGCCGAACCGCTCGCCGGGCATCTGGCTGGTCGGACCGGCGCCCGGTGCCTGGGTCGCGGGACCGGGCTTGGGCCGGGCCTGGGTCTTGTGGACGCCCGCCTCATCCCGCCAGCGGAGCTCGGGGGCGAGCGCGTCTCCCCGCAGCAGCGCGTCCACGGTCTCCGCCACGTCCGCGTGGACCATCACCCGCTCACGGTCCTGGATCTCCACCACGACGTCGAACGTCGGCGGCGCCTTGCGCTCGAGGACGCTCTTCTGGGTCCGTCGCCGGCGTGCCTCCTCGTCGCCCAGGGTGACGCTCTGGATGCCGCCGATGAGGTCGGCCAGGGTGGGGTTGAGCATCAGGTTGTCGAGGTTGTTGCCGTGCGCCGTGCCGATGAGCTGCACGCCGCGCTCGGCGATGGTGCGCGCCGCGGACGCCTCCTGCTCCGTGCCGATCTCATCGATGACGATGACCTGGGGCATGTGGTTCTCCACCGCCTCGATCATCACGCCATGCTGGTGGGCCGGCGTCCGCACCTGCATCCGACGCGCCCGGCCGATGCCCGGATGGGGGATGTCGCCATCACCCGCGATCTCGTTGGACGTGTCCACCACGACCACGCGCTTGTCCAGGTCGTCCGCGAGCACGCGGGCCGCCTCCCGCAGCATCGTGGTCTTGCCGATGCCCGGCCGGCCCATGATGAGCACCGACTTGCCGGATTCCACGAGGTCTCCGATGATCTCGATGGTGCCGAAGACCGCCCGCCCGACGCGGCACGTCAGGCCCACGATCTTGCCGCTCCGGTTGCGGATGGCGGAGATGCGGTGGAGCGTCCGTTCGATGCCCGCCCGGTTGTCCTCGCCGAAGGAGCCGATGGTGTCGACGACGGCCTGGATGTCCGCCTCGGTGATGTCGCGGTCGAGCAGGATCTCCTCGCCGCCGCCCCCGAAGCGCGCCTCCGGTCGGCGCCCGAGGTCCATCACGACCTCGATCACGTCGCGGTCGGCGGGCAGGGCACGGACCCGCTCCGCGATCTCCCGGGGGAGCGCGGACAGGAGCGCTTCGAGGTCGTCGGTGGTCTCGCGCCGGTCGTGGTCAGGCACAGCGGTCCTCCGTGCGGGGGATGGTCAGGGACGGGGGGTCAACGGATGGCCGGCACGAGGGCCGGTTCGGCGACGCGCACAAGCGCCTCCTTGAGCAGCAGCGACACCTGCGAGACGGTCCGGAACCCGGCGTCCTCCAGGCGCCGATCGAGCGGGGATTCGTAGGTCCGGACGGCCGTCAGGACGCCCTGGTAGGAGCCGGCGTGGCTCCGACGACGGGATGCGTCCCCGCTCCGGTCGCCGATCACGCCCAGGCCGTAGCCGATGAGGTCGGTCGGATCGTGCTCCGGCCGGCACAGCACGCGCAGGTAGTGCGGCTGATCCTCCTTGGCCACCCCGACCTGGATGAGTGCGGCCAGCTCCTGGCGACCCCCCGGGCCGGGCGGGCACTCCTGGACGAGGACGTCCACGTCCGCGAAGCGCAGGATCGGTGTGAGCGACGACCGCGGGATGCGTGACCCGTTCGGCAGGCGCTCCCAGTCGGGCAGGCGGTAGGCCTCCAGGCGCACGACGGGTGCGGGGGTCACGGAGCGATAGAGCGCATCGAGCGCGACAGCGTCGTGCGGAACGGCGGGGCGGATGCCCAGGCGTGCGGCCGCGGCGTCCGAGATGGGCTCCGGCCACTGCACGTCGACCGCCCGATGGAGGATCAGCTCCTCGCCGTAGCGGGCGAACCCGGCCTGCATGAACAGCTCGACGTTGGCATGCTCGTCCGCGCACGCCACGTGGAACCGCGCCGCGCCCCGCTTGCTGCCGTCGCGGATCAGGTGGTTGACCAGCCGGAATCGGATATCGCCCGCCTCCCCCTGGTCGATGGCATCGAGCTCCACGATCGTCCATTCGTCGCGTCCCGTATCGCGGTCGGCGCGGGCCAGGCCGGCGAGCCGCCCGTCCTGGTCGTAGACATACAGCGGGTCGTGCGGCCGGAAGGCGCCGAGGGGCATCCGGAACAGGCTGAACACGCTGACGTGGCTGGCTTGGACGGGCAGGCCCAGCGAGCGCACGGAGGCGTCCGCGGCGTCCGCTCGGTGCGACAACCGGGAAAGCTCCCCGAGCGCCGCCAGGTCGGTCAGGCGGGCCAGGCGGACGCGACCCGGGCGGGTGGTCATGTGCGTGCCTGGCAAACGTGCCCGTGCCCCGAGAGCGCGCGCGACATCCGCCTGGTGGCTTCGCGGGGAAGCCGGAGGGGATGGGCCTGGGTCACGGTGGATGGAGCCTCGTGGCTTGCCGCGTGGCACCCGCCGATCCGCCCGGCAGCGGGGTCCTCGCCCGCACGGAGCCGATCGGTCACCACGTGCGACCGATTATCGCACGGGGTCCGCGACCATCCGGGGTTGCGTGCGGGGTCGCCTCGGTCACAGGTTCGTGGCAGTCGGGCGTGGGCCGCGTGACCCGGTCCGGCACCCGTACCGGGACCATCGGGTGGTCCGTGGCGCAGGAGCCGGGTGCTAGCGTGCACCGCATGATCACCGAGCGACTCACGCGAGATCCCCTCGACCTGCGCCACGAGCTGGAGCGGGCCGTGGAGCGCAATGAGTTCGGCCTGGAGTACCAGCCCATCATCGACCTCCAGACCGGCGCCATCGCCGGCGTGGAGGCGCTGCTGCGCTGGCGGCACCCACTGCTGGGCACCATCGCCCCCGGCGACTACCTGCCGCTCGCCGAGGAGACCGGCCTCATCGTGCCCATCGGCGAACGCGTCATCGAGACCGCCTCCCGCCAGTTGCGCACCTGGCACCTGGGCTTCGCGCGGATGCAGTCGCTCTCGCTGCACGTCAACGTCGCGCCGCAACAACTGGCAAGCCCGGGCTTCGCGCGCGCTGTGGAGCGCGCACTGGACGCCGCGGAGACCTCGCCCGTGTCGCTCACGCTGGAGCTCGGCCCCGGCTCCGCCGCTCACCTCGATACCTGCATGGAGCTGCGGGACCTCGGCGTCAACCTGGCGCTGGAGGACCTGGGCACCGGCACGACGCTCGACGATGTCCGCCGTCTGCCCGTGAGCCTGGTCAAGCTGCATCCCTTGTTCGTGAGCCTCGCGGCCGGACCGCCCGAGGACGTGGTGTTCGCGGAGGCGCTGCTCCAGATCGCCCATGCGCGCGACCTGGGCACCATCGGCAAGGGCGTGGAGACCCGCGACCAGGCACGCCGCCTGGCGTCGCTGGGCTGCGATCTGGGCCAGGGGTACCTGTACTCCAAGCCGCTCGGCCCGGAAGGCATCGGCACGCTGCTCGCGCGCGGCCGGGTCACGTTCGCCGGGGTCGTCCGCGCGGGTCGCTGATCGCTTCCGCACGTGGGCGCTGGGCGGGCCACGACGTGCATCCGGTGCTGACCGGCAACGAAGAGACGCCCAGGGTCCTACCCGGGCCTTGACGTTGGTACCACCTGTGACAGGATGAAGGTCCTGGTCCCAGCGCTCGACCCGAGCACCGATGCGTGCGGACTCCCTTCAGCGCACCCTGTCCGGAGATCCACGCCCCATGCGACGCCCTTTGCTGCTCGCCACTGCCTTCGCGCTCGTGGCCACCACCGCGCTCGCCGCGCCGTTCACCGCTGCTGCGGCCGGCCCGGTCTCCATCTCGGCGCCCGCCCAGGCGGATCGCGGGATGGCCACGGCCATCACGGTCACCCTGCCGCGCGAGGTCGGCGCTGTCGACGGTCGCGTGCTGTTCGGGGGCAAGTCGGTGGAAGTCATGGGCGTGGTCCCCGTGGGCGGCGGCACGGCCCTGCGGCCGGTCGCGTTCAAGGGCGGCGGCGGAGCCTCGTTCGGGGCATACGGGCTCAAGGCCACGGCCGGCAAGGTCCGCCTCCAGCTGGTGGTGGTGCCCAAGACGTCCGGGCGCCTGAACGTGCGCGTCGTGATCGACACGACGGCGAACCGCTACGGCAGGCGCATCAGCGCGGGGACGGGCACGGACGTCGTGACCGGCGTCCGCGTGGGCCGCTCGACGCGCGTCAAGGCCGCACCCGCCGCCGAGGCGCTGCCGCGGCCGATGTCGGTCTCCGCCGAGCCCCGGGAGCTGACACCTGACGGCCGCTTCAACGCCCGCGACCTGGATACCGCACGGCTCGAGTGGGCTGCCGCCCGGGAGCGGGGCCGCGTGTGCGGCTCGGACAAGGGCGACGTCAACCTCGACGGTTGCACGGACATCGTGGACGTCGAGGCGACCCGGGTGCGCATGGGCGACTACACGGACGTCCGCTCGCCTCGCGTGAAGACGGCACGCCTGACGGCGGGTGTGGCGGTCCGGACGCTGCTCGTCACCAACGCGGGCGACACGCCTGACGCGACGCCCGGCAACGGCATCTGCGCCGACTCCCAGAATCGCTGCACCCTGCGCGCCGCGATGATGGAGGCCGACTACCTCCAGGGCGACGAGCGCATCGAGTTCGCGCTTGCCGGCTCCGCGCCCGTCACCATCCAGCTCTCCAGCCGGCTGCCCATCGTCGCCAGCCGCAACGGCACCGTGGTCATCGACGGATACTCCCAGGCCGGTGCCTCGGTCAACACCGCCGACTTCGGCTCCAACGCGGTCCCGGGCATCGAGCTGCGCGGCAACGGCTCCTCCGCCCGCGAGGTGGGTCTGCGCATCACGAGTGGCGGCAACACCGTCCGCGGCCTGGCGCTGCGGGAGCTCTACCGCGGGATCCTGCTCGACGGCACCGCCGCGCGCGACAACCTGATCGTGGGCAACTGGGTCGGGTACACCGGGACCGGCTTCCGGCCCAACAGCAGCGGCCAGTACGGCATCGTCATCAACACCGGCGCCAACGGCAACCGCATCGGCACGCCGAGCCTGGCGGACCGGAATGTGATCGGGCACTGGAGCGCGGGCATCGACCTGTACGGACCGGGAACGGATGCCAACACCATCCAGAACAACCTGTTCTGCATCCGGCCCGGCGGCGCCACCGCCACCTGCGCCACGGGCATCGACGCCAACTTCGGGCCCAAGGGCAACGTCATCGGCGGCGACGAGGCATTCGAGCGCAACGTCATCGGGCCCACGCTGTTGCAGGGCATCGAGCTCTCGCACGGCTGGAACCCGAGCCTGCCGTACGGCACGGACACGGCGACGACCTACCAGATCAACGACAACCGGATCACCGGCAACTGGGTCGGGTTCCGGGCCAACGGCGCCTATGACGCGGCCTACCGGTCGGGCCTGAACGCCTCCCCGGCGGACAACGCCCAGGGCATCAACTGCTACGACGGCAGCAATGACAACATCATCCAGCGCAACTTCGTCGCCTCCGTATACGACGGCATCCAGCTCCAGACGAAGAACGCCAACCGCAACATCGTCCGCGGCAACGTCATCGGCGAGTCGCCCCTGGGGGAGAACGCACCGCTGACCGGCTGGGGCATCGTCGTCCGCTGGGGCACCCAGAACGACATCATCTCCAACAACCTGATCCGCAACGCGGGCAAGGGCGGCATCGGCCTCATCAACACCAACAACACCGGTGGCGCGATCTCCGTTGCCTACAACATCCGCATCAGCCGGAACATCGTCAAGGACAGCAATGGCATCGGCATCGACCTGTTCGGCAGGAACGGGCCCGAGACGAACGATGCGGGCGACACCGACAAGGGCGCCAACACGCTGCTCAACACGCCGGTGGTCACCCATGCCGATGCGACCCTCGTGCGCGGCACGGCCCTCAAGGGCGCCACGGTCGAGGTCTACCGCGCGAGTCGCGACACGGGCGCCAACGGCCTGCCGGTCGAGTTCCTGGGTGATGCCGTGGTGGGCAACGACGGCACGTGGAGCGTGAACGTCAGCGGCATGTCCGCGGGCGACCGCATCACGACCCTCCAGATCCGCTCCGACAACACGACCTCCGAGCTGTCCGAGAACGTCGCGGTCGCCGCGGCCCCGGCCTCGGGCGATGTCATCGGCCGGGACGACTTCGCGCGGTCCGAGGCGACCAGGTGGGGCATCGCCGACCAGGGTGGCTCGTGGAACGTGACCGGTGCCGGCTTCACGGTCGCCGCGAACGAAGGCCAGGTGCCGGTGCCGGCGGGTGCCAGCCGCCAGGCCCGGCTGGGCGTGGGCGCGGCCGACGTCGAGCTGACCGGACGTGTGTCCGTCGGTTCGATCCCGGTGGGCGCCAACACGTTCGGCTACATCCTGGCGCGCGCCAATGCGTCCAACCAGTACCGCGGCGCCATCCGGGTGTCCGCCACGGGCAACGTGTTCGTGTCGCTCAAGAAGGTGCTGGACTCGGTCGAATCGAACGTGACCGCCGAGGTCGCCACGGGCATCGTGCTCACGCCCGGCAGCAACCTGCGCTTCCGCCTGGACGTCGTGGGCACGGCGCAGCGGTTCAAGGTCTGGGAGGGCGGCACCACCGAGCCCGACGCCTGGCACGTGACCGGAGCCGACGGGACGCTGGGCATCTCGGCCGCGGTCGGCTTCGCGGCCTACGCCGGCGGCAACGTCAGCAACGGCCCCATCATCTGGTCGTTCGACGACCTGACCGTGACGCGCACGTCCTGACCACGGCGGGCGTACCCCGCTGACCGACCGACTGCCACGAGCGCCGTCCCCCCGGGGGCGGCGTTCGCGCGTCCTCCCCGGCATGCCGGGCGTGCGGGGGGAGCGGATCAGGGAGCGGCGGCCGCGTCCTGGGCGGCGACGACCCTGAGCGTCTCGTCCGCGGCGGACCCCACCACGAACAGGGACGAGCTGGTGCCTGCCTCGAGCGTGATGGGAGCGAGGTCCAGGACGACCGTCGCCGGTTCCGCGGCGAGGCGGAGCTCGAAGTCGTACCGGTCAGGGTCCACGGTCAGGACCCGCGACGCGCGCGGGTGGGCCAGCCGCTTGATGAGCGGCCGCTTGCCGTCGAGCGCGAGCGCCAGCGAGGGCGTGCCGGGCGCGAGATGGACGACACGCAGCTGCGCCTCGTCCGTGGGCGCGGGCGGAAGGTCCGCGATCACCTGCGCGGCGATCGCCGCCACCTCGCCGGTGGCGGCGACGGTGGTGCGGGAGCCGGGCGCGAAGGCCAGCGTGACGTCGATGAGGGCGTCTTCCACGGCGGGGTCCGCACCCGTGGCGACGATCTCGAGTCGATGCGTGCCGGCGGCGAACTCCCGGTGGTCGGAGATCTGGCCGAAGGCGACGCCTGCGAGGACGACCGTGCCATCCACGAGGACATCCACGGCAGGTGCGTCGGGCGAGCCGTGGAGCACGCGCACAAGGGCGGGTGCCGGCGGCGCCGGGGGGCCATCGGGCGCGGTCACGAGGCGAACGCTACCGTCTGCGAGCGACCCGATCAGGAACAGCGAGTAGCTGTTGCCGTTGGTGAGCAGCACGCCGCCCGGGTCCAAAGCGACCCACCCGTCGACGGCGCCAGAGGGCCGGAACTCGAGATCCAGCGCGCCCTCGGCGATCGTCAGGTAGTCGGTCACGTCCGGATACGCCAGACCCTGCACGATCTCCGCGCCGGCCTCGGGCGCGACGTCGATGGCAGGCGTGTCAGCGGAGAGATGGCCGACCCGGATCAGGACGGCATCCGCGACGGGCGCCGGCGTGTCGGCGATGACCTGGGCCTCGATCGACTCCAGGTCGTTGGTCGCGGCGACCGTGGTCCTGGTGCCTGGACCGAACGTCAGCGTGGCATCGATCAGCGCGGCATCCACGGCGGGGTCCGCGCTCGCCGCGAAGACCTGGATCCGGTGGTCGCCGGCAGGGACCTCGAGGTAGCCGGAGATCGAGCCGAAACCCGCGCCCTCGAGCACCGCGCTGCCGTCCGTGTACACGTCCACGGCGGGAGCGTCGGGTGAGGCATGAAGGACGCGCACCCGTGCGCTCTCTGCATCCTGCGCGGCGACGCTGATGCCGGACAGCGCCAGCAGTGAGGCGACGAGCACGCCGACACGCATCGCCGGGCGTCGGGTCGGGGTCTGCACGGGTTCTCTCCTGTGGTCTGCGCTCGGGTCCGGATGGGAGCCAGCGTAGCCAACATCGCAGCCACAGGGAGTGGGCGGCCGCTGCCGCCTCCGGGCATGCGATGACCCCGGTCCGTGGACCGGGGTCATCGCGAGGAGGGAGGACTGGGTCGGAGGGCCGGGTGGCCCCCCGACAGGATCACGCGGCGGGGCTCTCCATCGCCATCTCGACGCTCGCGTCGACCGCGGGGAGGACCGTCAGGGTGCCGCCGGCGAGGGAGCCGATGGCGAAGACGCTGTAGCTCGTGCCGGCCTCGAGGGTGACCGGGTCCAGCTGGAGGGCGACGTCCATCGTGCCCGCGGGGCGGACCTCGAGGTCGTAGTCACCGGCGGGCACCGTCAGGTAGTCCGTCGCGGTGGGGTAGGCGAGCGCGGCCACGATGGGCTCGGCGCCGTCGGGGGCGACGTCCACGGCGGGGGCGTCAGCGGAGAAGTGGACGACGCGGATCTGGGCCATGTCGGCGACCGGCGCGGGGGCGTCGGTGATGACCTGGGCCTCGATCGTGGCCACGTCGTTGGTCGCGGCGACCGTGGTCATGGTGCCCGCGGCGAACGTCAGCACCGCGTCGATGACGGCACCCTCGGTGGCCGGATCGGGGCTGGCCACGAAGACCTGGATCTGGTAGTCGCCTGCGGGGACCTCGAGGTAGTCGGAGATGGCGCCGAAGGGCACGTCGGACAGGATCTCGGCGCCGTTGGCGTAGATGTCGACGGCGGGGGCGTCGGGCGACGCGTGCAGGACGCGCACCTTGGCGGTGTCGGCCATGGGCTCGGCGCCGGGCGACTGGGCCGTCGCGCCGATGGCGCTCACGGACAGCAGCGACGCTGCGAGGACGCCGGCGAACAGTGCCGGGCGGCGGGTGGTGCTGCGCAAGATCGGTCTCCTTCGAAGGGCTCGGGGGCGAGCCAGGTCGGCAGCGCCCAGCGAGTCGGGTCGTTCGGTGACCGGAAGCCGTGAGTCGCGACGGTCACGGTGCCGGTCGAACACCCTTTCGAGGCGTCCACCGATTCGGATTGGACGCAGCGAGGCCGGAGCCCCCCGACTCCGGCCTCGCTGCCTATGGTGGTCCGTCTGCGTCGACTTCGCCAGTCCCCTGTGCGCGTTCGTGGTGCGGTCGCGCTCGCTTCAGCGGTCGGTCACCAGGCCGGTGGGCACGGGCGACTGCTCCAGACTGTCCTCGAGCTCGCCCCAGGCAAGCATCCCGCCGTACAGGCCGAACAGCGCCAGGACGCCCGCGAGCATCATCAGTTTTGCTTTCGTCGTGGGTCCGCCGCGCCGGCGTTCGGCCATCGCGGGTGCCAGGGCCTGGAGGCTGTCGTACTCGGTGCCGCGGTAGCGCTCCATCAGCGACTGCTCGGGCACGGCCGAGACAGGCGGCGGCGCATCAAGCGGATCCCAGCGGCATGCCGGACAGATGCCCGTGGCCTCATCGAGCTGGGTCTCGCAGTGAGGGCAGAACCGCCAGTTCATCGTCGTGGGCCTCGCCATGCGTTCAAGGGGCTGGGATCGCCGCTGCTGCTCGGCCCTGCGACATGCCCAGAACCTACCCGCCCGAGTGGGGTAGCCACCAGTCACCCACAGGTCCCACCCGTTCGGCGGTCCGGGTCGGTGGCGGGCCGTCCGGTGGGCTTCGGGCCACCAGGGGTGGCAGAGGACGATGGTCCTGGGACTCGATGACCGGATGGGCGACGGCCGGAACGCGTCGCGGCGGCGGTGCCGCACCCCCTGCTACGATGCGGCCGATGCGCGTCGAGTCCCGACTCGCTCAAGGGAGATCGTGGAGAGCGTCGTACTGCTGCTCAACGCGGATTACGAACCCCTCAACGTCTGCGATGTACGGAGGGCGTTCCGCCTCGTCTTCGGTTCGAAGGCCGAGGTGATCGAGTACGACCATGCGGACATCGTCACGGCTCGTGAGGTCTACCGCGCGCCCAGCGTCATCCGCCTCCAGCATCACATCCGCCGGCCTCGACCGCGCGTGCGTCTCTCCCGGCGCGAGATCTTCGCGCGTGATGCGCACACCTGCCAGTACTGCGGCAAGCCGTCCGGCGACCTGACCCTGGACCACGTCGTGCCGCGGCATCGCGGCGGCGCCCATACCTGGGACAACCTCGTGGCCGCGTGCAAGCCGTGCAACCACCGCAAGGGCGGCAAGATGCCGGACGAGGCGCGGATGCGCCCGCTGCGGGCCCCCTATGAACCGCGCTGCGACGTGTACACCCAGTTCTCGCCCTACCTCTCCGACCCACGCAACGTGGCCTGGCGGGACTACCTGTTCCTGCCCGCGAGCTGACGTCCGTGGCCGGCGCCGGTGCGGGCGCACCCCCGTTCCCCGTCGCCCCGGAGGCGCAGCGCGTCCTCGAGCGCCTGTGGGCCGCGGGCCATGCCGCGTATCTCGTGGGCGGCGCGGTGCGGGATGCGTTGCTGGGCCGCGAGACGCACGACTGGGACGTGGCCACGGACGCGCGCCCGGAGACGATCCTGGGCCTCTTCCCCGGGGGCGGCTACGAGAATCGCTTCGGGACCGTGGCGGCGCACGGCGTGGAGATCACCACGTTCCGGCGCGATCACCAGTACGCGGACCATCGCCGCCCGGACCGGGTCACGTTCACCGATTCGGTCACCGACGACCTGCTGCGGCGCGACTTCACGGTCAACGCGATCGCGTGGGGTTGCGCGGCGGGGGCGCCGCCGGACGAGGCTGCGCTCGTGGACCCCAGCGGCGGGCGTGCCGATCTCGATGCGCGCGTGCTGCGTGCCGTGGGCGAGCCGGCCGCCCGGTTCGACGAAGACGCCCTGCGGCTGCTGCGTGCAGCCCGGATCGCGTCGGCCGTGGGCCTCACCGTGGAGCCCCTGACGCTCGCGGCGATGCGCCTCCACGCGGACGATGTGCGCTGGGTGTCCGGGGAGCGGGTGGGCATCGAGCTGCGCCGGATGGTCGAGGCCGCGCTCCCCTCGCGCGCGTTCCGGATCATGGCTGACACGGGGCTGCTGCCCCCGGCGTTCCCGGAACTGGCGGCGCTGGCCGGGATGCCGGCGCGGCCGGCGCGGCGGACGCCCGAGGGCGGGGAGCTCGGGCAGGATGGACTCGAGCGGGCGCTGCGGACGCTCGACGCGGCGGCGTCGCTCCACCCGGGCGACGAGGGCCTGCTGCTCGCGGCGCTGCTGCATGGCGCGGGTGCGGAGCAGGCGGAGACCATGCTGGCCCGGGTGGCGTACCCACGTCATGACGCGCAGCGGATCGGGCGCATCATCCGCGGCCACCGGTTCCGGTACTGGCCGGACTGGACCGACGCGGACGTGCGGCGGTTCCTGCGTCGGACGGGCCGGGACGTCGTGGATGACGTCCTGCGGCTGCGTCGCGCGGACGAGGTCGGCTCCGGCGCGGAGCCCGACCGAGGTGGGCTTGATCACCTCCGGGACCGCGTCGCGCGGCAGCTGGCGGCGGGTGTGCCGCTCGCGGTGGGGGACCTGGAGGTGGACGGCACGGATCTCATGACGCACCTCAGCCGACCGGGCGGGCCCTGGCTGGGCGACCTGCTGCACCGGCTGCTGGACGTCGTCGTGGACGACCCATCCCGCAACACGCGGGCCGGATTGCTCGCTCTGGCACAGACACTGAGCACAGATCAAGCTCGCGGGCACTGACGGGCCGTCTATCATGACGCCGCCGATGCCCCCCGATGCGGAGATGTCCCTGATGCGATGCCTACGTCAGCTTGTGCTCTCGGTTGGTCTTGCCCTCGGGCTGGTCGCCGGGGTGGCACTGCCCGCGGCCGCGGTGGTGCCGCCCTTCCCGCAGCCGTCGGAGTGGGCGACGATCTGCGACACCAAGCGGCCGGCCGGCACGAACCTCGCGCGGGGCACCAACTGCCGCTGGATCCCGGTGGATGGCCACCCCAGGCGCTACCTCGTGTACGTGCCCCAGAACCCCACCTATTCGCTGGGTCGCCGCTGGCCCGTCGTGTTCATGTATCACGGCAGCAGCGGCGACGGAGAGCAGTTCTGGAGGAACTCCGGTTGGCGCGCGCTGGCGGAGCAGCAGGGTTTCATCGTCGTGTTCCCCACCGGACTGCGCTATGACCTGCTGGACGGTCCGCGCATCACCAAGTGGACCGATTTCGGGCTGGCGGCGGACGTCGACCTGACCGTGCGCCTGGACGGCTACCCTGCGACCGCCCCCATGCCTGCCGATGACGTGAAGTTCACGCTGCGCATGCTGGCCGATATCAGCACCCAGCTGTTCGTGGCGCCTCGGCGGTTCCATCTGGCGGGCTTCTCCAACGGCGCGGGCATGGCCGCACGCGTGGCGGTCCAGCGACCCGGCGTCTTCGCGTCCGCGGCCATCACCGGCGGCGGTCTCTCGGACGTCTACGACCCGAGCCGCAACCCCTCGCTGTTGTTCGGGGTGGGCACCCTTGATGATCGCTTCCTGGAGGTCATCAACAGGGTCGCCGAGCCCGACCTCACAGAGATCCCCCTGTCCTGGGCCGACGTCGAGACCGTGCTGCCGGGGTTCCTGGCCAACCATCGGGACACGTTCGGCATGGACCCCGCCGATGTGGACGTGGTGGAGGGGGCCACCAGCACGCGCGCGACCTGGGACCTGCCCCTTGGTGGGGAGGACGACGACCAGGTGGTCCGGTTCGTGCTCATGGAGGACCTGGCGCACAAGTACCCCACCGCCCCCAACAACCCCAACGGCTTCCGGTTCGCCCTGATGTCATGGGCGTGGTTCGACGCGCATCGGCTTCCGTGACGGTGCCGCGAGGTCGCAGTGCTGCCAGGCGAGCGACGCGCTGCCGACCAGAGGGTCCGGGGGTAGGCTTCGCGATGTGATCGAGATGCTGCTCCAGGCGGACCGTCTGCTGACCGTGGACATGGTCGACCAGGCGGACGCCATCTATCGCCGCGTGGCGGAGGGCGACCCCAACAATGCGATCGCCGTGGTGGGCATGGCGCGCTGCGCGCTCGCGCGTGCGGACGATCACGAGGCGTACCGGCTGGCGGCGCGGGCGCTGACGATCGACCCCCAGAACGACATGGCGCGGCGCATGGAGGCGCGCTTGGCGGAGGTGCTCCAGACCCGCGGTGAGATCCCCGGGGCAGGTGCGCCGGAACCCATGCCGTCGTCGGCTCCCGCTCAGTCGTCGGCTCCCGCTCCGTCGTCGGCTCCCGCTCCGTCGTCGGCTCCCGCTGCGACCGTGGCGCCCCGACCGGCCGCAGCCGCCTCCCTGGCTCAGCGGCGCTCCCTCATCGATCGACTGCGAGGCAGATGAACATGCGTGTCCTGGTCACCGGCGGCGCCGGGTATGTCGGCAGCGTCACCGCGGAGCGCCTGCTGAGCGGAGGCCATGCGGTGGTCGTGCTGGACACGCTCGTCACCGGCCATCCGGAGGGCGTGCCGGCGGGTGCCAGCCTGGTCCAGGCCAGCGTCGGCGACCGGGCCACCGTGACCGCGATCCTGCGCGACGAGCGCATCGACGCGATCCTTCACTGCGCGGCCCGCAGCCTCGTGGGTCAGTCGATGCAGGACCCCAGCCTGTACTACCACGAGAACGTCGTGGGCGGCATCGCGCTCCTGGACGCCGCGCGCGACGCGGGCGTGGACCGCATGGTGTTCAGCTCCACGGCCGCGGTCTACGGCGCCCCGGAGACGAGCCCGCTACGCGAGGACGATCCGCTGCGGCCCATCAACCCCTACGGCGCGACCAAGCTCGCATTCGAGGGCGCGATGCGCTGGTACGCGGTGTATGGCCTGCGGTCGGTCGCGCTGCGCTACTTCAACGTGGCGGGCGCGAGCGAGCGGTTCGGCGAGGACCATGATCCGGAGACGCACCTCATCCCGAACCTGTTGCGGGCGGCCGAGTCCAGCGACCCGGTCACGCTCTTCGGCGACGACTACCCCACGCCCGACGGCACGCCCGTCCGGGACTACATCCACGTGCTGGACCTGGCCGACGCGCACCTGGCCGCGCTGGAGCGGACCGCATCGATGCAGCCGGGCGGGTCCGTGTGCAACCTGGGCTCGGGTGGCGGCTTCTCCGTGCGAGAGGTGCTCGCGGGGGCGGAGGCGGCGATCGGGCAGCCCGTCCCGCACGTCTTCGGACCGCGACGCGCGGGCGACCCGCCGGTGCTTGTGGCGTCCAACGAGCGCGCGCGTGAGGTGCTGGGTTGGGCGCCGGTGCGCAGCACGCTGCCGGAGATGATCGGCTCCGCCTGGGCCTGGCGCCGCCGCACGATGGGCTGAGGCGGATCGGCGCGGGGCGTTCCGCCGCCCCGCCGCCCCGCCCCCGTTTCCATTCCCACTGAATCGCGAGCGCCCGCCAGGGGCGAGATCGAGGGTCGTGCCGTCCGGTAGCCGGGCGGTTTCCACTCCCACGTCCAAAAGCCGACCGTATCGGCGCCACACGGGCACCTGCAGCCCGGTGGG